>Ga0209939_1000002_pt1 | contig 330100 bp, 336 predicted proteins | sample SalPon2A_A_D1_MG_FD_185714 | JGI IMG/M metagenome (GOLD analysis project Ga0209939, IMG submission 185714) | Soil microbial communities from South San Francisco under conditions of wetland restoration - Salt Pond MetaG R2A_A_D1_MG (SPAdes)... | ecosystem: Environmental > Terrestrial > Soil >...
GGAGCGTCGACGCGCCAAGCGGCGAGACCGGCTTCTGTCCAGTGCCGCGTAGCGACCGGTGCCGCCGCCTGCGTGTCTGCGCCAGCTCGGCAGCGAAGCGACCAGTGCTGCTCTCGCGTGAAAGCAGAAGCCTCGCGCGCGGTCAGTCGTTTGTTCGCCAGAGTGGAGAGGGATTCGGAGATGCATGAGTGATGCACGACCGCCTTCCAATCGTCTCCTTGAGCCAAATCGATCCGGGCGCCCCGATATAGACAGAAACATTCATATCCCTTGAAGGCAGTCAGGGCTGCTTCGTTTCTAGACTTACGGCCTTCGTTGCGCGACGGTGAGGGCGTCGGTGCGATCTGCAAGCCATACCTCTGCCGCCGGGTCGATCCAGCCAGCTATCGCGAGCATGTCTTCGAGGCGTGCTTGGACGTCCTGGTCGAGCAGCGAGTCGTGATGGGCGACGCGGTTGCGAAAACGCTGGATGCGGCGCATCCGGGCGCTGAGATCCTTGCGGGTCAATGCTCCGTGTGGGAACGCGGCCCGGAGGCGATGCCTCCACAGCTCCTCGTAACGACGGCCGAACAGCCCAGCCCAGAAGGCGAAGGATACCCCGGCGACGACGCGTCCCCGCGTAACGACCTTGCCCCTCTCAAGGCGCTCAATGGCGACGATCACCTGCTTGATCCCGTCCGGTTGGAGGATCTCGAAGTCCAGGAGCCAGGTGTCCTTGATCGGCACCTGGGGCTGGCCTTCTCCAAGCACGCCGTCGATCGCGTTGCGCAGTAGCACCTCAAAGCGGTGGATCAAGCCGAACGATGCGACGGACAGGTCGGCGTGCCACTCATACAGCGCCATCGCCCGCTCATGGTCGCCGTCGGCCGCATCGAGGAACCGCGTTTAGCGCGGCTCCGACAGCCAGGCGCGTGCTTGTAGCTCCTCCACGGTCGCGCTACGCTATTCAAGACGCCCCGGTCCCGCCTAGGACTCCTTGGAGTTATGCGGCCGGGGCTTTGTCGTGGAACACCCGTATCCAGTCAGCGGTTTCGCGGTTCAAGGCCGAGGTTCGACGTCGCGGCGCAGCCGGTCGGTCGGCTGGTAGCCGGTGTTGCGGCCGCGGCCGCTCTGGGCGAGCAGGCCGGCGTCGGTGAGGCGACGGAAGTCGGCGCTGGCGGTGGCCGGGGAGACGTCGGCCTCGGCGGCGTAGCGGGCGCGCTCGGTGCCGCCCGCGAGTGCCTGCTCCAGGACGATCACCAGGCGGTCGGGCCAGCCGCGGGCGTCAACCAGCTGTTCGAGCGCGGCCCAGCGCGTCCCGGCCGATTCGATCTGCTGCAGCCGCCGGCGCGCCTGGACGAGGTGGGCTTCGAGGCAGAACGCGACCCAGCCGCTGGCGTTGCGCTCGGGGTGATAGCCCCCACCCTGGGTCTCCCGCAGGGCCGCGTAGTACTCCTGGGTGTGGCCAGCGAGGTACTCCTCGGTCGAGAACAGGTCGGCCGCCGCGAGGCCGGCGCGGGCGAGGACCAGGGACTGGACGATGCGGGAGATACGGCCGTTGCCGTCCCTGAACGGGTGAACCGAAGTGACGTGGAGGTGGGCCATCGCCGCCCGCACCACCGGGTCGGAGTCGAGGTCGCCGGCCGCGAGCCAACCGACCACCTCGGCCATCAGCGGAACCACCCGGTCACCCGGTGGGCCTTCGAACTCGAGGGCGCCGTCGGGGCCGGTGACGCCGATCGAGCCGGTTCGCCAGAGACCCGGATCCTTGTCGCGCTGGAAATAGCAGGCCTCGAAATGGAGATCGAGGATCACCCGGTCGAGCCAGGCGAAGGAGGGATCGATTCCCAGCGTCCCCACGTGGTCCATCGCCCGCGCGTAGCAGGCGACCGCCATCCGGTGCTCATCCTCCGGCTTCGCCTCCTCCCTGCGGTCGACCAGCGCGGCCGCTTCCCCGGGGGACACGCTGAACCCCTCGATCGAAGTCGAGGCGCGGACAGTGGCGACCCTGGCCTCACGGCGCAGGCTTCCCATCCAGCGGGAGCGAGTCCTCGCCTCCTCGCCCAGCGTCTCGCGCAGGCGGATCAGCTCATCGAGCTGCCCGCGCAAAGCTCCGTCTATCGGTGGGGTCGCATAGATCACGCCCCTATCCTAGATGATTAAACGTCTAATCGTCTAGACGCAATATCGGCTAGCGACCTGTCCCGCCTGGCGGAGTCGGCGGCGCGGGCGCGGCGGGCGTCGATGTCGGCGCGGCTGACCGTGAGAGGGATACCCAAGCTCGATTAGGCATCTGGCGCGGTTCAAATACCGTCCGAGTTGGGGCGATGCAGACAAGAGGTGCCGCCTCTGGGGTCGCGAATTGCGTCCTCAGAGGCTCAATCGAGGGCAGCGTCCAGGTCCTCGAGATCGGCGAGGTCACGGGTTCGGCCGGCTGCCCGCTTCATCGCTCTCAGGTCCTCCCGGGAGCAGACCCAAACCGTCGATCCGAGGATCTCCGCCTCTACCGCCCGGGAGCGCAGGTCATCGAAGCTGGGCACTCCGTCGAGGCCCTGCACCACGTCGAGTCTGCCGAGGTCGGTCGGCGAGCTGACCAAGGCGTTGGGGAGAGCGCATCGCCCAGGGAGGTGGTTCGGGCAGCGCTGGACCTTCAGCGTGGAAGGTCCTTCGCCCATGTTCAGCAGCGGCTGGTGCTGGTCCTGGCGCTGCTTACGCTTGTCGCGGGTGAGGTGACCTCGATTCTCGTCTTGGGTCAGCCGAAGCTCGAGTCGCCAGTCCTCCAGGGCCTGGTTCTGGGCGCCACGTTCGCCGGGCTCGGAGCGGTGACGATCGCCGCCCTGATCGGGCCGATGCCCCTGGAAGATCAACCCTCCCCCACCGGGGCGTCGACCGATGAGGAGGGGGACCGTTAGGTCGATTGCCATCGCCCTGGCATGGTCTATCGCTCGCGCGCAGCAGGCAACCGCCGTGGGGGCCAACGTGGCGTCGGAGTTGCCACCGCCGAATGCTTCAGGAACACGAACGCCGCCAACGAGATCGCCTGCCTCGGTAGCTTCGCCAGCTCAGGCTGAGCGGGCCGCCACGCCAACCGTCCCGGGCGGCCCGACGGTCACTCGCAGGCGACGAGGTCGCCGTCGGCGTCGAGCCCGTGTGGGTCGGAGCCGATGACCGTGACCGTTTCGTCCACGTCGGGGCAGTTGACGTCCGGCGGGTAGGGCGGCACGCACCCGGTGTAGTTGGGGTCGCAGCCCGAGGCGAAGGAGTCTTCCTCTTCCTGTTCTTCGGTTTCGCGCGCAGCCTGTTCGGCTTCCCTCTGCGCTGCCTGTTCTTCCCGCTGCTGCTGCGCCGCGAGCCGGCGGGAGAAGCGGCGCTCGTCCGCCTCGGCGGTGGCCAGGCGCCCCTCGGCGCGCGAGAGCTGCCTCCGGGCTCGCCGCAGGGCGGAGCGCGTCGCACCCCGCCGGGCGAGCGGCTGCGCCGCCCGCTCCTCCGCCGCCTCGGCTTCCGCTTCGGCCTGCTCGAGCAGGCGCGCGTCGGGGCCGGTTGAGAGCGCCTCGGCTTCGGCCCGCAGCTCGTCGGGCACGAAATCGGTCTCGGGCGACTCGGCCGAGAGCGCCGCGCCGAACCCGGCAAGCGCCAGCACCGCGAACAGCGCCGCGATGCCCACCGCGGTCCAATCGGGCAGCCGGTCGGCACCCAGCACCGGCTTGGCGCGACCGTCCGCGACCCGCACCGAGTGGCGGGCGAGCAGCAGGGCCGCCGGCAGGAGGAAGCCGAGGGTGAGGGCGAAGGAGCCGATCGCGCCGCCCACTCCCCCCTCGCCCAGCGCCCCGCCGACCACCAGCAGCAGCAGGCCGCCCCCGATGCAGAGACCCAGCGCTCGGCCGCGGTCGAGATCGGCCAGCGCCACAATGCCCGGCGTGGCGCGGAAGCGTCGCCAACCGACCGCGATCGCTACCCCGACCAGCGCCGCGAGCCCGAAGCCGATCCCGGAGCTCAGCTCACGCTCGCGGTCCTCCTCTTCCTGGCGGTGCTGCTCCTCGAGCGTCGCGATCTCTTCGTTCGCCTCGCCCTGGCGAGCGGTCAGCTCGGCACGCAGCTGACGCGCCTCGGCACGGGACTCCCGCGCCGCGTCGGCCGGACCGGCAGCGGCGCGCCTCGCCGCCGAGTACCGGGTCCGGGCGCCCTCGACCCGCTGCTGAGCCGACGCGACGTCGGCTTCGGCGCCCGCCGCCCGCGCTTCGGCTTCGCTGAGACCGGCCGCCGGGTCGGCCGCCTGCGCGGCGCCGGCAAGCGTCAACGCAGCGGCAACCGCAACGCTCGCGGCAATCGCCGTCGACCTCCGCCGCCCCCTCACTTGCGCCCCCCGGTCCGTCACGTCAGGGTGGGTACCGTATCGGTACGCCTGCGTACCGCGATGTAGGGGCGGGGTTCGGCGGCGCGGCTCGCCCGCGGAAGAGCACATCCCGGGATGCGGGATTTCCCCGATGGACACGGCGTAACCGCGACATAGATTCGTGTAAAGAGAGTTAGGGACGGCAGACGAGAATTGCCGCCCGAGAAGAACGGAACGGGAGGCACCCGATGACCACGAAAGCCAACCCAAACCCGTCCCAGGAGCCCGGGACGGTCGATAGGGGGACCGAGCTCTCCGAGCAGGTCCTGCAGCAGATCAAGGACGGCCAGGAAAGCGCGATCGAGGCCGTGCGCCGCTTCATGAAGTCGGTTGACGGCGCCCTGCCCCCGGACAGCGAGGAGCCCTCGCGCCGGCAGGAGATCGTCGACTCGGCCCTGGAGATGTCCGAGAAGCTGGTCAAGACGCAGTACGACTTCCTGACCAACGTCGTCCGCAGCGCCGGACAGTCGCTGGGGGCGTCGAAGGCAGAGGACTGAGACCGAAGTCGTCCGGCAACGACTAGCTTCCACGGGGAGAGGGATGAGCGCGATCGAGATCAAGACCGAGTCACTGCATGGCCGAGAGGCGATCTACACCGAAGCCGGAAAGGGTCCCGCCCTGCTGCTGGTCCACGGGCTGGGCGGGAACTTCGAAAACTGGCAGGAGGTGATCGGGCCGCTGGCCCGCAACCACACGGTGATCGCACCCGACCTGCCGGGGCACGGAGCTTCCGCGGGTGGCGGTGGCGACTACTCGGTCGGCGCTCTGGCGGCAAGCCTGCGCGACCTGCTCGTGGCGATCGGCCACGAGCGGGTCACGCTGGTCGGCCACTCGCTCGGCGGCGGCGTGTCGATGCAGTTCGCCTACCAGTTCCCCGAGATGGTCGAGCGGCTGGTGCTGGTCTCCAGCGGCGGCCTCGGACCGGAGGTGAGCCTGGTCCTGCGCGCCGCGGCGCTGCCCGGCGCCGACCGCTTCATCGCCGCCACCGCCGGTCCCGGCCAATGGGTCGGCGGCCTGGTGGGGCGCGGCCTCGGGGCGATCGGGCTGCGGCCCAACGCCGACCTGGCCGAGGTCCTGCGCGGCTACGGCACGCTCGAAGACCCGGTCCGCCGCGCCGCCTTCGTGGCCACGGTGCGCGCCGTGATCGGCACCGGCGGCCAGCGGGTCGACGCCAAGGATCGCCTCTACCTGGCCGAGAACGTGCCGGTGCTGATCGTCTGGGGCGCCCAGGACCGGATCATCCCGGCCAGCCATGCCGCCGACGCCCACCGCCACATCCCCGGCAGCCGGCTCGAGGTGTTCGACGGGGTCGGCCACCTGCCGCAGCTGGAGGCGCCGCTGCGCTTCGTCACCGTGCTCGAAGAGTTCATCGCCGAGACCGAGCCGGCGGAGTTCACTCGCGAGGACTGGCAGCAGATGCTGCGCGCCCACGAACAGGACGCCGCTTAGGTCCTTGGGTCAACGCTTCGGCCTGCAGGTGCGCAGGACCTCGGCCTTGGCCCTGGTCCCTTCCTCGAAAACGGCCTCGCCTCGGGCCTGCAGCTTGCCGTCGCGACACTTCGCGGTGAGGACGCTGACTCTGCGGCCCCGGTACCGGTATTTCTTGTCGATCGTCAGCTTGAAGAACTTGACCGAGCCGGCGCCGCCGGCGATCGGCGGGATCTTCGAGATCGCCTCGAGCCCGTAGCGGCCCCGGCGGACTTTGCGGATCTTCACCGTGGTGACGATCGCCGCCGGGACGGGGATCGAGATGTAGGCGTGGACGTAGAGGGTGGTCCTGCCACCCCTGGTGCCGCCGTTGAAGACGAGCAGAGCGCTCTTGGCGAGCACCGGGTTCTGACCGAGCAGCTCGATCTCGGCGGTCGCGGTTCCCCTGCCGACCAGGGCCTTGCGGCAGGCCTCCAGCGCCCGCCTGGTGTTCGTCGCCTGGATCCTGCCGGGCTTGCAGACCGGGTAGCCCTTGGTCTGGATCGACCCGTTGCGGTCGGTTTCGACGTTGAATTCGCGCAGCGCCGGCGGATGGCCGCCGCCGGTTTTCGCGATCTTGCCGGAGAGGAAGAACTTGATCGGGGTCGGCTTCTTGCGTGACAGCGCCTTCGGCCGGAAGCCGCCGTTGAATTCGACTTCGACCGGGCCGGCGACGACCTTTTGCCCCTTCTCCGCCCCGGCGATGCCCGAAACCGCGAGCGCGGCGAGCAACGCCACCGCCATCCCCACCGCTGCGACCCTGGTCCAGCCCCCCACGCTAAACCGCCTCCGAGTGATGGGCGCGGCGGCGCTCGACCTCGAGCCGGCGCTGTTCGTGCTCGACCTGGTGCTTGAGCTGACGCAGGGTGGTGCGCATCTGGCGCCGCACCGGCAGCGTCGCCGCGACCTCGGTGATCAGCCCGGCGATGCCGCCGCCGACCACGCCGAAGGCGAACCGGTACTCGATCCTCGTCTTCCCCCCACCCTGCTCCCGGATCCGCCAGCGGCCGCGTTGATCGACCCCGGTCACGGAGTGCCAGGCGATGTCGAAGGGCTCGTGCCACTCGACCATCTCGACCAGGCCGCCGACCTCGGCGGCGCCGACCCGGACCAGGATCCGGTACCGCGCCCCCAGGCCGTTGGGCTTCTCCCCCGCCACCTCCCAGTGGGTGATCCCGGACATGAACCGCAGGTAGTTCTCGGGGTCGGCGAGGTAGTGCCAGACGGTGTCGGGCGAGGCGGCGACCCGGGTCGACTCGTTCAGCCTCATCCGATCACCGGGAAGCGGCGCTCGGCGGCGAGACCGTCGAGCGCGTCCTGCATCAGCGCCGTGACGTGCTCGTAGACCTCGTCGGGGTCGGGGTCGGGACCGAACTCCCGCTCGACGTCGATCGGCGGCAGCACCTCGATCGTGATCTTCGACGGCAGCGGGAAGTGGCCGGCGAAGTCGCCGACGTTGATCCCCCAGGGCAGCGCGATCGAGACCGGCAGCACCTTCAGCCGCAGCATCCGGTCGAGCCGCAGCGCCCGGGCCAGACCGGCGCCACGACTGAGGAAGAGCGCCGTCTCCTGGCCGCCGATCGCCACCACCGGGACGATCGGGACGCCGGCGTCGAGGGCGAGCCGGATGAAGCCCTTGCGGCCGGCGAAGTCGATCTTGTCGCCCTCCCAGCTGGGCCGGTGGGTCTCCCAGTCGCCACCGGGATAGACCAGCACCGGGGCGCCGGCCTCCAGCGCCTTCTCCGCGTGCTCGTGGGAGGCGCTCATCGTCCCCCCTTTGCGCAACAGGCCGCCGGCGACGGGCCAGGCGATCGCCAGGTTGTGGGCGAGCTGGTGGAAGGGCCGCTCGACCCCGAAGAAGGTCGAGAAGGCAAGCGAGAAGACGAAGGTGTCGACGATCATGTTGCCGCCCGAGTGGTTGCCGACCAGCAGCACCGGCCGGTCGGCCGGGACGTTGCCGAGGTCGCGGACCTCGGCCCGGAAGTAGAAGGTCGAGAGCAGCCACAGCCAGGGCAGCGCCTCGCGCAGGTAGTCGGGGTCGCGGTCCTCCAGCCGGGCCTCGAGCCGCCGCCCGACCCGGTCGCCGACGAAGCGGGCGAGCCGGCCGCGGAGGCCGCTTGGCTCTTCTCGCAGCTCCTGGTACATCCCGGCCCTAGGCGGCGCTTTCCAGGCGCGGCGCGGCGGGCGCGGCGACCGATCGGATGAAGTCCCGGAGCAGGCCGTGGGTGCGCTCGGGCAGCTCGACCTGGGGGACGTGCCCGCACTCCTCGAGCACGATCTGGCGCGCCGCCGGCAGTGCCGTCGCGACGTGGCGGCCGAAGGCGGCGGGGACGAGCCGGTCCTCCTCGCCCCAGACAAACAGGGCCGGCGGTCGCAGCCCCTCCAGCCGCGGCCAGAAGCCGTCGCTGCCGTGCGGGGCCTCGAGGTAGATCTGGCGGGCGGCGGCGTAGAAGGCGACGCGGGCGGCGCGGGAACGGTGGGTGCGGAGGAACTCGTCGGCGGCGATCTCGCCGACCGCCGGATCGACCCGGTCGGGGCGGGCGAACATCCGCCAGAACTGGCCGTGGACGAGGCGGCGGCGCATGATCGAGGGCAGTGCCCCCAGCTCGGGGCGCAGGACCCGGACCAGCGGCGCCAGCTCGCGGCCGCGGCGGAAGGCCATCGAGGGGGCGAGCAGGGCGAGACTGCGAACCCGGGTCGGCGCCACCAGCCCGACCTCGAGCGCCACCCGGCCGCCCAGCGAGTTGCCGACCAGGTCGGCGCGGTCGATCGCCAGCGCGTCCATCAGGCGCAGCACGTGGTTGGCGAAGAAGTCCGGGTCGTAGGTGGCCAGTGGCTTCGAGGAGGAGCCGAAGCCGGGCAGGTCGATCGCGTGGACGGTGTGGTCGGTGGCCAGCGCCGAGACGGTCTCGAAGAAGGAGCTCTTGGCGCCGCCGAGGCCGTGGATCAGGATCGCGTGCCGCTCGCCGCGGCCGGCGGTGAGGCAGGAGATCCGCGCCCCCTCGACCCGCACCTCGTGCACCCGCAGCAGCGGCAGCCGGTCGTCCGGCAGCCGGAACATCCCCTCGAACCCGACCGCCGTGTCGAGGTCGCCGCGCGCCCAGAGGCGGCGGGCGCGGAAGGCGTCGAGGCCCGAGAGCCGGCCCTCGCGCAGCTCCAGCCAGGTCGCGGCGTCGGTCCCGACCACGACGTCGGCCCGGCCCCGCGGCGAGGTCCGCACCCGGCAGCGGTGGTCGCGCAGCTCGACCTCCCAGCTACGGCCCAGGTCGGAGAGGCGGATCTCGACCGTCGCCTCTCGGCCCTCGCCCCCCAGATAGCGCTCGGGCAGCGAAACGAACGCGTCCTCAACGCGCTGCAGCCAAGGGCTGTCCGCCGCTCGCCTCCCCATGAGCACCATCAACGGTAGAGCAACCGCCCCCGGAAATCGAACCGCCCCACCACCATCGCGCGGTTCCTTATTTCCGAAATGGGCGAAAAAGGAACCGCGGGATGGCGCGGCGGCTAGGGTCTCCCCCATGACCGCCGAGGGCTTCGAGGCGCATGAGGTCGACCTGCACGGGCACCGGGCCGTCTACCGGGTCGCCGGCAGCGGCCCGACCGTCGTCCTGATCCACGGGATGATCAACTCCTCGCGGCACTGGGAGGAGGTAGCGGGCCGGCTGGCCGAGTCCCACACCGTCGTCGCCCCCGACCTGATCGGCCACGGCGACGCCGCCACCCCACGCGGCGATTACTCGCTGGGCGCCCACGCGGCCGGGATCCGCGACCTGCTGACCACGATCGGGGTCGAGCGGGCGACGATCGTCGGCCACTCGCTGGGCGGCGGGGTCGCGATGCAGTTCTTCTACCAGTTCCCCCAACGCACCGAGCGGCTTGTCCTGATCTCCAGCGGCGGCCTCGGCGACGAGGTCAGCCCCTTGCTGCGCGGCGCGGCGCTGCCCGGCTCGGCGACCCTGCTGCGGTTCGCCTCGCGGCCCCGCCTGGTCGGGGCGCTGGCCGACGGCGGCGGCTGGCTACGGGCGCGGGGGCGCTCGGAGGGCGTCTACCTGCAGGCGGTGGCGCGGGCGCTGGCGCCGCTGCAGGAGCCCGGCTCGCGGCGCGCCTTCCTGGAGACGCTGCGCGCGGTGATCGACTTCCAGGGGCAGCGGGTCAGCGCCCGCGACCGCCTCTACCTGCTCGGCGACATGCCGACGCTGATCGTCTGGGGCGAGCGCGACCGCACGATCCCGCTCGAGCACGGCCGCGAGGCGGCGGCCGCGGTACCCAACTGCCGCTTCGAGACGCTGCCGCGGGCGGCCCACTTCCCCAACCTCGAAGACCCCGAGGGCCTGGCCGCGGTGCTGGGCGACTTCCTCGCCACCACCTCGCCGGCCCGGATCGTCGACTCCGACTGGTCGGCTGCGATCGCCGGCCGCTCGCGGGCCCAGATCCGCCGCGTCGCCTGAGCCGGCCGCCTACTCGACTTCGGCGATCGCCGCCTCGATCTCGGCCAGCCCGGCCCCGTCCTGCAGGGTGCGGGTGCCTTCGGGCCCGGTGACGATCACCGCCTGGCGGACCCGGATGCCGAGGTCGCGGCCGAGCTCCTCGTAGCCGTCGAGGCGCTGCGCGATCGGCCCTTCGGTGCGCTCCAGCTCCTCCTCCAGCGCCGCCCGCCACTCGGGCAGCTCCAGCCGCTCGACCCCGACCGCGAGCGATTCGAGGAACTCCTGGTCGACGCCGAAGGTCTTCGCCTCGCCCTGGTTGCGGAAGAAGAGGTAGGTGTAGTTCCAGCCGTAGTTCTGCTCGGCGGCCGCCTCGGCGCCGAAGAAGCCGAGCTGGCGGACGTTTTCGCTGTTCGAGTAATGGCGCCAGAGCAGCTTCACGTCGCCCGGGCGGGCGTAGTCTTCGACCAGGCTGGGCACGGTCGAGAGGAAGTCCTCGCGACAGTCGGCGCACTGCAGGTCGTTGAAGACCTGGATCGTCACCGGGGCGTTGTCGGACCCGACCCGGTCGCCTTCCTGCGGCACACCGCCGAAGATCCGTTGCGCGTCGCCGACGCCCTGCAGCTCGACCTTGTCGGCGCCGGGGCTCTGGGTGGCGACCTCGACCACCAGGTAGGAGAGGCCGCCGAGGACCAGCGCGAAGGCGGCGACCACCCAGATGCGGCCCCGTCGCGGCACCGATTTGACAGCCGAATCGGACATCGGCGGCCATTATCGCGGGCGGCGTTCGCAGGGTGCGGCGGCGACGCGGAGGTGGCAATTGACACATCCGGGGACAGCGATAAACATGGGTCCACCCACCCAACCCGACCTGGAGGTCTCAATGGCCCATCACCTGACGCCAAGCGAGCTCGCGGACCAGCTGCAGATGAAGCGGCAGGAGGTGATTGGGAAGTGCGTCGAGATGGGCGTGCCGATCTTTCACGGCCGCATCGACCGCAGCCTCTTCGAGACCTCGTTGCGGGCGTCGACGGCGCAGCGGCCGGGAGGGGCTGGCTCCGCGGCCGGCACCTGATTAGACTCCCCCCAGATGGAGGGGAGGGGAACCAACTCCAAGACGCTCGCCGATCTGCTGCCGCGCTCGGCCGAGCTGTATGGGAGCACGCCCGCGGTCCGCTACAAAGACGGCGGCGAGTGGGTCAGCCGCAGCTTCGACCAGGTGGTCGAGATCGTGCGGCCGCTGGCGCTCGGCCTCGCCGAGCTGGGGATCGCCAAGGGCGACCGGGTCTCGATCCTCGGCAACACCCGGCCCGAGTGGACCTACTTCGACTTCGCGGCGCTCTCGATCGGGGCGACCGTGGTCCCGATCTACCAGACCAACTCGCCCGAGGAGTGCCGCTACGTGCTGGAGAACTCCGACGCTACGGCGGTCGTGGTCGAGGACGCCGAGCAGCTGGCCAAGGTGCAGGAGGTGCGCGACCGGCTGCCCGAGCTGCGGCACGTGATCCTGATGACCGGCGAGTCCGAGGGCGCGATCTCGATGGCCGAGCTGAGCGCCAAGGGCGCCGCCGCCGACCCCTCGCGCTGGCAGGAGCTCTACTCGGCGGTCGGGCCGGCCGACATCTGCACCTTCATCTACACCTCCGGCACCACCGGGCCGCCGAAGGGCTGCATCATCAGCCACGGCAACTACCGGGCGATGCTCGACATGGTCAACGCGACCAGCGTGATCGAGCCCGAAGACGTCACCTACCTCTACCTGCCGCTCGCCCACTCCTTCGCGCTGCTGATCCAGCTCGGCAGCTTCGACCTCGGCGCCACCCTCGCCTACTGGGAGCGCGACCCGCAGCTGATCCTGCCCAACCTGGCCGAGCTGCGGCCGACCTACTTCCCCTCCGTCCCCCGCGTCTTCGAGAAGATCTACACCGCCGCGACCAGCGGCATCGAGAAAGCCGGCGGCATCAAAAAGGTGATCTTCAACTGGTCGATCGGGGTCGGCAAGAAGATGCGCGCGGTCGAACGATCGGGCCGCCAGCCGGGCCTCCTGCTGAAGCGCCAGTACGCCTTCGCCGACAAGCAGGTGCTCTCGAAAATCCGCGGCCTGTTCGGCGGCAACCTGCGGCTCGCGGTCTCCGGCGCGGCGCCGATCAACCCGGAGATCCTCCGCTTCTTCGACGCCGCCGGAGTGCTCGTGCTTGAGGGCTGGGGGATGACCGAGACCTCGACCGCGGCGACGATCGCCACCCCCGACGAATTCAGGATGGGAACGATCGGCAAGCCGTTCCCCGGCTGCGAGGTGCGGATCGCCGACGACGGCGAGATCCTCGTCAAGGGCCCGAACGTGTTCCAGGGCTACCACAAGAACGAAGAGGCGACCCGGGAGACGATCGTCGACGGCTGGCTGCACACCGGTGACCTCGGCGAGGTCGACCCGGACGGCTTCATCAAGATCACCGGCCGCAAAAAGGACATCATCATCACCGCGGGGGGCAAGAACATCACCCCCGCCAACCTCGAGGCGGAGATCAAGCAGCACCCGCTGGTCTCCCAGTGCGTCGTGGTCGGCGATCGCCGGCCCTACCTGGTCGCCCTGGTCACCCTCGACCCCGAAGAGGCGGTCACCTACGCGCAGGAGAACGATCTGCCCGAGGACCCGGCCCAGCTCGCCGCCAACCCCGACGTCAAGGCCTCGATCGAGGCCCACGTCGAGAAGATCAACGAGAACTTCGCCCGGGTCGAGCAGGTCAAGAAGATCGCGATCCTGCCCGAGGACCTCTCCCAGGAGTCCGGCGAGCTGACCCCGACTCTGAAGGTGAAGCGCGCCGTCGTCACCCAGAAGCACGACGACGAGATCGAGACGCTCTACGCGGAGGAGCAGGCAGCGGCTTAACGCGCCGATCGACACGCGCGCGATTTGGCGCGCGTGTCGATCGGTCGCTCGAAGTTTCCAGGTCTCTCGCAGAGACAGGCGCGGTCGGAGGAAGGTCTTGATCAGTACCTCTTGATCATAATACCCTCCAGCCCATATTCCTTGCGCCGGGCGCGGAACACCTCTGCGTCCCCAATGCTAGGAAAGGAATTGAGATGAACTCCGTCCTCAAAACGCTTGGGCTCGCCCTGATCGCGGCCCTGGCGATCGGCGCCCTCGCCTCCTCGGCGCAGGCGCTGGAATTCACAACGGAAAGCGAAGAATATCCCGCCGAACTTCACGGCGAAGGCGCTGCTGGAAACGACGTCTTCGAAACCGAAGGTGGACCCGCCGAATGCGCGAGCACATACTCGGGCAGCCTGGGAGAAGCATCGTCGACAGTCGAACTGCACCCGGACTACAGCGAATGCCAGGCATTCGGCTTCGTCAGCGCAACGGTGGACACCGAAGGGTGCAACTACCTGATGCACCTTCAAAGCGAATACGAAGAAAACGCCTTCGAAACGACAGCCGACATCGTCTGCGGGGAAGGCGAATCGATCAAAATCACCGCAGCGAGCTGTGCGATCGAATATGGGCCACAGGAAAACCTATCGGCGTTCACATTCCATCTCGACATCTTCCCCAAAGTCAAGCTCACAATCAAAGCAGCGCTAAATAGCCTCGAATACACGGTGACCAAAGACGGCTTTCTCTGTCCGTTCAGTGGGACCGGCGAAAGAGAAGGTGGGGAACTCACCACCAACGAACTGGTGACGTTGGGGGCGGAACCGCTCGTTCACATCGGCTAGTCGAGGCTGTTGGGCACGCCTAGGAGGGTCTGGCGAAACCTGCGTCGGCGATCCGGCCAGCTCCGGACCGCCGCTGGACCCTCCTAGGACGCCTCGCCGGACTGGCGGAGCAGGACCGAGGTGGTCTGCTCGAGGACGCGGCGCCAGGCGGAGGTCTGCTCGGGCTCGTCTTCGGAGGCCTTCTCGACCACGCGGCGGACGCGACGCTCGGAGATCTCGAGCCCGTGGCGCTCGGCGATCTCCTTGTAGCGGTCGTAGTCCTTGGCCAGGGTGGCGGTGACCGATTCGAAGCCGTGGCGGGCGATCCGCAGGCGCCGCGAGTAGTCCATGATCGGCGTTCCGAACATCAGCTCGTCGTTGGGCTCGGGCTCGACCAGGATGATGTCGACCCCCGGGTATTTCTCCTGCCACTGCTCGACCGCCTGGTGCAGCCGGGCGTGGGCGATCAGCCGGAAGGTCTGGTTGGCGATCGCCGGCAGGCCCATGTCGGAGACGCGGCGAACCCGGTTGCCGAAGACGGTCTGGATCCGTTTCTCGAAGTCGTTGACGTAGGGGACGAGGGGGTTGACGACGATGATGAACTTGGCGCCGTTCTCGACCGCGACGTCGACGTTGGTGGTCGAGCGGATGCCGCCGTCGACCAGTTGGCGGCCCTTCAGGTCGACCGGCTTGTAGACGACCGGCAGCGCGGTCGAGCACTGCACGGCCTTGGCGATCGGCACGTCGTCCCAGTCCTCTTCGCCGAAGACGATCCGCTCGCAGGTGTCGAGGTCGGTCGCGGTCAGGTAGAGCTCGTTGTCGAGCAGACGGAAGTCGTTGACGCGGCCGTCGGCCTCCAGGATCTCGGCCACGTACTCGGCCAGGCCCGAGCCGGAGTAGAGCCCGGTCGGCAGCGCCTCGGCAAGGCCGACGCCGATGTCGATCGCCGAGAGCTCGCCGATCCGGGCCAGCGAGCGGACCAGCTCCAGGGTGCGCAGCGGCAGCGCCACCGCCTTGGTCAGGAAGCCGAGGTAGTTGGGCTTCAGCACCCGGTCGAGGTCGAGGTCGTCGAACTCCTCCGGGTCGGGCGCGTTCAGCACCTGCATCATCTCGTCCGGCGTGACCCCGTTGGCCAGCATCGAGCCGACGAAGGCGCCGGCGCTGGTGCCGACGTAGACGTCGAAGTTGTTGACCGTGCTGTTGACCGCGAGCAGGTCGAGGGCGCGCAGGGCACCGATCTCGTAGACCCCGCCGGTGAAGCCGCCGCCGCCGAGGACAAGCGCCGTCTTCGACGGCTTCTTGCGCCGTCGGGCGGTGCGACGCGGTTTCGATTCGATCGCGACTACCTTGCCCATGCTCAGCATTATCCCAACCGGGCCGGCCGGCTGGGCCGCTACCTTGCGGACGGCCCGTGTTGGTACCGGAGATGAGACGCGCGGCGATCCTCCTCGTCTGCGCCTGCGCAGCGCTGGCGGTGCTCGCGGCCGGCGCCCAGGCGAGCCCGAGTTGCGACCGGATGCGCTCGCTGCTGGGCCACGGCGCCAGCTCCAGCGGCCTGCTCGTGGTCGACACCGCGGACGGGCGGGTGCTCTGCTCCCGCGCCGCCAACCGGCCCCGCTCGCTGGCCTCCAACACGAAGCTCTTCACCACCGCGGCGGCGCTCTCCCGGCTCGGCCCGCAGGCGCGGATCCCGACCAAGCTGTTCGCCGCCGGCCGCGTCGACGAGTCCGGCACCCTGCACGGCAGCCTCTACCTGAAGGGGGGAGGCGACCCGACCCTCGGCACGCCGCCGTTCATCGAGGGCTACCTGGGCGGGCTCGGCACCAACCTCTACCTGCTGAAGCGGCAGCTGCGGGCGGCGGGGATCGAGCGGGTGACCGGCCGGCTCTACGCCGACGACACGGTCTTCGACCGCCGCCGCGGCGTCCTCGACTCCGGCTACGCGACCAGCTCCTACATCGGCCCGCTCTCCGGACTCGCCTTCAACGCCGGCTTCCGCGGCAACACCTCGCTGCGCGGCTTCGCTCCCGACCCGGCGAAGCTGGCCGCCGCGAAGCTGGCCCGGTCGCTGCGCCGGGCCGGGGTCGGCGTGCCGCGCCGGGTCGGGCTGAAGAAGACCCCGCGCGGGGCCGACCGGGTCGGTCTGGTCCGCTCGCCACCGCTGACCAAGCTGGTCGACCTGACCAACGTCTACTCGAACAACTTCTTCGCCGAGACGCTGGCCAAGCTGCTCGGGGCGCGGTTCGGCAAGGCCGGGACGACCCGGGAAGGGACGCGGGTGATCCGTCGCTTCGCCCGTTTCAACGGATCGGGGGCGGGGACCGTCGACGGCTCCGGCCTAACCCGCGGCAACCGCGCCACGCCGCGCCAGGTGGTCGACCTGCTGCTGGCGATGCGCGACGACCCGGCCGGTGAGGAGTTCGTCCAGGATCTGCCGCTGACCGGGGTCGAGGGCACGGTCGAGGACCGCACCGAGGGCAGCCCCGCCTACCGCCGCTGCCGCGTCAAGACCGGGACGATCAGCGGCGTCAGCGCCCTCTCGGGCTACTGCTTCAACCGCAGCGGCCGGACGATCGCCTTCTCGATCCTGATGAACGGCGTCTACGACGTCTACCGCGCCCGGCTCAGCCAGGACCGGATCGCCGCCAAGATCGCCTCCTACTGATCGCGCGACTCTCGCCGCCTGGTCCGTTCCTCGATCAGGATCGGAATGACCAAGATGAGAAAGAACATCAGCAGGAAAAAGAGCTGCACGGCACCTTCGCCAAGGTAGCGCCGAACGAGGAACCCACCACCCAAGAAGATCGGCAGCGCAACCGCAAGAACGGTATTCGCGTAGTGAAACCGCCTCCTCAGCTCCTTGCTCATTCGCATCACCAAGACCCTTTCAGACAATACGTTTCAGGACACCACAGTGTAGCCAAGGTCGAAGCCGAAGGCGAACGTCCCTGCCAAAGCCCCCGCGTAGCCACAAATGAGCGCCCACTCGTCCAGCAGCGGACGAGGCCACCTCGCCAGGATGCCGATCGCGCCCGCAGTTGAACCACCCAGCACGACCCCGGCGCCGACCGCGGTGGCCAGCGACTCGAGAAACCCGGTCGCGGGTCCAATTTGACTCAACACCATGGCGGGCATTCTCGGCCGGCTCGGCGCACCCATGGCGCGCAGAATCAGCCGAAACCGTGACTTCTGACGCGCCGAAGCGCGCCCCGCCCCGCTACCCGGCGAGCAGGGCTCGCAGGGCGGCTTCGTCGAGCACCTCGACGCCGAGCGACTCGGCCTTGGCGAGCTTCGAGCCGGGGCTCTCGCCGGCGACCACGTAATCGGTCTTCTTGGAGACCGAGCTGGTCACCTTGCCGCCCGCCGCCTTGACCAGGGCCGCCGCCTCCTCGCGGGTCAGCTCCGGCAGGGTGCCGGTGAGGACGACGGTCCTGCTCTCCAGCGGCCCGCCCTCGGCCCGCCGTTCGGAGGCGTCGGCCTCCAGCCGCAGCCCCCTCTCGCGCAGCTTCTCGATCAGCGCCCAGGTCGCCTCGTCGGCCAACGACTCGGCGATCTGGACCGCCATGATCGGCCCCACCCCGTCGACCTCCTCGATCGCCTCCGGGTCGGCCTCGCGCAGGGCGTCGATCGAGCCGAAGTGGTCGGCCAGCGCCTCGGCGGTCACCGCCCCCACCCCGGGCAGCCCGAGCGCGTAGAGAACCCGCTTGAAGGGCTGGGCGCGGGAAGCGTCGATCGCCGCCACCAGGTTGCGGGCCGAGGTCTCGGCGAACCGCTCCAGGCCGACCAGCCGCTCCTCGGTGAGGTCGTAGATGTCGGCGACGTCGGCGATCGCCTCCTCGTTGAGAAAGGTCGACGCCTGCTTCTCCCCGAGCCCCTCGATGTCCATCGCCCCCCGGCTGACGAAGTGCTTGACGTGCTGGAAGGACTGGCCCGGACAGCCGCGGCGGTTGGGGCAGATCGTGAACACCGCGTCCTCGTGCTTGACGGTCGGCGTGCCACAGGCCGGGCACCTGCGCGGCGGCTTCGGCCGGCGCGCCCGCGGGTTGGCGCGCGGCAGCTTCGGCGAGACGACCTGGGGGATCACGTCGCCGGCCCGCGTCACCACCACCTCGTCGGCCTCGCGGACGTCCTTGCGGGCCAGGTCCTCCTCGTTGTGGAGGGTGGCGGTGGTGACGGTGACGCCGCCGACGTGGACCGGCTCCAGCATCGCGAAGGGGACCAGGTGGCCGGTGCGGCCGACGTTCCAGACCACCTTCTTCATCGTCGTCGTCGCCGTGGTCGGTGGGAACTTCCAGGCGATCGCCCAGCGCGGCTCGCGCCCGACCACGCCCAGCTCCCGCCACAGCGCCCGCTCGTCGACCTTGATCACGACGCCGTCGATCTCGTAGTCGAGCTGGTCGCGCCGCTCCTCCCACCAGCGGCAGCGCTCGACCACGGCCTCGACCCCGTCGTGGTGGGCGGTGTCGGGGTTGACCTTGAAGCCGCGCTCGGCCAGCCACTCGACCTCCTCGATGTGGGTGGCGAGGTCGAGACCCGGCGCCGCCCCGATCCCGTAGATCCAGGTCGAGAGCGGCCGTTCGGCAGCCAGCGCCGGGTCGAGCTGGCGGATCGAGCCGGCAGCCGAGTTGCGCGGGTTGGCGAAGGTCGGCTCGCCGGCCTCGGCGCGGCGCTCGTTGAGCGCCCGGAAGGCGGCAATCGGCAGGTACGCCTCGCCCCGCACTTCGACCAGCTCCGGCGCGTCGGGGATCCGCAGCGGCACCGAGCCGATCGTCCGCAGGTTCTGCGTGACGTCCTCGCCGACCTGGCCGTCGCCGCGGGTCGCGCCGCGGGTCAGCACCCCGTTCTCGTAGGTGAGGCTGACCGCCAGGCCGTCGATCTTCGGCTCGGTCGTGTAGCTGAACTGCGATGCGGTGATGTCGAGCCGCTTCAGGTAGTTGGCCAGCCGCGTCTCCCAGCCCCGCAGCTCCTCCTCGTTGCGGGCGTTGCCGAGCGACAGCATCGCCTCCCGGTGCCGGGCTGGCTCGAACCGCTCCAGCGGCGGCGCCCCGACCCGCTGGGTCGGCGAGTCGGGAGTGCGCAGCTCGGGGTGCTCGGCCTCCAGGTCGCGCAGCTCGTCAAGCAGCTCGTCGTAATCGTCGTCGCCGATCTCCGGTTGGTCGAGGACGTAGTAGAGCCGGTTGTGGCGGTCGAGCTGCTGCCGCAGCTCCGCCGCGCGCCGCTCCGCCGCCTCGCTCACGCCTTCGGCGCGGTTGCCGCCAGCATCTCCTCGAAGCCCCAGCCGCGCAGCCGCTCCAGGCCGCCGTGGTCGGTGAGGTCGAAGTGGATCGGGGTGACCGCGATCCGCCCCTTGGCGACCGCGTTGAGGTCGGTCCCCTCGATCTCCTCGTAGCCGGGCTTCCAGCCGTAGATCTCATAGACGCGACGCCCGTCCTCGCGCCCCTCGTCGACCGGCCGCAGCTCGTCGTTGTAGATCCGTTTGCCCAGCTTGGTGACCTCGACTCCGGTCGGCTCGCCGGCCGGGAAGTTGACGTTGACCAGGGTCGCCTCGGGCATCGCCTCCCCCCGCAGCCGGTCGACCAGCCGGGCGGCGAAGGCGGCGCCGAGGCCGAAGTCGAAGCGGCCGCTGACGTAGCCCATGCCGCCGCCGGCAGACTGCTGGGAGAGGGAGAGGGCGGGGATGCCGAGGATGATTCCCTCCAGCGCCGCCGCCACCGTCCCCGAGTAGGTGATGTCGTCGCCGAGGTTGGCGCCGTGGTTGATCCCGGAGACGATCAGGTCGGGGCGGCCGCCGACCAGGCCCAGCTCGGCGAACCGGACGCAGTCGACCGGCGTGCCGTCGGTGGCGTAGCCGACGTCGCCGTCGCCGAACTCGACCTCCTCGACGCTGAGCGGCGAGCGGGTGGTGATGCTGCGGGCGCTGGCGCTGCGGTTGGAGTCGGGGGCGACCACGTCGACCACGACGTCGTCGAGCTCGCGCAGGGTGCGGCGCACCGCCTGCAACCCGGGGGCCGAGATGCCGTCGTCGTTGGTGAGCAGGATCCGCACGGGGGACGATTCTAGGTGTCCGGCCCGCCGGTCCGGGGGGCGCCGGCCCGGCCCGCCCGGCGCTATCGTCGCCGCGATGACGGTCTCGGTCGTGATCCCCAGCCGCGATCGGCCACGTGCCCTGCGGCGCTGCCTGGCGGCGCTGGACGGGGACTGCGAGACGATCGTGGTCGACGACGGCTCGGCCGACCGCGATGCGGTCGCGGCGGTGGCGGCCGCGGGCGGCGCCCGCCTGGTCCGGCTCGACGGCCGCGGGCCGGCCGCGGCCCGCAACGCCGGCGCCGCGGCGGCGAGCGGCGAGGTCGTCTGCTTCACCGACGACGACTGCGAGCCGGCGCCCGGCTGGGCGGCGACCCTCGCCGCCCCGGTGTTGGCGGGCCGCGGCCCCCTCGCGGCCGGACGAACCGTGGTGGCGCCGGACGCGAGCGCCGCCGACCGCGCCTGGGGGGCGATCGCCGACGCCCTGCAGGAGGCCGCGGATGCCCCGCGCTCCCCCTCCCCCGGCTTCGCCCTCACCTGCAACCTCGCGGTCTCCGCCTCGCTGCTCGCCGAGCTGCGCTTCGACGAGTCGTTCCCCAGCGCCGCCGGCGAGGACCGCGACTTCTCAGCCCGAGCCGCGGCGCGTGGCGCGACGGCGGTCCGGGTCGCCGGCGCGGTCGTCGTCCACCGCCCCGAGCTGACCGCCTCCCGCTTCCTGCGCCAGCAGTTCGGGTACGGGCTGGGCGGGGCGCGCTACCGGGCCGGCGATAGCGGCCGTCGCCTCGGCCCGCCGTCCTTCTACGCCTCGCTGCTGCGCCGCGGCTTCGCCGCCGGCGCCGCCGCCGGCGCCCTGGTCTGCGCAGCGCAACTCGCCACCGCCGCCGGGGCGCTAGGCGCTTTCTTTCACCTCTGGTTCAACAAAGCGCCTAGCCGAGCAGCGGCTCGCCGCTGAGGCCGGTCGCGTCGGCGCCGGTCAGGGCGGCGACGGTCGCAGCGAGGTCGGCGATCCGGGCCGGGCGGCCGGGATCGCGCCGCCGCGAGGCGCCGGGGGCGAGGATCGCCCAGGCATCGCCGTCGGTGTGGTTGCCGGTGCGGCCGCTGCCGACGCCGTTGCGGCGCACCGTGCCGAAGCGGGGCGAGTGCAGCGCGTCGACCGGCGCCGAGGGGGTCGGGCGCCAGCGCACCACCAGGTCGGGGAGGCGGTCGGCGTTGGCGCCCGGCCAGTAGCCGCCGATCGGCTCGACCGCCGCCACCGCCGGCTCGCCGTCGGGGTCGCGGAAGTCGGCGAGGCCGGTGGCGATCGCGGCCAGCAGCTCCGGCGCCTCGGACTCGGAGACGATGCCGTCGCGCTCACGGCCCGCCAGGTTGAGGCTGACGTAGCCCTGGTTGTCGGCCGGGTGGGCGAAGGCGCGGGTGGCCGACCAGTCGACCCCGCGCAGCTCCATCCGCGCGGTCAGCTGCAGCGCCAGCCGGTCGGGCATCGCCGCCGCGACGGCGCCCCGCACCCGGCCCGAGAGCGCCGCCCGCAGCCTCCACATCGCCCCCGAGTCGGCGCCGGCGCCGTCGCCGGCCGCCGAGTCGCCCAGCACCGCGGCCACCATCCCCGGCAGCATCTCGGCGCGGCTGGTGTTGACGTCCATCCCCAGCACCGAGCAGACGATCACGTCGGCGTCGTCGGGCAGCGCCTCCAGCACCCGGCCGAGCTGCACGTCGACCTCGGCGTAGACGTCGCCGAGCGCCCGTCCCAGGCGCTCCCGCTCGGGGTCGGGGAGCGCGTCGGGCGCCAGGTAGGGCGGCACCTCCCAGAGCCGGTGGCCGGCCAGGTGGGGAGCGGCGAAGGTCAGCCAGGCGAGGTCGAAGCGGCGCTCGGCCAGCAGCTCGATCGCCGCGTCGGCGACCCGGCGCGGCGCCTGCAGGAAGCGCTCGCGCAACCGCCGCAGCTCGCCGGGGCGCTGGGCGCCGAAGACCTCGGTCACGTTGGGGGGACTGCCGTGACGGCGGCGCAGGGCGCGGTCGCCGCCAGCGGGGCGCGCCCAGCGTTCGAGCACGACCCGCTCCCGCATCCCGTAGCCGCCGAGCAGGACGCCGCTGGAGCGCTGCGGCGGGTGGCACTCGTAGGGGTCGATCGCCAGGGTCGAGCGGCCGGCGGCGGCAAGCCGGTCCCAGATCGGCGGAGGCGCCGAGAAGCTCGAGGCCAGCCGGATCGCCTGCTCGGCCGCGGACCACTGGAACGGGTAGTAGAGGCCGTGGTCGCCGACCTCGACCCCCCGGTAGAGGGTCTGGTAGGCGCTGGCCGGGAACTGGGCGGCCGGGCCGTCCAGCTCGACCTCGGCGCCACGGGCGCGCAGCGCCGCCAGGTTGGGCAGCCGGCCCTCCGCTTCCAGCCGGCGCAGCAGCGGCGGGCTGACCGCGTCGAACTGGAGGACCGCGATCACGCCGCCGCCTCCGCCCGCCCGACCACGACCTCGGCGCCGCCCAGGCCGGCCGAGCGCCGCGCCGCCTCGACCACCGCGAGCGCCCGCGGCGCCGCCCCGGCGCCGGCCAGCACGCCCCGGTCCTCGCCGCGGGCGAAGCGGGCGAAGGCGGCGAGCTGGGCTCGCAGCGAGGCGACCAGCGGGTCCTCGCCGCCGCGCAGCCGGTTGGCGAGCGCGCCGAGGCGCCCGATCCGGCTCGCCGCCAGGGTGCGGCCACCGCGATCGCGGACCGTGACCCGCTCCGCGTAAGCGGCGTCGGTCGCGCAGGAGATCCGCGCCCGCCCGCGCGAGAGCTCAAGCTCCAGCGCCGCCCGCTCCGGCGCCAGCTCGGCCCCCCGGACCGCCAGCGGCGCCGCCGCGGCGAGGAAGCAGGCGAGGTCGACGAGGTGAATGCCGGCGTCCAGCAGAGCCTCGTCGCGGCTGGCGTGGGCGGCCCAGCCGGCGCGGCTGAAGCGCAGCTCCAGCTCCAGCTCGACCCAGCCCTCAGCCGGGACCCGGTCGCGCAGCTCGGCACCCTGCAGGAAGCGACGGTTGAAGCCGATCGCGGGGGCCGGGGAGAGCGCCGCCAGCGCCCGTGCCGCGTCGAGGTCGGCGGCCGGCGGCTTCTCGACCAGGCAGGGGAGGCCGGCGGCGGCGACCAACTCGGCGTTCGCCAGGTGGTGCTCGACCGGGCTGGCGACGAGGACCGCGTCGAGCCCGGCGGCGCCCAGCATCGCCTCCACCGACCCGAAGGCAGGAACGCCGGCCTCGGCCTCGAGCCGCCCGGCCCGGGCGGCATCGGGGTCGGCGAGGGCGGCGATCGCGACTCCGTCCAGCCCCGCGGCTGCCGGCAGGTAGCCGCGCTCGGCGATCCGGCCGCATCCGGCGAGGCCGATCCGCACCGGCCCGGTCACCGTCGCTCCCTGCCGCTGGCGGCGAGCAGCGCCGCGGCCGGCACCGAGGCGGCGGCGGCCAGCAGGTGGGCGACGTGCAGCCCGACCCCGGCCAGCAGCAACCGCGGCCCGCCGCGACGGGCCAGCAGCAGGTAGAGGTCGCGGTTCATCGCCAGCAGGGCGAGCAGGGCGGCGAGCGCCGCCCGCGGTCGCCGCGCCAGGCCGGCGAGCAGCAGCGCCAGCGCCGCCACGGCGCTGGCCCGGTGCCGCCAGCCGAGGTTGAGCGCGGCGCCGGCCCGACGCCGCTCGATCAGCAGCAACGCCCAGGGCACGCCGCGGCGGCCGAAGTCGGTGCGCAGCATCGAGCCCGGCGTCCAGGCCTTGAGGTGGCGTCCAAGGATCGAGGGGTCGAGCTCGATCCGGGCGCCGCGCTCGCGCAGCCGCATCCCCAGCTCGATGTCCTCGACGCTCGGCGCCGGGTAGCGCTCCGCGTCGAAGCCGCCGGCGGCCTCGAACTCGGCGCGGCGGATCGCGCCGAGGCCGGCCCAGAAGGTCTCCGCCTCGCCCGGCGAGCTGACGTGGACGTGGTGGTGGAGCAGGTTGCGGAAGCGCGAGGTGAGCTGCGGCGCCTCGGGGTCGTCGTCGTAGGCGCCGAACACCGCGGCGAGACCGGGGTCGGCGGCGAAGCGGGCCTCGATCCGGGCCAGGGCGTCGGGGTCGACCTCGACGTCGGAGTCGACGAAGACGAGCAGCTCGGCCTCGCTGGCAGCGGCCCCGGCGTTGCGCAACGCCGCCGGCCCCGCCGGCCGGCGCTCGGCGACCAGCTCGTCGGGCTGGCGCCGCCCGGCCCGCAGCGCCGCCAGGCAGCGATCGAGGCTCGGCGGATCGTCCCCGGCAGGGACGATCGCGGCGATGCGCAGCGGCCGGGCGGGCCGCGTGGAGGGGGAAAGCTCGGTCACTTAGGGATACCTAATACCATCTCGCGCCACCCGATGATGGCAGCAAGACGAACAGGTACCGATCCGGTGGCCGTGCTCGGCGCCGGCCCCGCCGGCCTCACCGCCGGCTACGAGCTCGCCAAGCGGGGCCGGCCGGTGATCGTCTTCGAGGCCTCCGACTCGGTCGGCGGCCTGGCCCGGACCGAGGCGAGGGAGGGCAACCGGTTCGACCTCGGCGGCCACCGCTTCTTCACCAAGAGCCCCGAGGTCGAGGCGCTCTGGGACGAGGTGCTGGGCGGCGAGATGCTGGTCCGGCCGCGGCTCTCGCGGATCCGGTGGCGCGGCCGCTACATCGACTACCCGCTGCGGGCGGGAGACGTAGTCGCCAAGCTCGGCCCGGTCGAGCTGGCCCGGTGCGCCCTCTCCTACGCGGTCGCCCGCATCCGCCCGCGCCGCGGCCGCGAGCCGGCGAGCTTCGAGGAATGGGTCACCGACCGCTTCGGCCGCCGCCTCTTCCAGCTCTTCTTCGAGTCCTACACCGAGAAGGTCTGGGGGGTGCCGACCAGCGAGCTGCGAGCCGAGTGGGCGGCGCAGCGGATCGCCGGCCTCTCCTTTTGGGGCGCCGCCCGGGCGGCGCTGCCGGGCCGCCGCGGCTCGACGCCGCGCAGCCTGATCGACCAGTTCCGGTACCCGCGGCTCGGCCCCGGCCAGATGTGGGAGGAGATGGCGCGGCGGATCGTCGCCGCCGGCGGCGAGGTGCGGCGCGGCGCGGCGGTCGAGGGCCTGGCCTTCGACGACAACCGGGTCGTCGCGGTCCGGGCCGGCGGCGAGGAGATCCCGGTCAGCGCCGCGATCTCCTCGGCGCCGCTGCGCGCCCTGGCCGGGATGGTCGATCCCGCGGCGCCGCCGCCGGTCACCGAGGCGGCCCGGGGCCTGCGCTACCGCGACTTCGTGACCGTGGCGCTGACGATCTCGGGCGAGGCGCCCTTCCCCGACAACTGGGTCTACGTCCACGATCCCGAGGTCGCCGTCGGCCGAATCCAGAACTACCGCGCCTGGAGCCCCTGGATGGCCGCCGACCCGAGCCGCGCCTGCATCGGCATGGAGTACTTCTGCTTCGAAGACGACGCGCTGTGGAACAGCTCGGACGAGGAGCTGGTGGCGATGGCGCGCCGCGAGATCGAGGCGATCGGCCTGGTCGCCGCCGACCGGGTCGAGGGCGGCCACGTGATCCGGGTGCCGAAGGCCTACCCGATCTACGACGCCGAGTACGGGCGGCGCCTGGAGACGATCCGGGGCTGGCTCGACGGCGTGCCGAATCTGCAGCAGGTCGGCCGCAACGGCCTCCATCGCTACAACAACTCGGATCACTCGATGCTGACCGCGCTGCGGGCGGTCGAGAACCTCTGCGACGGCGCCGGCCACGACATCTGGGCGGTCAACGCCGAGGACGCCTACCACGAGCGGATCGAGCCGCAGCAGCAGCCCTACCGCTCGGCGCCGCCAACCCCGGCGATGACCCGCCCGCTCACCGAGGACGGCTACTGACCGCAGGGGAGCTGGGTGGCGCGCCAGCGGCCCTCCCGCGCCAGGACCCGGCCCCGCAGGGGCTTGGTCGAGAGGGCGACCCCGTAGCTTGGCCAGCGGTTGACCCGGACCGAGTCGATCGGCCGCTCGAGCCGCCAGGCGAGGGCGGTGGGCGGGGTGAGCAGGTTGGCGAGGCGGACGCGGCCGCCGCAGGAGAGCAGCCGGTCGGCGCCGACCCGGTCGGCGATCGCGAACATGCCCTCGACCAGCTGCGCCTGGCGGTGGACCTTGCCCAGCTCGCCGGGGACCTCGGCCGCGCGCAACGCCAGGCCGCCGCCGGCCAGGGCCAGCGTCGCCACCGCGGCGGCGGCAAGGGCGCGGCCGCCCGGCTGCCGACCGAAGCCGAGAGCGCCTGCCCGCGCGAGGCCCGCCCCGCCAAGCACCGCGACAACCGCGGTCGCCGGGGCGAGGAAACGGGGCAGCCCCGCGTAGCCGGCAACCGCCATCAGGGCGACGAGGCCGATCCAGGCGGCCGCAGCCAGCGCCAGCACCAACGGCACCCGCTCGCCGCGCCTCCGCACGAGCATCAGCAGGACGAGGCCGGCCCACGCCGCGGCCAGCGGCGCGACCAGCGCCCGGCCCAGCACCTCGGCCGCCTCGCCCAGCTCGAAACCGTCGCCACGCGCCGTCCGTGAGCCGGCGAGGGCGTTGCCCGAGGCGAGCAGGTCCGGCAGGAACCAGGCAACGGGGACGACCAGCAGCGCGGCAACCGCGTGGGGACGCAGCGCCGGACGGCGCCACGCCGCCCAGACGACCCAGACCGCCAGGAACGGCCAGCACTCGGGGCGCAGCAGCGCCGCCGCCACCCCGAGCCAGAGCGCGAGCGCCTCGCGCCGCTCCAGCGCCGCCGCCACCGCGCCCAGCACCAGGGCCACCAGCAGCGGCTCGGAAAGGCCGCCCGTGAACTGGCGCACCGCCGGCGTGAACGAGTCCGCGGTGAGCGCCACCGAGCCGACGGCCAGCCCGGCCGCCGCGAACCGCCAGCGTCCCGTCTCGGGACCGGCCAGCCGCGCCGCCAGCCAGCCGGCCAGCAGGGCGACGAGCAGCCAGCCGCTCCGCGCGACCAGCAGCCAGCCCTCCACCGCGCCCGCGCCGAGCGGCGTCAGGGCCGCGTCCACGAAGACGGGCAGCGGCTTCCACGAGAGGCCGTCGCCGGTCGCCAGCTCCAGGCTCGCCAGCTCCCGCCCCCAGACCAGCCAGCCCCAGGGGTCGTAGACCGGCTGGTAGGGCAGCAACAGCGAGAGCGCCGCCAGGGCGACGGCAAGCGCTGCTCCGATCCAGAGGACCCGGCGCAACGGGCTAGCGACTCTCGATGTCGCGCTCCGCCAGCAGGTAGACGGGGACCGCGGCGATCGCCAGCAGCACCAGGGCCGGGATCGCACTCGCCTCGTAGAACCCGAAGCTGGTCTGGGTCCAGATGTCGGTGGCCAGAGTCTCGAACCCGATCGGGGCGAGCACCAGGGTGGCGGGCAGCTCCTTCATCGCGTGCAGGAAGATCAGCGCCGCAGCGGCAAGCAGTCCACCGCGGGCGAGCGGCACGGTGACGGTGCGGAAGACCTCGGCCCGGCCCCGCCCCAACCCCCGCGCCGCCTCTTCGATCCGCGGCGAGACCTGGACCAGCGAGGCGGCGAGCGGCCCGACCCCGAGCGGCAGGTAGTGGATGGTCAGCGCGAAGACCAGCAGCGTGGTGGTCTGGTAGAGCGGCGGCACGATCCGGGTCGCGAAGAAGACGAGCGAGAGCGCGACGAGGATCCCCGGCAGCGCGTAGCCGGCGTGCGAGGCGCGCTCGACCAGGCTGCTGAACCGGCCCGGGTGGCGGACCGCGAGCGCCGCCACGACGAGGGCCGCGAGCGCCCCGATCGCCGCCGCGCTGGCGGAGACCATCAACGAGTTGCCGCCCAGCGCCGCGGCCCGGCTCCAGGTGGTGGCGCTGGTCGATATCCCCTCCGCCGCCCAGTAGATCAGCACCCCGACCGGCAGCGCGAAGGCCAGCGCCGCAACCGCGGCGCAAAAGCCGAGCGCCGGCCAGCGCCAGCGGCCGAGCCGGTAGGGCCGGGCCGGCCGCAACGCCCCGGGGCCGAGCCGGTGCACGACCCGCGCCCCGCGCAGCCGCGAGCTGAGCAGCAGCAGGCCCAGCATCACCACCACCAGCACCGCGCCCAGCGCCGCGGTCGCGGTGCGGTCGAAGCTGGAGCGGTAGGAGACGTAGATCTCGCTGGTGAAGGAGTCGAAGCGCAGCAGCGAGACGGCGCCGAAGTCGCTGGCCGTGTAGAGGGCGACCAGCAGGCCACCGGCGGCCAGCACCGGCCACAGCTGCGGCAGCACGATCTCGGCGAAGACCTGGCGCGGCCGGCGCCCCATCGCCCGGGCGGCGTCCTCGAGCTGCGGGTCGATCCGCCGCAGCGCCCCGCGCAGCGGCAGCAGCACCAGCGGGTAGGTGAAGAGGCTGAGCACGATCCAGGCGCCGAGGAAGCCGTAGACCGAGGGCAGGCTCTCGACCCCGAGCGCGTCGCGCAGCATCCCGTTCGGGCCGAGCGCGGCGATGAACAGGTAGGCGCCGACGTAGCTCGGGATGACCAGCGGCAGCGAGCAGAGCACCGCCCAGAGGCGGCGGCCGGGCAGGTCGGTGCGCACGGTCAGCCACCCGATCGGCAGCGCCAGCGCGACCGCGGTCAGGGTGACGGCGGTGGTCAGGGCAAGGGTGCGGGCGAGCACCGCCGCGGTGCGCGAGCTGAAGGCGGTCGCCAGCGCGTCGCCGAGGTCGCCGGCGACGACGACGAAGAGATAGGCGGCGGGCAACGCCGCCGCCGCCGCGACCAGGAGCCCGGCGCCGAGCAGCCAGGCGGGGGCGGCCCGGGCGGCCCGCACCTAGAGAGCACCGCTTTCCTGCATCAGCGCGATCGTCGCCTGCAGCTCGGTCAGGTCGACCAGGTCATCGCCCGTGCTGGGGATCTCGGCGAGCGGCACGCTGAGCGAGGGGTCGGGCTCGGCCGCGATCGCCAGCGGGTACTCCTTCGAGCTGGCGGTGAAGAAGCCCTGGCTGCCCGGCGAGAGCAGCGAGCGGACGAAATCGAAGGCTTCCGGCTTGCGGTCGCTCGATTCGAGCACCCCGACCGTGGTCAGCAGCATCAGCGAGCCGAGCCCGTCGGGCGGGAAGTAGACCCCGACCGGGTAGTCGCGCCCCTCGGCGGCGACGGCCTGCGCGACGTAGTAGTGGTTGATCAGGCCGACGTCGATCTCTCCGGCGGCGATCGCGTCGCGGATCGTGATGTTGTTCGGGTAGCTGACGGCGCCGTTGTCGACCATCGCCTCCAGCCACTCCCGCGTCCGCTCGTCGCCGTAGCGCAGGCGCAGCGCGGTGACGAACTCCTGCATGCTGGAGCTGGCCGGCGACCACCCGACCCGGTCGCGCCAGCGCGGCGCGGTAAGGCCGAAGGGCGAGTCCGGCAGCTCGTCCTCGCTCAGCTCCTCGCGGTTGTAGGCGAGCACCCGGGCACGGCCGGTCACCCCGACCCAGCGCCCTTCGGGGTCGCGGAAGCGGGGCGGCACCATCTCCAGGATGTCGCCGGGGAGCTTGGCCAGCAACCCGGCCTCGGCGACGGCGTGGATCCCCCCGGGCTCCTGGGAGAAGAAGACGTCGGCGGGCGAGGCGCCCCCCTCCTCGATCAGGGTCGCGGCGAGGTCGGCGGTGTCGGCGAACCGGACCCGCACGTCGCGGTCGGCAGCGGCCTCGTAGCGGTCGATCGCGGGACCGATCGCGGCCGGGATCCGGCCCGAGTACAGAGTCACGCCGGCGGTCTCGGGCTCGTTCTCGCCGCCCCCGCCGGAGGCGGAGGTGTCGAACCCACAGCCGGCAGCGAGAGCGGCGGCCAGGAGCCCGCAGGCGAGCGCGGTCGTTTTCCGGTGGAACGGTCTCATCTGCCAGGGGGAAGAACGGCGGGACGGCGGCGTTGGCCTAATCTTAGGGTGTCCGAATATGGGTGGAGTCCCCGACATCCCGACGGGCCCGCTTGGCGCCTCCCTGCGCCTGCGTGGCCTCACCAAGTCATATGGAAGCGTCGTCGCCGTCGCCGGCGTCGACCTCGACGTCGAGCCCGGCTCGACCTGCGCCCTGCTGGGGCCGAGCGGCTGCGGCAAGACGACCACGCTGCGGCTGATCGCGGGCCTCGAGCAACCCGACGCGGGCAGCGTCGAGATCGGCGAGGAGACCGTCTCCACGCCCGCCCGCTCGCTGCCGCCCGAGCGGCGCCGGATCGGGATGGTCTTCCAGGACTACGCCCTCTTCCCCCACCTCGACGTCGCCGCCAACGTCGCCTACGGGCTGGGGCGCCGGCCGGACCGCTCGCGGGCCGAGGGGATGCTGCGCACGGTCGGGCTGGAGGGTCTGGGGGAGCGCTTCCCGCACGAGCTCTCCGGCGGTCAGCAGCAGCGGGTCGCGCTGGCCCGGGCCCTGGCCACCGAGCCGCGCGCGGTGCTGCTCGACGAGCCCTTCTCCAACCTCGACGCGGGGCTCCGCGAGCGGGTCCGCGAAGAGGTCCGCGAGATCCTCGCGGCGCGCGGGATGACCACCGTCTTCGTCACCCACGATCAGGAGGAGGCGCTCAGCGTCGCCGACGTGGTCGCGGTCGTCAACGAGGGCAGGATCGAGCAGGTCGGGACGCCGGAGGAGGTCTACTCGCGCCCCGCCAACCGCTGGGTCGCCGGCTTCCTCGGCGAGATCGAGGTGCTGCCCGGCCAGGCCGGCGACGGCGTGATCACCTGCGAGCTGGGCCAGGTCTCCAACCGCGGCGGGCTGAGCGGCGAGGTCGACGTGCTGCTGCGGCCCGAGTCGCTGGCGGTCGGCACCACCGAGGCCACCGACGGCCGCCCCAGCCAGCCGGCGACCGTGGTCTCGCGCAGCTTCTACGGCCACGACCAGATGCTGCGACTGCAGCTGCCCTCCGGCCAGACCGTGCGGGCGCGACGGCTCGGCTTCCCGGCCTGGCACCCGGGCGACCGCGTCCGGGTCTGGATCGAGGGTCCGGCCGACGCCGTGGCCCGGTAGCGGCGCGATTGTCGACTTCGCTCGGCGATGCCGAACAATGTCGACACGGTCGGCGATACTGAGCGCGTGCCGACCGTCCGCCTCGACCTCGAATACGACGGGGCGGGCTACCGCGGCTGGGCTCGCCAGCCGGGCCTGCGCACCGTGCAGGGGGAGCTGGAGACGGCGCTGGCGACGGCGCTGCGCGAGCCGATAACGCTGACCGTCGCCGGTCGCACCGACGCCGGCGTCCATGCCCACGGCCAGGTGGCGAGCTTCGAGACCGCGACCGAGCCGCCGGCAACCCTCGCCCGCAGCCTCAACGCGCTCTGCCCCAACGACCTCGCGGTCACCGCCGCAACCGTCGTCGCCGACGGCTTCGACGCCCGCCGCGACGCCCGCTCCCGCAGCTACCTGTACCGGCTCGAGGCGCGGCCGGCGCCCAGCCCGTTCGAGCGCGGCCGCGCCCTCTGGTGGCCCCACCGCGTCGACCTGGGGGCACTGGAGCGCTGCGCCGCCGCGCTCGTCGGCAACCGCGACTTCACCGCCTTCACCCCGACCCAGACCGACCACGTCCGCTTCCGCCGCGACGTCCTCGCCGCCTCCTGGCAGCGCCACGGCGACCTGCTCTGCTTCCGGATCGCCGCCGACGCCTTCATGCGCAACATGGTCCGCGCCCTGGTCGGGACGATGCTGGAGGTGAGCAGCGGCCGCCGCTCGGTCGACGACTTCACGGCGCTTCTCGACGGCGCCCCCCGCTCAGCAGGGGGCGACACCGCGCCACCCCACGGCCTCTACCTCGAGTCCGTGGGCTACGGCTAGACGAGCTCGAGGTAGACCATCTCGGTGGAGTCGCTCCGCCGAGGGCCCAGCTTGACGATCCGGGTGTAGCCGCCCGGGCGGGACGAGTAGCGCGGCGCCACCTCGTCGAACAGCTTGTGGACGACGAACTTGTCGTTGTGCAGGGTCGCCAGCGCCTGGCGCCGCGCGTGCAGATCGCCGCGCTTGGCGAGCGTGATCAGCTGCTCGACCTCCGGCTTGACAGCCTTCGCCTTCGCCTGGCTGGTCTTGATCCGCTCGTGCTCGATCAGCTGCTTGGAGAGGTTCGAGAGCAGCGCCTCGCGGTGAGCCGCGTCGCGGCTCAGCTTGTTTCGCTTCTTGCGATGGCGCACCGGCTCTTCCTCCCCTCGTCGTCTTCCCTAGTCCCGCTGCAGGTCGAGGCCGCGGGCGTGCAGGGTCTCGATCACTTCCTCGATCGACTTCTGACCGAAGTTGGGGATCGCGTTCAGTTCGGCGCGCGATTTGCGCACCAGGTCGCCGACCGTCTGCACCCCTGCCCGCTTCAGGCAGTTGTAGGAGCGGACGCCCAGTTCGAGCTCCTCGATCAGGATCTCGTCGAGACCGTTGGTGGCGGCCGCGTCCGCCGCGGGAGCGGCAACCGGGTCCGCCTGCGGCACCGGCATCGGCTGGCGCGCGGTCAGCTCCTCGACCCGGTCGGCGTCGGTGAAGATCGCCAGGCTCTTGATCAGGATCTCAGAAGCCTCGCGCAGCGCCGCGGTCGGCTCGATCGAGCCGTCGGTCTCGAGGTCGAGGGTCAGCTTGTCGAAGTCGGTCCGCTGGCCGACCCGGGCCGCGGTCACCGAGTAGGAGGCGCGGCGGATCGGCGAGAAGATCGAGTCGATCGGGATCACGCCGATCGGCTGCTCGTCGGACTTGTTCTCTTCGGCCGGCGAGTAGCCGCGGCCGCGGCCGATCGTCAGGTAGACCTCGAGCTTGGTTTTCTTCTCGAGCGTCGCGATCGGCGCGTCGGGGTTGAGGATCTCGACGCCGGAGGGCAGGTCGATGTCCTTCGCCTTCACCTCACCGGGCCCGGTGGCGACCAGCGGCGCCTCGACCTCGTCGGCGTCGGTGTGCATCCGGACGACCAGGTCCTTGAGGTTGAGGACGATGTCGGTGACGTCCTCTTTGACGCCGGGGACGGTCGAGAACTCGTGGGCAACGCCCTCGATCCGGACGCTGGTGATCGCCGCGCCGCCCAGCGAAGAGAGCAGGACGCGACGCAGGCTGTTGCCGAAGGTGTAGCCGAAGCCCTTGTCGAGCGGCTCGATCGTGAAGGAGCCGCGACGGTCGTCGACCTTCTCGGAGATGATGCGGGGGACCTGGAAATCAGTCGTCATGAGTTCCTTCGGTATGCGTGTTCAGAAATTGCGGGCCGGGCCTACTTGGAGTACAGCTCGACGATCAGCTGCTCCTGGACCGGCGTCGAGATCTCGGAGCGCTCGGGGTAGCGCAGAACCTTGGCGGTGAGCGCATCGTGGTCGGCCTGCAACCAGGCCGGCACGGTGGAGACCAGTTCGGTGGCGCGGCGGATCGTCTCGGCAGCCGAGGAGTCCGACTTGATCGAGATCACGTCCTCCGGGCGCACCTGGTAGGAGGGGATGTCGACCCGGCGGCCGTTGACCATCCAGTGGCCGTGGCTGACCAGCTGCCGGGCCTGGCGCCGCGAGGCGGCGAAGCCAAGGCGGACGAGGACGTTGTCGAGCCGCGACTCGAGCAGCCGCAGCAGGTTCTCGCCGGTGACGCCGTCCTGCCGGGATGCCTTCTCGTAGTAGGCGCGGAACTGTTTCTCGAGCACCTGGTAGTAGCGGCGCGTCTTCTGCTTCTCGCGCAGCTGCAGGCGGTACTCGGACTGCCGCAGCCGGCCGCGCCCGTGCTCGCCCGGCGGGTAGGAGCGGCGGTCGACGCCACACTTGTCGGTGAAGCACCGCTCGCCCTTGAGGAAGAGCTTCTGGCCCTCGCGCCGGCACTGCTTGCACTGGGGGGAGGTGTCGCGAGCCACTAGACGCGCCTCCGCTTCTTCGGCCGGCAGCCGTTGTGGGCCTGCGGCGAGACGTCCTTGACCGTGGTCACGTCGAGGCCGGCGGCTTGCAGCGACCGGATCGCCGTCTCGCGGCCCGAGCCGGCGCCCTTGGCGAGCACTTCGACCCGCTCGAGGCCGTGTTCCATGCCCTTCTTGGCGGCCGCGTCGGCGGTCACCTGGGCGGCGAAGGGGGTCGACTTGCGCGAGCCTTTGAACCCGGCCGAGCCGGCCGACTCCCAGGCGATCACGTTGCCGTCGGTGTCGGTGAGGGTGACGATCGTGTTGTTGAACGAAGTCTTGATGTGGGCCTGGCCGTAGGTCACGTTCTTCTTGACGCGGCGGCGGGCACGCCCCTTGGCGGGTTTTTTCTCAGCCATCTCTCTTCCCTACTTGCTCGGCTTGCGCTTGCCGGCGATGCTCAGGCGCCGCGGGCCCTTGCGGCCGCGCGCGTTGGTCTTGGTTCGCTGGCCGCGGACCGGCAGCCCGCGGCGATGGCGCAGCCCGCGGTAGGAGCCGATCTCCATCAGCCGTTTGACGTTCTGGGAGCGCTCGCGCCGCAGGTCGCCCTCGACCTCGCGGTTCTCGACCGCCTCGCGCAGCCGGATGACCTCGTCCTCGGTCAGATCCTTGGCCTGGGTCGAGGGATCGACCTTGGCCTCGGCGAGGATCTTCTCCGCGGTCGAGTGGCCGATCCCGAAGATGTAGGTGAGCCCAACCTCGATCCGTTTGTTGACCGGGATGTTGACGCCGGCGATGCGTGCCATCGGTTAGCCCTGCCTCTGCTTGTGTCGTGGGTTCGGACAGATCACGAGAACCGCCCCGTTGCGGCGGATCACCTTGCACTTCTCGCACATCGGCTTTACGGAAGCTCGAACCTTCATCGCTCCGGTCTCGTATCGAATACAGGACTCCCTCCCACCCCATGAGTCGGGCAGCAGGGCGCACTCACCGGCCCAGTGGGCCGACCGGGAAAGATAGCAGGGGGCACCGTAGGTCCGCCTGCTCGATCCCCGCCAGCTATCCGACGTCGAGGCCCACCTGCAGCGTTTCCTCGGAGACCTCGGCGGTCGCGGTGAGCGGTTCGGAGCTGGTCAGTTCGGCGCCTTCTTTTTCCCCGGTGCCCGAGAAGGGGCAGAGGAAGCCGTCTTTGGTGACGGTGTATTCGATGCCGCCGACTTCGGGCTGGACTTCGAGCGCGGCGGGAGAGCCTTCGCCGTTGGTGACGTAGACCGTGCTCAGCCCTTCCTGGGCTTCGACGTCGGCGGCGCAGGTAGCGGCGGTGATCCTCACCGCCTGTCCTTCGGGGCAGACGAGGTCGGCAGTGGCGGCGTATTTGCCGGTTTCGACTTCTTCGCCGGCGTGCAGGACGTATTCGCATTCTTCGGGATCGACCGTCGCCGAGAGGAAGCCGAAGGCGCTGCAATTGGAGAAGGAGGGCGACACCGCCACTGTCGAGGAGCCTTCGGTCAGTTCGGCGGTGTAGGAGGTGTCGCATTTGACGCTGCCCGCTTCGGTGTTGAAGGTCTCGATGCCGGCGCTGGCGCCCGATGTGGCCGTGGCGGGGTAGGCGACGGTTGTGAGTTCGCCGGCTTCGACGTCGAGGTCAACCTGCACCGTTTCTTCGACCTCGGCGGTCGCGGTGAGCGGTTCGGAGCTGCTCAGTTCGGCGCCTTCTTTTTCCCCGGTGCCCGAGAAGGGGCAGAAGAGGCCGTCTTTGGTGACCACGTAGTTGATTTCGGCGATTTCGGGTTCGACTTCGAGCGCGGCGGGGGAGCCTTCGCCGTTGGTGACGTAGACCGTGCTCAGCCCTTCCTGGGCTTCGACGTCGGCTTCGCAGCTAGCGGCGGTGATCCTCACCGCCTGTCCTTCGGGGCAGACGAGGTCGGCAGTGGCGGCGTATTTGCCGGTTTCGACTTCTTCGCCGGCGTGCAGGACGTATTCGCATTCTTCGGGATCGACCGTCGCCGAGAGGAAGCCGAAGGCGCTGCAATTGGAGAAGGAGGGCGACACCGCCACTGTCGAGGAGCCTTCGGTCAGTTCGGCGGTGTAGGAGGTGTCGCATTTGACGCTGCCCGCTTCGGTGTTGAAGGTCTCGATGCCGGCGCTGGCGCCCGATGTGGCCGTGGCGGGGTATGCGACGGTTGTGAGTTCGGTCGCCGCCGCTGGAGTCGACCAGAGGAGAGACGACAGCGCTACGAGCGCCACCGGAAGAATGACCTTGACGTTCATGACGCAGGAGCATCGGCTCCCGGTCGGCCCCTCTTCAAGGCCACGTTGCGCAAACGGGTCCTCGGGGCCACCCCGGCGCCCAAAACCTCCTGCATATCCCCGTTCGCCATTTCTTGCGCGCGCCGATCCGCGCGCGTGCCGATCGGCGCCTACTCGTGCCAGGGGGTGAGGACGCGGGGTCCGTCGGCGGTGACGGCGACGGTGAACTCGAAGTGGGCGGCCAGCGAGTCGTCCTCGGAGAAGACCGCCCAGCCGTCCTCGCCCATCCGGACCAGAGGGCCGCCGGCGTTGACCATCGGCTCGATCGCCAGCACCATGCCCTCCTCCAGCTCCGGCCCCTTGCCGGGCTCGCCGAAGTTGGGGACCTGCGGCTCCTCGTGCATCTCGCGGCCGATCCCGTGGCCGACCAGGGTGCGGATGATCGAGAGGCCGGCGCCCTCGACCACGCCCTGGATCGCCGCCGAGACGTCGCCGAGGTGGTTGCCGGGGCGCATCTGCTCGACCCCGGCGAACAGCGATGCCTTCGTCACTTCAAGCAGGTTCTTGGCCTCGGTGTCGATCGGGCCGACCGGGACGGTCATCGCCGCGTCGGCGACCCAGCCGTCCTTGATCACGCCGACGTCGACGGAGAGGATGTCGCCCCGCTTCAGCTCCTCGGCGTCGGGGATCCCGTGCACGACCATCGAGTTGGGCGAGGCGCAGATCGAGCCCGGAAAGCCGCGATATCCCTTGAAGGCCGGGAAGGCGTCCTGGGAGCGGATGAACTTCTCCGCGGCGCGATCCAGCTCCTCGGTGGTGACACCGGGGCGCGCCTTCGAGGCGACCATCTTCAGGCAGCGGACGAGGATCTCGCCGGCCGTCGCCATCTGATCGACCTGCTCCGGGGTCTTGCGAATGATCATCCGGTACACGCGACTCGCCGTCAGACGGTCTCGTCCTGCTCGAGGCGGAGCGTCGCCAGGGTGCGCCGGATCTCCTCCGCCACCTCGTCCGGCGCCCGCTCGCCGCCGACCCGACGCAGCGCTCCGTGCTGGTCGTAGTAGCCGACCAGCGGCTCGGTCTGCTCGTGGTAGGTGTCCAGCCGCCTGCGGATCACGTCCGGCTTGTCGTCGTCGCGGACGACCAGCTCGCTGCCGTCGATGTCGCAGACGCCCTCCTGCTTGGGCGGGTTGAACTCGACGTGGAAGACGTGTCCGTTCTCGGCGCAGGTGCGGCGGCCGCCGAGCCGGCGCACCACCTCCTCGTCGGAGACGTCGATCAGCAGCACCGCGCTCAGCGCCCGGCCCAGCTCGGTCAGCCTCTCGTCGAGCGCCTCCGCCTGGGCCGTGGTGCGCGGGAAGCCGTCGAGGATGAAGCCGTCCCGCGCCTCGGCCGAGCCGACCCGCTCGGCGATCACGCCGACGATCACCTCGTCGGGCACGAGGTCGCCGCGGTCCATGTATTCCTTGGCGCTCCTGCCCAGCTCGGTCCGGTCGCGGACCGCCGCCCGCAGGATGTCTCCGGTCGCCCAGTAGGGCAAGCGCAGGTCTTCCTGCAGCCGCTCCCCCTGGGTGCCCTTTCCCGAGCCCGGGGGCCCGAGGAGCACGAGATTCTGCTCAGCCATCGGCGAAGCCTATTTCAAGAAGCCCTCGTAGTTGCGCATCATCAGCTGCGCCTCCAACTGCTTCACCGTGTCGAGCGCCACGCCGACCGTGATCAGGATCGAGGTGCCGCCGAAGTAGAAGTTCGCCGCCGTCTGGCTGATCAGGATCGTCGGCAGCGCCGCGACCGCGCCCAGGTAGAGCGCGCCGGGGAAGGTGAGGCGGGAGAGGATCCGGTCCAGGTACTCGGCGGTCGGCCGGCCGGGACGCACGCCGGGGATGAAGCCGCCGTATTTCTTCAGGTTGTCCGCCTGGTCGACCGGGTTGAAGGTGACCGCGGTGTAGAAGTAGGTGAAGACGATGATGAAGAAGACCTCACCGACCACGTAGGCCCACCCGTTGGGGCTGAAGAAGGCGGCGAAATCGAGCGCCGCCGGGGTGTTGAGCAGCTGACCGATCGTCGGCGGGAAGGCCATGATCGAAGCGGCGAAGATGACCGGGATGACGCCGGCCATGTTGACCCGCAGCGGCAGGTAGGTCGACCCGCCGGAGGTCATTTTGCGGCCGACCACCCGTTTCGCGTACTGGACCGGGATCCGCCGCTGGCCCTCCTGGACGAAGACGATCGCGACGATCACCGCCAGCGCGACAAACGGCATCATCACGACGAAGACCTGGTCGGGGTTGGTCCACCATTTGCTCAGCCCGGGCACCAGGCCGGAGACGATCGAAGCGAAGATCATCAGCGAGATCCCGTTGCCGATCCCGCGCTGGGTGATCAGCTCGCCCATCCACATCAGCAGGGTGCAGCCGGCGGTCAGGCAGACGACGATCAGCATCGTCGAGCCGAAGGTCAGTTCGCCGAGCACGCTGACCCCGGCTTCGTTGCCGAAGGAGCGGAAGAGGAAGACGTACCCGATCGACTGGCCGAAGGCGAGTCCGACCGTCAGGTAGCGCGTGTACTGGGTGATTTTCTGCTGCCCGACCTCGCCCTCTTTCTGCAGCCGCTCCAGCGAGGGCACGACCACCGTCATCAGCTGCAGGATGATCGAGGCGGTGATGTAGGGCATGATCCCCAGCGCGAAGAGCGAGAGCCTGGAGAGGCTGCCGCCGGAGAACGTGTTGAGGAAGTTGAGGATCCCGGCGCCGCCGAAGTTCTCCTGGATTTCCTTGATCGCGTTGGCGTCGACGCCCGGCGAAGGGATGTAGGCCCCCAGCCGGTACAGCAGCAGGATCGCCGCCGTGAAGGCGAGCTTCTTGCGGATGTCCGCGACGCTGAAAGCGTTCGCAATAGTCCTGAGCATTACGGCTCCAGAGTGTGACAGGAACCGCCAGCCGCCTCAATCTGCTCCCTGGCAGCGGCGCTGAAAGCGTGCGCATGAACCTCTAGCTTCTTGGTGAGATCGCCGCGGGCGAGGATCTTCACCGGTTCCGAGCGCTTCGCCAGACCCTTCTCCTTGAGGGCGCCGGGGTTGACCTCGTCGCCGGCCTCGAAGCGCTGCTCGAGGTCGGAGAGGTTGACCGGCTGGGTCTCCGTCCTGAAATTCTCGAAGGGCATCGACTTCTTCATGTGCGGGCCGCGCAGCTTTCGCATCCGCATGTGAATCGGGTTCTGGCCGCCCTCGTAGTTGGCCTTGCGCTTCGCGCCCGAGCGCGAGCCGGCGCCCTTGTGGCCGCGGCCGGAGGTCTTGCCGAGGCCGCTGCCCTCGCCGCGGCCGATCCGCTTGCGCGGGCGCCGCGAGCCCGGCTTCGGCTTCAGGTTGTGCAGGCCGATCTCCTCGGCCCGGGGGGTCTCGGCCATCAGGACTCGACCTCCACCAGGTGCGAGACGACCTTGAGCTGGCCCTGCAGCTGGGCGCTGTCCTTGCGCTCGACCGATTTGCCGATCCGCCCCAGACCCAGCGCCTTCAGAGTGGCTTTCTGGCTCGGATTCGTCCCGTTGGACGACCGAACCTGCGAAATCTTCAAGCTCACGACTGAGCCTCCTCGGCGGCCGGAGCCCCCTCGGGCGTCTCGGCCTCCGCCGCGGGGACGGCCTCCACCGCCGGGGCGGGCTCCGCCTCGGCCGGAATCGTCTCCGTGACGGTCTCGGCCCCATTCGACATGCCAAGCACCTGGGTAACAGTCAGGCCGCGCAGCTCCGCAACCTCCTCGGGCCGCCGCAGCCGGATCAGGCCGTCCATCGTCGCCTTGACCAGGTTGATCGGGTTCTGGGTGCCGATGCTCTTGGTCAGCACGTCGCGGACGCCGCCCAGCTCGAGCACGGCGCGGACGCCGCCGCCGGCGATCACGCCGGTACCGGGGCTGGCCGGGCGCAGCACCACATGCCCGGCGCCGAACCGGCCGATGATCCGGTGGGTGATCGTCTGGCCGTATTTGGGCACCCGGATCAAGTTCTTGCGGGCGTCCTCGACGCCCTTCTGGATCGCCAGCGGGACCTCGCGGGCCTTGCCGTAGCCGATCCCGACCACGCCCTCCTCGTCCCCGACCGCAACCAGCGCCGTGAAGGAGAAGCGCCGCCCGCCCTTGACCACCTTGGCGACGCGGTTGATCTCGATCACACGCTCCTGCAGGTCGAGCCCGCGCGGGCTGACCGTCTCGACGTTCTTGGTATCCATTCCCTTCATGGCAGCGGCCAACCGTAGCGCAACGGTCTAGAAGGCCAGTCCCCCCTCTCGCGCTCCTTCGGCCAAAGCCTTGACCCGACCGTGGTAGCGATAGCCGCCGCGGTCGAAGACGCAGGTCTCGACGCCGGCCTGCTTGGCCCGCTCGGCGAGCAGCTCACCGGCCCGCTTCGCCTGCTCTGTGGCGGACAGCTTGCGCAGCTCCGGCTCGATCCAGTTGACGGCGGCGACCGTGTGGCCGCGGGTGTCGTCGATCAGCTGGGCGAAGACGCCCCGGTTGGACCGGTACACGGAGAGGCGCGGCCGCTCGGCCGTGCCGTTGACCCGCGCCCGGACGCGACGGCGCCTTTTCAGCCTGCTCTGACGCTTGGTGACCACGGTCATGCGCGCTTACCGACCTTTCGCACGATCTGCTCGCCCTTGTAGCGGATGCCCTTGCCCTTGTAGGGCTCGGGGGGGCGGCGCTTGCGGATGTCCGCCGCGACCTGCCCAACCAGTTGTTTGTCGATGCCGCGGATCACGACCTCGGTCGGCTGCGGCACCTCGAACTCGATCCCCTCCGGAGCCTCGATCGCGACCGGGTGGGAGAAGCCGAGCGCCAGCTCCAGGTTCTTGCCCTTCAGCTGGGCGCGGTAACCGACGCCCTGGATCTCGAGACGCTTCTCGAAGCCGTCGGTGACGCCCTCGACCATGTTCGCGATCAGGCTGCGGGTGAGGCCGTGCAGGGCGCGGTGCTCGCCGCGGTCGGTCGGTCGGGCGACGGTGATCGCGCCCTCGTCCCGGGCGATCGTCATCTCCGGCGAGAGCTGGCGCGCCAGCTCCCCCTTCGGCCCCTTGACGGCGATGTTGCCCGCGCCGATCTCGACCGTGACGGCCTCGGGTACGGGGACGGGTTTTCTTCCGATTCGGCTCATGAGCTCACCAGACGTAGGCGACGACCTCGCCGCCGACGCCCTTGGCGCGGGCTTCGTGGCCAGTCATCACTCCAGCTGAGGTGCTGACTATCGCGGTTCCGGTGCCGCCATAGACGCGCGGCACGTTGTTGTGGTCGACGTAACGGCGCCGGCCGGGTCGCGAGACCCTTTCGATCCCCAGGATGACAGGCTGGCGGTCCTCGGTGTACTTGAGCCTGATGCTGATCGCCTCGCCGACGGTGGCGGGCTTGCGGCTGAAGTCCTTGATGTAGCCCTGCTCCTTGAGGATCCGCGACATCTCCATCTTGAGGCCGGAGAGGGGGATCTCCACCTCGTCGTGGCCGGAGCGGATCGCGTTGCGGATCCGGGTCAGGTAATCGGCGATCGGGTCGGTCTGCATTCTTTCCTACCAGCTCGACTTGGTCATTCCGGGGACGTACCCCTCGTGCGCTGCCTCGCGCAGGCAGATCCGGCAAAGGCCGAACTTGCGGTAGTAGGCACGGGGGCGCCCACAGCGCCGGCAGCGGTTGTAGGCGCGCGTCTTGAACTTGGCCTTGCGGCCCTGACGGACCTTCTGGGAAGTCTTAGCCATCTGAACTCTCCTCGCCGGACTCGGTGGAATCCGCCTCGTCGTCTCCGCCCTCGGCGGCCTCGCCCTCCTCGCCCTCCGGCTTGGCGTAAGCCTCGGGGTTCTCCTCCTTGAGCTGCTCCAAAGCGGCCTGCTCGGTCTCGGCCCGCTGCCGGGCCTCCTCCTTGCGCCGCTCCTCCTCGGCCTCGGCTTCGGCCTCTTCGCGCTCGGCCTGGCCGGGTCGGCCCTCCCGGGCGAACGGCATCCCGAGCCCAAGCAGCAGCTCGAACGCCTCCAGGTCGGTCTTCGCCGAGGTGGTCATCGTGATGTCGAGACCGCGCACGACGTCGATCGAGTCGTAATCGATTTCGGGGAAGATCAGCTGCTCCTTGACGCCCATCGAGTAGTTGCCGCGGCTGTCGAAGGAGCGCGGGTTGAGCCCACGGAAGTCTCGGATCCGGGGCACCGCGATCGAGGTCAGGCGGTCGAGGAACTCCCACATCCGGGCGCGCCGCAGGGTGACCGAGACGCCGACCGGCATCCCCTCGCGCACCTTGAAGGAAGCGATCGACTTGCGGGCGCGGCGCACGTTGGGGTGCTGGCCGGCGATCGTCGCCAGCTGCTCCTGGGCCGCTTCGAAAGACCTCGTGTCCTGTTTCTCGGTGCCCAGCCCCATGTTGAGGGTGATCTTCTCCAGGCGCGGCACCTCCATCGGCGTCGAGTAGCCGAACCTCTTGGTCAGCGCCGGCAGGACCTCCTGCTCGTAGCGCTCGCGCAGTCGCGGCGGCGGGGCCACCTGCGAGCTCGGGGTCGCGGTTGCCTCCATCAGTCGATCGCCTCCCCGGTCCGTTTCGCGTACCGGATCCGCTTGCCGCCCTCGTCGCGGCGGACGCCGACCCGGGTCGGCTTGTTGTCCTTCGGGTCGACCAGCATCACGTTGGAGACGTCGATCGGACCCTCCTTTTCGACGATCCCGCCAACCTGACCGCCGCGCTGGGTGTCTTTCACCGAGCGGGGCCGTTCGTGGCGCTTGACGATGTTGAGGCCCTCGACGTAGACGCGGCGCCGCTTCGGCTCGGTGCGCACCACGCGGCCGCTCTTGCCGGAGTCCTTGCCGGCCGTGACGACGACCACGTCGTCGGTCTTGATCCGCATCGACTTCGGCATCAGAGGACCTCGGGGGCGAGCGAGATGATTTTCATGAAGTTGCGATCGCGCAGTTCGCGGGCGACCGGGCCGAAGATCCGCGTCCCGCGCGGGTTGTTGTTGGCCGGGTCGATCAGCACCGCGGCGTTCTCGTCGAAGGAGATGTAGGTGCCGTCGGGGCGCCCCAGCGGCTTGCGGGTGCGGACGACGACCGCCTGCACGACCTCGCCCTTGCGGACGCCGCCCTGCGGGCTGGCCGATTTGACCGTCGCCGTGATCACGTCGCCGACGCTGGCGTAGCGGCGGTGGGAGCCGCCTTTGACACGGATGCAGAGGATCTCTCGCGCGCCCGAGTTGTCGGCGACCTTCAGCCTTGACTCCTGCTGGATCATCGCCTACCTCGCCTTCTCCACCACGTCGACCAGGCGCCAGCGCTTGGTCTTCGACAGCGGTCGGGTCTCGATGATCCGCACCACGTCGCCCTCGCCGGCCTCGTTGCGCTCGTCGTGGGCGTGCAGGGTGCGGGAGCGGCGGACGATCTTCTCGTAGGTCGGGTGGCGACGGGCGATGTCGATCCGCACGGTGATCGACTTGTCGCCCTTGTCGGAGACGACCACGCCCTGCCGCACCTTGGCGGCGTTGGCGCTGTGCTCGGCCGGCGGCGTGCCGGTGCCGGCGCTGTGCTCAGCCTTCGCCCCGGCCCGCTCCTTGCGCCGTTCGGCGGCCTTCGCCTGGCGCCGCGCGCCACGCTTCGCCTCGCGCTCCTCGGGGCTGAGCTGCGGCCCGGCCTCGTGCGGCTGGCGCGAACGCCGCAGTCGCCGCCTCTCCTTCCAGGGCAGGTCAGCATCAGGATCCGGAGCAGCCTCAGCAGGAGCCTCAGCCTCCTCCGCAGCAGGAGCGTCAGCGGTCTGCTCGGCGACAGAACCCGCGTCCTGACCGCCCTCGTCCTGAGCCGGGGTCTCCTCGACCGTGGTCTCGTCTTTTTTCTGCTCGTCGCTCATGCCTTCTTCATCTCTTTCTCGACGTCGATCCCACGCTGGCGGGCGACGGTCAGCAGCTTCGCCACGTCGCGCCTGGCCTGGCCGATACGCGCCGTGTTCTCGAGCTCGCCGGTCGCGTGCCGGAAGCGGAGGTTGAACGCCTCCTGCTTGGCGTCGATCAGCTTCGCCACCAGCTCCGTGTCTTTCAGGTCGTGAACCTCGGCGGCCTTCATCGCTCTTCGACCCCCTCGCGCCTCACGAACTTCGTTCTCACGGGAAGCTTGTGCCCGGCCAGCCGCAGCGCTTCGCGCGCCAGCTCCTCGGGGACGCCGGCCAGCTCGAACATCACTTTGCCGGGCTTGACGACGGCGACCCAGCCCTCCGGATTGCCCTTGCCCGAGCCCATCCGGGTCTCGGCCGGCTTCTTGGTGTAGGGCTTGTCGGGGAAGACGTTGATCCAGACCTTGCCGCCGCGCTTGATCTTGCGGGTCATCGCGACACGGGCGGCCTCGATCTGGCGGTTGGTGATCCAGCCGCGGTCGATCGCCTTCAGCCCGTACTCGCCGAAGGCGACGGCGCTGCCGCCCTTCGTGTTGCCGCGCATCCGGCCGCGCATCTGTTTGCGGTGCTTGACCCGTTTCGGCATCAGCATCAGCGTCGACCTCCCCCACGCCCGCCCTGGCCGCCGCGACCGCCCTGGCCACCGCGCCCGCCCGGGCCACCCTGGCCGCCGCGACCACCGCGGTCTCCGCGCCCACCGCGATCTCCACGGCCGCCGCGGTCGCCGCGATCGCGCCGGTCGCGCTGGCCGCCCTGCTGGTCGGCGTCGGCGCCGGCGATGTCGGAGCGGAAGCCCTCGGGCATCACTTCGCCCTTGTTGATCCAGCATTTGACGCCGATCCGGCCGGTCGTCGTGCGGGCCTCGAAGAAGCCGTAGTCGATGTCGGCGCGCAGGGTGTGCAGCGGTACGCGGCCGTCGGCGTAGCTTTCGGTCCGCGCCATCTCGGCGCCGCCGAGGCGGCCCGAGACCTGGACCTTGACGCCCTTGGCGCCGGAGCGCATCGCCGAGGTCAGGGCGCGTTTCATCGCGCGCCGGAAGGCGACCCGGCTCTGCAACTGCTCGGCGATCGACTGCGCCACCAGCTTGGCGTCGAGCTCGGGCCGCTTCACCTCGCGGATGTTGACCTTGACCGGGCTGCCGGTCAGCTTGTGCAGCTCCTTGCGGAGGGCATCGACTTCGCTGCCCGACTTGCCGATCACGATGCCGGGGCGGGCGGTGTGGATGTCGACCGCGACCTCGCCGCGGCGCTCGATCGTGATGTTCGAGAGCCCCGCGTGCGAGAGCTTGTTGACGATGTGGTCGCGGATCTTCAGGTCTTCCTCAAGCACGTCCGCGAAGTTTTTCTCCTCGAACCAGCTCGACTTCCAGTCGTGGATGTAGCCGACCCGGAATCCCTCGGGGTGGATCTTCTGTCCCATTAGCTCCTCAGTCCTCGGCTGGCGTCAGGGCCACGGCGATGTGGCTGGTTCGCTTGTTGATCGGAGTGGCCCGGCCCAGTGCCCGCGGCCGGTAGCGGCGCAGGGTCGGGCCTTCGTCGACGGTGATCGAGCTGATCCGCATCTCGTCGCCGACCAGGTCGTGGTTGTTCTCGGCGTTGGCGGCGGCAGAGTCGATCAGCTTTTGGATGTCTACGGCGGCGCCGCGCGGCGAGAACTGCAGCAGCGCCCGCGCCTGCTCGATGTGCATGCCGCGAACCTGGTTCGCGATCAGGCGCGCCTTGCGCGGCGCGATCCGCACGTACCGGGCGCTGGCCCGGACGACCGGAGGCGCCGGCGGCGGAGCCGGGGCGGCCTTTTTCGCTTTCGCCGGGGTCTCCGTTTTCGCGGCTTTCTCGCCTTTGGCTTTCGGCGCTTTTTTGGCGGGAGCTTTTTTCGCTGCCGGCTTTTTCGCGGCGGCTTTTTTCGCAGCCGGTTTTTTCGCCGCCTTTTTCGCGCCGTCCTTTTTCTTGCCCGGCTCGTCGCCGGACGCTTTGCCGGTCTCGGCGCTCTTCGAAGTCTGTTTCTTCTCGATCGCCACCGTTACTCGCCCTTGCCGGTCCCGGAATGGGCGCGGAAGGTCCGGGTCGGCGCGAACTCGCCGAGCTTGTGACCGACCATCGACTCCGAAATGAACACCGGGACGTGTTTCTTGCCGTCGTGGACGGCGATCGTGTGCCCAACCATCTCGGGGAAGATCGTCGAGGTCCGCGACCAGGTTTTCACCATCTGCTTTTTGCCGGCCTCGTTCATCGACTCGATCCGCCCCATCAGGCGCTCTTCCACCCACGGGCCCTTTTTCGTCGAGCGTCCCATCAGCGACCACCCTTCTTCTTGCCGCGACGTCGGCCGCGGACGATGTAGCGGTCGGATTGCTTGCCCTTCTTGCGGGTCCGGTAGCCAAGCGTCGGCTTGCCCCAGGGCGTCACCGGGTGACCGCCGGGCGTGTGGTGAGCCTCGCCGCCGCCGTGCGGGTGGTCGACCGGGTTCATCGCGACGCCGCGGGTCTGCGGCCGCTTGCCCTTGTGGCGGCTGCGGCCGGCCTTGCCGACCGTGAGGTTCTGGTGCTCGGCGTTGGAGAGGGCGCCGACCGTGGCGCGGCACTCGGCCCGGACCAGCCGCATCTCCGAGGAGGGAAGACGGAGGGTGACCAGCTCCCCCTCCTTGGCAACCAGCTGGATCGCGGTGCCGGCGGCGCGGCCGAGCTTGCCGCCCTGGCCGGGGATCAGCTCGACGTTGTGGACGATCGTGCCGGTCGGCATCCCGCCCAGCGCCAGCGCGTGACCCGGTTTGATGTCCGCCTCGGGGCCGGACTTGACCTCGTCGCCGACTCCCAGCTGCGCCGGGGCAAGGATGTAGCCCTTCTGCCCGTCCGCGTAGTGCAGGAGGGCGATGTAGCAGCTCCGATTGGGGTCGTACTCGATCGAGGCGACCTTGGCGGGCACGCCGTCCTTGAGGCGCTTGAAGTCGATCTTGCGGTAGCGCCGCTTGGCGCCGCCGCCGCGGTGGCGGGCGGTGACCCGGCCATTGGCGTTGCGGCCGCCGGACTTGCGCAGCCCCTCGGTCAGCTTCTTCTCCGGCTCTCCGGCGGTCAGCTGCTCGCGCAACGGGTAGGTCGCGAAGCGGCGGCCGGGGCTGGTCGGTTTGGTTTTGCGGTTCGGCATCGGTCTCTCAGTCTCCCTACGCGGTCTCCGCGCCTTCGAACAGCTCGATCCGCTCGCCGGGGGCGAGCTGGATGATCGCCTTCTTCCAGGACCGGGTGCGGCCGCGGGTCAGGCCGCGGCGCTTCGGCTTGGAACGCACCTTGGCGGTCCGCACCTGGGCGACCGCGACCCCGAAAACCTCTTCGACCGCCTGCGCGATCTGGGTCTTGTGGGCGCGGTCGTCGACCCGGAACGTGTACTTGCCCTCGGCGATCAGCGCGTAGCTCTTCTCGGAGATCACCGGGCGGATGAGGATGTTGCGCGCGTCCATCAGGCCAACCTCTCCTGCAGGGTCGCGAGCGCGGCCTGCGAGACGACCAGCGAGGCGGCGCCGATCACGTCGGCGACCCCGGTGGCCGCGACCTCGACCACGTGGACGCGGGGAATGTTGCGGAAGCTCTTCATCGCGCCCAGCTCCTCGGCGCCGAGCACGACCAGGGTCGGGCTCTTCGCCCCCCATTTGGCCAGTGCCGCGGCGGCCTGCTTGGTCGAGGGGGTCTCGAGGTCGGCGGCGTCGAGCACCGCGACCGAGCCCCGCTCGGCGTGGACCGAGAGGGCCGAGCGCATCGCGCGGCGGCGGGCTTTGCGGTTCACCTTGACCGTGTAGTGGCGCGGCTTGGGGCCGAAGGCGACGCCGCCGCCGTAACGGTTCGGGACGCCAAGCGTGCCGACCCGGGCGCGGCCGGTCCCCTTCTGGCGCCAGGCCTTGGCGGTGGTGAAGGCGACCTCGCCGCGGGTCAGGGTCGAGGCGGTACCGCGGCGCCGCGAGGCGAGGTCGGCGCTGGCCGCCTCGTAGACGAGCGAGTGGTGGAAGGGCTCGGCGAAGAGCTCCTTCGGCAGGTCGGCTTTGGTGGTCTTGCCGAGCACGGTCGCTTTAGCCATCGGTCCTCACCTCGAGGATCGCGTTGCGGGAACCGGGGACGGAGCCCTTGATCAGCAGCAGGTTGCGCTCGGCGTCGATCTGGGCAACCTCGAGGCCGCGCTGGGTGACGCGCTTATTGCCCATCTGGCCGGGCATCCGCATCCCTTTGAAGACGCGGGCGGGGAAGGTGCTGGCGCCGATCGAGCCGGGGGCGCGGACATTGTGGGAGCCGTGGGTGACCGGGCCGCGGCTGAAGTTGTGGCGCTTGATGCCGCCCTGGAAGCCCTTGCCGATCGAGGTCCCGGAGACTTTTACCTTCTGTCCCGGCTCGAACCCGGCGACGGTTACGTCGTCGCCGATCTTCGGGCCCTCCTCGGCGTCGAGGTCCTCGTCGCGGAACTCGACCAGGTGGCGCATTGGCGGCGCCCCGGCCTTCTTCAGGTGGCCTTCCTCGCCCTGGCTCAGCTTGCCCTGCTTGACCTCGCCGAAGGCGAGCTGGACAGCGGCGTAGCCGTCGCGCTCGGGCTCGCGGACCGCGGTCACCTTGCAGGGGCCGGCCTCGATCACCGTCACCGGGACCACGGTGCCGTCCTCGCGGAAGACCTGGGTCATGCCGAGCTTCTTGCCGAGGATCGCCGCCATCGAGCTAGAGCTTGATCTCGATGTCGACGCCGGCGGGCAGCGAGTCGAGGCGCTGCAGCGAGTCGACGGTTTTCGGGGAAGGCTGGAGGATGTCGATCAGCCGCTTGTGGGTGCGGATCTCGAAGTGCTCGCGCGAGTCCTTGTCCTTGAAGGGGGAGCGGATCACGCAGTAGACGTTCTTCTCGGTCGGCAGCGGCACCGGCCCGGAGACGCTCGCCCCGGTCCGCTCCGCGGTCTCGACGATCTCGCGGGCAGCGCGATCGATGGCGTCATGGTCGTACGCCTTAAGCCTGATTCGGATTTTTTGTGCCGCTATCGCTGCCACTTGGTCCTACCGTCTCTCTTCTCTCAAGCGCTCTTACCGCGCAATAAGGGCGGGGCCCCTTGTATTTGGGGCGCCGCCCCGGTCGTATGTCCTTGCAGTTGTCCCGCCCCCCGTCGGGGAGCGGAGGGGCGGGCACCTGCCCGCCCCATGCGGTGTCGCCTACTCGATGATCTCGGCGACGACCCCCGAGCCTACGGTGCGGCCACCCTCGCGGATGGCGAACCGCAGGCCCTGATCCATGGCGATCGGCTGAATCAGCTCGATCGTCATCTCGACGTTGTCGCCCGGCATCACCATCTCGGTCCCCTCGGGGAGGTTGGCGATCCCGGTCACGTCGGTGGTCCGGAAGTAGAACTGCGGCCGGTACCCGGAGAAGAACGGGGTGTGACGACCGCCCTCCTCCTTCTTCAGGCAGTAGACCTCGGCCTTGAACTTGGTGTGCGGCGTGATCGAGCCGGGCTTGCAGAGAACCTGGCCGCGCTCGATCTCCTCCCGCTTGGTGCCGCGAAGCAGGGCGCCGATGTTGTCGCCCGCCTGACCCTGGTCGAGGATCTTGCGGAACATCTCGACCCCGGTGACGGTGGTTTTGGTCGTCGGGTTGATGCCGACGATCTCGACCTCGTCGCCGGTGTTGACGATCCCCTGCTCGACGCGGCCGGTGGCGACGGTGCCGCGACCGGTGATCGAGAAGATGTCCTCGACCGGCATCAGGAAGGGCCGGTCCAGGTCGCGGGTCGGCTCCGGGATGTAGGAGTCGAGCGCCTCGGCCAGCTCGAAGACCGCCTTCTGGGCTTCCTCGTCGCCTTCCAGCGCCTTCAGCGCCGAGCCCTTGACGATCGGGGTGTCGTCGCCCGGAAAGTCGTACTCGTTGAGCAGGTCCTTGACCTCCTCCTCGACCAGCTCGATCAGCTCGTCGTCGTCGACCTGGTCGGTCTTGTTGAGGAAGACGACCACGTGCGGGACGTTGACCTGGCGGGCGAGCAGGATGTGCTCGCGGGTCTGCGGCATCACGCCGTCGGCGGCCGAGACGACCAGGATCGCGCCGTCCATCTGCGCCGCGCCGGTGATCATGTTCTTCACGTAGTCGGCGTGGCCGGGACAGTCGACGTGGGCGTAGTGCCGGTTGTCGGTCTCGTACTCGACGTGCGAGGTCGCGATCGTGATCCCGCGCTCCTTCTCCTCCGGAGCGTTGTCGATCTCCTCGAAGCTATGCGCGTCCGCTCCGCCCACAGTGGAGAGCGTTTTCGTGATCGCGGCCGTCAGCGTCGTCTTGCCGTGGTCGATGTGACCGATGGTGCCGACGTTCACGTGCGGCTTATCGCGCTCGAATTTCTCCTTGGACATCTCTCTCCGTTTCGCCTTTCGAAGTCGTGTTCTGTCTGGTCTGACTGCTTGGGTTCTGTGGGCGCTGCCCGGGAGGACGGTCAGTCCTGCCTGCGGGCGAACCTGGGAAATATAGCCAGGTTGGGCGCCCGCCCGCGGTTGGGCCTAAGAAGTCGTTGCCACCGGGTCTCCGGATCGGTGCTCGACGATTTCCTCAGCGATGTTCGAGGGGACCTCTTCGTAGCGCTCGAACTGCATCGTGTAGTTGGCTCGGCCCTGGGTCGAGGAGCGCAGATCGGTGGCGTAGCCGAACATCTCGCCGAGCGGCACGAAGGCCTCGACGGCAAGCGCGTTACCGCGCTGCTCCTGGCCCTGCACCTTGCCCCGGCGGCGCGACAGGTCGCCGATCACATCGCCGAGGAAGTCCTCGGGCGTGACCACCTCGACCGCCATCACCGGCTCCAGCAGGACCGGGCTCGCCTTCCGCGCCCCCTCCTGGATCGCCATCGAGCCGGCGATCTTGAAGGCCATCTCCGAGGAGTCGACGTCGTGGTAGGAGCCGTCGACCAGTTCGACCTTGACGTCGACCATCGGGTAGCCGGCCTTGACGCCGTTCTCCAGCGCCTCGCGCATCCCCTGCTCGGCCGGGCCGATGAATTCGTTCGGGATCACGCCGCCCTTGATCTTGTTCTCGAACTGGAAGCCCTCGCCGGGCGCCGGCTCGAGGTTGATCACGACGTGGCCGAACTGGCCGCGGCCGCCGGTCTGGCGGACGAAGCGCGCCTCGACCTTTTTGACCTCCTTGCGGATCGTCTCGCGGTAGGCGACCTGCGGCTTGCCGACATTGGCCTCGACTTTGAACTCGCGCAGCATCCGGTCGACGATCACCTCGAGGTGCAGCTCGCCCATCCCGTGGATCAGCGTCTGCCCGGTTTCCTCGTCGCTTTCGATCCGGAAGGTCGGGTCCTCCTCGCCGAGCCGGGCCAGGGCGTTGCCCATCTTCTCCTGGTCGGCTTTGGTCTTCGGCTCGATTGCCACCGCGATCACGGTCTCGGGGAATTCGATCGACTCCAGGGCGATCGGCGCGTCGGGGGCGGCGAGGGTGTCGCCGGTCCCGGTTTCCTTGAGGCCGACCCCGGCGCAGATGTCGCCGGCGTAGCACTCGTCGATCTCCTCGCGGCTGTTGGCGTGCATCATCAGCAGCCGCCCGATCCGCTCCGTCTTGCCGGTTTTCACGTTCTGCACCCGGCCGCCTTTCTCGAGCTTGCCCGAGTAGACGCGGAAGTAGGTGAGCTTGCCGACGTAGGGGTCGGACATGACCTTGAAGGCGAGGGCGGCGAAGGGGGCGCTGTCGTCGGCGGGGCGCTCACCCTCGGAATCCTCGGACTGGCCCTTGCCGGCGGCGATGACGCCGGTCACCGGCGGCACCTCGAGCGGCGAGGGCAGCAGCGAGACGATCGAGTCGAGCAGCGGCTGCACACCCTTGTTCTTGAACGAGGTGCCGCAGAGCACCGGGGTCACCTTGGTGGCGATCGTCGCCTTGCGCAGCGAGGCGACCAGCTTGTCGGCGGGGATCTCCTCCTCGGCGAGGAAGGCCTCCATCACGTCTTCGTCGTAGTCGGCGCAGGCTTCGACCAGGGCGGTCCGGTACTCGTCGGCCTGGGCGCGGAGGTCGTCGGGAATCTCGATTTCCTCGTAAGCCGCACCCAGCTCGTCGGTCCAGATCAGACCCTTCATCTTGATCAGGTCGACGACACCCTGGAAGTTGTCCTCGGCGCCGATCGGCAGCTGGACCGGCAGCGCGTTGGCGCCGAGCCGGTCGACCATCGTCGCCACCGAGTTGAAGAAGTCGGCGCCGGTGCGGTCCATCTTGTTGATGTAGGCGAAGCGCGGCACCCCGTACTTGTCGGCCTGGCGCCAGACCGTCTCCGACTGCGGCTCGACCCCGGCGACGGCGTCGAAGACGGCGATCGCGCCGTCCAGGACGCGGAGGCTGCGCTCGACCTCGACCGTGAAGTCGACGTGGCCGGGCGTGTCGATGATGTTGATCCGGTGGTCGTCCCACTCGCAGGCGGTGGCGGCGGAGGTGATCGTGATCCCGCGCTCCTGCTCCTGTTCCATCCAGTCCATGACCGCGGCGCCCTCGTGAACCTCGCCCATTTTGTGGGTGCGGCCCGTGTAATAGAGGATGCGCTCGGTAGTGGTCGTCTTACCGGCGTCGATGTGCGCCATGATCCCGATGTTGCGGGTCTTCTCTAGGGGAAAGCTGCGTGCCATGGTTCCTAAGCTGTGCGTTGGTCAGGGATGAAGCCCAAAAAAAAGGCCCCAGCGGGCCCGGCGAAGCGTCCTGCGAGAAAACTGCCTGAGCGACGCGCGATGATAGCAGCGGTGCGGCGGCGCAAGGGGCGCGGGCGCAGAAAAATTTCCGCCCTCCTGGTCAGGTGGACGCGGCGGGCCGACCGGGTTGCCAACCGGGCGTTGGAGCGCGCCCACCCCATGGTCCTGCGGGCGAGCCGCCTGGCCGGCGCCGGGTTCGACGCGGCGGTCGCCCGGGTCGCCGCGCCGCTGCGCTGGCTCGGCCGGCGACTGCGGCCGGTGGCGGCGCTGCTCCTCGCCGGCCTCGGCCGGCTGGAGCGTCTCACCCACCTGCTGGTCGCAACCGCGACCCGGGCGGCGACGGCGGCAAGCGCCGTGGTCACGCCGCGCCGCGCCGGCGGGGCGGCGATCGCGATCGCCGGCGCCCTGCTCGTCGCCTCCCAGTTCATCGACTACCGCGCGGTCGAGATAGGGCAGCCCGGTTACGCGGGGCTGCCGGCAGCCGCCGACCCGCCGACCCGCGAAGCGCGCAGCGCCGGCGAGGCGCACGCCTACCTGCTGGTCCCGGTCGGGCTGGCCGCGGTCGCTCTCGGGATCGGCTGCGGACGCAGCGAGCGGCGACGCCTCGGCCTCGCCGCGGCCGCGCTGGGGCTGGTGGCGATCGTCGTCGCGCTTGCCGTCGACCTGCCGGCCGGGCTCGACCTCGGGACCGCGTCCACCCGCTTCGCGGGCGCCTCGGCGGTCCTCGAGCAGGGCTTCTACGCCGAGCTCGCGGCAGCGGCGGGGCTGGTCCTGTCCGGCTTGCTCTACTATGCGCGGCCGTGCCGAATACGAATCAGCTTGTCAGGAAGGGCCGCAAGCGGCCGAAGAAGAAGACCACGACGCCGGGCCTCAAGTCGGGCCAGGGTCGCAAGAAGCGCGTAGCTGCCCCGCAGCGGCGCGGCGTCTGCACCCGCGTCGCCACGGTCACCCCGAAGAAGCCGAACTCGGCGCTGCGCAAGATCGCGCGTGTGCGGCTGACCAACGGGATGGAGGTCACCACCTACATCCCGGGCGAGGGGCACAACCTCCAAGAGCACTCGGTCGTGCTGATCCGCGGCGGCCGAGTCAAGGACCTGCCGGGCGTCCGCTACAAGGTCGTCCGCGGCACCCTCGACGCCGCCGGCGTCTCGGACCGCAAGCAGGGCCGCTCCCTCTACGGCGTCAAGGCTTCCTGATGCCGCGTCGCTCCGCAGCTCAGATCCGGCCGGTGGAGCCCGACGCCCGCCACCGCAACCGGCTCGTCCAGCAGCTGATCAACAAGGTGATGCGCGACGGCAAGAAGTCGATTGCCGAGCGGATCGTCTACGACAGCCTGGCGATCGTCGGCGAGCGCACCGGGGAGGACCCGGTCGAGACCCTGGAGGCGGCGATCAAGGCGCTGACCCCGGTGCTCGAGGTCCGGTCCCGCCGGGTCGGCGGCGCCACCTACCAGGTCCCAGTGGAGGTCCCGGCCCGCCGCGCCCGCACCCTCGCGGTCCGCTGGCTGGTCCAGTTCGCCCGCGCCCGCCGCGAGTACTCGATGGCCGAGCGCCTCGCCAGCGAGATCCTCGACGCCAACTCGCAGCAGGGCAGCGCTTACAAGCGCAAAGAGGACATTTACCGCATGGCGCAGGCCAACAAAGCCTTCGCCCACTACCGCTGGTAACCCCCAGGGGGCGTGCCGGCCTGCCCCAGCTCCCGGGAGCTGGGGAGGGTCAAACCATCCCGTGGTTCCTTATTCGCGCTCAGGGCGAATAAGGAACCACGCGATGGGGAGGTGGCTACAGTCCCGCCCGTGGGCCGGCCGATCCTTGCTGTGGACATCGACGGGGTGATCAGCCTCTTTGGGTTCGAGGAGCGGCCGCGGGGGGCCGGTTACCGGCTGGAGCTGGTCGACGGGGTGCCGCACCTGCTGTCGGTAGCGGCCGCCGAGCGGCTGCTGCGGTTGAGCGAGAGCTTCGAGCTGGTCTGGGCCAGCGGCTGGGAGGACAAAGCCAACTTCTACCTGCCCGGGATCCTCGGCCTGCCCGAGCTGCCCCACGTCAGCTTCGACGGCGCCGCCAGGGACGGCGCCCCGCACTGGAAGCTGGACGCGATCGGCGATTACGCCCGAGGGCGGCCGCTGGCCTGGATCGACGACAACCTCGACAGTCACTGCGAAACGTGGGCCGAGGGGCGGCCGGAGCCGACCCTGCTGGTCCCGACCGAGCCCCAGCTCGGGATCGAGGAGGCGCACGTCGACGTGCTTCACGCCTGGGCGGGGCGCTTTCCCTGACCAGTGGTAAGGAAAGGCGCCCCGGCGTCTCTAGAATTGGGGTGGTGAGCGGTTTCTGGCCCGTTTTCTTTCTGCTGGTGGTTTTGAAGATCCCGGTTCTGGGTGGGATCTGGCTGGTCTGGTGGGCGAGCCGCGAACCCGAGCCGGAGGGCGCGACCGGCGACGAAGGCGGCGGCTTCCGCCGGCGGCCGCAGCCACGGCTTCCCCGCGGGCCGCGGCGCGGACCGCACGGCGGCGGCGCGGCGTTGCCGATCCCGGACTGTCCCCCGGGCGGCCGCACCCGCGTGGTCAGGCCGGCGTCGCGCCCGGCACTCGCGCGGGCCGGGTCTCGAGCCGGCGAGGATCGGGTTCGCCCGGCGGAGTCTCAGCCCAACCGTTAGCGGTGCCGCAGCGCGGAGCTTGACCTTGATCGGTGCAACGGTTAGCCTGCCGCCCGGACGATGGACCGCTTGCGGGAAGCGACCACGCTGACTCTTCTGGCCTGCCTGGGGCTGCTGGTGACCGCCGGCGGCGCCGCAGCCAGCGCCAAGAAGCCGGAGATGGGCGACGCGCCGGACGGCGGCGCCACCCGGTACGCCAAGCCCGGCGCCGCGACCGGCGCCTTCCCCTCGACGCTCGCCAACCTCGGTCCGCGCCACGCCAGCTGGGCCCTGAGGCTCGGCCGCCGCGCCAACGGCGAGCGCGACTCGCGCCAGGTCGACATCGACCGCTTCGACGACGGCGCCGAGGCGACCCTGCGCCGCTGCAGCGCCAAGAGCCGGCTCGAGCTGGGGCTGAACGGAAGGCGGCTCTCCGCCAAGCAGCGCGCCAAGGGCAACGTGATCTACGTCAACGCCTGGTTCGACTGGAACCGCGACGGCGACTGGGACGACGCCACCGACGGCTGCGCGCCGGAGTGGGCGATCCGCAACCTGGCGATCCCGGCCTCCTCGCTGGGCTCGGACCGGGTCCGGCTGCTGCCGATCGGGTTCAAGGCCGGCAAGCAGACCCGTGAACTCTGGTGGCGGGTGACGGTGACGCTGAACGAGCAGGCCGCCGACCCAAGCGGCGGCGGGGGCAGCGGCTACAGGCTCGGTGAGACCGAGGACTACCTCCACCGCGGCCCCGCCGGCCGGATCATCTTCCCCGAACCCCCCGAAGAACCGAAGGAAAAGAAAAACCCGAAGCTGACCGTCAAGTGCGCGCCCGGGGTCGCGATCATTCCGCACGGCGGAACCGCGCGCATCGGCTTCAAGATCAGCGCCCCCGGCAAGGGCGGCCCGGTCTACGGCGCCTTCCGGTCGCCTCGCAAGGGGAAAGGCTTCAGGACCGGCCTGATCCGCCACCGCAACCAGCGCGGGCTGGCGGCGGGCAAAGTGCGGGCGGTCGGCTACAAGTTGAAGAGCACCGACATCGACGGTCCCGTCCGCTTCCAGGTCGTCGCCACCAAGTTCGTCTTCAAACGCGGCGCGACGGTCCGCAATGTGAAGTGCTTCGTGCTGATCGTCCACCAGGGCAAGGCGCGCGGCAAGAAGCACGGCAAACACAAGCACCAGCGGCCGCCGAAGATCCCGGTCGTCCACTGCAGGGGCGCCTGCGCGGGCAAGGGCAGTGGCGGGCAGACGACCGGCGCCGAAGGCGGCGGCTCGCCGCCTCCCGAAATCCCGCCGCCGGTCAGCGGCCAGGGCAAAATCACGAATACCTTCGGCAACCAGGTCAACTTCCAGCTCGACTTCAACAGCCCGCTGAACCGGTTCCTGCTCTTCTTCGACGGCTTCCAAGTTGTCAACGGAGCCGCGAAAGCGGGCGCCGACGAATTCAAATGCACGCAGGCCGACTTCGGCGGCAAACCGTTCTCGGCGCTTTCCTGCGAAGGCCCGATCGCCCCCGGCGTGCCGATCGAAGGCGGGCTGATCCTCAACCCCGAACCCCCCGGCGGCGTCGCCCCGCAACTGTTCGGCTACTCGGGCGCCACGCAGTACGGCCCCTTCCCGGTCAGCCCGCCGGGGCCGTAGTTCAGGCCGGCGCGGCGACGCGCTTTCGCTCGCGGCCGATCTCGCGCAGGTACGGGTAGAAGTCAACCTCCACCGTGTGGCGCTTGGAGGCGACGAAGCGCCTGTTCATCCGCGCTTCTTCGGCGGCGACGTCGCGCTTCATCTCCGCCGCGGGCGGTAGCGAGGCCGCGCCGGCCAGCAGGTCGGCGATCCACTCGGCCTGCGCCTCGGCGAGCGGCATGATCGGCCCGAAGGGCTGGATGAAGCCGAGGAAGTAGAGGCCGGGGCGGTCGGGGGCGACGACGCGGCGGTAGAGCGGCAGCCGGTTCTCCGGCGCGGCGAAGACCTCGGGCGCGAAGAACGGGAAGCTGATCTTGTACCCGGTGCAGTAGACGACCAGGTCGACCTCCTCCTCAGTGCCGTCGACGAAGCGGACAGTGTTGCCACCGCCGAAGCGCTCGATGTTCGGCTTCACCCCGATGTCGCCGTGGCCGATCCGCGGCAGCAGCTCCGAGGAGACGGTCGGGTGCGCCTCGAACAGCTTGTGATCGGGCTTCGGCAGGCCGTAGGAGGTGACCTTGCCGGTCGCGACCTCGAGCGCCCGCTGGGCGAAGAAGCGCTGCACCGGCAGCGGCAGCATCGAGGTCGCCGGGTGGGTGAGCTCGTCGATCGGCTTGCCGTTCAGGTACTTGGGGATGACGTGGGCGCCGCGCCGCATCGCGATCAGGGTGCGGTCGGCGATCCGCGAGGACTCGACCGCGATGTCGGTCGCAGAGTTGCCGATCCCGAGCACCAGCACCCGCTTGCCCCGCAGCACGTCGGGCTCGCGGTAGTGGTGGGCGTGCAGCTGCTCGCCGGCGAACTCCCCGGCGCCCGGGAAGGCCGGTTCGGGCCAGCGCGGGTCCCAGTGGTGGCCGTTGGCGACCAGGACCGCCCGGTAGCGGCGCGTCTGCCGCTTGCCGCCCCCGGGCTCGACCGTGACCTCCCACTCCCCCCCGGACGGCTCGACCGCGACCACCTCGGTGCGGAACTCGATCTGCTCGCGCAACCCGAAGTGGTCGGCGAATTCGTCGAAATAGGCCGCCATCTGGAAGTGGTCCGGGTAGTCCGGATAGTGGTCGGGCATCGGCAGCGACTTGAAGGCCATCACCCGCCGCGAGGTGTTGATGTGCAGCGAGCGGTAGGCCGACGACATCCCGTTGTCGTTCTCGTAACGCCAGTTGCCGCCGATGAACGACCCCTTCTCGAAGCAGTCGAAGGGAATGCCCCGCGCCTGCAGCACCTGGCAGGCAACAACCCCTGAGCTCCCGGCCCCAATCACGCAAACCTTCCCAGCCCCCTCCATGAGCAGGAATCTACCTCAATCGCAGGCCCGGCTGGCTGACTGGCCAGGCCCTACTCCGCGGTAGCGCGGCAGAGCTTGTGGGTCCTATAAGGGCGACAAGCTCTGCCGCGCCCGGATCACACTTCGAGCGTCCGGCACTCCTTGGCGGCGTTGGTCTTCTTGACGTTCCCCGCTTCCTCGATGCGGTCGAAGCTGGAGATGCCGAATTTCCACTGCTTGCCGCGCCGCTGCAGACCAATCTCGAAGCCGCCGGGCGCGCCGACGAAGGCGTTGATCCACTTGCCCCCGTTGCGGACCCGCGCGTTGGTGACCCACCAGCGCCTGCCGTTCGAGGTGCCGGTCCCAGAGCTATCGGTGAGACGAGTCTCCCATTTGCCGTTGGCGCAGAAGACCAGGTCAGCTTCCTCGCCGTCGCCCCGGAACCCGTCGAAGGCGGAGTTCTTGATCTGGTTGAAAGCGATCCGGTTCGCCTTGTTCTGCTTCAGGCAGCGCTTCTTCGCCTTCTTCTTCTTCAGCTTGCCGCACTTGGCGAGCTTCGGGCCGGCCTTCGGCTTGGCGCCGGCGAGGGCGGGGAGCAGGAGCATCGACAGGGCCGCGAGAGTGAGCGCCGCGGCGATCGAGAGACGTCTGGCCATTGGTTCTTCCTCCAGGGGTGGTCTGTTTCCCGGGACAATCGAGGGAGGAGGGACGCCCTGCCCCTCCTCCCCTCAATCTAGGTCTATTTGGAGGGCTCCTCCGAGGAGGTCTCGATCTCCTGCGCGAGCTCCTCGAGCTCCTCGGCAAACGACATGCCGAAGCCCTCGACCGGGGCCTCGACCCCGTCGACGCCCAGCTCCGCGGCCAGCTCGTCGTCCTCGAGCAGGTCCTCGTCGGGCGGCTCGATCGGCACCGCCGGCTCGATGGCCACCGTGCGGTAGTGCTTGAGCCCGGTCGCAGCCGGGATCAGCTTGCCGATGATCACGTTCTCCTTCAGCCCGACCAGCCTGTCCCGCTTGCCCTCCAGCGCGGCATCGGTGAGCACCTTGGTCGTCTCCTGGAAGGAGGCGGCGGAGAGGAAGGACTCGGTCGCCAGCGAGGCCTTGGTGATCCCGAGGATGACCTCCTCGCCTTTGGCCGGCGTGCCGCCCTCTTCCTTGGTCTTCTTGTTGAGCCGCTTGAGGCTGCCGCGGTCTTCGAGCTGGCCCGGCAGCAGGCTGGTTGAGCCCTTCGACTCGACTTTCACCTTCTTCAGCATCTGACGGGCGATCAGCTCGATGTGCTTGTCGTTGATGTCGACGCCCTGGGCGCGGTAGACCTTCTGCACCTCTTCGACCAGGTAGAGCTCGATTGCGGTGCGACCGCGGATCGTCAGGATGTCAGCCGGGTAGAGCGACCCTTCGTTGAGCTGCTCTCCGGCCTCGACCTTGTCGCCGTCGGCGACGTGGAGGCGGCTCCGCAACGGGAAGCTGTAGGAGTGCTCCTCGCCGCTGGACTCGGTGACGATCACTTTCAGCGCTTTGTCGGTCTCCTCGATCGAGACCTTGCCGGCCGCCTCGGCCATCTGCGCCAGCCCCTTCGGTTTACGCGCCTCGAACAGCTCGACGATCCGCGGCAGACCCTGGGTGATGTCCTGGCCGGCGACGCCGCCGGTGTGGAACGTCCGCATGGTCAGCTGGGTGCCGGGCTCGCCGATCGACTGCGCGGCGATGATCCCGACCGCGTCGCCGATGTCGACGATCGCGCCGGTCGCCGGAGAGACGCCGTAACAGGAGCGGCACACGCCCGACTCGGCATCGCACTTGAGCGCCGAGCGGACCGGGACCGCGACCTCCTCGTCGCCGAATGCCTCGGCGATCTCCTCGACGTCGGCGTGGGTGATCTCGCGGTTGCGCTTCAGCAGCTCGCGACCGCGCTTGGTCTCGAGCTTTTTCGCCGCCAGGCGGCCGATCAGGTTGTCGTTGAGCGACCCGTCCTCCTTGCGCAGGGCCATCTCGATGTGATCCTTGGTTTTGCAGTCCTCCTGGCGCACGATCACGTCCTGGGCGACGTCGACCAGGCGGCGGGTCAGGTAGCCGGAGTCGGCCGTCCGCAGCGCCGTGTCGGCGAGGCCCTTTCGGGCGCCGTGGGTAGAGATGAAGTACTCCAGGACCGAGAGCCCCTCCATGAAGTTGGCCTTGATCGGCCGCTCGATGATCTCCCCTTTCGGGTTGGCCATCAGGCCGCGCATACCGGCCAGCTGGCGGATCTGTTTGAACGATCCGCGAGCGCCGGAGTTGGCCATCATGAAAATCGGGTTGAGCTCGTCGAGGTTGTCCTCCATCGCCTGCGCGACCTCATCGGTGGCCCGGTTCCAGTGCGCGGTGACCGCCTCATGGCGCTCCTCCGCGGTGATGTAGCCGTCGTCGTACTGGCCCTGGATCGCCGCCGTCTCCTTCTCGTAGCGATCGAGGATTTCCGGCTTCTCAGGGGGCGAGACCACGTTGTTCTTGGAGACGGTGATCCCGGCCTGGGTCGCGTAGTGGAAGCCGAGGTCCTTGAAGGCGTCGAGCACCTGCGAGACCGCCGGCGCGCCGTAGGCCTCGACCAGGTTGAACACCATCTCGTTGACGTCCTTCTTCTTCAGCGAGAAGTTGGCGAACTCGAACTGGTCGGGGTCGAAGTCGTCCCCGAGGGCGTCGGCGAGAGCGCGCTCGATCTTTTCGTTGAAGATGATCCGGCCGACCGTGGTCAGGAAGTGGCCGCGCCCGGCACGCCGGTACTCGGCCTGGTCCTGCAGCCTGCAGCCGCCGTTCTCGTAGACGAGCTCGGCCTCCTGAGCGGAGCGGAACACCTTGACGTTGGAGCCCTTGCCGCTCAGCTTGCCGGCCTTCAGCTCCTCGTCGACCTTCGCCAGCTCCTCCTCGTTGGGCCCGTAGGTCAGGTAGTAGATGCCGAGCACCATGTCCTGGGTCGGGGTCGCCAGCGGCGCCCCGTGGGCGGGGGAGAGGATGTTGTTGGCGGAGAGCATGAGGATCCGCGCCTCGGCCTGAGCCTCGGCGGAGAGCGGCACGTGGACCGCCATCTGGTCGCCGTCGAAGTCGGCGTTGAAGGCGTGGCAGACCAGTGGGTGGACCTGGATCGCCTTGCCCTCGACCAGCACCGGTTCGAACGCCTGGATGCCGAGACGGTGCAGGGTCGGCGCCCGGTTGAGCAGCACCGGGTGCTGGTGGATGACTTCCTCCAGCACGTCCCAGACCTCGGGGATCATCGACTCGACCATCTTCTTGGCCGCCTTGATGTTCTGGACGGCTTTGCGCTCGACCAGCTGGGCCATGATGAACGGCTTGAACAGCTCCAGCGCCATCAGCTTCGGCAGGCCGCACTGCTGCAGCCGCAGGCTCGGCCCGGAGACGATCACCGAGCGGCCGGAGTAGTCGACGCGCTTGCCGAGCAGGTTCTGGCGGAAGCGCCCCTGCTTGCCCTTCAGCATGTCCGAGAGCGACTTCAGCGGGCGGTTGCCCGGTCCGGTGACCGGACGGCCGCGACGGCCGTTGTCGAACAGCGCATCGACCGCCTCCTGCAGCATCCGCTTCTCGTTGTTGACGATGATCTCGGGGGCGCCGAGGTCGAGCAGCCTTTTCAGCCGGTTGTTGCGGTTGATCACCCGGCGGTAGAGGTCGTTGAGGTCGGAGGTCGCGAAGCGGCCGCCGTCGAGCTGGACCATCGGGCGCAGCTCCGGCGGGATCACCGGCACCGCGTCGAGGATCATCCAGTCCGGCTTGTTCTCGGAGTGCAGGAAGGCCGAGGCGACCTTGAGCCGCTTCACGGCACGGGCCTGTTTCTGGCCCTTGGAGCTGTTGATGATCTGCTCCAGTTCCTCGCAGTCGGACTCGAGGTCGACCTGCTCGAGCAGGTCGCGCACCGCCTCGGCGCCCATGCCACCGCGGAAGTACTCGCCCCAGCCGAACGGCGAGCCGAACCGGTCCTTGAGCTCACGGAAGACGGTCTCGTCGTTGACGACGTCCTTCGGCTTCATCTCGGTGAAGATCTTCCAGACCTCGCTCATCCGCTCGGCCGCCTCTTCGAGGTAGGCCTCGGTGTCGGCGATCTCGGCGTCGAACTGCTTGCGCAGCTCTTTGACCATCTTCGCCTTCTCGTCGTCCTTCAGCTTGCGCAGCTGCGCCGCGGTCAGCTTCAGCGAGTCGGCCCAGAGGTGGTCTTCGTCGTCGAACTTGTCCTGCGCGCCCTCCTCGACGTAGGCGATCCGCCGCTCCAGGGACTCGCTCAGCTCCTGGGTGCGTTTCTCCTTTTCGCCCTCGTAGGAGTCGACGACCTTCTTGACCTCTTTCTCCAGTTTCCCGAGGTCTTTGTCGCGCGCTTCGGTGTCGACCCAGGTGACCATCGAGGCGGCGAAGTAGAGGACCTTCTCCAGCTCTTTCGGAGCCATGTCGATCAGGTAGCCGATCCGGCTCGGGACGCCCTTGAAGAACCAGATGTGGGAGACCGGCGAGGCGAGGTCGACGTGCCCCATCCGCTCGCGCCGGACCTTGGAGCGGGTCACCTCGACGCCGCAGCGCTCACAGACGATGCCCTTGTACCGGACCCGCTTGTACTTGCCGCAGTAGCACTCCCAGTCCTTGGTCGGACCGAAGATGCGCTCGCAGAAGAGCCCGTCTTTCTCCGGCTTCAGGGTCCGGTAGTTGATCGTCTCGGGCTTGGTGACCTCGCCCCAACTCCAGGAGCGGATCTTCTTCGAGGACGCGAGCCCGATCTCGATCGCGTCGAAATTGTTGATGTCGATCATCAGTCCTCCACCTCGGCCGGCTCGGCCTTCTCGGTTTCGCCAGCGCTCTCACCATCGGTTCCGGCCTCGCCCTCGGAGACGACCTGCTCCTCCTGCTCGTCCGCGGCTCCGTCGCCGTTACTGCCGTCGGCGCGGACGCCGGTCAGGTCCATGCCAAGCTCCTCGGCTGCCTTCAGGAGGTCGTCCTCCTCGTCGGAGATTTCGACGTCGGTCCCCTCGGAGACGACGTTGGCGTCGAGCGAGAGGCTCTGGATCTCCTTGAGCAGCACTTTGAACGACTCCGGGATCGAGGGCTCCGGGATGTTCTCGCCCTTGACGATCGCCTCGTATGCCTTGACCCGCCCGACCGTGTCGTCGGACTTGACCGTGAGCATCTCCTGCAGCGTGTAGGCCGCGCCGTAGGCCTCCAGCGCCCAGACCTCCATCTCTCCGAAGCGCTGACCGCCGAACTGCGCCTTGCCGCCCAGCGGCTGCTGGGTGACCAGCGAGTAGGGGCCGGTCGAGCGGGCGTGGATCTTGTCGTCGACCAGGTGCAGCAGCTTCAGGATGTACATGTAGCCGATCGTGACCTTGCCCTCGTAGGGCTCGCCGGTGCGGCCGTTGTAGAGCTGTGCGGTGCCGGCGGCGCGAGCGCCGGGGCGCTCGCCCTTCTCGACCCCGAGGTCGACGCCGCGCTCGACGTTTTCGTCGTTCCACTTGACAAGGGCCTCGTCGACGTCCTCGACGCTCGCTCCGTCGAAGACCTGGGTGGCCACGTAGACGCGGCCGTCCCCCTCGTCGGAGTGGGCCTGCTTGTAGGCCTCGGAGCCGTCGTCGTACCAGCCGTTCGCCGCGACCCACCCGAGGTGGGTCTCGAGGATCTGGCCGATGTTCATCCGGCTCGGCACGCCGAGCGGGTTGAGGATCACGTCGACCGGCGTGCCGTCCGCGAGGTGGGGCATGTCCTCCTCGGGCACGATCTTCGAGATCACACCCTTGTTCCCGTGGCGGCCGGCGAGCTTGTCGCCCTCGGCGATCTTGCGCTTGGTCGCGACGTAGACGCGGACCAGGTCGTTGACGCCGGGCGGCAGGTCGTCGCCGTCGTCGCGGCTGAAGGTGAGGACGTCGATCACGACGCCGCCCTCCCCGTGCGGGACCTTCAGCGAGGTGTCGCGGACCTCGCGCGCCTTCTCCTTGAAGATCGCGCGGATCAGCTTCTCCTCGGCGGTCAGCTCGGTCTCGCCCTTCGGCGTCACCTTGCCGACCAGCAGGTCGCCGGAGACGACCTCCGCCCCGACCCGGACGATGCCGCGCTCGTCGAGGTTGCGGAGGCTCTCCTCGGAGCGGTTGGGGATGTCGCGGGTGATCTCCTCGTCGCCGAGCTTGGTGGTGCGGGCGTCGATCTCGTACTCCTCGATGTGGATCGAGGTGAGTTCGTCGTCCTTGACCAGGCGCTCAGAGAGGATGATCGCGTCCTCGAAGTTGTAGCCCTCCCAGGACATGAAGGCGACCAGACAGTTCTTGCCGAGCGCGATCTCGCCGCCCCCGGTCGAAGCGCCGTCGGCGAGCACGTCGCCCGCCTTCACCTTCTGGCCGCTCTTCACGATCGGCCGCTGGTGGATGATCGTGCCCTGGTTGGAGCGCATGAACTTGTGCAGCGGGTATTCGTCCTTCTGGCCGCCGCCGCTGACCACGATCCGTTTCGCGTCGACGTGGCTGACCTCGCCGTCGTGCTCGGCCAGGGTCACGTCGCCGGTGTCGACCGCGGCGCGACGCTCCATCCCGGTGCCGATCAGCGGCGGGTCCGGCTTCAGCAGCGGCACAGCCTGGCGCTGCATGTTGGAGCCCATCAGGGCCCGGTTGGCGTCGTCGTGCTCGAGGAAGGGAATCAGCGAGGTCGCCACCGACCAGATCTGGGACGGTGAGACGTCCATCAGGTCGACTTCCTTGGGGGCGGCGGTCGCGTACTCCTGCTCGCCGGCCCGGACCAGGACCTGCGGGCCCCTCAGTTTGCGGGTCTTGGGGTCGATCTCGGAGTTCGCCTGGGCGATGACTTTGTCCTCGTCCTGGGTCGCGTCGAGATGGACGATCTCGTCGGTGACGACGCCGTCCTCGACCACCCGGTACGGCGTGGTGACGAAGCCGTGCTCGGAGATTTCCGCGTAGGAGGCGAGCGAGCCGATCAGGCCGATGTTCGGGCCCTCCGGGGTCTCGATCGGGCACATCCGTCCGTAATGGGTCGGGTGCACGTCGCGGACCTCGATCGGGGCGCGCTCACGGGTCAGACCGCCGGCGCCGAGCGCCGAGAGCCGGCGCCGGTGCGTCAGCCCGGCGAGGCTGTTGGTCTGGTCCATGAACTGGGAGAGCTGCGAGGAGCCGAAGAACTCCTTCATCGCCGCGACGACCGGGCGGATGTTGATGATCGTCTGCGGCGTGATCGCGTCGGCGTCCTCGGTGGTGAGCCGCTCGCGGACCACCCGCTCCATCCGGTAGAGGCCGATCCGGAAGGCCTCCTGGATCAGCTCGCCGACCGTGCGCAGGCGCCGGTTGCCGAAGTGCTCGTACTCGTCGAGGTGCTCGTAGACCGGCTCGCGGGGGTAGGTGATCGCCTCCGCCGCGTAGTCCTTGATCGGGTTCTCCTCGTCGATCTCCTCGGGGATCCCGAGCAGCTTCGGCAGCGAGACCAGCTCCTTGACCAGGGCGATGATGTCGTCGTGGGTGAGGACCCGGGTCTCGAGGTCGATGTCGAGGTCGAGACGGGCGTTCAGCTTGTACCGGCCGACCCTCGTCAGGTCGTACCGCTTGGGATCGAAGAAGAGCTGCTCGAGCAGGCCTTTGGCGGCGTCGACCGAGGGCGGCTCGCCGGGGCGCTGCTTTTTGAACAGCTCGATCAGGGCGCCCTCTTCGGTCCGGGTCGCCTCGGTGTCGGCCTCGATCGTGTGCCGCAGGTAGATCGAGTTGTCGAACAGGTCCAGCAACTGCTGGTCCTCGACGTAGCCCATCGCGCGCAGCAGCACCGTGACCGGCAGTTTCCGCTTGCGGTCGATGCGGACGAAGACTTTGCCTTTTTTGTCGACTTCAAGCTCCAGCCAGGAGCCGCGAGCAGGCATCAGGTTGGCGATGAAGACCTGCTTTTCCGGGTCCTTGGGCGCCATCACGTAGGCGCCGGGGGAACGGACCAACTGGGTGACGACGACACGCTCGGTGCCGTTGATGATGAAGGTGCCGCGGTTGGTCATCCACGGGAAATCGCCCATGAACACCGCCTGCTCGCGGATCTCGCCCGTCTCCTTGTTCTGGAAGGCGACCGTCGCGGTCAGCGGCCGCGAGTACGTCATGTCCTTCTCGCGACACTCGTCGATCGAGTGCGGAGGCTCCTCGAACTTGAACTCGCCGAAGACGATCTGCAGGTTCCCCGTGTAATCCTCGATCGGGGAGATGTCGTCGATGGTCTCTCGCAGCCCGCCGGACTTCGGATCCGTCAGCTCCTTGAAGGAGCGTCGCTGGATATCGATCAGGTGCGGGACTTCGAGCGGGTTTTCTAGGCGGGAAAAGCTCCTACGGGTTACGGGGGCAGCGTTCGAACGTGCCAAAGTCGGCGACTCCTCGGGCGGTCAGAGGGACGTAGATAAAGCGCAAATATGGGCAGGGGTACTCAAATGGCGCGCGACCGCGAAAAATAACACACGGCCGCGCCGAGCCGCAGGATCGGCTCCCGGACTGGGATCGCCGACAGCGGAAAGAGCGGTCTTACTTGAGCTCCACGGAGGCGCCAGCCTCCTCGAGCTCGGCCTTGAGCTTGTCGGCCTCGTCGCGCTCGACGCCCTCTTTGATCGCTTTCGGGGCCTCGTCGACCAGGGCCTTCGCCTCTTTCAGGCCAAGCCCGGTCGCAGCGCGCACGACCTTGATCACGGGGACCTTCTGCCCGCCGACCTCGGTCAGGACGACGTCCACGGTCGAGGACTCTTCGGCACCGCCGTCGCCCTCGCCGCCGCCACCGGCAGCCGCGGGAGCGGCCGCGGCAACCGCGGTCGCGGAGACGCCGAACTCCTCCTCGAGCGCTTTGATCCGCTCGGAAAGTTCCAGGACGGAGATGCTCTTCAGCTCCTCGATCCAATCCTCGGTTGAGGTTTTGCTAGCCACCTTGCTCCTCCTTTTGAGTCTGAAGCTGTTGAAGTTGGATTGCCAGGCCCGAGATCATCGAGCCGAGCCCGCGGACCAGGCCGGTCAGCGGGCTGGCGACGACACCGGCGAACTGGCCGTTGAGCACCGCGCGCGACGGCAGGCGGGCGATCGATTCGAACGCCCCCTCGTCGAGCGGGGTCGCGTCCATGAAGCCCCCCTTGTAGGCGAGGACCTCGTGCTCTTTGCTGAAGCTGGTGATCGCCTTCGCCGCCTGAGCGGTGTCGCCGCGGACGAAGGTCAGCGCGGTCGGCCCCTGCAGCAGCTCGGCCAGTCGTTCCTCGCCGACCTGGTCGGCGGCGATTTTGGTCAGCCGGTTCTTGACGACCCGGAAGCTGGCGTCGGCTTCGCGCAGCTTGGCGCGCAGCTCGGCTGCCTGGGAGACGCTGATGCCGCGGTAGTCGACGGCGAAGATCGCCTCGGACGCCTCGATCTCGGCGGCGATCTGCTCGATTGCTTGTGACTTTTCGTTGCGGTTCATGTCTCACCTGCACCGGGCTTACGGCTCAGCCAGCCGGTGGTCTCGGGTCAAGAAGCGAGGCGGGAGTTTAGGCGGTTGCCGGCTCCGGTGCGGCCTCGGTCGCCTGCTCGCGGTCGGCCTTGGCGCCGGAATCGACCCGGACACCCGGCCCCATCGAGCTGGAGAGCGTGCAGGAGACGATGTACCTGCCCTTTGCCGAGGCCGGCTTGGCGCGGACGATCTCGTCCAGCACCGCCGTGTAGTTGTCCAGCAGCTGGCCCTCGTCGAAGCTCGCCTTGCCAATCGCCATGTGGATGATCGCCTGGCGGTCGGTGCGGTATTCGACCTTGCCGGATTTCGACTCGCCGACCGCCTTGTCGATGTCGTCGGTGACGGTGCCGACCTTGGGGTTGGGCATCTTGCCCTGCGGGCCGAGCACCCGGCCGAGCTGGCCGACCGCTTTCATCATGTCGGGGGTCGAGATCGCGACGTCGAACTCGGTCCAGCCCTCTTGGACTTTCTCGACCAGGTCCTGGCCGCCGACGAAATCGGCACCGGCTGCCTCGGCGTCACGGGCCTGCTGGCCCTGCGCGAAGACGGCGACGGTGACGTCCTTGCCGAGCCCGTGAGGCAGCGCCAGGGTGCCGCGCAGCTGCTCGTCGGCGTGGCGGACGTTGACGCCCAACAGCACGTGGACCTCGATCGTCTCGTCGAACTTGGCGCTTGCCGTCTCCTTGACCAGGGCGATCGCCTCGGCCGGCGGGTAGGCACGGTCGCGGTCGACCTTCTCGTACTGCTCGCGGTATCGCTTGCCGTGTGCCACGAAGTCTCCTATTTGACGTCGACGCCCATCGAGCGCGCGGTGCCGGCGATGATCTTCGAGGCGGCGTCGATGTCGTTGGCGTTGAGGTCGGGCATCTTGCGTTCGGCGATCTCGCGGATCTGGTCCTGGGAGATCGTGCCGACTTTGTTGACGTGGGGCTCGCCGGAGCCCTTCGAGATCCGGATCGCTTCCTTGATCAGGACCGCGGCCGGCGGGGTCTTGGTGACGAACTCGAACGAGCGGTCCTCGTAGACCGTGATCTCGACCGGGATGATCGTCCCGCCGTCGCTCTGCGTCTGCGCGTTGAACGCTTTGCAGAAGTCCATGATGTTGACGCCGTGCTGGCCCAGCGCGGGGCCGACCGGCGGCGCCGGGTTGGCGTTGCCCGCCTGGATCTGCAGCTTGATGAGGGTGAGGACTTTTTTCGCCATCGGGGTCGGAGAGAGTAGCGGGCCGCGCCCTAAATCTTCTTCACCTGGTCATAGCCGACCTCGACCGGCGTCTCGCGGCCGAAGATCGAGACCAGGACCTTGAGTTTGGCGGCGTCCTCGTTGATCTCTGCGATCTCGCCGGAGAAGTCGGAGAGCGGGCCGGAGATGACTTTGACCGATTCGCCGATCGAGAACTGGGCCTGGGTGCGCGGGCGCTCGGCCGTCTCGCGGTGCAGCAGCCGGTCGACCTCCGGTTTGGAGAGCGGCACCGGCTTGTTGCGCGAGCCGACGAAGCCGGTCACGCCCGGGGTGTTCTTGACCAGGCCCCAGGCGTCGTCGGTCATCTCCATGTTGACCAGGACGTAGCCGGGCATCGTCCGTTTCTCGGTCTGGACTTTCTGCCCGTCCTTCATCTCGGAGACCTGCTCGGTGGGGACGACGACCTGCCGCACGTTGCGGTTCTGGCTCATCGTCTCGACCCGGTGCTCGAGGTTGTGCTTGACCTTGTTCTCGTGCCCGGAGTAGGTATTGATCACGTACCAGCGATACAAAGCGGAAACCTTCTTTTTTCGGAGATCCCGTGAGTTACAGGATCTGCTTGATGAGGAAGTTGAAGACGGCGTCCAGAGCGCCGAGGTAGGCAGCTGCGACGGCGACGAAGATGATCGTCACGGCGGTCGCCTGGATCAAGGTATCGCGGTCGGGCCACTGGACCTTCTTCAGCTCGGCCCAGCAGGAGAAGAGAAAGCCGAGAACCCCGCCGCGCTGCGCCCGCTCGACCTTCGCCTGCTTCTCCTTCTTTTCGAGCTGCTGCGCCTCGCGCCGCTTCTGCTCGTCGCGCTTGCGCCGTTCGGCCTCCTTGGCGGCCTTCGCCTCGGCGCGCCGCTCGGCCCGCGAGGGTTTGGTGTGCTCGGGCAGCTCCAGCGCCGACTCCGGAACGCCGGCGGCCATGCCGCGCTCCTCGGCCTCGATGATCGCCTCGTCCCCGGACTTGGGGACCTGCGTGTCGTGCTGGGCGCGCGCCGTGCGGTCGCCGCCGTCGCCGGAGCGCTTGCGCTCCTCAGCTTCCCGGGCGCGGCGCTCGGCCTTGCGCTGTGCGCGGGTCTTTGCCATTTGGGGCTACCGGGTCTCCTTGTGAGCCGTGTGGTGCCCGCACCAGCGGCAGAACTTGCGCATCTCGATACGGTCCGGCGAGTTTCGCCGGGACTTATTGGTTTGGTAGTTGCGGCGCTTGCAGTCTTCGCAAGCCATCGTTACCGCGATGCGGACGTCTCCGCGAGCCATTTAGTTCCTCGTTCCCTACTCGGCCGTTACAGAGCAAAGCCTCGGGCCCAAGGCGCGAGGCTGCCGCAAGGATAGCGCCGCTAGAGCCCGAGGGTCTTGGCGATGATGTTGCGCTGGATCTCCGAGGTGCCGCCGTAGATGGTCGAGACCAGCGAGGTGCGGACCAGACGCTCCATGTCGTACTCGGAGGAATAGCCGTAGCCGCCCATCATCTGCATCCCCTCCAGGGTGGTCCGTTTCGCCACCTCGGTCACGAACAGCTTCACCATCGAGGCCTGCTGGGGCAGCATCCGGTCGGGGTCTTCGTCGGTCAGCGTGGCGACCCAGCGGGTCATCAGCCGCGCCGCCTCGAGGTCGGTGGCGAGGTCGGCGATCCGGTGCTGGAGGGCCTGGAAAGAGCCGATCGGCCGGCCGAACTGCCGGCGCTCCTTGACGTAGAGCAGCAGGTCGTCGAGGGCGCGCTGGGCGATCCCCAGCATCGTCGCCGCGAGGATCAGGCGCTCGACGTTGAGCCCGGCCATCAGCTGGGTCCAGCCCTGGTCGACCTCGCCCAGCACCGACTCGGCCGGGGCGACGCAGTCGGTGAGGTAGAGGTGGTTGGTCTCGCGGCCGCCCATCGTCTCGATCGGGACCACCTCCATCCCGTCGGCGCCCCGCGGCACCCAGATCATCGTCAGCCCCTCGTGCTTGCTCTCGGCCCGGGTGGTGCGGGCGACGACGAGGACGTGGTCGGCGATGTGGGCGTTGGAGCAGAAGACCTTCTGGCCGTTGATCGCGAAGCCGCCCTCGACCGGGGTGGCGGAGCAGGAGAGGGCGCCGACGTCGGAGCCGGCGTCGGGCTCGGTCATCGCGATCGCCTCGACCGCCCCGGAGGCGATGCCGCCGAGGATCTCGGACTTCTGGGCCCCGGTCCCGAACCGCATCGCCGCGCCGGCGACGATCAGGGTCGTCGCGTAGCCCCCGATCGGGGCCAGACCGCGCGAGGTCTCCTCCATGAACAGGCAGGCGTCGAGCATCGTGCCGCCGGAGCCGCCGTAGCTCTCGGGGATCGTCACCCCGAGCCAGCCCAGCTCCGCCATCTGGTCGTAGATCTCGGCGTTGTGGTGCTCGCGGTAGCCGTCGGTCAGCCGCTCGCGCTGATCCTGCGTCCCGCACTCGCGATCGCAGAAGTCCCGGATCGCGTCGACGAAGTCCTGCTGCTCATCGCTCAGGGAGAAGTCCACGCGACCAGCCTATCCGGAACCGGCGGATTCTTGGCTGGCCAGCCAAGAATCCGGAGCCGGGCTCGAACCGGTGACCCCTTCCTCACCATGGGACGTCCAGCGTATTTGTCAAAAATACGGGATTTGCGGCAACAGCAAATACCTTGAAAAGGGAAAGTTTGTCGTTATCATCGATTTACCGATGCTCGCAAAAGCTCAAGATCCGGGAACTTCGCTAGCGGAGCAGGCAGTTGCCTGGCTCGCCGGGCGCATGCCGCGAGGATGGAAGATCGAAGCCTCCGACCCGCAGCCAGATGACCGGGGGCTGGGCGCCGACTCGCGGATCACCTTGAGCGGGCCGAACGGGACCCTCAGTGCGATCGCCGTCGAGGAAAGGCAATCGGTGTCCCCGAGAATCGTCCTGGGGGACCTCTCCCCGCGCGTGTCCTCGGCACGAAATATGGGAGCCCACCTTCCCCTCCTCCTCGTTTCTCCCTGGCTGAGCAAACGGACTCGGGATCTCCTCGCGTCGGAGGAGATCAGCTACATAGACCTCACGGGGAACGCGCTCCTTCGCGTCGACAACCCGCCGTTCTACCTGCAGACCGCCGGAGCCGAAAGAAACCCTTGGCCGCAGGAGCGCGGTCGCGCCCAACTCCGCGGGGCGAAAGCCGCGCGACTGATCAGGCTCCTGATCGATGCTCGCCCCCCCTATGGCGTGCAGGAATTGGCCGAGGCGACCAGCCTCACCCCGGGCTACGTGTCCAGGCTGCTCGACACCCTCTATCGAGAGGCCCTGATCGAGCGTGAGCCCCGCGGGCCTGTCGCGGACGTCGACATGGGTGCGCTCATCCGCCGTTGGGCAGGGTCCTACGACGTTCTCGAAACCAACGAAGCACTTGGCTTCATCGCCACCGGAGGCACTGGACAGCTTCTGGAAAGGCTTGCCGGCGAACCGGGGTCCGGCACCCGGAGTGTCGTCACCGGCTCCTTCGCAGCCCGGCGCCTCGCACCCGTCGCGGCGCCGGCTCTACTCCTCCTCTACGACGACGCGCCGGCTACTCTCGCGCGTGACGCCGGGCTCCTTCCGGCCGACGAGGGAGCAGACGTAATGCTCTTGAGACCCTTCGATCCGGTCGTATTTGCCCGGACCTCGGTTGAGGGCGGCCTACGCTTCGCGGCACCCTCCCAGGTCACCGTCGACTGCCTCACCGGACCGGGTCGCATGTCGGCGGAAGGCGAGGCCCTCCTCACCTGGATGCTTGCCGAGGAGTCCACCTGGCGCGCTCCCTCTTTGGGGAGCCTCCGCGGGAAAGGTGATTCCTGATGCTCGGGGAGCCGGCCGAGTACGTGGCGGCACGGCGAGTCCTGCTCGACGCACTCGAGGCTCTGCGCCCACACCAGGAGGCCGTCATCCTGGCAGGCGCCCAAGCCGTCTACCTGAGAACCGGCCCGGCGAGCCTGCCGATCGCAGAGTTCACCACCGACGGCGATCTGGCGATTGATCCCGCACTCCTCACCGAAGCGCCGCCCCTCGCCAACCTGATGGAAGCCGCGGGATTCGAGCTCGCGCTGAAGCAGGGCGCGCCAGAGCCCGGCATCTGGCAGAAAGAGGTCGGCATCGATGGCACGGAGATCGCGGTGCCCGTCGACCTCATCGTCCCGAGGGACGTCGCCCCGCCCGGAGGGAGCCGCGGCGCGCGGCTCGCGGGCCACGGAAAAAGGGCCGCACGCAAGATCGGGGGCCTCGAGGCCGCGCTGGTCGACAACGACGTCATGACGGTCATGGCGCTCGAGCCGGGCGATGAACGGCGTGCCCGACTTCGGGTCGCAGGCGTCGCCGCGCTTCTCGTCGCCAAGAGCTACAAGATCGCCGATCGCATCGACAGCGGACGCACCGACCGCCTCGAGGACAAGGACGCCTCCGACGTCCTCCGACTGATGACTGCGACCTCGCCGCCGGCCGTGGCGACGACACTCCGCGCACTGCTCGACCATCCTGACGCCGGAACCTCGACCGCAGCGGCGCTCGCACACCTCCAGGGCCTCTTCGGCTCGCGCGCCGGGGCGGGAATCGAGATGGCGTCCCGTGCCCTGCGCGGCGCAATGCCGCCCGAGCGAGTCCGCGCGATCTGCCTGGCATGGACGGGGGAACTCACCGCCGAGGTGACCGAGAGGGGCCGATTTCCAACGACTTCCTCAAGCCCGGAACCGGACTCGAACCGGTGACCCCTTCCTTACCATGGAAGTGCTCTACCAACTGAGCTATCCGGGCAGCTCGCCTTCGATCTTAGAGCCTGTCTCAAACTCGCGCACACGCCTGGCGGCGCCGGGCACACTTCGCGGGGCGTCGTCCTCGGTCGGCCAAATGGCGATGCCATTCGGCCTCCCTGCGTCCTACCCCCGCTCGGCCCGGCCCTCGCCAGTCGCACACGCGAGTTTGAGACAGGCTCTTAGGGGAGCGTGACCGGCGTTGCCGGCGGGGCCCCGGCCTTTAACAAAGTGGCGAGGTAGATCACCACCGGCGAGCGGGTGCGGTTGGCGGCGCGGTGGATGTCGGAGGGCTGCTCGACGATCCACTCGCCGCGGCGCAGCTTCCCGGTCTGGCCGGCCTCGATGGTCCGCACCCGGCGCGGGTTGCGGTCCGACTCGCCGCGGCGGACGACCACCGCGCCGCGCTCGACCGTGTAGTCGAGGGTGCCGGAGACGACCCGGGCGACCTGGGTGCCGCGGTGGCGGTGCAGGGCCAGAGTGGCGCCGGGGTCGACCACCACCTTGCTGAGGATCAGCTCCCGCTGCGGAGCGCCGCGGACCTTGCTCGCCTGGGCGAGGGCGTGGCGGGTCACCGTTGGCTCGGAGCTGCCGTTGCCGAAGGCGGCGGGCAGGACCGTCCCCAGCGCGAGGCCGGCGGCCAGTGCGAGGGGGATCCAGAGGTGGCGACGGAGGAAGCGGCTCAAGCTGCGCGGCAGAGTATCCGCCCTCGCCGACGGCGAGCGGGCGCGGTGCTTCGGTAGCGTCCCGGAGGTGAACGGGCGTCCGCGCCGCTTGGCGCTCATCCCCATCCTCTGCCTCCTCGCCGTCCTCGCGGTCGCCGGCTGCGGCGGCTCCGAGGAGGACGGGACGCGGCCCGCGCCGGCCGCGACCGAGTTTCCCTCGGCAGAGGGAAAGACGATCGACCAGCTGCGCACCGGCTCCGGCGCGACCCCCTCCGAAGCGGTCGTCGCCCCCGCCGCCCAGTCCTTCGAGGTCGGCGTCAACCGGTACCCGTTCGGGGTCTTCTCGACCGGCGGCGAGCAGATCGACGACGCTGACGTCGCGCTCTACTTCGCCAAGGACGAGGAGGCTCCGGTGCAGGGGCCGCTGCCGGCCGAGGTCGTCTCGCTGGAAACCAAGCCCGCCTACCGGGCGAAGGGCAGCGTCGGCGACGTCTCCACCGCCTACGTGGTGCCCGGGGTCGACTTCGACCGCCGCGGTCCCTGGCTGGCGATCGCGATGCTGAACGGCCCCGAGGGATTGGAAGCGGCGCGACTGCCGAGCCCGGACGTCGGCCTCTACCCGAAGATCCCGGCGATCGGCGAGAAGGCGCCGAGCGTCCACACCCCGACCGCCGACGAGGTCGCCGACCTGAGCGAGATCGACACCCGGGTGCCGCCCGACCAGATGCACGCGGTCGACTTCGCCGACCTGGTCGGCCGCAAGCCGGTCGTCCTGCTCTTCGCCACCCCGGCGCTCTGCACCAGCCGCGTCTGCGGCCCCGTGGTCGACATCGCCCAGCAGGTCGCCGACCGCCATGCGGGCGAGGTCGAGTTCGTCCACATGGAGGTCTACGAAGACAACGACCCGAACAAGCCGATCCGGCCGCAGCTGGAGGCCTACGGGCTGCGGACCGAGCCGTGGACCTTCGTGATCGACGCCGACGGCGTCGTCCGCGAGCGGATCGAGGGCGCCTACGGGGTGGCCGAACTGGAAGCCGCGGTGGCCGAGGTGCTGCCCGGCTGAGTCAGTGCCGGCGGCGCGAGCGGCGCCGCGGCTTGGCCGGCTCGCCGGCCTCCTGCAGGGTCCGTTCGCCGGCCCGCTCGGTCGCGTCGCCCATCGTGATCTGGAACATCGCCAGCAGCGCGTCGGCGGCGAGCGGGCGCAGCCGGTCGAGCGCTTCGCGCACCTTCGGCCAGTCCTCCTCGGGCCGGCCGGCCCGGTCGAAGGGCTCCCAGATCTCCTTCACGAAGAGCTCGACGAAGGCGTGCGAGGCGCCCTCGGCGCTCTTGCGCAGCTCGGCCGCGGTGGCAACTCCCGCCTCGGGCGAGACGCCGAGCTCGATCAGCTCAGCCGCCATCCGCTGCAACCGGGGGCTGAGCACTTCGATCTTGCCGTCGGGCAGCTGCCGCATCACGCCGAGCCTCTCGCTGCGCTTGATCAGCTTCGGGTCGATCCGCTCCAGGCCCCAACTGCGAGCCAGCTCCTCCTGGTCGAAGATCTCCGGCGTCTCGTCCTCGAACGGGGCGCGGACGGCGCGGGCGAAGTCGACCATCTCCTGTGAGGAGCCGCCGGTGCTCTCGAGGACGCGGCGGATCGCCTCCAGGTTGAGGCCCTCGGCCTGCATTTCCCGGGTCAGCTCGATCCGGGCCACGTGCTCCTCGTTGTAGTAGCCGGTGCGGCCGCGCACCACCGGCGGCGGCAGCAGGCCGCGGGTCTGGTGGGCGCGGATGTTGCGGATCGTCATCTCGGTCCGCCGCGCCAGCTCGACGATCGTCATCTCGCCGTCGGGCTGCTCCTGCTTCTTCGCTGCTTTCGCCGGTTTTTTGCTCATCCGCGCATCGTAAGCGGCAGCCGCTGTCCGTTCATCTCCGCCGCCGCGTCGGAGCAAAGAAAGGCAATCCCGTCGGCCAGGTGCTCGGCCGGGGTGAAGGTGGGGAAGCTCTTGCCGGGGTTCTCCTCGCGCATCCTCGGCGTGAGGATCGCGTCGACCACGACGACGTTGGCGGTGGCGCCACCCGGCTCGAAGCCGTCGGCGAGGGCGAGGGTCCACGCCTCCGCCGCAGCCTTCGCCGCCGCGTAGGCGGCGTTGGCGTTGCTCGGCTGCTGTGCCTGCTTGGCGGAGACGAGGACGAAGCGGCCGTGCGCGCTGGCGGCGAGCTGGTCGTGGAAGGCTCGGGTGGTGTGCTGAACGGTGCGGACCAGGAGGTCGTGGAGCAGCTCCCAGTCGGCGAGCGGCGCCTCGTGCAGCGGCTGCCCGCCGCGCCAGCCGCCGACCAGGTGGATCAGGCCGTCGACCCGGCCGAAGCGCTCGACCAGCGCCGCGCGCCACTCGCGGGTCGCCTCCTCGTCGAGCAGGTCGGCGACCCGGCCGTCCCACCGCTCGCCGATCGCCAGCTCCTCGCCGAGCCGGTCGAGCGCCGCCTGGTCGCGGTCGGTGCCGGCCACGGTCGCCCCGGCCGCGGCGAGACGAGCGGCGACGATGGGGCCGAGACCGCCCCCGACCCCGGCGATCGCGAGCACCCGGTCGGCAAGATCGTCCATGCCCCAGCCAGCATAGTGCGCCACCGAAGAGAACCCGAATAGAATCGCTGCTCGCCCTGGGGGAGTGCCAGAGCGGTCAAATGGAGCAGACTGTAAATCTGCCGGCTATGCCTACGCAGGTTCGAATCCTGCCTCCCCCACTAGATCGCCCTCTTTCGAACCGAGACCAGAGGTAGCCATCCGGTGCGCCTTATCCCCGTATAGCGAGGAAAAGGCGCAGCGATTTGGCAGTCAGGTGCTTGGCTCAGCCGCCGCGCCCTGAGCGAACCATCCGCAGGATCTCCTCTGCCTTCGGCTCGCCACGTTCCAACGCCCGCTGCAGCGCCGCTTCCGCCTCCTCCAACGCCCCCTCCTTGACGAGGTCAATGCCGAGGTGGAAGGCGCCGTCCTTGTGACCCATCGCATCGGCCCTGCGATTGGCCTCGATCGATCCGCGCCGGTCCCCCTTCTCGTCGAGGATCAGCCCCAGCAGCACGGTCGCGTCCGCCTCACCCATCGCGTCGCCCTTACGAGCCGCATGCTCGGCACCAGCCTGATCCCCGAGTTCCCCGAGGTTGACCGCGGCGTTCGTCCAACCGGCCGGATAGCCGCGCTCGCCGGCCCGGGCGGAAGCCTCTGCCGCGGCGGTCCGATCCTCCCGTTCGCGCAGAAGGACGCCGAGGTGATAGGCGCCCGCGGCGCTACCGCCCCGATCGGCGGCGGCTACCCCGGCCTCCATCGCGTCCCGGTCGCAGTGGCGCCACATTCCCGAGAAAACGGCCAGGGGCGGGCCAACCTGGCTCTCCACCACAGAAAGCCTCTCTCCGTCGCCGTCGCGGCGCTCGCGCACCTCCGCCTCGACCCACATGTCCTCCACCGCACAGAGCTTCGCCACCACGTCGGCGATCTCTTCGGCGGTGGCGTCGGTCCGATTCGACATCAGGCCAGCGTGATCTGACAGTGCCCTGACCCCGCCTCGGTCGTAGCTGCGGCCGAACGCCTCCTCGGCCGCGCGCAGATCGCCGTTTTCCTTCAACAGACGGCCGGCGTTTGCCGCCCCATTTGCGTCGCCGGCTTCGTCGGCGTCGAGGTAGTGCCGAAGCGCCGCCTCCAGATCCCGCTCATGGATCTCGACCGCGAATCCGAGCCTGAAGTGCGCGTAGGGATACCCCGACGCGGCGGCGCCCCGATAGGCGTCGAGCGCGCCGCTGATGTCGCCCTCTCCTTCGCGGTGCAACCCCAATGCCACCATCGCTTCGAGGTCGCCGGCAGCGGCGGCGCTTTCCAGCTCCGGGACGGTCTGCCCTCCAGCCTCGGGGCGGGCGTCGTAGGCATAGGTTCGGCGCGCTTCGTGATAGGTGAGGTAGCGGACCGGATCTCGCTCGGCTGCCGCCGCGACCCCTTCGGCCACCTGCTGCAGGTCCTCCGTCGACTCCGGATCCATTCGGCCTCCCATCTCTCGTCGCGCCCGCTCTCCGGGTCGGGCGCGAATAGGTCCATACCTATATACAGAACTATTGGTGCCTATAGATGCCGCGCTACTCGGACCGGGCCGCTTCGAGCCGTTCGGTCATCTGCTCGTTGAAGCGGTTGACCGCGGTCAGGGGGCGCATGAAGACGGTCAGCTCGGCGACTCGGTCGTCGTCGTCGAGCTCGAGGAAGTCGATGCCCTCCAGCTCGTAGTCGTCGACCTCGGCCTTGAAGCGGAGGGCGACGGTGTTGCCCTCGCGCAGCTCGTCGGTGTAGCGCAGGTTCTCCAGGGTCGCGGCGACCTCGGTGAGGACGGCGACGACCAGGTCGCGGCCGTTGAAGCCGCGGAAGACGATCGGGCTGTGCAGGACGACGTCCTTGCGCAGGGTCGCGGTGATCTGCGCCAGGTCCTTGGCTTCGACGGCCTGGCGGAACGGGTGCGGCTCGGCCATTGCCCCACTCTACTCCGACACGCATCCCTGCACAGGTGGAATACTCGGGCGATGCCGAACGACCACTCCGTGGCCCGTTTCAGCCACGCCCTGGGCGCCCGGGGCCTGCGCTGGATGGGCAGGCTCAACGTCCCGGTCTACCGCGCCACCGGCGGGCGGCTGATGGGCAAGGTCAACAAGGCGCCCGTGCTGCTGCTGACCACGACCGGGCGCAGATCCGGCCAGCCGCGCACCGCCCCGGTCGTCTACCTCGCCGACGACGACCGCTTCGTCGTCATCAACACCAACGCCGGCAACGGCAAGATCCCGGCCTGGTCGCTCAACCTGGCGGCCGAGCCGGAGGCGGAAGTCGAGGTCGGCCGGCGCCGGATCGCGGTCCGCGCCCGGGTCGCCGAGGGCGAGGAGCGGGCGGAGCTCTGGCGCCGCCACAACGAGCAGTACGCCGGCTTCGACGACTACGAGGCGCGGCTCGACCGCGAGCCCAAGGTCATCGTGCTGGAGCCAAGGTGAGCTGACGCGACCGCGAGGTCGTCAGGCAAGGACGCAGGGAGCGAAGTGTGCTCTGCACACGAGCAACCGAGGACGCCGCATGACGACCTCGCGGGCCGTCAGCTGGCGTCTTTGAGCATCTGCGCCTCGGGCAGGCGCTTCAGCTTCTTCAGCGTGTTGTTCTCGATCTGGCGGATCCGCTCGCGGGTGACGCCGAAGGTGCGGCCGACTTCCTCCAGGGTGAGCGGCTCGGTGCCGGAGAGCCCGTAGCGAAGTTCGATCACCTGGCGCTCGCGCTCGGGCAGCATGTCGAGCGCCCGGCGCACCCCCTCCTTCTGCAGGTGCTCGCTCGCTTCCTCGAACGGCTCCAGGACGGCGTCGTCGGCGACGAAGTCGCCGAGCTCCGATTCGTCCTCGTCGCCGACCGGTTTCTCCAGCGAGACCGGGAGCTGGGCGACCCGGAGGATGTCCCGCACGTCGGAGGTCGGCCAGCGCAGCTCGGTGGCGATCTCGGCCGGCTCGGGCTCGCGCCCCAGCTTCTGGACCAGCTGCCGTTCGACGTGGGCGACCCGGTTCAGCTTCTCGACCATGTGGACCGGGATCCGGATCGTCCGCGCCTTGTCGGCGATCGCCCGCGTCACCGCCTGCCGGATCCACCAGGTCGCGTAGGTGGAGAACTTGTAGCCGCGCCGGTAATCGAACTTCTCGACCGCCCGGATCAGCCCCAGCGAGCCCTCCTGGATCAGGTCGAGGAAGCCGAGACCCCGCCCCAAATAGCCTTTCGCGATCGAGACGACGAGGCGCAGGTTGGCCTCGACCATCTGCCGCTTGGCGAGCATGTCGCCGCGCTCGATCCGTTTCGCGAGTTCGACCTCCTGCTGCGCGGTCAGCAGCTCGACCCGGCCGATCGAGCGCAGGTAGAGGCGCAGCGAGTCGAGGCTCGGCTCGACCGTGAGGTCGAGCTCTTCCTTCTTCGGCTGGCCGTTGGCGGCGCTGTCGCGCTGCTCCTTGTAGGCGCTGACGCCGTCCTCGGAGATCACGTCGACGCCGTGCTCAACCAGGTGGGCGTGGAGCTGGGTGACCTGCTCCTTGGTGATCTCCACCTCCTCGAGTGTGGCGGCGATCTGCTCGAAGGTCAGGTAGCCCCGTTCGCGGCCGAGGGCGATCAGCCCGCGCAGCTCCTCGATCTCGGCGATGGGACTCTCGACCGAATCGCGATCCATGACCTCAGCAACCGTCTCCGGCGGTTCGATGATCCACAGCCTCCGAAGCTTCCTCTCCCCATTTCCCGGGAGGCCGGCCCCAAAGCTCCGACCGCGGCGAAGTATAGGCGGAAGCATCGCTCGGCCGACCGCCGGCCATCACCCTCTAGGCTTCATAGGCCCGATGGCTTCCCGCCCCCTCGCCGCCCCCACCGCCCCCGACGTACAGGCCTCCCTGCCCAGCACGCAGGTCAGTCTCTCGCGGGTCGGCGTGACCGGGGTCGAGAAGGTGATCCGAGTCCAGGCGGACGGGGCCGAGAACCTCTTCCACGCCGACTTCGAGTGCTTCGTCGACCTCAACCCGCGACAGGCGGGGGTGCACATGTCGCGGTTCGAGGAAATCGTCGGCGAGGCGATCGACCAGGTCGTGCTCGGCGAGGCGTTCCGAGCCGAGGTCCTGGCCGCCCACGTCGCCCAGCGGGTGCGCGAGCGCCAGGGCGGGCTGCGGGCCGAGGTCTCCGTCACCGCCCGCTACCCGGAGACGGTGCGCACCCCGGAGAGCGGCCACAGCACCCAGGAGATCTACGTCCTGTTCGGCACCGCGGTCGACTCCGAGCGCGGCACCCGCACCCTGACCGGGGTCCAGGCCCAGGGGATGACCGCCTGCCCCTGCGCCCAGGAGATGGTCGGCGGCCTGGCCCGCGAACGGCTCACCGCCGAGGGCTTCGGGCCGGAGGAGATCGAGCGGGTGATCGACGTCGTCCCAATCGCCACCCACAACCAGCGCGGCATCGGCACCCTGCACGTCGGCTGCCCCGAGGGCGGCCCGGCCTGGATCGACGCCCCGGAGCTGGTGCGGCTGGTCGAGAGCTCGATGAGCTCGGAGATCTACGAGCTGATGAAGCGCCCGGACGAGATGTCGGTGGTGGTAAAGGCGCACGAACAGCCGCGCTTCGTCGAGGACTGCGTGCGGGAGATGGTGCGCCAGGTGGTCGAGGGCTACCCGGACCTACCCGACGAGGCCTTCGTGATGGCTCGCCAGGAGAACCTGGAGACGATCCACCGCCACAACGTGGTGGCGGAGCGCTACGGGACGCTGGGCGACCTGCGGGCCGAGCTCAGCTCGGGGGAGCATCGCGCCCGTCACCTGACGATGCGCGAATGGCTCGAGTCTCCGGCCGCGTAGCGCGGCGGCGCTCCTCCTCGATCCGGCGGCGCAGGCCGAAGAAGTAGTCGGCGCCGCTGAGCACGGTGGCGACGACCGCGGCATAGACCAGGACGTCCGCCCAGAGCGGGGCCGGGTTGGTCGCGATCAGGGCGATCACGGCGGCGATCTGCAACACCGTCTTCGCCTTGCCCAGCCAGCTGGCCGAGATCACGATCCCGCGCTCGGCGGCGATCGCGCGCAACCCGGTGACGGCGATCTCGCGGGCGATGATCACCATCGCCACCCAGGCTTCTAGCCTGCCCAGCGAGACCAGCGAGACGAGCGCCGCGGTGACCAGCAGCTTGTCGGCGAGCGGGTCCATCAGCTTGCCGAAGGTGGTGACCGAGCCCCGCGAACGGGCGACGTAGCCGTCGAGGCCGTCGGTCGCGGCGGCCAGGGCGAAGACCGCGGCGGCCAGCGTGTCCCCGTTCGGCGTCTCCTCGAGCAGCGCCACCACAACCACCGGCACCGCCAGGATCCGCGCCAGGGTCAGCGCATTCGGCAGGTTGAGCGGGAACATCGGGTGCCTAGCTTGACGACTCCGCGTCGCGGCGGGCGAAGAACTCCTCGCCCTCGATGCTGACCCGGGGAACGATCCGGTCCAGCCAGCGCGGCAACCACCAGGCCCGCCGGCCCATCAGCACCATCACCGCCGGCACCAGCAGGCAGCGGACGATCGTCGCGTCGATCGCGATCGCCACCGCGAGGCCGACCCCGAACTCCTTCACCACCGGGTCGCCGTTGAGGACGAAGCTGGTGAAGACGCAGACCATGATCGCCGCCGCCGAGGTGATCACCCGGCCGGTGTTGGCGAGCCCTTCGGTGACCGCGCGGCGCTCGTCGCCGTGCTGCTCGAAGTGCTCGCGCATCTGGGTCAGCAGAAAGACCTCGTAGTCCATCGAGAGCCCGAAGAGGATCGCGAACATCAGCAGCGGCACGAAGCTGACGATCGGGATCGCCGAGTCGAGGCCGATCAGCTCGTGGCCCCAGCCGAGCTGGAAGACCGCGGTGACGATGCCGTAGGCGGCCGCCACCGAGAGCAGGTTCATCGCCGCCGCCTTGACCGGCACCAGCAGCGAGCGGAAGGCGATCAGCAGGACGAGGAAGCTGAGCCCGACCACGACCGCGATCATCAACGGCAGCTTGTCGGCGATCTGCGTCGCCAGGTCGATGTAGCCGGCGGTCTGACCGCCGACGTAGGCCGCCGCTTCGGTGCCCTGCAGGGCGGCCGGGATCACCTCGCCGCGCAGGTCTTCGACCAGTTCCACCGTCGCGTCCTTCCAGGGCGCCGAGCCGGCGACCACCGAGAAGACGCAGACGGTGCCCTTGCCGTCGCAGGTCGGTTCGCTCACCGCGGCGACGTCGCCGGCCCCGGAGACCGCTTTCGCCAGCTGCGGCGCCAGCTGCTGGGCTTCCGCCGAGGAGCCGAATTCCGAGGCGACCAGCAGCGGGCCGATGTAGCCGGGGCCGAACCCCCGGTCGAGCCCTTCGTAGGCCTGGCGCGAGGTGGTGTCCTTGGGCAGGGCGCCGATGTCGTTCTGGCCCAGCTCCAGCTCGAGCGTCGGCAGGGCAAGCACGACCAGGACCGCCAGCGCCGCGATCGCCGAGCGCCAGGGACGGGCGGCGACCCCCTCCGCCCAGCGCAGCCAGCCGTGCGGCTTCCGGTCGTCGGGGTGCGTCTTGCCCAGCTTCACCCGCAGCGAGTCGATCCGCGGTCCGAGCAGGCCGAGCATCGCCGGCAGCAGGGTGATCGCCGCGCAGACGGCGACGACGACCGCGATCGCGGCCATGAAACCGAGCGTCGCGACCATCGGGATGCCGGCGACGAACAGCGAGCAGAGCGCGATCACCACGGTCGAGCCGGCGAAGACGACGGCGCCGCCGGCGGTCGCGGTGGCGCGGGCGATCGACTCGCGCAGCTCCATCCCCTCCCGGAGCTGCAGTTTGTGGCGGGTGACGATGAACAGCGCGTAGTCGATCCCGACCCCCAGCCCGATCATCGTCGCCAGGGTCGTGGCGACGCCGGGGATCTGCACCACCTGCTCCAGCAGGCGGATGATCGAGAGCGCGCAGGCGAGCCCGATCACCGCGGAGACGATCGGCATCATCATCGCCGTCGCGGTGCCGAAGGCGAAGAGCAGGATGATCACCGCGGCGGCGATCCCGATCGCCTCGCTCTGCTCGGTCGAGGGTTTGGAGAGCTGCTGGCCGACGTAGGAAGCGACCGAGGTCTCAAGGCCGGCGGCGCGGGCCGGGCCGGCGGCGTCGAGCACCTCTTCGGCCTCGGCGGCGTCGATCTCGCCCGGCCCGACCGAGAGGAAGACGGGGATGTAGCCGACCGTGCCGTCTTCGCTGAGGAAGGCGGCGCCGGCCGCGCTGACCGGGCTGACCGCCGAGTTGACGAAGGAGATCGCTTCCAGCTGCCGGGCCGTGGCTTCGATCGCTTCCGCATTTGCGGGGTCGGTCAGCTTGCCCTTGCTCGCCTCGAACACCAGCGGGTTGCTGCCGTATGCCTGTTCGGGCAGGTTGTCTTCCAGCAGTTCGGTCGCGATCGTCGAGTCGGTGCCCGGCAGGGTCAGGTTTTCCGACGTTTTGTTGCCCGAGGCCTGGCCGAGCACGACGAGGACGACGGCAAGCACCAGCCAGGCGGCAAGCACCGGGTAGTGGTGACGCGAGCAGAAGCGGCCGATCGCGTAGAGGGGAGCCGTCACCGCGGCTCCCTCCCCCAGCGGCGATGATGCGGCTCGGCCATGGCAGAGGATCGAACAGCATGAGCGCTGCCGACGCGGCCTCGCTGGCGGCACTGGGCGCGGAGGTGCACTCGTGTCGCCGCTGCCCGCGACTGGTCCAGTGGCGCGAGGCCTGCGCCGCCGACCCGCCCCGCCGCCACCGCGGCGAGGACTACTGGGCACGGCCGGTCAGCGGCTTCGGCGACCCCGAGGCGCGGCTGGCGGTGGTCGGGCTCGCCCCCGCCGCCCACGGCGCCAACCGGACCGGCCGGATGTTCACCGGCGACCGCTCCGGCGAGTGGCTGTACGCGGCGCTGCACCGGGCCGGCTACGCCAACCAGCCCGAGTCCGAGCACCGCGACGACGGGCTGCGCCTGCGCGACGCCTACGTCACCGCGGTGGTCCACTGCGCGCCGCCGGCCAACCGGCCGACCACCACCGAGCGCGACGCCTGCCTCCCCTTCCTGGAGCGCGAGCTGGAGCTGCTGGGGCGCTGCCGGACGATCCTGGCGCTCGGCTCCTTCGGCTGGGACGGCGTCCTGCGCGCCGCCCGCGCCCTCGGCGCCGAGGTGCCGCGGCCGAAGCCACGCTTCGGGCACGGCGCCGAGGCCGACCTCGGGCGCTGGCGACTGCTCGGCTGCTTCCACCCGAGCCAGCAGAACACCTTCACCGGCCGCCTCACCGTGCCGATGATCGACGCCGCCTTCGCCCGCGCCCGCGAGCTGAGCCGGTAGACGGCCGTCCCCACGCGGTCCCGCTCGGGAGGGGTTGCGAAAAAGGGGGCGATCCTGGGAACCTTCTCCACTGGTGTAGTGGTCTCCAGCAAACAGGCCGGTTCGCGCTTGGGGCGGACCGGCGTTCATCTTCGAACAGGGGGTCTGGGTGCTTCGTCCAAGGATCAAGCGAACGACGGAGGAGATCGTGACGCCGGACGGCGACGTCTACCTGCTCCGGCCGAGTGCCGAGAACGACATCAGGATCGAGAAGCCCGATCAGGACGACAGGCGCCTGCTCGCGGCGCTGGACGGCGGCAAGACCGAAGCGGAGCTGGTGACCGAGTTCGGCGAGAAAGCGGTCGGGGACACGATTGCCCAGCTGCAGGAGCTCGGCGTGCTCGAGGACGCTGCGGACGACGAACGCGTCTCGGCCGAGGAGATGGCCCGGTTCGACCGCCAGCTGCGCTACTTCAGCGACGTCAGCGACGGCGACCTGCAGCCCTCGGAGTGCCAGCGGAGGCTGCGCGAGGCAAAGGTCGCGGTGCTCGGGGTCGGCGGTCTGGGCGGCTGGGCCGCCTGGTCGCTGGCCTGCTGCGGGATCGGCGAGATGTGGCTGATCGACGGCGACCGGGTCGAGGTCAGCAACCTCAACCGCCAGATCCTCTACACCGAGTCCGACCTCGGGCTGCTCAAGGCGGAGGCGGCGGCGCGGCGGCTGCGGGCGTTCAACTCGGCGATGCGGGTGACCGCGACCGCGCGGCGGTTGGAGAGCGAGGCCGAGATCTCCGAGTTCATCGACGGCGCCGACGTCGTCGTCGACGCCGCCGACTGGCCCGCGCACGACATCGAGCGCTGGTGCAACTCGGCCTGCTTCGAGGCGGGGATCCCCTACATCACGATGAGCCACTTCCCGCCGATCGCCCGGGTCGGGCCGCTCTATGTGCCCGGGCAGACCGGTTGCTATTCCTGCCAGGAGATCGGCTACCGCCGCGAGTACCCGCTGTTCGACGTCGCGGTCGAGCAGCGGCGGGCGCTGCCCTCGCCGGCGGCCACCCTGGGCCCGGCCTGTGGCCTGATCGGCGGCCAGATCGGGATGGAGGTGATGCACCTGCTGACCGGGCTCGCGGAGCCGGCGACGCAGGGGGTCGCCCACATCTACGACCTGCGCACGATGGAGGTCAAACGCGAGCCGGTCAACCCCGAGCCCGAGTGCCCGATCTGCGCCGACATGCAGCCGGCCGGCGAGGCGGCGCCGGCGACCGGCGAGTAGCGGGTCACCGGCGGCGGGCGATTGCCGCCGGGACGTCGACCAGCAGCACCAGCCAGATCAACGGCGCGTAGCCGGGAGCGACAAAGGCGACCGGGATGGTGGCGAGGAAGACGCCGGAGATGAACAGCGAGCGGACCCTGGCCTCGGAGTGCTCGGCGGGGCTCGCCGAGACCAGCCCCCGGCGCTGGGCGTAGAGCGCCATCAGCATCCCGACCAGGACCACGGCGGCGAGGTTGACGGAGTAGAAGACGACGGCCGCGGTCGCGTCGCCGTACTCGCCGAGCAGCTCGCTGCTGAACGGGATCATCACGACGCAGGCCAGGTAGACCAGGTTGAGGGCGAGCAACCTGCCGTCGAACCCGGTCAGCTCGGCGAAGAAGCGGTGGTGGAGGACCCAGAAGCGACCGATCACCGCGAAGCTGATGCCGAAGGCGACGAAGTTGTCGCGCAGCCCCCAGAGCGCATTGGCGACCTGCGAGTCGGCCAGCTCCCGGGGGATCGAGAGGTTGAGCACGAGCAACGTGATCGCGATCGCGAACACCCCGTCGCTAAAGGCGACGATCCGCGAGAACTCGATCTCGTTGCCCTCGCGCCGGGTCGCGGTCCGCTCATCAGCCACCCCCGGATCATCGAGCCCGGCGGCGACGGAACCGCGGATCGATCCGCTTAGAATGGTCCTCCGCGCCGGCGTAGCTCAGTTGGTAGAGCACTTCATTCGTAATGAAGGGGTCACCGGTTCAAGTCCGGTCGTCGGCTCTGTAAAAGCCCTCTAAATAGCCAGATTTAGGATGGGCGCCGATCCGGGACAGAGCAAATATGTCCCGAATATGTCCCAAGAACGCGCTACATCGAAACGACCATGAAGTACCTGCACTACGCGCCGCGCGAGGGCGACGCGGCCTTGGTGGCAGAGGCATTTCGGATCGAGGCTGCCGGTGCCTCAGCGAGCTAGGCGGTCGAGAACCCGCTTGTCGTCCTCGATCAGCTTGCTGAGGCGAGCTTGGAAATCCTTGTCCTTGCGCCGGGCGTCGATGTGGTGATCGATGGCGTCGCGCACGGCCTCCGAGACGGGCACGCCATCCGCACGGGCAACCGCCTCAAGCTCGGAAGCCTTGTCCTCGGGTAGACGCATCGTGAATGCTTTGGTCATTGTCTTAAAGGGTTGACGCGATGCCAAGGTGCTGAAATTGGCGGCGAAACTCGACGCGGCAGAGTCGGCCCTGGCCGCCCCGTTCATGGGCTTCGGCGACACGTTGTTCTACCCCGATCCGGCCCAACGCGCCGCGATCGTCTGCTCACGAATCATCCGTAACCACCCGCTACCCGACGGCAACAAGCGAACCGGCTATCTCTGCATGCGCCTTCAGCTCGAAGGCGCCGACCTAACGCTTGAGCATCCTGACGGCGACCAGGACAAGACCGCCGACGTGATCGAAGCACTCGCGGCTCGCACCTTGTCCGAGGAGGATTTCGCTGAGTGGGTCAAAGAGAAAACCCGACCCACGAGGGGCCGGGTGGTGTAGCCACAAGCATAGGACACGTTCGAGCTTCTAGCTGACCTCGAAGGAGGGAGCCTGGGAGGCGGTGAGCAAGGAGGCCGCAACGGGGCGCCCGGCGCCCGATCGGGAAGCGGGTCGAGGCCGTCGAGGCGAAGTGCCTTCAGGTGATCGCGAAAGAGCGAGGTGAACCAAGGTGCCTCGCGCCCCCCCCCTTCCCCGGCCCAAGCGAACTGGACTACCCGCAGCCGCGGCGATCGCCTCCGCCACATGAGCACGAACCAGCGGAGGAACCACAGCAACACCGAACGCCATTGCCATGAAAGTGTCCTATCGCTAGATACCCCTCTATTCATGTTCTGCGGCTTACTCCCTCCCCAGCTGCGCGAGCTTGCAGGTATGGCGCCTGGATCAGGCTTCAGAGGTGCCGCTATCCGGCAACTCTCCGTGAGCTGATTCGAGATCAGCGAGGTCGACGAGATCTCGATCGCGCCCGACCGATCTCTTCATCGCGACGAGATCCGCCAGAGAGCAGATCGGCGCCTGCACCCCATCGACGCGTCGGGTTTCCGAGCGCGCCAAGAGGTCGGCGAAGCGCAGCGAGGCCGCCGCCTCGGAGAGAAGATCGAGTTCGCCGTGAGGCGTCGACAGATGGATCGTCCGGTCTCCGGCGACCCCACTGTCGGGGATCGGCGAGCCGTCGGGGCGGGTCGCATCCCATCTGCCGACGAGTGACCTGATCCGGTCGACGTTCTCCGGAGCTGGATCGAACACCGCGTCGATATCTCGCGTCGCCCGGACGACGCCGTGGCGGATGAGCGCGATTCCCCCGACCAGCACGTAGCGAACGCCGGCACGATTGAGGTCGTCGAGGATGCGGCCGAAGCCGGTCAACGGGCGGATGCGAGCTCAGCCGCCTGGACGCTCAGCGCGATGCCCTCGGCGAGCAGCTCATCGGGGTCACGAGATGCGTCCCTGATGAGACGGTATCGGCGCCATTCCTCGCCGGCCCGGGTGTCGTCACCACGAATCTCTGCGTCGCGAGCGCGGTCGCCGACCGCCCGCAGCCGATCCTCCACAGACGCTTTCGACATCTGGACAGAATAGCCCCGAGGCCCCTGCCAGTTCTCGCCTGAACGCTTTTGCGGCCCATGCCCCGTAAAACCGTTCAACCTCGGTGGCGGGCGATGTCGTTGCGCACCCTGGTGACATCTGCCTACGATGGGCCGGTGCAGGGTGAGGACTCTTCGGCGCTGGAGGCCTATGAGGCGTTCGCGCCCGCCTACGACGCCTTCACCTCCCGCAACGACTACGAGTTCTGGCTCTCGGCGGCGATGCCGGTGCTGGAGGGGCATGGCCTGACCGAGCGGGGGCGACTGCTCGACGTCGGCTGCGGCTCCGGCAACAGCTTCCTGCCGATGCTGCGGCGCGGCTGGGCGGTGACCGGGTGCGACCTCTCGCCGGCGATGATCGAGCTGGCCCGCGGCAAGGTCGGCGAGGAGGTCGAGCTGTTCGTCTGCGACATGCGGGAGCTGCCGGCGCTCGGCGAGTTCGAGCTGGTCTGGGCGATCGATGACGCGGTCAACTACCTGCTCGGCGACGGCGACCTGGAGCGGGCGGTGGCGCGGATGGCCGCCAACCTCGCCCCCGCCGGGCGGCTCGTCTTCGACACCAACACGCTGGCCACCTACCGGACCGGGTTCTCCGCCCGCGAGACCTCGGACCGCGGCGGGCGGACCGTGGTCTGGAACGGGATCACCCCCGAGAACGTCGAGCCCGGCAGCATTTGCGCCGCCTCGATCGAAGGCGAGGGCATCGACGCCCACGTGCACCGCCAGCGTCACTATCCCGAGACGGCGGTCCGCGCCGCCCTGGAGAGTGCCGGCCTGCGCTGCCTCGAGGCGATCGGCTACGACGACGAGATGAACCTCTACCGGCCGGCCGACGAAGCGCGGGCCGCCAAGGTCCTGTACGTGGCGGCGCCGGCCGACGCCTAACCCTCGCGGGCCGTCAACCGGACCGGTCGAGCTCCCGGGTCGCCTCCAGCGCCTCGGCGACCCCGCGGTCGCCGAGGAGGCTGGAAGCGAACAGCCGGGCGCAGCACGGGGGACCTGCCGGGTCCTCGCTGACCGCGACGCAACCGCACTGCTCGAGCACCGCCAGGTGGTAGCTGACGGAGCTGAGGCCGCAGCCGGGAACCGCCAGGGTCAGCTCCTTCAGGCTCCTGGGCTCGGCGGCCGCGTTGAGGGCGCGAACGATCCGCCGGCGCAGCGGGCTGTCCAGCGCCTTCCTGCGCTTTGGCGGCAGAGCGCGCGCCAGCGCCGCTGGCAGTCTTTGGTCCAGTTCGGTCATCGGATCCCCAGTGCGCCTCGTCTCACGGGCCGCATGGTCCCAGCCGACTGGCCGGCTCGCTAGCCAAATCTCGCTGAGCGGGAAACGAAGTGGGGGCCGCCCTCGGGCCTGCCGCGACGGCCCCCCTCCCCTCAGCCGCCCTTCTTGATCGACGTGCTGGGGAACAGTTGCTCCCGATCTGACGTATTCACGTGCCGTCACCTCCCTTGCGTGGGTCTTTCCCGGCATTTACTCAAATCGCCTACAGCAATCGCCGGGGAAAGGACGGAAATTCCACCCGAAGTCCCAGCCGATCCCGCTCAGCGACGCTGAGCGGGCAACTTCGCAGAAGTTCTGGAATAGTCTTGATCTGTAGATCGCTGTCACCGCGTTTGGGAGGACGAGTGGCAAAGCAGGCACGCCCCAATCTGATCGACCCTCAGGTGCTGAAGGCGCAGTCCCACCCGGTGCGGGCTGCGATCCTCAACATCCTCAGCGAGGGGCCCAACAACCCGGCGCGCATGCAGAAGCGGATGGAGGGAGTCAGCCTCAACCTGCTCTGCCACCACGTCAACGTCCTGCGCCGCGCCGGGCTGATCGAGCTGGCCGACGTGCGAATGCACGGCGGCCGCAAGGAACACATCTACAGGGCGACCAAGCGCCAGCTCTTCGACCTCGAGGAATGGCTGACGATCGACCCGAAGTACCGCCAGCCGATCATCTCCGGCATCCTCAAGCAGATCTCCGAGGACACGGGGCGGGCGGTGGCGGAAGGCAAGTTCAACCTACTGCCGGACAGCCATCTGAGCCGCTCGCCGGTCGAACTGGACCGGCGCGGCTGGCAGGAAACGGTCGAGGCGCTGGAGACCGCCCTCGAGGACATCCTCGAGGCTCACGCGCGGAGCGCCGAACGGGCCCGCGAGAGCGGCGAGGAGAAGATGGCCGCGCGGGTGGTGATCATGCAGTTCCCGATCGGCCGCGAAGGTGAGAGCGAGCCCGGGGACGGCGCGGACGACACCCCTCAGGTCTGACAGCGCGGACACCAGTAGGTGACGCGATTGCCGTCACCCTGGCCACGGCTCAGGACCGGGCCGCCGCAAACCGGGCACGGCCCGCGGCGACCGTAGACCTCGGGCCGGTCGCGGCCGCTGGCCACGGCATGCAGCATCCGCTGCCGGGCCAGCTCCAGCAGGGCCAGCAGCTCCGGGTCAGCGAGGTCGCCGACCGCACGCCAGGGATCGATCCGCGCCGCGAAGCAGGCCTCGCTCTTGAAGACGTTGCCGATGCCGGCGACGACGCTCTGGTCGAGCAGCGCCGCGCCGACGCCGCGCGCGGGGTCGGCGCGCATCGCGCCCAGCACCGCCGTGGGATCGAAATCGGGGGCGAGGAGGTCGGGGCCGAGCCGCAGCAGCCGCGGGTCGCGGCGCAGCTCGCGGTTCGGCAGCACGCGCAGGGTCGGGCCCCCGAACTGGACCGCCTCCTGCAGTTGACCCTCCAGCGCCACCCAGGCAGCGGCGCGAGGGCGACGCCAGGCAGCCCCGTGCGGGTAGAGGTCCCAGTCGCCGCTCACCCCCAGGTGGCTGTGGAGGGCGAGGTCGCCGAAGTGGAGCAGCAGGTGCTTGCCGCGCGACTCGACGCCGTCGAGCTGGCGGCCGTCGAGCCGGTCGACCCCAGCCGCCCGCCCGCGCGGGTTGGGCGCCGACGCGGAGATCGTTTCGCCGGCCAGAGCGGACTCGAGCCGTCTGGCCAAGCGAAGGATGGTGTCACCCTCGGCCATACCCAAATAATGCCGAAGGCGGCTAGATTTGTTGCGTGCTGCGTTCGCAGAGGAGAGCCGCCCCGGTGGCGCGGGGCGCCGCGCTGACGATCGCCGCAGGCCGTCTGGGCCTCGGTGTCAGCGCCCTGGTCGTTACCGATCGGGCGCTTCAGGCGCTCGGGTTCGCCCAACCCGACTCGGCCGGCCGCGCCCTGGCCCGGCTGGTCGGGACCCGCGACGCGGCGCTCGCGCTGCTGGCGCTTGCCGCCCGCGACGACCGCGAGGCGCTGCGCGACGCGGTCCTGGCCGGGGCCGCGGTCGACGCGCTCGACGCCGTCTCGCTCGGCCTGGCCGCATCCGACCCGGCGACCCGCTCGGCGGCGCTGCGCGGGCTCGCCGCAGGCAGCGCCGCAGCGCTTGCCGGCGCCTGGGTCTGGCGCCGGCTCAGCTGACCGGTTCGGGCGCCCGGAACTCGTGCGACTCGATCACCCGGTCGATCAGCCCGTACTGGACCGCGTCCTCGGGCAGGAAGAACTTGTCGCGTTCCATGTCGGCGTGGACCTGCTCGGCGCTCTGCCCGGTGTGGTGGACGTAGATCTGGTCGAGCCGGTCGCGCAGCTCGAGGATCTCGCGGGCGTGGATCTCGATGTCGCTTGACTGGCCTTCGAAGCCGCCGCTCGGCTGGTGGATCAGGACGCGGCTGTTGGGCAGCGCCATCCGTTTTCCCGCGGCGCCGCCGGTGAGGATCAGCGAGGCGGCGGACATCGCGATCCCGTAACAGATCGTCTGCACGTCCGGCTTGATGAACTGAATCGTGTCGTAGATCGCCAGGCCGGCGTAGGCGGAGCCGCCGGGGGAGTTGATGTAGAGGCTGACGTCCTTCTCGGGGTCCTCCGCCTCCAGGTGCAGCAGCTGGGCGATGATCAGGTTCGCGATGTCGTCGCTCACCTGCTCGCCGAGGAAGACGATGCGCTGCGAGAGCAGGCGGCTGTAGATGTCGAAGGAGCGCTCGCCGCGCGCGGTCTGCTCGACGACCATCGGAACCAGTGGCATTGGACCTCCTGTCTCGGTTCAGTCGGCGCGGCAGTGGTGGTCGCGCCTCGGACCGCTCACACTCTAGGGAGCCGCAACGCTCGGCGGATCGGCCCCGCCCGCCGTGGTCCGGCGCAGCCGCCGCGCGACCAGCGCGACCCCCCAGTAGACGAGGACGAAGAGCGGGTAGACGGCGATCCCGACCGCGGCCGGGCCGGCCACGTCGGAGAGCTCGAAGACGCCGAGGATCCCGAGCGCCAGCGTCGCCAGGCCCCACAGGGTCGGCAGCAACGCGACCACGACGGCGAGGCGCTTGCCGAGCGGGGCGCGGTCGAAGAACGCGGTCAGCGGCAGGTAGAGGAGGGCGAGCAGGAAGCCGAGCGCGTTGGCGACGAAGCGGAGGCCGAAGGCGCGGACCCGCCCGCCGGCCCCGCCGGCGGCGGCCGCCTCCGCCGCGGTGCGGAGCATGCGGCGCAGGGTCGAAGCGGCCAGGGTCCCGACGCCGAGCATGCGGCGCGGGTCGAGGGCGCTGAACGAGGGGCCGGCGCCGGCGTGCTCGAGGAGCCGCTCCTTCCAGCCCGGCTCCGACCCCGCCCGCAGCTCCTCCAGCTCGTCGTCGAGGATCTCGACCTGGACCGCGTCGGTGTGGCGCCCGACCAGGCCGGCCTGGCGGTCGGGGTCCTCCTCCGCCCCCTCGAGGATCGCCCGGACCAGCGTCTCGGCGCCGTCGAGCCGGCCCCACATCAGGTCGTTGGCGCGCCAGCGGGCATCGAGGAAGCCACCGAAGTGGCCCAGCGTGACGCCGGCCAGCTTGCTCGCCCGCGGCACGCCGGTGTTGGTCGCGGCGGCGGGGCTGACCTGCGCGTGCTCGACCCGGTCGCGCTGGCGCAGGCCGCCGTAGACCTCGGCCGGCAGGAGCATCGCGTCGCGTCGCTCGAACCCGGCGAGCACGTCGGCGATCGTCAGCTCCGCCTCGGCGCCCTCGTGGGCAAGGCGGAGCCGAACCCGTCCGAGCCGCTCGCGGAGCCGGTTGTCGGAGTCCCCCAGCGCCTCCCGCATCGCCGGGATCGCGTCCTCCAGCCGCTCCCGGGCCCGGCTCTCGATCCCGTCCTCCGAGGGACCGTCGGAGAGGTCCAGCCGCTCCCCGGCCAGCCCCTGCCAGAAGGCGTCGGAGAGCGCTTCGAACTCCTCCCAGAGCAGGCTCCGCACGTCGTCGGTGTCCTCCGGGTCCCCTTTGCGGCGCGGCGGCGGGGTCTCCACCGCCTCCGCCATCCCGACCAGCTTGATCAGGTAATAGGCACGGCGGCGCTGCAGGGCGAGGTCCGGGAGGGCCGCCTGGCGTTTCGAGAAGACACCTTCCGCCACTCGGCGGAAGGTGCGGTGCACGGCCAGCGGGTCGTAGCCGCTGTCGCGCCCGGCCCGCACCGCCTCCAGCAGCCGGTCGGCGACCGCGATCCCCCAGGCCTGCCGGCGCAGCTCCAGGTAGGCGGGCGGCGACGGCAGCGGCAGCTCGCCCTCGCCCGATCCCGCCAGCTCCAGCTCCCCTTCCAGCACCGCCGCCGCGGCGGCGTCGACCTTTTCGTTGTGTGCACGGAGCGCCGCCAGGTCGCGGACGATGCTCTGGTAGCGGGGGATCGTCGCCACCGAGCTCAGCGCGATCTGGTCGAAGCTCGGCTCCTCGCCGGCGCCATCGCCACCCCCGAGCGGCACCGGGTCGGGGTCGACGCTGAGCAGCCAGCGCTTCACCGGGCGGTCGGAGCGCCGCCCGACGATCGTCTCGACCGCCTCGGTGAACGGCTTGTTGTTGAGGATGCCGCCGTCGGCGAACCAGCCGCCGCCCTCGCCCTCTTCGAGCAGCTTGTCGGAAGCGTCGATCTCGACCGGGCGGAAGGCGACCGGGAAGGCGCTGGTCGCCCGCGCCAGCTTGACCAGCTTCGGGTTGTCGGCCGGGCGGAAGTCGTTCTCGGCGTAGCCCCGCTGCCCGTCCCCGGTCTGACGCCGCTGACGCAGCTTCAGCCGGAACACGTAGCGGTGCTGGCGGCTGCCGATCTGCTCGCCCAGCGAGTCGAAGAAGACGCGCCGCCCGCCGCGCAGATGCGTCGAGGAGACAAAGAGGTCGAGCACCGGGGCGGCGGGCGCCTCGTTCCGGCCACTGCCGCCCTGGAAGTCGAGCCTGCGCAGCCCTTCGTGCAGGCGGTCCTCGAACTGGCGCGACTGCAGCAGCGCCCGCGGGTCGGCGACGCTGGGCGGCTGCAGCAGCTGCTCGATGTCGCCGCCCTCGAGCCAGATGTCGGCGACCGAGCCGACGTCGGTGCCGCTGGCCAGCGCCTTGGCGAGCAGGATGCCGTTGATGCCACCGGCCGAGGTGCCGGCGACGATGTCGACCGTGACCGCCGAGATCCCGGCATCGCGCAGGGCGCCCGCGTAGGGCGAAAGCGGCTCGGGCAGGGGCTCGCGGTTCAGCTCCCGGGCGGCGCGCAGCAGCCGCTGCACCTCGACCACGACACCGTAGATGTAGACGGCAAGCGAGACCCCGCCGTAGAGGACCAGACCGATTCGCAACTCGGGACCGCGGTTCGCCATCTCCCGGCGAATACTAGGGTCCTATCGAGGTGGTCGGGCGTCGGCCGCCCGGCTCAGCCGTCGGGGTTGAACTTGTAGCCAACCCCGCGCACGGTCAGCACCAGCTCCGGGCGCTGCGGGTCGCGCTCCACCTTCTGGCGCAGGTTGGAGATGTGGACGTCGCAGGCCCGCTCGTCGCCGTCGAACTCGGTCTGCCACAGCTCCTCCATGATCTGGGCGCGGGCGAACACCTCCCCCGGCCTGCCGACCAGGAGCCGCAGCAACTGGAACTCCGAGCGGGTCAGGTTGACCGGCATCTCGCGCACCGTGGCGACGTGGCGGACCAGGTCTATCGAGACCGGGCCGGCCTCGATCTTCACCGCCTGGGCGAGCGGCGAGCGGTCGAGCTCGCGGCGGCGCAGCTGGGCGCGGACCCGGCCCAGCAGCTCGCGCACCGAGAACGGCTTGGTCACGTAGTCGTCGGCGCCGACCTCGAGCCCGACCACTTTGTCGACCTCGGCGTCCTTGGCGGTGAGGACGATGATCGGCACGGCGCTGCGCGAGCGGACGTCGCGGCAGATGTCGAGCCCGCTGGGGCCGGGCATCATGATGTCGAGGATCAGCAGGTCGTAGGGGATGCCGTTGCCGAGCAGCTCGCTGGCCTCGTCGCCGTCGGCGGCGGCGGTGACGTCGAAGCCCTCCTGCAGCAGCGCGTAGCCGACCGAGTCCCGCACCGAGGGCTCGTCGTCGGCGATCAGGATGCGACCGCTGCTCATGTTCGGTTTCCGCTCATCGTCACGCCACCGGGGTCGGGCTCGGCTGCGCGACCGGCAACCGGACCCAGAAGGTACTGCCCTCGCCCTCGACAGACTCGGCGCCGATCCTGCCACCCATCACGTCGACCATGCGTCGCGCGATCGCCAGGCCGAGGCCGAAGCCCTCCTGTTTGCGGGACGCGCTGCGCCGGTAGAAGCGCTCGAAGACGCGCTCGATCTCCGCCGGGGGGATTCCCGTCCCGGTGTCGATCACCTCCAAGATGACCTCCGCTTCGCCGTCATGACGGCCGCGGACGGTAACGGTGCCGGGCGGCGGCGTGTTCTTGAAGGCGTTGGTGAGCAACCCGATCATCACCTGTCGCAGCAAGGTGGGGTCTCCGGTCGCGGCCAGATCGGGCTCGACCTCGACCTCCAGCTCGACGTGGGCGGGCTGCTCCACCGAGCCGACCACGTCCCGGATCGCGGCCGGGACGTCGACCACCTCGCTCTCCGCCGCGCCGCGCGACTCGACCCGGGCCAGGGTGAGCAGCGACTGGGTGAGCCGGTTCATCCGCTCGGCGTCGTCGGCGAGCCGGGAGAGGAAGTGGTCGCGGTCGCGGGGGTCGTTCTTGGCGCCGCCCTGCAGCACCTCGATCGCGCCGGAGATCCCGGCCAAGGGGTTGCGCAGCTCGTGCGCCGCGTTGGAGACGAAGTCGGCTTCGGCCAGCTCGCGGCGCAGCTCGTCGGTGCGGTCGCGGAGCACGGCGAGCACGGCCCGCTCGTTGGGCAGCGAGCGGGCGGTCATCGCGTAGGCGCGATCGCCGATCCGCAGCGCCGGGTGGGCGGCGAAGCCGACCTCAGAGGCGCGGTGCAGCTGCGGCAGCACCACCTCGGGCGGGTGTCCGCCGGCGTCGAGCAGGCGCGCCGCGGCGCTGTTGGAGAAGCGGACCGAGCCGTTGTCGTCGACCACCATGACGATGTCGGTGAGGCCGTCGAAGATCGCCGCCAGCTTGTTGCGGTCGGCGGTGAGCACGCCGAAGCTCTCCTTCAGCGAGGCCCGCATCGAGTCCAGGGCGCGGGCCAGGTCGCCGATCTCGTCGGGGCCGGAGACGTTGAGCGGCGCGTCGAAGGAGCCGCCCGCCATTTCGCCGGCGGCACGGGCGAGGCCGACCACGCGGTGGGTGATCGCGACCGCGATCAGGAAGCCGGCCAGGACACCGATCATCACGGCCGCGACCAGCGCCTGTTGGTTGTCGCCGAACAGGTAGACGGCGATCGTCGTGATCAGGCTGACCGCGGCGAAGGCGCCGGTCAGCCAGAGGCGCATACCGATCCGCACTCCCCGCCTCCGCGGCTCCGCCGGCATCTGCTTTCCGCGCTCCATGAGGTTCTATTAACACGAATCATGCCGCACCGCGCGTTGCGCGTCGCGGTGGCGCCCGGTCCTTCATGGGAGAATCGGGGTATGCGTACGCTCGTCTTCATACCGGCCTGGAACGAGGAGGACTCGATTGCCGCCGTCGTCGCCGACGTGCGCGAGCACCTGGGCGAGGCCGAGATCCTCGTCGTCGACGACGGCTCGATCGACGCGACCGCGCAGCGAGCCCGCGAGTGCGGGGTCCTGGTCGCCTCGCTGCCCTTCAACCAGGGCCTTGGCGCGGCGCTGCAGACCGGCTACCTGTACGCGCTGCGCGAGGGCTACGACCTCTGCGCCCACCTCGACGCCGACGGCCAGCACCCGGCATCCGAGGTCGCCCGCCTGCTCGAGGAGGTGCGGGCCGACCGGGCCGACCTGGTGATCGGCTCCCGTTACCGCGACCCGGAGGCCGAAGCGGGCAGCGACGACTACCGACCGACCCTCTCGCGGCGGATCGGGACCAGCGTCTTCCGCTTCTTCCTCACCCTGGCGACGCGGCAGCGCTTCACCGACACCACCAGCGGCATGCGGGCGGCCAACCGCCGGGTGATGTCCCTGTTCAGCCAGCACTACTCGCCCGACTTCGCCGAGATCGAGTCGCTGCAGCTGGCGGTCCGCCAGGGCCTGCGGGTCGAGGAGGTGCCGGTGCGGATGCTGGAGCGGACCGGCGGCAGCTCCTTCCTGACCCCGCTGCGCTCCGCCTTCTTCATCTTCAAGGGCGTCGTCGTCCTCCTGGTCGGGCAGTTCCGGCCGCGTCACGCGGAGGCAGAGCAATGAGCTGGGCGCTTGCCGCGGCGGCGGACACGACGGTCCACCTCACCGCGCAAACCCGGATCGTCGCAGCGGCGATCGCGGTCGCCTTCATGTTCCTGATCCTCGAGCTGATCCGGCGCGACCGGCTGCAGGAGCGCTACAGCGTGATCTGGTTCGTCGCCGGCCTGGGGATGCTGGCCGGGGCCGCCTTCCCCGGCCTGCTGGAGCTGGTCGCCGACGCGATGGGGGTCCGAGACACCAACGTCGCCCTCTTCTCGATCGTCCTCCTGCTGCTGCTCGGCCTGGCGCTCAACTTCAGCGTGATCATGTCGCGCCAGGCCGCCCAGATCACCCGCCTCGCCCAGGAGCGGGCGCTGGAAAAGGCGAAGGCCGAGGGCAGCGAGAACGGCTCGCGCTCAGGCGAGCAGCCGGGCAAGTCGGAAAAACAAGGCCTCTAAGGCCAACTCCTCGGAGACGTTGAGGTCGAGGCCGCGGCGGGTCTCCTCGACCAGCTCGGCGCCGCGGCGGGCACGGGCCAGGTCGAGGCCGGCGGCCTGCTGGCGCAGCGCCTCGAGCCTGTCCCGGTTGAAGGCGACCTCCTCGGCCCCCGCCGCGACCGCGCCGAGGTCGCGCAGCCAAACGGCGCAGAGGTCGAGGCCGAGGTCGAGGATCTCGGTGCGGCGGCGCCTGCCGGCCCGCTTCGCCTCCTCGCCAACCTCGCGCGCGGTCCGCTTCACCCCGGCCTCGGCTTCCTCCTCCAGCCTCTCGCGGGTCGCCGCCTCGGCCTCCTCGCCAGCCGCCTCGGCCCCGGACAGCAGCGCCCGCCAGGGGGCGGCCGCGACCTCGTCGCGCAGCGCCGCGCCGACGCAGGCCTCAGCCTGACTCCGCAGCTCCCGGCCCGCGGCGGAGAGCAGCAGCCGGCCCCGCTCCAGGTCGCCCCCGGCCAGCCGCGCCGCCGCTGCGACCTCCTCGCCGGCCCCGCCCAGCTCGGCTTCGAGCACCTCGGCGGGGAGGGGGGCGAACTCGACCGGGTGGCAGCGGGAGGAGATCGTCTCCAGCAGCGCGTCCGGCTCGGAGCTGAGCAGGATCAGGTGGGCGAAGGCGGGCGGCTCCTCGAGCGTCTTCAGCAGCGCGTTCTGGCTCTCGTCGCGCATCGCCTCGGCCGCCTCGACCACGAAGACCCGCTTGCCGCCTTCGAAGGGCCGGTAGGCGGCAGCGCGGATCACCCGCTCGCGCACCTCCTCGACCAGGTGCTGGGCGCCGCGCGGGGCGAGCCAGACCAGGTCCGGGTGCGGCGAGGGATCGAGCAGGGCGCGGCGCCGGGCGTCGTCGGGGTCATCGGCGCCGGTGGCAAGGACCTCGGCGGCGAAGGCCCGCGCCGCCGCCCGCTTCCCCGCCCCGCGCGGCCCCCGGAACAGGTAGGCGTGCGAGGGCCCGGCCGCCAGCGCCGCGCTCAGCGCCACCCGCGCCCGCCCCTGGTGCTCCGTGACGCTGTCGAGCGCCAAGCTCACAGCCGCGTGGCAGAGGTTATGGGTGCCATGGGGGGTACAAGCTCTGCCACGGTCACGGGGTGTGGCTCCGGACCGCGCTCAGGACGCGGTCGTGGACCTCGTCGACGCTGCCGGTGGCGTCGACCGGGACGAACCGGTCGGGGGCGATGATCGCGATCTCCTCGTAGGCGGTGGCGACGGCGCGCTGCAGCTCCAGGCCCTCGGCCTCGAAGCGGTCCTCGCCGTCGGCGCGGCCGAGGCCGAGCTCGGGATCGACCCGCAGCAGCACCGTGAGGTCGGGCCAAAGGCCGTCGGTGGCGTTGTCGCAGAGCGAGATCACCTCGCCGACGCCAAGGCCCCGGGCCGCTCCCTGGTAGGCGACGCTGGAGTCCGAGAAGCGGTCGGAGACGACATCGCGGCCGGCCTCCAGCGCCGGCCGGATCACCCGCTCGGTGAGGTCGGCGCGGGCGGCGCAGAACAGCAGCAGCTCGGCCCGCGGCTCAAGCTCGGTTGCCGGGTCGGCGAGCAGCTCGCGGATCCGCTCCGCCGCCGCGGTTCCCCCCGGCTCGCGAATCGCCACCGTCTCGGGGCCCAGCGCCTCGGCAAGCAGACGCGCCTGGGTGCTCTTGCCCGAGCCGTCAACCCCCTCGAGCGAGATGAACAACGCCGGGTGGCCTCAGCTTTTGGCGCCGGCTTTGGCGCGTTTGCGCCCGCGGGTGGCGGTGTCGGCCTTGGTCGGGGCGTCCTCGTCGCCCTTCGGCTTCGGCTTCTTCCCCATCGCGGCCTTGGCTTTTTTCGCCGCCTCGCGCTCCGCTCGCCGCCGCTTCATCTCCTGCATCGACTCGCAGTCGTCGTTGAGGCAGAGGTTCCAGGACCGGCCGCGGAAGGGGACGACTTTGAGCCGCGGCGTCTGGTCGCAGATCGAGCAGCGTTCCTCGAGCCGGAAGACGTCGCCGCGCTGCGGCAGCGGGAAGGTCTGGTCGCACGACTCGGGGTCGTCGGCGGTCCAGCCGCTGCAGCCGACGAACCGTTTGCCCGATTTTTTGGCGCGGATGATCCGCAGCATGTGGGGCGAGCCGTCCTCCTTGGCGCGGCCCGCTTCCTCGCAGACCTTGCAGGGGCCGAGGATCCGGTCTTCGTCCATCCCTTTCCAGATCACCTTGGCGAGGTCTTCCCGGCTGCCGTCGATCTCCGTCCAGGTCTTGTGGAGGAGCTCGCGGCTCTCGCCGACCACGGCGCCCTTGGTCATCTCGCCGGCCGCGATCCGGTCCATCTCCGCCTCCAGCTCGGCGGTCATCTCCGGGGTCGCCATCGCCGGCACGTAGTTCTTGAAGGCCTCGTAGAGCGCGATCCCGGTCTCCGAAGGGACCGGCGGGTTGCCGTAGACGTAGCCGCGGTCGAACAGCTTCTGGATGATGTCGGCGCGGGTCGCCTTGGTGCCGAGGCCGCGCTCCTCCATCATCTCGATCAGTTTCGCCTGCGAGATCCGGCCCGGCGGCTGGGTCTCCTTGTCGACGATCCAGGGCTCGCCGTCGAGGGAGACCTGCTGGCCCTGCTCGAGCTTCGGAATCTCCTCGTCGGCGGAGCGGGCGTAGGTGTAGATGCCGGCGTAGCCGGGGTCGACGACGACCGAGCCGCGCACGAAGTAGGTCTCCGAGCCGGCCTCGATGTCGGCCCGGGTCGACTCGGTGATCATCGGCGGGCTGAAGGTGGCGAGGAAGCGGCGCACGACCAGTTCGTAGACCCGCTTCTTGGCGCCGTCGAGGGCGCCCGGGTGGACCGCCTGGGTCGGGTAGATCGGCGGGTGGTCGGTCGTCTCTTTTTTGCCGCGGGTCGCTTTCAGCTCACCGTCGAGCAGGCCCGAGGCGGCCGAGAACTCCTTGATCCGGACCAGCGAGGAGACCAGCTCGCGGACCGGCAGCGAGGTCGGGTAGACCGTGTTGTCGGTGCGCGGGTAGGAGATGAACCCGTCCATGTAGAGGTCCTCGGCGATCCGCATCGCGCTGGCCGGGGTGATCCCGAGCCGGCTGGAGGCGTCGGTGCTGAAGGCGGTGGTGTTGTAGGGGGTCGGCGGCTTGCGGGTGTTCTTGCGCGCCGTCACCGACTTCACCGTGCCCGGCGAGGAGGTGCCGGCGAGGGCCGCGTCGGCCTCCGCCTTCTCCCAGAACTTGTCGACCGTGTGGTGGGTCTCAAAGCTGCCGTCGGCGTGCTCGAACTTGGCGAACAGTTCCCAGAACGGTTTCGCGACGTGGGCGCGCCGCTCCATCTCGCGCTCGACGATCAGGCCGAGGGTGGGGCTCTGGACGCGGCCGACCGAGAGGAAGTTGGAGCCGAAGCGGCGGCTGGCCAGCGAGACGGCGCGGGTCAGGGTGGCGCCCCAGAGCAGGTCGATGTCCTGGCGGGCGGCGCCGGCGTTGGCGAGCGGGTAGGAGAGCTCGTCCAGCTCGGAGAAGGCGCGCTCGATCTCCTCCTTGGTCAGGGCCGAGTAGCGGGCGCGCTTGATCCGCAGCGTCCCGTCAGCGGTCCCCTCGCGGGAGCCGAGGTCCGGGTTGGCGTCGAGCATCTCCTCCAGGGCCTCGAGCCCGATCAGCTCGCCCTCGCGGTCGAAGTCGGTGGCGATCACCAGCTTGTCCGCGCCCTTCGCCACTTTCTTGATCGCTTTGACGACGTTTTTGTCGGTCGGCTCCTTGATCAGGTCGGCGTCGATCAGATCGTGCAGGTCGGTCTTCTGCCAGTTCGAGTAGCCCTCGGGGAAGGCCGGGCCGAGCACGTGGCCCTTCAGCCCGATCGTCATCTGCTCTTCGCCGTCGTCGTCGGTCCAGGTGTAGAACGGGACTTTGTAGGTCTTGTCGCTCGCCGCGCTGCCGCGGCTCAGGAACTTGGCGATCTTCTCGGCGCTGTTGTTCTTCTCGGTGACGATCAACCTCATGGGGCGGCGAGGGTAGCAGGGGCGCTCGGCCGGTCCTTTTCGCTTTCCCCGGTCGATCTCGTGCCTGAGGCGGGCCGATCCGCATAGGATCGGCGACCTGATGAAGGCTCTTGTCACCGGCGGCGCGGGGTTCATCGGGTCCAACCTGGTCGACCGGCTGGTGGCCCGCGGCGACACGGTGACGGTGGTCGACGACCTCTCCACCGGGCGCCGCGTCAACCTCGAGCGGGCGCTTGCGGCGGGGGCGGAGCTGGTCGAGCTGGACGTCCGCGACGCCGCGGGGCTGAGCGCTCTGGCGGCCGACCGCCGTCCCGAGCTGATCTTTCACCTGGCAGCCCAGATCGACGTCCGCAGGTCGCTGGAGGACCCGGCCTTCGACGCCGCGGTCAACGTCGGCGGCACCGCCAACGTCTGCGAGGCGGCGCGCGCCGCGGGCGCCCGGCGCGTCGTCTTCGTCTCGACCGGCGGCGCGATCTACGGCGAGGGCGAGGGACAGAGCCTGCCGCTCGACGAGTCGGCCCCGATCGCGCCGCTCTCCGCCTACGGGCAGAGCAAGTACGCGGCCGAGGGCTACCTGGCGCTCTACGAGCGGCTGCACGGCATCTCCGGGGTGGCGCTGCGGCTCGGCAACGTCTACGGCCCGCGCCAGGACCCGCTCGGCGAGGCCGGGGTGATCGCGATCTTCTGCGGCGCCCTGCGCGGCGGCGGCCGGCCGACCGTCTACGGCGACGGCCTGCAGACCCGCGACTACGTATACGTGGGCGACGTGGTCGAGGCGGCGCTTGCCGCGGCCGAGTCGGAGGCGAGCGGCCCGGTCAACATCGGCACCGGACAGGAGACCTCCGTCCTCGACCTGGTCGAGGCGCTGGCCCGCCTCGACGGCGCCGAGCGGTTCGAGCCGGAGTTCGCGCCGCGCCGCGCCGGCGAGGTGCAGCGGATCGCGCTCGACGCCGGCCGCGCCGAGCGCGAGCTGGGCTGGCGCCCCGAGGTCGGCCTCGACGAGGGCCTCCGCCTCACCCTCGACTCGCTCTAAACCCCCCTCCCATCCCGCGGTTCCATAATGGCCTTGAGGGCGAAAAAGGAACCGTGGGATGGCGGATCGGGCGACTCACTAACCTTTGCCGGGATGCCAGCCCAGGCCTACGCCGGCAAGGAGTGCGTCTGTCAGCTCCGCAAGGGGATCTGCGACCAGTCCTGCGTCCGGGACATGCTCGAGACCCCCTTCTACATCGCCTGCCTGAAACTGACCGGGCGGCGCTGCCTGGTGGTCGGCGGCGGCGACGTCGGGCTGGAGAAGGTCGAGGGGCTGCTGGCCTGCGACGGCGACGTCGTCCTGGTCGCCCCGACCGCCCACCCAGAGCTCGAAGACCTCGCCCGCGAGGGCTCGATCCGCTGGGAGAAGCGGCCCTACGCCGGGCCGGAGGACCTCGAGGGCGTCTTCATGGCGATCGCCTGCACCGACGACTCCGAGGTCAACATCGGCGTCTTCGACGACGCCGAGCGGCGGGCGATGCTGGTCAACATCGTCGACGTGCCACCGCTGTGCAACTTCATCCTGCCGGCGATCGTCCGCACCGGACCGCTGGCGATCGCGATCTCCACCGCCGGCGCCTCGCCGGCCCTGGCGAAGCGGATGAAGCGCGAGGTCGCCGATCTGTTCGGCGAGGAGTACGCGCGGCTGGCGGTGATCCTCAACGACGCCCGCGGCTGGGCGAAGGGGACGCTGCCGACCTACCAGAACCGCAAGCAGTTCTTCGAGGGGATCGTCAACGGCGACCCCGACCCGATCGCGCTGCTGCGCGACGGCCAGGAGGCCGACGTGCTGGCGATCATCGAGTCCGCCAAAGAGCGGGCCGCCGCGGCGCTCGCCTGAAAGGCGAGTCCGCCACCGCTGCATGAATCTTGGCCCCTATGGGGGCCAAAAAGTATGCAGCGCGTCAGCCGTGCGGGAGGGCGAAGAAGGCGACGGCGGCGAAGTGGGCGATCGCGGCGGCGATCACGAAGAGGTGGAAGATCTCGTGGTAGCCGAAGATCGCCGGGTTGGGGTTGGGGCGCTGGGTCGCGTAGACGACGGCGCCCGCGGTGTAGAGGACGCCACCGGCGATCACGAGCATCGCGCCGGCGACCCCGAGCGATGACCAGAGCGCCGGGAAGGCGACCACGGCGACCCAGCCGAGCGAGAGGTAGATCAGCGCCGAGGCCCACTTCGGGTGGTCGATCCAGATCAGCTGGACGATCGCGCCGGCAATCGCGCCGGTCCAGACGACGGCGAGGATCGCGGTCGCCAGGGCGCCGTCGAGGACGAGCAGCGCGAACGGCGTGTAGGTGCCGGCGATGAGGAAGAAGATCATCGAGTGGTCAAGCCGCCGCATCCAGCGGCGCACCTTGGGTCGGCGCCATTCGACCCGGTGGTACAGGGCGCTGGTCCCGAACAGGGCCGAGAGGCTGACCGCGTAGATCGCCACCGCCAGTGTCGCCTTCGGGGTCTGGGCGAGCAGGATCAGCGCCGCGCCGAAGCCGAGCGAGCAGAAGAAGGCCCACTCATGGCTGACCCCGCGCAGGCGCGGCTTGACCGCAGCAAGCGCGTCGCTTGCGACTTCCTTTGCGGATCCAGCGGTTTCGGCGGCCTTTGCCCGCACCATTGCCTTGTCACCATAGAGAAGGCAATGGGTGATTTCTGCGGCGTTTGCGGGCTCCGGGGTCACAAAGTCTGTCCGGACCGTTGACGATCCTGGGTAGTCCACCCTGAAAGTCGCTGCGAGAGGAGCTTTTCGATGTCCAAGACCGCCACCGTCACCCCCCAGAACGGTCTCCAGGGCCTCTCGATCGAGCGGCGGTTCTCGACTGCCGGGACCCATCCCTTCGACCAGATCGAGTGGGAGATTCGCGATGCGGTGATCGGCGATCCCGAGAGCCCGGCCTTCGAGCAGCGCGGGGTCGAGTTCCCGAAGAGCTGGTCCCAGAACGCGACCAACATCGTCGCCCAGAAGTACTTCCGCGGCCAGCTCGGCAGCCCCGAGCGCGAGTCCTCGGTGAAACAGATGATCGGCAGGGTGGCCGGGACGATCTCCGACTGGGGGCGCGAAGGCGGCTACTTCGCCTCCGAGGAGGACGCCGAGGCGTTCGAGATGGAGCTGACCGCGATCCTCCTGCACCAGAAGGCGGCCTTCAACTCGCCGGTCTGGTTCAACGTCGGCTTCGAGGAGACGCCGCAGTGCTCGGCCTGCTTCATCCTCAGCGTCGAGGACACCATGGAGTCGATCCTCGACTGGAACACCAAGGAGGGCAAGATCTTCCGCGGCGGCTCCGGCTCGGGGATCAACCTCTCCAACATCCGCGGCTCGATGGAGCCGCTGCAGAAGGGCGGCACCGCCTCCGGCCCGGTCAGCTTCATGCGCGGCGCCGACGCCTGGGCGGGGACGATCAAGTCGGGCGGCAAGACCCGCCGCGCGGCGAAGATGGTCGTGCTCGACGTCGACCACCCGGACATCGAGCACTTCGTCTGGTGCAAGGCCGACGAGGAGAAGAAGGCGGGGGCGCTGCGCGATGCCGGCTTCGACATGTCGATCGACGGCGAGGGCTTCACCTCGATCCAGTACCAGAACGCGAACAACTCGGTGCGGGTCACCGACGGGTTCATGGAGGCGGTCGAGGCCGGCGACGAGTGGCACCTGACCGCCCGCACCACCGGCGAGCCGGTGAAGACGCTCGACGCCCGTGACCTGATGAACCAGATCTCCGACGCCGCCTGGCGCTGCGCCGATCCCGGCGTCCAGTACGACACGATCATCAACCGCTGGCACACCTGCCCGGAGTCGGGCCGGATCAACGCCTCCAACCCCTGCAGCGAGTACATGCACGTCGACGACTCGGCCTGCAATCTCGCCTCGCTCAACCTGATGAAGTTCCGCCGCGAGGACGGCAGCTTCGAAGTCGAGGATTTCGAGCACGCGGTCGACACCGTCTTCCTCGCCCAGGAGATCGTCGTCGGCTTCTCCAGCTACCCGACCGAGGAGATCACCGAGAACGCCAACCGGTTCCGCCAGCTCGGGCTCGGGTACGCCAACCTCGGCGCCCTGCTGATGTCCGACGGGCTGCCCTACGACTCCGATGCGGGCCGCAACGTCGCCGCCGCGATCACCGCGCTGATGACCGGCCGCGCCTACCGCCAGTCGGCGCTGATCGCCGCCGGCGCGACCGGGCCCTACGAGGAGTATGAGCGCAACCGCGAGCCCCACAACGGGGTGATGCGGATGCACCGCGACGCCGCCTACGACGTCGACCCGACCGGGATCAAGGGCGACCTGCTCGCCGCCGCGCAGCGGGCCTGGGACGAGGCGGTCGAGCTCGGCGAGGAGCACGGCTACCGCAACGCGCAGGCGACGGTGCTGGCCCCGACCGGGACGATCAGCTTCCTGATGGACTGCGACACGACCGGGATCGAGCCCGACTTCTCGCTGGTCAAGTTCAAGGAGCTGGTCGGCGGCGGCTCGATGACGATCCCCAACCGCTCGGTGCCGCTGGCGCTGCAGACGCTGGGCTACTCCGAGGCGGAGATCGACCAGATCAACGCCCACATCAAGGAGAACAACAAGATCGTCGGCGCCCCCGGCCTCAAGAACGAGCACCTGCCGGTCTTCGACGTCGCGGTCGGCGAGCGGGCGATCTCCCACACCGGCCATATCGACATGATGGCGGCGACCCAGCCGTTCATCTCCGGAGCGATCTCGAAGACGGTCAACCTGCCGCAGTCGGCAACGGTCGCCGACATCGCCGACGCCTACACGCGCGGCTGGAAGGGCGGCCTCAAGGCGCTGGCGATCTACCGCGACGGCTCGAAGACGGCGCAGGCGCTGCGCACCGACGCCCAGGAAGAAGAGGAGAAGGCCGCGGCGACGCCGCTGCCGGAGCGCAAGCGGATGCCGCGCGAGCGCGAATCGATCACCCACAAGTTCTCGATCGCCGGCCACGAGGGCTACATCACCGCCGGCAAGTACGAGGACGGCTCGGTCGGCGAGATCTTCCTCACCGACATCGGCAAGGAGGGCTCGACCATGCGGGGGCTGATGAACGCCTTCGCGACCGCGATCTCACTCGGCCTCCAGTACGGGGTGCCGCTCGAGGTCTTCGTGCGCAAGTTCAGCTACATGCGCTTCGAGCCGGAGGGCATCACCGGCAACCCGGAGATCCCCTTCGCCAAATCGCTGCCCGACTACATCATGCGCTGGCTCGGCAGCCGCTTCATCGACGACGTCGAGACCCTGCAGGAGCTGGGGATCATGACCGACGAGGTGCGCAGCAAGCAGGAGGCGGAGACCTCCCAGCTCAGCATCGGGATCGCCGGCGACACCGCCGGCCCCTCGAACGGCGGCAACGGCAACGGCGGCGCCAAGGCAGGCGGTGGCGAGTCCGTCCCCGCCGCGGCGGCCCTCACCGACAGCCCGCCGGTGATCCCGGCGAAGATGCAGGGCCTCGACCTCGGCCCGGCCTGCGAGCAGTGCGGCGGCATGATGCAGCGCACCGGCTCCTGCTACACGTGCAGCAGCTGCGGCAACAACACCGGCTGCGGCTGAGCGGAAGGCCCCCCTGACTGTCCGATGCGCAGCCTAATGTCACGGGCAAAGGAAAGCCCGCCTTGCAGGGCGGGCTTTCCTAGCAGTTGTTGACGAAGCCAACAAGGTCCATGATGCCACTAGCCAAACCAGAGTTTTCCAGGGCATCCGGACGGAAAAAGGGAATCCGGAATGTCCAAGCGCAATCGACGCAAGAAGGGCCAGGAGCTATCTCGCGGTCCGTTTAGCTACCGCGAGATAGCACGCGAGTTACGCCGAATTGGCTACGAATCCACGAAGTCAGGGGATCACCTCAACTTCAAACATCCCGATCGACCAGGAAAGCTCCAACTCGACGCGAAGTGGACCGAGATAAAGGTTGGTGGTTGGGTTTGGCGGTATCTCTGCCGACAGAGCGGCTACTCGAAGAAGGAACTCCAAAAAATCATGAACGGTCTCGATCCATAGGAAGCAGGGATTGGCTTTCAGCTAGAGCGTGTGCGACTATCAAGCTTGCGCATGTGCCGGAACGGCTTGCGCTGCCATTCCCAGACCTAAGGAGCCAACAAGGAGCACATGAACGTGGCCGAGCGTTCCCCTGGGTCCGCAGTGGAACGTCGACCGGAGTGGCCGAACGTCTTCGCAGTTCGCGTTTGGCTTCTCCCCGAGGACGACAACTGGATAGCGGTAGCCCCCGACTTTGACGTGGTAACGCAGGGTCGCGACGAGGCCCTTGCCCTTCGCAGTCTTGAGGGCATGATCGTTGAGTATCTGGAGACCTGCTGCACCGAAGGGCTCAGCTTCTCAGAGGCACGGCGTCCGATTCCCCTAACGGAGCGGCTGCGCTTCTATGGGAATTGGATCGCGTCTTGGCCAAAAAAGTGGATCAATAGGCGGCGCGGCCCAGTGCGAGAGGGGTTGCTGGTGCCCGCCATCCACGGCGATGCCCAATGCTAGTTATTCCTAGCTGCTGACCTAGAATTGGAAAGCCGACTCAGTTCAGGACGACGGTGGCGTCGCGGCGTGGGGTCTCGGTGATCGCTCGGCGGTAGGGGCGCTCGGGGGCGGGGTCGGCGGGTTCGATCCGGTGGCGGCGGACCAGCTCGCGGAGGACGACCGCCATCTCGAACTGGGCGAAGGCGGCGCCGAGGCAGCGGCGGACGCCGCCGCCGAAGGGGATCCAGGTGTAGGTGCCCGGCGGTTGGTCGAGGAAGCGCTCGGGCCGGAAGCGGTCCGGTTCGGGGTAGATCGACGGGTCGCGGTGGAGCAGGTGGATGCAGGGGTTGACGCTGGCCCCGGCCCGGATCTCGTAGTCGCCCAGCTCGATCGTCTCGGTGAGGCGGCGGGCGACGAGGACGATCACCGGCCGCAACCGCAGCGTCTCCTGGATCGTCGCCGTCAGGTAGGCGTCCTCGCCCGCCTCGGCCTCGGCCCGCAACCGCTCCAGCTTCTCGGGGTGGCGGGCCAGCCGCTCGACCGCCCAGGAGAGCGCCGTCGCGGTCGTCTCGTGGCCGGCGACCAGCAGGGTGAGCAGCTCGTCGCGGACCTCGGCGTCGCTCATCGGGCTACCGTCCTCGTGGCGGGCAGCGAGCAGCAGCGAGAGCACGTCGTCGCGCTCGGCCAGGTCGTCGGCGCCGCGGCGCTCGGCCAGCTCCGCGGCGATCAGCCCGTCGACCCGGTCGATGCGGCGGCGGAAGGCCGGAATCGACCGGATCCGCTTCGGCCCGATCGCCAGGGCCGGGACCAGGAAGCGCGGATCGGTGGTCAGGTCGAGGAAGTCGCGGAGCGCCTCGCGGAGCGCCGCCATCCGCTCGCCGCCGTGGACGCCGAAGACGGTCTCGAGGATGATCTCCAGGGTGATCGCCTGCATCCGCGGCCGCAGCCGGTACGGCGTCCCGGTCGGCCAGGACTCGATCTCGCGGGCCGCGATCTCGGTCATCTTCTCCTCGTAGCCCTGCATCCGCTCGCCGTGGAAGGGCGGCAGCAGCAGCTTGCGCTGACCGATGTGGCGCTGCTCGTCGAGGACGAGGACCGAGTTCTCGCCGAGGATCGGGCGGAGGATCTGGTTGCCCTCGCCGGCGTGGAAGACGCGCGGGTCGCCGGTGAAGATCTGCTTCGCCAGCTCCGGGTCGGCGACGATGTTCCACTCGCCTTCGTAGGCGATCCGCAGGGTGAAGACGGGACCGAGCCGGGCGCGGCACTGCTCCAGCAGCCACTGGGCGCGCCGCGACCAGATCGCCGTCTGCAGAGCCCTTGGCATCCGCGGTTCCGGCGGCGCGACCCCGCCACGGGGCGTGGCGCTCGTCGTCGCGGGTATCGCCATCGCCTCCATCGCTCAGCTCCCGAGCCTACTCCCACCACTGCACCGAACTGTGTGACGTTCGCCACCGTTTCCCCGTAGGCTGGAACGCCGATGGCCAGCCTGCCCCGCCTCCCGACCGCCGCCGAGCACCGCGTCGTGAAACGGGCGATGAGCCTGCCGCCGCGAGTGCAGCGGCGGCTGTTCGGGCCGCCGCCGGAGATCGACGGCCAGCGCCTGGCCAGCGATGTCCACGCCCTGCTGCGGATGGCCGAGCTGGTCGGGGCCGAGTCGTTTGCCGACGGGATGCCGGTCGATCGGGCGCGGTCGATGACCCGCGCCGAGGCCGCGGTCGCCGCCGCCCAGCCGCCGATCCCGATGGCGCGGGTCGAGGAGCTGCAGCTGCCCGGCCCGGCCGGCCCGCTACCCGCCCGCCTCTACGTGCCGCCCGGCCCGGCCGCCGCCGCGCCGGGCCCACTGCTCGTCTACTACCACGGCGGCGGCTGGGTGATCGGCGACCTCGACACCCACGACGACGCCTGCCGCTTCCTCGCCGCCCGGGCCGGCGTCCGCGTCCTCTCGGCCACCTACCGCCTCTCTCCCGAGCACCCCTTCCCGGCCCCGGTCGACGACGCCATCGCCGCCTTCGAATGGGCAGCCGCCAGCGCGGCCGAGCTCGGCGCCGACCCGGCCCGGATCGCGGTCAGCGGCGACAGCGCCGGCGGCAACCTGGCCGCCGTGGTCAGCATTCTGGCCCGCGACAGCGGCGGCCCGAAGCCGGCGATGCAGCTGCTGATCTACCCGGTCACCGACGCCCGCGGCGGCACCCGCTCGCGGGAGCTGTTCGCCGACGGTTTCCTGCTCACCGAGGCCGACATAGAGTACTTCGAGGCCCACTACCTGCCGCCGGGGACCGACCCCGACGACCCCCGCGTCTCGGTCCTGCGGGCGCCGGACCTGAGCGGCCTGCCCCCCGCCTACGTGGTCACCGCCGGCTTCGACCCGCTGCGCGACGAGGGCGAGGACTACGCGCTGCGGATGCGCGAGGCCGGCGTCCGGGTCGCCCTGCGCCGCCACCCCGGCCAGGTCCACAGCTTCGCCAACATGACCGCGATCAGCCGCTCCGCGAGGGCGGCGGCGCTGGAGCTGGCCGGGGCGCTGCGGATGGCTCTCGCCACCTGAGGTCGCAGTTGCTCCCGGCATCCGGGAATAACTGCGACATCGACGGGATTACTCGTATTGCAACGACTCGAGCACGTCCAAGCGCGAGGCGCGGCGGGCGGGCGGGATCGCGGCGATCACCCCGGCCAGCGCCGCGAGGACGAGCAGCGCCAGCAGCGAGGGCACCGGGAAGGAGAGGGTGAAGCCTTCGTCCTTGAGCGGCTGGGCGATCAGGATCGCGAAGACGATCCCCAACACCATGCCGAGGATGGCGCCGATCAGCGCCGTGATCACCGACTCGTACCGGATCATCGTCCGCACCTGCGCCCTCGACATCCCGATCGCCCGCAGCATCCCCAGCTCCCGCGTGCGCTCGTGGATCGAGAGCGCCAACGTGTTGGCGATCCCGAACAGCGAGATCACCACCGCCATCGCGAGCAGCGCGTAGATCAGGTTCAGAAGCTGGTTGACCTGGTCCTCGTAGAGATCCTTCAGTTCCGTCTGGTTGACCGCTTCGGCGGTCGGGAATTCGCGCTCCAGCACCGCCTGCACTTCAGCCTGGACCCGGTCGGGGTCGGCTCCGGGGGCGAGCCCGACGAAGTCGAACAGGTCCTGGGTCTGGTCGAAGGCGGCGGCCATCACCGCGTCGCCGATCAGCACCCTGCCGACCAGTTCGATGTCCGATTCATAGATCCCGGCAACCTCGAAGGTCGGCCGCTGGCCGGTCTGGGAGAGCAGCCGGAAGCGGTCGCCGACCTCGAGTCCGTTGGCGGCGGCAAGCGAGTCTTCGATCGCCGCTTCGCGGCCCGCCAGCCCGTCCAGCACCGCCGGGCCGCCCTCGTCCCATTCCAGGCCGAAGACCTCTCCGGCGTCGCCGGAGAGGGCGTTGACCCTGATCTTCTGGCCGCTCCCGACCAGCCTCGCTTCGGTGCCGCGCAGGCTCGCGACGACGTCCACCCCGTCGACTCCCGCCGCCGCCGCGGCGGCGCCCGGCGGGATCGGCGAGAAGCCGTCGGTGTTCTGGATCACCAGGTCGCCCTGGAAGGTGTCGTCGACCGCGGAGGAGATCGAGTCCTTCGCCCCCGCCGCGAAGATCGTCACGAAGGCGACCAGGGCGAGGCCGATCATCAGCGCCGCCGCGGTGATCGCGGTCCGCCCCGGATTGCGCTGGGCGTTCTCGCGCGCCAGCCGGCCGGTGAGGCGGCGCATCCGTTCCAGCGGCCACCCGGCGAGCCAGGAGAGCGGGCGGACCAGCAGCGGGCTGAACAGCGAGACCGCGACGAAGAAGAGCACCGCCCCGATCCCCATCGAGGCCGCCGCGGCGTCGCCGTCGGCGCCGCCGAACAGCCCGAGGAGGAGGAGCGCGAAGCCGACCAGGCCCAGCAGCCCCGCCGCCACCTGGTTGAGCGCTCGCCGCCGCCGGCTCGGCCCGGCGATCTCGGCGTGCAGGGCGGCGATCGGCGGCACCCGGGTCGAGCGCAGCGCCGGGATCAGCGAGGAGCCGACCGTGATCCCCACCCCGACCAGCAGCGAGACGATCACGGTGCGGCTCTCCAGCACCAGCCCGGTGCTCGGCAGGCTGGCGCCGATCGCCTCCAGCAGCGCTTTCAGCAGCAGCGCGATCAGGAAGCCGCCGGCGATCCCGACCAGCGCCCCGATCAGGCCGATCGCAAACGATTCCGCGACGACGGAGCGCAGGATCTGGCCCCGCGAGGCGCCCAGGGTGCGCAGCATCCCGAACTCGGCGATCCGCTGGGCGACGGTGATCGAGAAGGTGTTGAAGATCAGGAAGGCGCCGACGAAGAGGGCGACGAAGGCGAAGACGAGCAGCATCGTCTGCAGGAAGCCGAGGCCTTCGCGGATGTCGTCGCTGTTGCGTTCGGCGCTTTCTTCCCCGGTCTCGACCAGCACCGAGGGTGGCATCCGGCGGTCGATCCGGTTCCGCAGCTGCTGCGGCGCGACGCCCGGCTCGGCGGCAACCGCGATCTGGTCGAATTCGCCCTCCTTGGCGGTCACCCGCTGCGCCTCGGGCAGGGTCAGCTGGGCGATGCTGAAGCCGCCGGTCGAGCTGTCGCCGAGCTGGCCGATCCCGACAAGCTCGTACTCCTGCTTCGGGATCCGGCCGGCGACCGTCAGCGTGTCGCCGATCTCCAGCCCCGCCTCCTCGGCGGTCACTCTGTCGAGCGATGCCTCGCCCGGGCCGCGCGGCGGGTGGCCCTCCAGGTACTTGAAAGCCTCGAGGCTGCCGGGCAGGGTCGAGGAGATGAACTTGGGCGAGAATTTCGGCCCGATCGCCTCGCCCTCTTCGTCGAACAGGGCGCCCGGGGTGAAGATCGCCCCCGCCGCCACCCGCACACCCGGGGTCGAGCGCACCTCGGGCAGCAACGAGGCGCTGAACGACGGCACTTCGCCGTTTTCCTGCTTGACGAAGTCCTTCGAGGTGACGACGACGCTGGTCCCCTCCCGCGCCTCGCTGAAGATTTCGTCGAAGGCGGCGAAGATCGTGTCGGTGAGGACGTAGGACCCCGCCATGAAGGCGACGCCGATCACAACCGCGAAGGTCGTGGTCAGGGCGCGGACCTTGCGAGCCCAGAGGCTCTTGAGCGCGAGGCTAGTCAATCGTCTTCATCAGCTCGATCACGGCGTCGGTCGAGTCCGGGGAGACGTCGTGGACCAGCTTGCCGTCGCGGAGCGTGATCAGCCGGTCGGCGTGGGCGGCGGCGGCCGGGTCGTGGGTGACCATGACCACGGTCTGGCCGAACTCGTCGACCGCCCGCCGCAGCAGGTCGAGCACCGTGGCGCTCGACTTCGAGTCGAGGTTGCCGGTCGGCTCGTCGGCGAAGACGACCGCCGGCTTGGAGACCAGGGCGCGGGCGACCGCGACCCGCTGCTGCTGCCCGCCGGAGAGCTCGGCCGGCCGGTGGGTGCGCCGGTCGGCCAGCCCCACCGTCTCGATCAGCTGCTCGACCCAGGCGCTGTCGGGCTTGCGGCCGGCAATCGAGAGCGGCAGCACCAGGTTCTCCTCGGCGGTGAGAACCGGCAGCAGGTTGAAGAACTGGAAGACGAAGCCGAGCTTGTCGCGGCGCAGCCTGGTCAGCTCGGCGTCGTCGAGCGCCGTGACCTCGACCCCGTCGAGCTGGACGCTGCCGCTGGTCGGCCGGTCGAGGCCGGCGAGGATGTGCATCAGGGTCGACTTGCCCGAGCCGGAGGGGCCCATGATCGCGGTGAACCGGTCCCGCTCGAAGCCGGTGCTGACCCCGGCCAGCGCGTCCACTGCGGCATCGCCCTCGCCGAAGCGGCGGGTCAGGTCACTGGCCACGACGACCTGTCCGTCGATGCTCACGACAGGGCACGGTATCGCGATCAGCGACTAGCCTCCCGCCGGTGGCGGTGGCGGATCGGTATGACGGGTTTCTGATCGACCTCGACGGGGTGGTCTGGCTCGGCCGCGAGCCGATCGAGGGAGCGGCGGCATCGCTGGCGGCGCTGCTGGCGGCCGGCAAGGATCTGGTCTTCGTCACCAACAACCCGACCCACTCGCCGGACAGCTATGCGGAGCGGCTGGCGGGGATGGGGGTCGAGGTGGCGCCCGAGCGGATCGTCACCGCCGGCGTCGTCGTCGCCCGGCTTGCCGCCGAGGCTGCCGGCTCGGAGGGCGTCTTCGTGATCGGGGCCGAGCCGCTGAAGGAGATGGTCGCCGCCGCCGGCGCCTCCTGTCTGCAGGGCGAGGAGGCCGGGGCGGCGCGCGTCGTCGTCGTCTCCGGGCACCGCGGCTTCGACTACGGCGAGCTGCTGAGCGCGAAGCGGGCGCTGGACGGCGGCGCGGCGCTGCTGGCGACCAGCCGCGACCCGACGATGCCGATGCCGGGCGGCGCCTGGCCCGGGACCGGCGCGGTGCTGGCCGCGGTAGAGACCGCCTCCGGCCGCCGCGCCGAGATCGCCGGCAAGCCGGAGCGCCACCTGTTCGAGCTGGCGCTGGCGGCAATCGGCCGCAACAGCGGCACGCCACCGGCGCGTGGTTCCTTTTTCGCCCAGAGGGCGAAAAAGGAACCACGCGATGGGGATGGGTTGCGGGTGGCGATGGTGGGGGATCGGGTGTCCTCGGACATCCAGGGGGGACGGGCAGCGGGGCTGGAGACGGTCCTGGTCCTTAGCGGGGCCAGCGATCGCGAGGACGCGGAGAGGGCCGACCCGGCCCCCGACCACGTGCTCGACAGCCTCGCCGGCCTGGTGGAGTGAGCGGCGAGCCGACGGCGGTGGCCGCGCGGCCCGGCCTGGCGTTTGCCGGGGTCTTCGGCGTCACCTTCTTCGCCCTGGTCGCCGTCGGCGCCGTCCTCCCCGTCCTCCCCCACTACGTCGACGGGCCGCTGAACGGCGGCGACGTCACGGTCGGGGTGGTGATCGGGTGCTACGCGGTCACCGGGCTGCTGCTGCGGCCGGTCGCCGGTCGCTTCGCCGACCGCCGCGGCCGCCGCCAGACCGCCCTGGTCGGGGCGCTGCTGGCCGCCCTCGCCGGCTTCCTCTACCTGCTGCCGCTGGGGATCGGCGGGCTGATCCTCGCCCGCCTGGTGCTCGGGGCCGGCGAGGGCACCGTCTTCACCGCCGGCTCGGCCTGGATCGTCGACCTGGCGCCGCCCGCCCGGCGCGGCCGGGTGATCGGGCTCTACGGGCTCTCGGTCTGGGCGGCGCTCAGCATCGGCCCGCTGCTCGGCGAGCTGATCAACCACGCCGCCGGCTACAACGCCGTCTGGCTGTTCGCGGCGATCGCGCCGCTCTGCGGGGCGATGCTCGCCACCCTCGTCCCCGACCCCTTCCGGCCCGGCCCTGCCCACGAGCACGAGCACCACACCCTGATCGCCCGCGAGGCGCTGCGGCCCGGGGCGGCGCTGGCGCTCGGCTCGATCGGGTACGCGGCGATGGCCAGCTTCGTCGTCCTCCTGCTCGACGACCGCGGGGTCGGCCACGGCGCCCTCGTCTTCGGCGCCTTCGCGACGATGGTCGTCCTCACCCGACTCTTCGCCGGACACCTTCCCGACCGGGTCGGCCCGGCCCGCACCGCGATCGGGGCGGCGCTTGCCGCGGCCGCCGGGCTGACCACGATCGGGCTCGCCCAGAGCCTCGAGATCGCCCTGGTCGGCGCGCTGGCGATGGGCGCCGCCTTCTCGCTGCTCTACCCGTCGCTCTCGCTGATCGTCGTCAACCAGGTCCCCCCGGCTCGCCGCGGCGCGGCGCTCGGCACCTTCACCGCCTGCTTCGACGCCGGGATCGGGATCGGCGCCCCGCTGGCCGGCCTCGCCGCAGCCCTCGGCAGCTACCCGGACGCCTTCTTCCTCGGCGCCGCCTCCGCCCTCGCCGCCGCAGCCCTGGTAGCCCTGGTCATCGCACCGGCGCTGCGCCGGGCGCCGCCGGGCTCAGGAGTCGAGGACCCATCCCGGTAGGGGTGGAGCGTCTTGTACTTTTTCGGCGGCGTCCATCCTCGGACGGCCGGCGCTCGACGTCCGAAAAAGTTAAGCGGAACCCCTACCGGGATGGGTCCGCCTAAGCCCCCCGCAGAGGCCGTTTCGGGCGCCGGGCCGGCGGGCCGAGGATTTTCTCCGGGCCCTCGCGATCGGCGACGTCGGCGTAGGTGCGCTCCCGCTCGCCGGTGTAGATCTGCCGCGGGCGGGCGATTTTCGTCTCCGGGTCTTCGTGCATCTCCATCCACTGCGCGACCCAGCCCGCGGTGCGGGGGATCGCGAAGATCACGGTGAACATGTTGGTCGGGATCTCCATCGCCTCGTAGAGGATCCCCGAGTAGTAGTCGACGTTCGGGTAGAGCTTGCGCGAGGTGAAGAACTCGTCGTCAAGCGCCCGTTTCTCCAGCTCACGGGCGATCTCGACCACCGGGTTGTACTCGGTCGCCTCGAACACCTCGTCCATGTGCTGCTGGATGATCCGGGCCCGCGGGTCGTAGTTTTTGTACACCCGGTGGCCGAAGCCCATCAGTTTCTCCTCGCGCTGCTTCACCTTCTCGAGGAAGTCCGGGATGTTATCCGGCGTTTCGATCCGCCGCAGCATCCGCAGCACCGCCTCGTTGGCGCCGCCGTGCAGCGGCCCGTAGAGCGCCCCGACCCCGGCAGCGACCGCCGAGTAGGGGTCGACGTCGGAGGAGCCGACCCCGCGCACGGCGCTGGTCGAGCAGTTCTGTTCGTGGTCGGCGTGGAGGATGAAGAGCACGTCCAGGGCCCGCGAGAGCGCTTCCTTGGGGATGTGCCGGTCTTCCGTTTTCTTGAACATCATCGAGAGGAAGTTCTCGGCGTAGTTGAGCTCGTTGTCCGGGTACGCGTACGGGAAGCCCATGTTGTGCCGGAAGGAGAAGGCGGCGAGAGTCGGGATCTTGGCGATCAGCCGCACCGCCGACATGTAGCGCTCTTCGGGGTCGTCGGTCTGCTTGGCGTCCGGGTAGAAGGTGGAGAGCGCGCCGACCCCGGCAAGCAGCATCCCCATCGGGTGGGCGTCGTACCGGAAGCCCTCGAAGAAGTGCTTGAGGTCCTCGTGGACGAAGGTGTGGTGGGTGATGTCGAACACCCAGCGGTCGAGCTGCGGCCCGGTCGGCAGCTCGCCGAAGATCAGCAGGTAGGCGACCTCGAGGTAGGTGGAGTGCTCGCAGAGCTGCTCGATCGAGTAGCCACGGTGTTCGAGCACCCCGGCGGCGCCGTCGATGTAGGTGATCGCCGACCGGCAGGAGGCGGTGTTGGTGAACGCCGGGTCGTAGGACATCAGGCCGAAGTCGTCCTCGGAGACCTTGATCTGGCGCAGGTCCATGCCGCGCACGGTGCCGTCGGTTATCGGCAGCTCGTAGGTCTTGCCGGTGCGGTTGTCGGTAACTGTCAGCGACTCCGTGTCGGCGCCGTCGGCGCCTGGGGCGGTCGCTTCTGGGGTCTGCTGGGGGGTGGCCACTCGCCCTCCTCGCTCTCTCTTTAAGGGAGAGTTGAGTATCGCAGTTCGGTGCCCGCGGGCCGTTGCCGTGCCGAGAACGAAAAGCTGCTACTCGGCGCGGGCCGGCAGGCCCTCGAACTGGGTCATCGAGCGCAGCAGCTCGAAGCGATCGTCGATCTCCTCGCGGCTCAGCCGCGAGACCCGCTCGGTGCCGAACTCCTCGACGTTGAACGAGGCCAGCACGGTGCCGTAGCCCATCGCGCGCCGCAGGTGGCCGTCGTCGAGCTCGCCGTCGTGGCCGTCGAGGTAGCCGAAGAAACCGCCGGCGAAGCTGTCGCCGGCCCCGGTCGGGTCGCGCACGTCCTCGAGCGGGAAGCCCGGCAGCGCGAAGAAGCCCTCCTCGGTGAACAGCGCCGCGCCGTACTCGCCCTGCTTGGCGACCACCGCTCGCGGGCCCATCTCCATCACCGCGCGGGCGGCGCGGGCGAGGTTGGACTCACCGGTCAGCTGGCGGATCTCGGCGTCGTTGACGACCAGGCAGTCGACCTCGGCGATCGCCGCCCGCAGCGAGTCGGCGGCGGTCTCGATCCAGAGGTTCATCGAGTCGAGGCCGCTGAACCGGGCGCTGCCGCACTGGGCGCGGACCCGGCGCTGCAGGTCGGGCTGGATGTTGGCGAGGAAGAGGGTGTCGGCCGCCTGCGAGTGCTCGGAGAGCTTCGGCTCGAACTCGGCGAAGACGCCGAGCCGGGTGTCCTCGGTGTGGGCGACGTTGAGGTCGTACTCGTAGCGGCCGCGCCAGAAGAACGACTCGCCGCCGGCGACCCGCTCGATGTCGTCGGTGAGGATGCCGCGCCGCTCCAGCACCTCGAACTCGGCGGCGCCGAAGTCGTCGCCGACCGGGCCGACCGGCCGCACCTCGGTGAAGAAGCTGGCGGCCAGCGAGAAGTGGACGGCGGCGCCGCCGAGCATCCGCTCGCGCTCCCCGAACGGGGTCTTGACGGCGTCGAAAGCAATTGATCCAACTACGGTTAGAGCCATGGGCTGGGCAGCCTAACGACTGCGGGCGAGATTCACGGATAACCTGGGCCGCGCCCCGCCCACCCCGGGCCGGCAATACCGGAAGACGACCCAGATGACCCGTTTCAAGGACCTAGGACTCTCGCCCGCGATCCAGCAGGCGATCGACGAGCTCGGCTTCGACGAGCCGACCCCGATCCAGGAACAGGCGATCCCCGAGCTGCTGGCCGGCCACGACGTGATCGGCCAGGCCCAGACGGGGACCGGCAAGACCGCCGCCTTCGGGCTTCCCCTCCTCCAGTACGTCGACCCCGGGAACGACGAGGTGCAGGCGATCGTCCTCACCCCGACCCGCGAGCTCTGCATCCAGGTGACCCAGGCGCTGCGCGCCTACGCCGAGCACCTCGAGGTCGAGATCGTCGCCGTCTTCGGCGGCGCCCCGATCCGCTCCCAGCAGTCGCAGCTGCGCTCCGGCGCCCACGTCGTCGTCGCCACCGTCGGCCGCATGATGGACCTGATGTCGCGCCGCTCGCTGGTCCTCACCGCGGCCCGCTACGTCGTCCTCGACGAGGCCGACGAGATGCTCGACCTCGGCTTCATCGAGGACGTCGAGAAGATCCTGCGGATGTGCCCGAGCGGCCGCCAGACGGCGCTCTTCTCGGCGACCATGCCGCCGCCGATCAAGAAGCTCGCCGAGGGCTACATGTACGACCCGACGACGATCAAAATCACCCCCAAGAAGCTGACCGTCGACGCGATCGCCCAGGCCTTCGTCGAGGTCCCGGCCAAGGAGAAGGCGGCGCGCCTGGTCGAGCTGCTGAAGACCGAAGAACCCGAGCAGGCGATCATCTTCACCCGCACCAAGATCGGCGCCTCGAAGCTGGAGCGGACGCTGAAGGACAAAGGCCTCGACGTGAAGGCGTTGCACGGCGACCTCAGCCAGGGGGTGCGCGACGGGGTGATGATCTCCTTCAAGGACCACCGGGTGAAGCTGCTGGTGGCAACCGACATCGCCGCCCGCGGGCTCGACGTCGAGCACGTCACCCACGTCATCAACTACGACGTCCCCAACTCCTCCGAGACCTACGTGCACCGGATCGGCCGCACCGGCCGGGTCGGCCGCACCGGCCGCGCGATCACCTTCGTGACGCCGGACCAGCGCGACGAGATCGGCCGGATCGAGCGCGACGTCAACACCACGATCGGCGAGTGGGAGAGCCCCGAGGAGCGGCTCGAGCACGCGCCGCGGCCGCGCCGCCGCGAGCGTCGGCCCCGGGCCGTCACCCCGAGCCCAGCCGCAGCGCCTGCCCCCGCACCGGTCGACCGCTCCGGCGGGGACGACGCCGGGGACGGGAGCCGCGAGGAGAAGGCCGCCGAGACCACCAAGCTGTTCGTCAACCGCGGCGAGCGCAGCGGGATCGAGGAGGAGGACCTGCGCTGGGCGCTGCGCGAGGGCGCGGTCCTGCCCGAGGAGGCGATCCACGACGTCCGCGTCCTGCACCGCTTCTCCTTCGTCGAGGTCGATCCAGAGCATGCCGAGCGCACCGTCGAGTTCCTCGACGGCACCAAGCTGAAGGGCAAGGAAATCCGGCTTGAGATAGCCAAGAGCTGAGGCTCTTGCTGGACCTCGGCCGTTGGAGGGTGGGGTGCCCCTCTACCTTCGCTGGGATTTTCGCCTGAAGGGCTGAAACGGCCGTCCGACGTCGCGCTCCGGGGCGAAAATCGGGACGCCGCTCGTACGAGGGGCACCCCACCCTCCTCTCGATTCGGGTCAGCTTCAAAGCTGAAGAGGCGCTGCTGGACCAACCCATGCCAGCCACCGGGTTGGGTGTTGGATGACCCTCTCCGGAAGGCTCAGGTGGCGCTCGTCCGGACCCTGCGGAGCGCGATCAGCTGCGCGACGGCCTTACGGAGGGGGTCATCCAACACCCCCCCACCCGCTATGCGGTCAAAGCGGCTATCTGGTCCAGTAGGGCGTCGAAGTCGATCGGCTTGGTGATGTAGCCGGCGATCTGGAGGTCGGTGGGGGCGTCGGCGTCGCCGGCGTTCTGGTGGGCGCTGACGATCAGGGCGGGGACCTCGACCCCGGCGGCGCGCAGCTCGCGGAGGGCGTCGATCCCCGACTTGCGCGGCATCATCGCGTCGAGCAGCAGCAGGTCGGGCAGCTCGCCGTTGCCGAGCGCCTCGGTCACCTCCTGGCCGTCGGCGGCGGTCCGCACCTCGTGCCCGGCCAGCTCCAGCCGGGTCCGCAGCAGGAGGAGGATCGTCTCCGAGTCGTCGGCGACCAGGACCCGGGCCATCAGCCCGCCTCTGCCCGGGCGGGCACGGTTGCGTCGCGGGCGGTCGTCGCCGTGGGCAGGCGGAAGCAGAAGGTCGAGCCGGCGCCCAGCGTCGAGGTGGCGGAGATCGTGCCGCCGTGCAGCTCGACCAGCGATTTGGAGATCGCCAGCCCGAGTCCGGTGCCGCCGACCCGCTGGGTCAGCCCCGCGTCGCCGCGGGTGAAGCGCTCGAAGATCCGCTCGAGCTGGTCGGCGGGGATGCCGGGGCCGTCGTCGGTGACGCTCACCTCGACCCGATCGGCGCCCAGTGCCCGGGCCCTTACCTCGATGGACGCCCCTTCGGGCGAATAATCATGCGCGTTCGTAAGCAGATTGACCAAAACTTGGCGGATCCTCGCAGGCTCGCAACTGACCTGCGGCAACCCCGGCTGCAGGCGCACGGCGAGGTTCTGGCCGGCGGCCTCGGTCTGCGCCCGCATCGAGCGCGCCACGTCCTCGATCAGCGGGCCGAGATCGGTCGGCTGCGCCTCGATCGAGAGCCGGCCGGCGTCGCTGCGCGCCAGGTCGAGCAGGTCGTTGAGCAGCCGCACCAGGTGGCGGCAGTTGTCGAGGATGATCTCGACCGTCTCCACCTGCTTCGGGGTGAGGCTCTCGCGGTCCATCATCAGCAGCTCGGCGAACCCGAGCACTGAGGTCAGCGGGCTGCGCAGCTCGTGCGAGGCGGTCAGCACGAACTCGTCTTTGAGCCGGTCGAGCTGGTCGCGCTGACTCGCTTCCCGCTCCAGCTCGTCGGCCATCTCGTTGAAAGCGGCGCCGAGCGTCGCGGTCTCCGAGAGGCCGCCGACCTCGACCCTGGCGGCGCGGTCGCCGCCGGCGAGCCGGCCGGCCGCGTCGACCAGCTGCTCCAGCGGCCGCCGCATCGAGGCGATCAGGCCGCTGAACAGGAGCAGCGCCCCGGTGAGGCCGGCGATCAGCCCGGCGGCGACGAGGATCGCGGTGTCGCGGGTGTCGTCGGAGATCTGGTCCTGGAGTTCGACCCGGCGCTGCGTCTCGGTGCCGATCGTCGCCCGCGAGGCAGCCGGGGCCGTGCCCTGCGCAAGATCGACCCGGGCCGCCATCTCGGCCTGGTAGGAGCGGGCGATCGAGTCCTCGAAATCCTGGCGCTGCTCGATGAAGCGCGCCACCCCGATCACCGACATCGCGGTGAGCACGGCGAACCCGATCGCGAACCCGATCCGCAACCGGTTGGCAAGCGACGGACTCAGCCGCCTCCCCTTTCGTGCATATGCTTGCGCGGCTATGGGAGACGAGGCTACAGGCAGGGTCGACGGCTCCGCTGCGCCTCCGGACGGGATCGACCCGGCGCCGCTGGAAGCCTGGTTCGCCGCCCACGCGAGCGGCTGCGAGCCGCCGCTGCGCTTCGAGCGGATCGCCGGCGGCCTCTCCAACCTCACCTACCGGGTGCGCGACGCCGCCGGGCACAGCTGGGCGCTGCGGCGGCCGCCGCTCGGCAAGCGGCTCGGCTCGGCTCACGACATGGGCCGCGAGTACCGGGTGGTCGCAGCGCTCGCCCCCACCCCGGTCCCGGTGCCGCCGCTGGTCGGGCTCTGCGAGGACGAGTCGGTCAACGGCGCCCCCTTCTACGCGATGGAGTTCGTCGAGGGGCCGATCCTGCGCGGCCTCGCCGAGGCCGAGGAGCACTTCCCCGACGAGGCCGACCGGGCGGCGATCGGCAACCGGGTCGCCGACACCCTGGCGGCGATCCACGCGGTCGACCCCGACGCGGTCGGGCTCGGCGACCTCGGCCGCAAGGAGGACTACGTGGCGCGGCAGCTGCGCCGCTGGCAGGGCCAGTGGGAGAAGTCGAAGACCCGCGAGCTGGACTCGATCGACCGCCTCCACGACCGGCTCGCCGCCCGCATCCCCGCGCAGGGGCCGGCGACGATCGTGCACGGCGACTACCGGCTCGACAACATGATCCTCGCCCCGAGCGGCGAGATCGCCGCCGTGGTCGACTGGGAGCTCTGCACGCTTGGCGACCCGCTCGCCGACCTCGGCACCCTGATCGCCTACTGGCCGGAGCGCGGCGACGACGCGGTGGGGCTCGGCACCCCCGCCAACCTCGCCCCCGGCTTCCCGACCCGGGCCGAGCTGGCGGCCCGCTACGCGGCGGCCTCGGGCCGCGACCTCGCCGACCTCGACTTCTACCTGGCGCTCGCCTACTGGAAGCTGGCGATCATCCTCGAGGGCGTCTACGCCCGCTACGCGGCCGGCGCCTACGGCAAGGCCGACGAGGGGATCGAGGTCTTCGCCCGGCTGGTCGAGCGGCTGGCCGAGGCGGCCGAAGAGGCCGAGGCCGGCAAACCCTGAAATGACGCCGGGGCCGCGGCCCCGGCTTGCGGAACTCCCGGGACCTGCGCATTCCGCTGAGCGGAATTGACAGCTGGCCGTCCTCCTGAGAGTGTCGAACTCGGACCGTACCGAGAGCAAACTTAGGAGGGATCCATGAAACAGATCCGCACGCGGCTCACGTACGCCAACGTGATGTCGTCGATTGCCGTCTTCCTGGTGCTCGGCGGCGGCGCCGCGTTTGCCGCCACCCAGCTGCCCGCGAACAGCGTCGGCACCAAACAGATCAAGAAGAACGCGGTAAGGACCGGCAAGGTCTCGTTTGAAGCAATCCGGGCCGGCAAGCTGTCGAAAAATGCCGTCCCGACCAACCGACTGCGTGACAAAGCAGTGGCGACCGAAAAGATCGGGGACCAGGCGGTGACCGAGGGCAAGATCGGGGACGACGCAGTGACCACCGGCAAGATCGCCGCCGGCGCGGTCACCACCGGAAAGCTCGGTGACGAAGCGGTCCGGGCGGCGAAGCTCGGCCCGGTCACGATCCGATCGAACACCACCGCGGTCGGCACGGAAAGCACCGGCAACGTAACGGTCTCCTGCGAAGCGGGCGAGAAGATGATCGGCGGGGGCGGCGGGTTCAACATCGTCACCGCGGCACCGCACCCGCAGGTGATTACGTCGCAGAGCTCCAACTCAACCACCTGGCTCGTGCGGGCATTCAATCCGTCAGCTGCGTTCGCGCGGACCCTCACGGTTCAAGCCATCTGCCTCAACACCTAACGCCGGGCCCCGGCTCCGGGGAGCGGGGAACGCTTGCGCGACGGGGCGGCGGCAGTTCGCCGCCCCGTCCTCGTTCTCACACCATCCGCGTCGCGTGCCGGGGCTCGAGGTTGCCTTCGGCCTCGGCCTCGGCGCGCTTCGCCCAGCGGTTCAGCTCGCGGCGGGCGAGGACCATCTTGTGGACCTCGTCGGGGCCGTCGGCGAGCCGCAGCATGCGGCTGAACCGCCACATCGCCGCCAGCGGCGTGTCGTCGGTCATCCCCAGCGCCCCGTGGACCTGGATCGCCCGGTCGAGCACGTCCATCACCATGTTGGCGGCGACGACCTTGATCGCCGAGATCTGCTGACGGGCGGCGCGCTTGCCCTCGGCATCCATTTTCCAGGCCGCGAACAGGGTGAGCAGCCGGGCCTGGTCGATCTCCATCCGCGAGGCGGCGATCGACTCCTGGACGAACTGCTTCTCGCCCAACGGCCCGCCGAAGGCGAAGCGCTCGTTGGCGCGGCGGCACATCATCTCGTGCGCCCGCTCGGCGGTCCCGATCGCCCGCATGCAGTGGTGGATGCGGCCCGGCCCGAGCCGGTCCTGGGCGATCGCGAAGCCGGCGCCGCGCTCGCCGAGCAGGTTCCCCTTCGGCACCCGGCAGCCTTCGTAGCGGATTTCGCAGTGGCCGGGGCCCTCGGCGTGGCCCATCACCGGCACCGGCCGGATCAGGTTGAAGCCCGGAGTGTCGGTCGGCACGCAGATCATCGAGGCGCGTGAGTAGGGCGGCGCGTCGGGGTCGGTGATCACCATCGCGATCGCCAGCTCAGCGCCGACGGCGCCGGAGGTGAACCACTTGAGGCCGTCGACCACCCACTCGTCGCCATCCAACTCGGCCCGCCCCTCCAACAGGGTCGGGTCGGAGCCGGAGACCTCCGGCTCGGTCATCGAGAAACAGGACCGGATCCGGCCCTCCAGCAGCGGCTCCAGCCAACGCTCGCGCTGCTCGGCGGTGCCGTGCTCGGCGAGGATCTCCATGTTGCCGGTGTCCGGGGCGGCGCAGTTGAACAGCATCGGCGCCGCCGCCGGGCTGCGCCCCATCTCCTCGCAGAGCAGCCCGTACTCCCAGTTCTTCAAGCCGGGGCCGAACCGCTCGTCGGGCATGAACAGGTTCCAGAGCCCCCGCCCCTTAGCCTTCTCGCGCAGCTCGACCAGCCGCCTCGGGTAGGGGACGCCGGGGCCGACCTCGGCGTCGATCTCCTCCATCACCTCCCGCTCGACCGGGTAGAGCTCCTCCTCCATGAAGTCGAGGATCCGCCCGCGCAGATCCGCGACCTCGGGACTGGGACTGAAGTCCATCTCTCCTCCTGCTCGTCGCTTGGCCCGGAACGCTAGCTCAGCGCCGCCGGTACCGCGCGAAAAGCTCGCCCTCCTCCTCCAGCAGCCAGGCGAGCTCGAGCTCGGCCGGCTCGGGCAGCTCGCCCTCGAAGATTCGCGGCGCCGCCCCGCCGGTGAGCTTCGGCGCGGTGGTCAGGAAGAGCTCGTCGGCCAGGCCGGCCGCCCAGAGCTGGGCGTGCAGGCGGGGGCCGCCCTCGCAGAGCAGGGCGCGGACCCCCTCCCCGCGCAGGCCGCACAGCAGCTCGCCGAGGTCGACCCAGCCGTCGGCGCCGCTCTCGACCACGACCAGGCGCTTCGAGAGCCCGGAGTAGCGCTCCGCCCGCATCGTCCCCGCCCCGATCATCACCGCGTCGAACCGCTCGCGCAGACCGACCAGCATCTCGGTGTCGGCTCGCGACCCGATCGGCCCGGAGACGCCGCCGATCGTCGCCCGCCCGTCGAGCGTGGCGACGAAGTTGACCGCGACCCGCGGCCGCTCCGCCGGCGCCTCCTCCCAGGGCCGGTAGGCGGCGAGCTGCTCCGCCACCGTCGTCTCGCCGGGGTCGGGAAGCAAGCGCCTCATCGGCCGCTCAGGTGTAGTCGTGCCAGCCGGCGAACTCGCGGCCGGCGAACTGCTGCAGCGCCTTGACGTCCTCGCCGAAGCGGCCGCGGACCGTCTCGAACAGGTCGTCGGAGAGCTTCGGCTTCGGCGCCGGCGGCTTCTCGGGGTCGTGGACGACCTTCTCGACGATCCACCGCATCGACTCCGGCAGGCGGTCGAAGTTGCGGTCGAAGGAGCGGAAGCCCGGCAGCTTGATCAGCTTCTCCATGAACTGGTATTTGTCGCCCTGCTTGGCGCTCGACTTCTCCCACTCGCGGTCGAACTGCTCGGACTTGAAGCTCTCGTCGACGCCGGCGAAGGCGAACGCCTTGCGCATCGTCTCCTCGCGTTCGGTCTGCAGCTCCTCCTGGGTGATCACCTCGATCTGGTCGCGGTCGAAGCGCTCCAGGTAGGGCTGCAGCTGCATCCAGTACTTGGACCGGTTCATGTAGGAGGTGTTGGGCTCGGAGAGGACCTCGACCAGGTCGCCGCTCTCGTATCCGGCGCCGGTCGCATGTACCCAGTGGGAGAGGATGCGCTTGATCGGGTCGCGCACCATGTAGAGCAGCCGCGCGTCCGGACAGTGGCGCTGGATCCGCTCGGCGACCCCCTCGAAGCGGGGCAGGTTGGTGTAGTGCGGGGATGACTCGCCGCGCACCTTGAAGCGGCTGTCGAAGCGGCTCGCGTACCAGTCGAGGCCGAGGTCCCAGTTCAGCTCGGAGACGAAGAAGTTGAGCTCCTTCGGCTTCGACATCTGGACTTCGGGGTGCAGCCCCAGGTAGTGGTGGATGCTCGTCGTGCCGCACTTCAGGCCACCGACGATGATCAGGTTGGGCAGCTCCGCGTGGCGTTTGCGGCGGCGGCGAAGGCTGCTCTTGCGGTCAGCCGCGTAGCGCTCGCGGGCCCGCGCGCACATCGCCTCGTCGGCGGGATCGGCGGCGGGTTTGGGGGGCAGCGTGTGCGTCTCGGCGTCCGGCACGAGCGGGCTAGTGTAGCTGCGATGCCCGCCGGCGACCTCGGATCCAGCTTTGAATTCTTCTTCGACCGGGCCGCCGAGTTCTTCCGCAATCTCTCCCAGGTCGGGTGGAAACCGTTCGCCTTCGCGCTGCTCTGCCTGCTGGCGATGCAGCTCTGCCGCGCCTGGGCCTGGCGCAACGTGCTGCGGGCCGCCTACCCCGGCCAGCCGATCCCCTTCCTGCCGCTCAGCGCCGCCTACCTGGCCGGCGCCGGGATCAACGCCGTGATCCCGGCCCGGGCCGGCGACGTGACCAAAGTCTTCCTGGTCAAGCGCCAGATCCCCGGCTCCTCCTACCCGGCGGTGACCTCGTCCTTCCTGGTCCAGACCGTGTTCGACACCACGGTCGGGCTGCTCGTCCTCTCCTACGCGATCACCCAGGGCCTGCTGCCGCCGCTGCCGCGGATCCCCAACCTGCCGGCCTTCGAGATCGCCTACTGGGCCGAACATCCCCAGCAGCTGGCGATCGCCACCGCCGTCCTGGTCGCGGCGCTCGCGATCGCGATCGTCCTGCTCGCCCACCGGGTGCGCCGCTTCTGGGCCCGGGTCAAGCAGGGGTTGACGATCCTCACCCAGCCGCGCCGCTACCTGCGCGAGGTCGCGGCCTGGCAGGGGGTCGGCTGGCTCTTCCGGTTCGGCGCCTTCTGGTTCTTCCTCGACGCCTTTGGGATCGGCGGCTCGGTCGGCGCCGTGATGCTGGTGATGAGCGTGCAGGCGATCGCCAATGTCATCCCCTTCACCCCAGGCGGCGCCGGCGCCCAGCAGGCGCTCCTGGTCGCCACCCTCAGCGGCCCGTCCCGCACCGCGGTCCTCTCCTTCTCGGTCGGGACCCAGATCGCGATGGCCGCCTGGTCGGTCGTGCTCGGCTTCGCGGCGATCCTGCTCGTCTTCAAAACCGCCGACTGGCGAGGGCTGATCAGGCAGGCGGAAGCCGAGGAGGCGGAGGAGGCCGGCGTTGGCTAGGCGCTTTCTTTCACCTCTGGTTCAACAAAGCGCCTAGCTCGACCAGCCGGGGTAGCGGCTGGGGACCCGCCACTGCCAGGGCGGGCGCTCGGCGGCGGGGAAGGCGTAGTGGTCGCGGCCGGGCAGGGTCTCCAGTGGGACCAGCGCCGGGTCCTGGCTCTTCAACACCCTGGTTCGTGCCGCGGCGGCGACGTCGGCGCGGGTGGCGCGGCGGCGGACAGCCTCCCAGCCGAGGCCGGGGCGGTAGAGCCAGTAGACGATCTCCACCCAGCCGGCGGTGCGGCGCCGGTCGCGGAGCTCGGTGAAGGCGGTGGTGCGGCGCCCCGAGGCGGTGAGGCGCGTCCCGGCGGCAACCGCGCAGCTGGGTCGCCGGCAGCGGCGGAAGTCGACCGGCGCCAGCGGCAGGCCGCCGCGACCGGGGCGGGCAAAGGGCGCCGGCGCCAGGGCGCGGGCGAGCCGCGCCAGCGGCCAGCCGTAGGCGGGGACGAGCGGGTGGTGGCGGCAGGCGTCCGGGAGCCGCGGCGCGCAGGTCAGGCGGCGGCCCAGGGTCCGCGCCAGGTCGCGGCCGGCCCCGACCTCGCCGCCCGAAACGAGCGCCGCCAGGGCGGCGAGCAGGACCAGCGCCAGCAGCGCCGTCAGCCCCGCAGCCTCGACGCTTGCCGAGCCGCACTCCCCTCGCCTCGATCCCATGACCCGACGCTAGGCGGCGCGGGCGCGCCGTTGGCGCGCAAAACGTCAAGCCTCGGCGTCGCCGGAGTGGCGGGTTTGCTTACATGTCATGCGATGGAGGGCAGCCCCTTCAACCTCTTCGGCGACCCCGACGAGTTCCGCGCCCGGATGGAGGAGCTCTCGGAGCAGATGCAGTCCTCCCAGCGGGTCGCCTGGGCCGACAACGCGATCAAGCTCGCGGTCGACATGACCGTCGCCTCGATCGGCCGCCTCGAGCTGACCGGCAACTCCGACGAACAGGCGGCGCAGGTCCGCGACGCGATCCGCGTCCTCTTCCCCGAGGCCGTCACCCTCGTCCGCGAGGCCCGCGAAGGCCTCTCCTGAAGACTTTTACGGCCCACAGGGCGTAAAAGTCTTCAGAGCAGCTCGAAGCGCAGGCTGAGGACGGCGCCGCGGCCGGTCAGGGCGCCGGCGAGCTCGATCGGGAGGGCGATCGCCAGGGCGGGGATCGCCAGCACGACGCTGGCGAGGGCGTCGATCCGGCGCTGCCAGCGCCGTGGGGCCGGGGCGGAGCCGCCCCGGCCGAGCGCCCCGAGCGCCGCGTTGTGACCGAAGGTGACGCTGTTCAGCAGCGTCTGCCAGGTCGCCGCGAGGCTGGCGCCGGGCTGCCAGCGTGCGGACTTCACGACCTGGTCGCGGTGGGCGACCAGGCGCCGCACCGACTCGAGCGTGAACAGGTAGCGGCAGCCGGGCTCCAGCCCGGCCCAGCCGGCGCTGCCCAGCGAGCCGGCGAAGCTCCCTCGGTTGGCGATCCGCGCTCCCCCCCGGTCGCCGAGCCGGTCCAGCTCGCGCAACGCCGCCTCGACGTCGCCGGCCTCGCCGACCACGCCGAGGCCGCAGCTCTCGCAGCGGCGCACCGGGCCGGTCAGGCCGGGCTGGGCGGAAAGCCACCCGAACAGCGGCTCGCCGCAGGCGGGACAGGGCGGGTTCTCGGGCCCGGCCCCCGCCTCCAGCGGGACGACCGGGGTGTGCTGGCGTGCGCTCATGCCGATAGCGTACGCGCGTGCGGCACAGCGAGACCATGACCGCGGGGAGAGCCGCCGCCGCCCCGCGGATCCAGTCCGGCGAGAGGGGATAGAGAAGCGTGGAGAAGACCCGAGAGCAGGCCCTGGCATGGGAGGAGCGCTGGTCGGTCCCGACCGGGGTCGTGACCTTGGTCGCGGTCGCGCTGCTGATTGCCTCAGCCGTCGCGATCAGCGCGGTCAGCACCGGCGGCGACGCCGAGGTTCTGCGCTCGGTCGACGAAGAGACTTCCCGGGTCTGGATCTCCTCGATCCTCGAGGCCTTCGGGTTCGCACTGCTGCTCCCACCGCTCTACCTGCTCTTCCGCGCGGCCGCCACTCGCAGCACGCAGATGCGCGGCCAGCTGGTCGGGCTGGTCGTCGCCGCGCCGCTCTTCTTCGCCGCCGCCGCCCTGCTCAACGCCCACGCGACCACCGAGGCCGCCGACCAGTTCCTCGCCGGCGAAGCGAAGTCGACCCTGAGCGCGAAAGAGGCGGCCGCCGACTGCCGCGAAGAGCGGGACGACCTCGAGGCCGAAGAGTTCGGCGAGAAGTACGACCAGGGTTCCAGCCCGCAGGCCGACTGCGTGGCGACGATGCGCGCCGACGACGAGGCGGACAACGCGATCGGCGAAGCCTCGACCCGCGGCCTCGCCACCGGGTTCGGGCTCGGCGCCCGGCTGGCGCTGGCGATCGGCCTCTTCTACGCCTGCCTGCACGCGATGCGGGTCGGCCTGCTGACCCGCTTCTGGGGCTCGCTGGGGATGGCGCTGGCGGTTGCGGCGCTGCTGCTGCTGGTCCAGTTCACCTTGATCTGGTTCGTCTACTTCGGCCTGCTGCTGATCGGGCGACTGCCCGGCGGGCGGCCGCCGGCCTGGGCCAGCGGCGAAGCGATCCCCTGGCCGACGCCGGGCGAGAAAGCGGCCGCCGAACTGGAAGCCGAGGACGGCGAAGCGATCGACGTCGAGCCGCTCGAGCCCGACCCGGACGGCCCGCCCGACGCCGGCGACGGGGACGCGGACGGCCGCTACGGGAGCGAACGGCGCAAGCGCAAGCGCCGCGAGTGAGATGGGCGCCCGGCCGCACCTCGCCACGCCGCAGGAAGGCGACCCGGCGATCGTGCTGCGCGGCGTCGCCAAGACCTACGGCAGCGGCGAGGTCGCGGTCCACGCGCTGCGCGGCGTCGAGCTGGAGATCTGGCCGCAGGAGTTCGTCGTCCTGCTCGGCCCCAGCGGCTCGGGCAAGACGACGCTGCTCAACCTGATCGGGGGGATCGAGGCGCCCAGCGCCGGCTCGATCGAGGTCGCCGGCCGCGACGTCGCGGCGCTCGACGAGGAGGGCCGCACCCGGTACCGGCGCGAGACCGTCGGCTTCATCTTCCAGTTCTTCAACCTGATCCCGACCCTGACCGCGCTGGAGAACGTCGAGCTGGTCGCCGAGCTCGGCGACGGCGACGGCCGCGCCGCCGAGATGCTGGAGCGGGTCGGGCTCGGCGACCGGCTCGACCACTTCCCGGCCCAGCTCTCCGGCGGCGAGCAGCAGCGGGTCGCGGTGGCGCGGGCGCTGGCCGGCGGGCCGCGGGTCCTGCTCGGCGACGAGCCGACCGGCGCCCTCGACCTGGAGACCGGTCGCACCGTGCTCGAGCTGCTGCACCAGCTCAGCCACGAGCTGCGCCAGACGGTGCTGCTGGTCACCCACAACGCCTCGATCGCCCGCATGGCCGACCGGGTGCTGAGGCTGCGCGACGGCGAGATCGTCGGCGACGAGCGCAACCCCGAGCCGCTGGCCGCCTCGGCGCTGGACTGGTGAGCCGCCGGTGAGGGTGCTGCGCACCAAGGCGCGCCGCGACATCGGCCGCCAGCGCGCCTCCTTCGTCGCGATCGGGGTGACGATCTTCCTCGGCGTCACCCTGTTCGGAGCCAGCTACGACGCCTACCGCAACCTCGACGACTCCTACAAAGCCGCCTTCACCGAGTACCGCTTCGCCAACCTGACCGTGACCGGCGGCGACAGCGCCGAGATCGCCGCGGCGGCGCGGCGCGAGCCGGGCGTCGAGGCGGTGCAGCCGCGGGTCCAGGAAGACCTGCCGCTGCGCACCGGCCCCGACAAGCTGCTGGGCCGGGTGGTCGGGCTGCCGCCGGACCGCCAGCCGGCGGTCAACCGGGTCGAGGTCGAAAGCGGCTCCTACCTCGACCCCGCGCGTCCCGACGCGGTGCTGATCGAGAAGCACATGGCCGAGACCTTCGAGCTGGGGGTCGGCGACAGGGTCGAGGCGGTCGGCCCCGAGGGCGGCGTCTCGCTGCGGATCGTCGGCGTCGCCTCCTCGCCGGAGTACTTCTGGCCGGCTCGCAGCCGCCAGGAAATCCTCCCCTCGCCGAAGAGCTTCGGTGTCCTCTTCGCCGCCGAGGAGACGGCGCGGCGGCTGGCCGGCCTCGACGGCCCCAACCAGGTCGCGATCTACTACCGGGACGGGGCCGAGGACCCGGCGCTGACCGAACGGCTGAGCCGCGAGGCGGCGGCGCTGGGGGCGGGCGACGTCCTGACCCGCGAGGACCAGCCCTCCAACAGCGCCCTGCAGCAGGACGTGAAGAGCTTCCAGGAGCTGGCGGTCCTCTTCCCGCTGCTCTTCCTGACCGCGGCGGCGCTGGCCACCTGGGTGCTGATGCGCCGCCTGGTCACCGCGGAGCGGCCGACGATCGGGATGCTGCGGGCCTGCGGCTACTCGCGCCGCCAGGTCGTCCGCCACTACCTCACCTACGGGGTCGCGACCGGGCTCGCCGGCGGGGTGCTGGGGGCCGCCGCGGGGCTGGCCCTGGCCGGGGTCGTCACCGACGCCTACACGGCGGAGCTGGCGATCCCGGTCACCCTGGTCTCCTTCTCGCCGCTGACCGCGCTGGTCGGGATCGGGTTCGGGCTGGCGACCGGCGCCCTCGCCGCGGCGCTGCCCGCGGCCTCGGCGGCCCGGGTCGCCCCAGCCGAGGCGATGCGCCGCTTCGCCCCCGGCGGCCACGGCCGGCTCAGCCTCGCCGAGCGGCTGCTGCCGCCGCTGCGCCGGCTGCCGGTCCGGTGGCGGATGACGCTGCGCGGGATCGGCCGCAACCCGCGCCGCTCGCTCTCCACGATCCTCGGCGTCGTCCTCGCGATGACCCTGATCCTCGTCTCCTGGGGGATGGTCGACACCACCCAGATCCTGGTCGACCGCCAGTACGGCGAGGTCGAACGCCAGGACGCCGAGCTCTACTTCGAGGGGACGCTGGACCGGGAGGAGCTTGGCCGGGTGCGGGGGACCGAGGGTGTCGCCGAAGCCGAAGCGGGGCTCAGCGTCCCGGTCTCGGTCAGCGCCGGCGAGCGCCGCTACCAGACCGTGTTGAAGGGCTTCCAGCCCGACACCACGATGCACGGCTTCCTGCTCGAGGGCGGCGGCACGACGACGCTGCCACCGGCCGGGGTGCTGGCCGGCGAGGCGCTGCAGGGCAAGGTCGCGGTCTCGACCGGGGACCGAATCGGGATCGCCGCGCCGGGCACGGGGGTGGCGACCGAGGCGCCGATCGAGGCCTTCCTCGAAGAGCCGCTCGGCACCTACCTCTACGCCTCGCTCGACCCGATCCGCCAGCTCGCCGGCCCGCGCCTCGGCCTCGGCAACGTCGCCCTGGTCCGTTACGAGCCGGGGGTCGACCGCGAAGAGATGCGGCGCCGGCTCAGCGCCCTGCCGGGCGTCGTCGCCTACTCCGACTCCAACGCGCTGCGCGAAGCGGTCGACGAATACCTCGGCCTCTTCTACCTCTTCGTCGGGGTGATGCTGCTGTTCGGCGCCGCGATGGCCTTCGCCCTGCTCTACAACTCGACCCAGGCCAACCTCGCCGAACGCTCGGTCGAGGTCGCCACCCTGCGCGCCGCCGGCACCCCCTTCCGCACCCTCTCGCGGATGATCACCGCCGAGAACTTCCTGGTCACCGCGATCGGGATCGTCCCCGGCCTGCTGATCGGGGTCGAGGTCTCCCGCCTCTTCCTCGGCTCGTTCAGCAGCGACGCCTTCAGCTTCGAGCTCCAGGTCCGGACCTCGACCCTGGTCCTCAGCTCAGTGGCGATCCTCGCCGTCTCCCTGCTCTCCCAGCGCCCCGGCCTGCGCGCCGTCAAACGCCTCGACATCGCCCGCGTCGTGCGCGAGCGAGCGGCCTGAGCAACCGGCCAAAACCGAAGCAGACCGGCACCCACCACTCACTGACCGCAGCGGGGGTCCGGGTGGGGGTGGAGCGTCTTGTACTTTTCGGCTGCGCCGAAAAGTTAAGCGGAACCCCCACCCGGACCCCCGCCCGCCGCGACCTGCTTGCGGTGGGTGCGGATCTCGCTGAGGATCCGCTCGAGGCGCGGCTCGGCGGAGTTGTCGACGTGGCTCATCGCGGCGGCGACGCCGGGGTGGACGGCGGCGATCCGGTCGTGCATCGCCTGGGCGACGGCGCGGTAGGTCGGGTGGCCCTCGCGGCCGGAGCGCAGCTCGATCAGGTGCATCGCCTCGCGCGCGTTGAGGTCGAGCGTGAACCGGATCCGGTAGGCGAGGCTGAGCGCGTAGGGGGCGAGCTCGGGCAGACCGGCGGCGACCAGCCGCTCGTGCTCGGCCCGGGAGATCTCCAGCCCGCGCTCGAACTCGGCGTCGAGGCCGGCCTCGACCAGCTCGGCGGGGACGTCGGCGCCGAGGTCGGGGCCGAGCCGCTGCCACTGACAGGTCAGCATCCGGTGCCGCTGCAGGTCGCGGAAGGCGCCGTAGTCGGCGACGATCTCGAACCGGTAGCGCAGCGCCTCGAAGCCGCGGCCGGGGCGGTGGCGGCGGTTGGCGCGCTCGCCGACCACGGCGGCCAGCAGCTCCGCTCGCTCCTCGCGGTCGAGGCCGTCGATCCGGGCGAGGACCTCGGTCTCCGGCGCGGTCGAGGACTCGAACAGCGAGGCGGCAAGCAGGTCCTCTTCGCGGCCGTCGACGTGGACCAGCTCGACCGAGGGCGCGCCGCCCTCCTCGCCGCGCCGGTCGAGCCCCAGCCTGGCGACCCAGCTCTCGGTCCGCTCGCGGCGGCGCTCCAGGTAGGCGATCCACTCGCCGCCGCGATCGGGCCGGTCGACCCGGGAGACGAAGCTCGGCATCACCTGCTTCAGCTCGGTGAGGATCATGCCGCCGTACTCGCGCGCCTCCGGCAGCGGCGAGGCGAGCAGCCGCATCATCAGCTGCTCATAGGCCTGGCCCGAGGCGTAGATCCCGACGTGGCTGAGCGTCGCCGCCGGCAGCAGCCCGCGCAGCAGGTCGAGCGCCTTGGCGCGGATCGATCGCCGCCACGCCCCCTCCGGCTCCTCGTCGCCGCGCGGCCAGCGCTCGGCCGCCCAGGTCTCGGTCCGCTCCAGGAGGCGCGAGTAGATCGCGAACAGCTCGTCCATCGCCGCGGCGAACTGCGGCCCCAGCCGCTCGTCGCGGTAGAAGCGGTAGCCGCCATCGGGCAACGGCTTGTCGTAGGGGATGTACCGGGTCGACTGCTCCAGGTAGGCGGCCAGCCGGCCGCGCTGCAGCTGCTTGGTGAGGACGTTGGAGACCCACTCGCAGGCGACGTGGGCGCCGCCGACCTGGGCGATCGAGTCGTCGCCGTAACCGACGAAAACCCGCTCGTAGAGCCGCGCCGCCCGCTCTCCCTCCTCGGCGTCGAAGGGCCGGCCGGCGGCCGGGGCGTCGGCCGCGAACTCCTCCAGGTAGAGGCGGCGGACCCCGCCCGAGTAGCGCGAGTAGCGGGCGAACAGCGCTCCCTTCACCGTCTCCGGCAGGTTGACGAGCGCGAACACCGGCCGGTCGAGGTTGGTGAAGTGAGGGGCGAGAAGGGCCCGCTCCTCGGAGGTGAACTCTTCTACCGGGTAGCGCACTCGGCGCATCGTAGTGGCGGCCGACGACGAGGGCGGCGGGTCCGCATATCCTCCCGGTACGCGATGAAAGGCCAGAACTCGCAATGAACGATGCTGGGCGGACTCCGGAGCCGCAGCGGCCCGACCCGCTCAACCCGGTGCTGCTGCTGGCGGCGCTGGTGACGATCGCGGTCGGCCTGCTGGCGCCGCTCCTGCTCGGCTCCTTCTCGCAGTCCCAGGCGCTTGTCCTCGCCCTGGTCGAGGCCGCCTGCCTGGCCGCTGTGGCGGGCGGCATCGTGATCCTGATGCGGCGGCTGCGGGCAAGCCACCGGGCGCTGTGGGCGCTGGCGCGGCGCGACGAGCTGACCGGGGTCGGCAACTACCGAGCCCTGCACGAGCGGCTGGGGTCGGAAATCGCCCGCCACGGCAGGCGCCGCCGTGAGCTCGCCCTGGTCCTGCTCGACCTCGACGGCTTCAAGCAGATCAACGAGCGCTTCGGCCACCTCGAAGGCGACCGCCTGCTGGCCGAGATCGGGGCGGCGCTGAGCAACGAGGTGCGCGGCGAAGACTCGGTCTTCCGCCAGGGCGGCGACGAGTTCGCGGTGATCGTCCCCGAGACCAGCGCGACGGCGGCGGCCGAGGTCGCGGCGCGGCTGCGGGAGCGGGTGGCGCGGCGCGGCTTCGGCAGCGACGCGAGTCGGCCGGTCTCCGCCGCGACCGGGTTCGCGATGTTCCCCACCGACGGCGACACGGTCGAGGACCTGCTCGGCTTCGCCGACCTCGACCTCTACGGCGCCAAGCACCGCCGCGAGGCGGCCGGCGAGGGGCGTCCCGACGGCAGCCCCGCCTGACAAGGCGCTTTCCTTCACCCCTGGTTCAAGAAAGCGCCTTGTCAGGCGGGGCCTCCCGGGTCAACTCGACGCGGTGGCCGCCCGGGGCGGTGACGTGGGCGCGGGGCGAGCCCCACAGCTCGCGCCGCGGCTCGACCTCGAAGCCGTGCGCCCGCAGCCGCTCGACCGTCGCCTCGAACTGCGGCGCCAGCACCGCGAAATGGCCGCGCGGGGGCGCCACCGGGCGCTCGGTGTGCATCAGGTGGACTTCGGTGCCCCCGCTGCGCAGCCAGGTGAAGCCCTCGGCCAGCGCCGGCGGCGGCTCGACCCGCTCGAAGCCGAGCAGCTCGAACAGCTCGACGCAGCGGTCGATGTCGGCAGGAGCGACCTCGATTCCGACGTGGTGGATCATCGCGCCGGAACGAGGTTAGGGCACGCCGCCGAGGGCACAGAGTTGGCACAAACACGTAGGTTTTTGTCTGCTACCGTGGGCGGCATGGCAGCGGCAAGGGACACATGGACGGACGGCAGGCTCGACGACCTCAACGGGAGGGTCGATGATCTGAGCAGTCGGGTGGATGCGGGCTTCGCGCGGGTCGATGACCGCCTCGACGGGCTGCACAGGACGATGATCCTCGGCTTCGCTGGGATCGCCGCAAGCGTGATCGCAAGCACGGTTGGCGCTATCTGCGCGATGCTTGCCACCCAGCTCTAGCAACGCTCCAGACGGGCCGCTTAGAACAGGGAGGCGCCGGCGCGTTCGGCGAACTCGACCAGCGGCTGCGGGATCACGCCGAAGAAGACGGTTGCCGCAGCGGCGAGCAGCGCCGGGCCGGCCAGGTACCAGCGGCGGCCCGCCTCGGGGTCGACCGGGTCGGCCTCGGGCGCGGCCCCGGCGATTGCCGGGGCGCCGCTCGGCGCCTCGCCGCCCCGCATCCACATCGCCGCCACCACCGGCAGGTAGTAGCCGAGCGAGATCATCGTCCCGACCGCGATGAAGACGCCGAGCCAGGTGTAGCCGCCCTCGACCAGGGCCTCGATCAGGTAGAGCTTGCCGATGAAGCCGGCGGTCGCCGGCAGCCCGGCCAGGGCCAGCATCGAGATCGTCAAGGGCCAGGCGAGCAGCGGCCGCTCGGCCCCCAGCCCGCGCACCGCGCGGACCGAGTCGCCGTACGGGGTCTCGCGCTCGCGGGCGACGACCACCGCGAAGGCGGCGAGGTTCATCAGCGCGTAGGCGGCGAGGTAGAAGACCAGCGAGCTGGCCCCGGCCTCGGTGGCGACGACGACGCCGCCGAGGATGTAGCCGGCCTGGGCGATCCCCGAGTAGCCGAGCATCCGCTTCAGCGAGGACTGGCCGAGCGCGCCGACGTTGCCGACCACGATCGAGATCGCCGCCAGCGCGGCAAGCGCCGGCTGCCAGTCGTCGACCTGCGGGCCGAGCGCGCCGTCGAAGAAGCGGATGAAGACCGCGAAGGCGGCCGCCTTGGTCGCCACCGCCATGAACCCGGTGATCGGGGTCGGCGCCCCCTCGTAGACGTCCGGCGTCCACTGGTGGAAGGGGGCGATCGAGGTCTTGAAGGCGAGCCCGACCGCCGACATCGCGATCCCGATCAGGATCAGCGGGTCGCCGATCAGACCGCCGTGCGCCATCCCCCGGGCGATCCCGGCGAAGTCGGTCGAGCCGGTGCCGCCGTAGATGAACGCCAACCCGTAGAGCAGCGTCGCCGAGCCGAGCGAGCCGACGATCAGGTACTTGAGCCCCGACTCCAGCGAGCCCTCGCGGCTGAGGTTGGTCGCGCAGAGGATGTAGAGGGGGATCGAGAGGGTCTCCAGGGCGATGAAGAAGCTGACCAGGTTCTCGGCCTGGGCGAGCAGGACCATGCCCAGCACCGAGCCGAGCAGCAGCGCGTGGTACTCGCCCGAGCCCGCCTCGGAGACCGCCCGCTCGCGGATCGAGAGCAGCACGCAGACGGCGGCGGTGAGGATCGCGATCAACGAGATCGCGATCGCCAGGTCGTCGAGCCGCAGCGCCCCGGCGACCAGGTCGAGGTTCTCGCCCCAGTGCCAGATCAGCAGCCCGGCGGCGGTGGCAAGGGTGACCATGGTCAGCGCCGGCGCCCAGCGGCGCAAGGGGCTGACCGCGCTGAGCAGGACGACGCAGATCCCGACCGTGAGCGCGATCAGCGGCGAGATCCCCGCGTAGTCGATGGTCGGGGCGTCGAAGCTCATCGTTCCGCCAGCTTCCCCTCGGGGGCGTCGCCGCGCTTCACCGCGGCGATCGTCTGCTTGACCGTGGGCGCGGTGCGCTCGAGGATCAGCTGCGGGTAGAGGGCGAGGGCGACGATGCAGGCGACCAGCGGCGCCAGCACCAACCCGTCGCGGAGCGAGATCTCACGCGAGGCGACGCCGTCGGGCAGCCGGTTGTGCATCGTGCGCTGGTAGAGGCGAAGGGCGTAGTAGGCCGACATCGCGACGCCGCTGATCGCGATGCAGGCGAAGACGATCTTCTCCTGGAAGAGCCCGTTGAGGATGTAGAACTCGCCGATGAAGTTGGCCGAGCCGGGCATCGCCAGAGTGGCCAGCGCGACGACCAGGAAGAGGGCGGCGAGGACCGGCGCCCGCATCGCCATCCCCCCCATGCTGCGCAGGTCTTCGGTCCCGGTCCGCTCGGCGAGGATCGCGACGATCACGAAGACCGGGGCGACGACGAGGCCGTGGTTGACCATCTGCAGGACGGCGCCGTCGGAGCCGTCGGCGCGGAGGGCGAAGATCCCCAGCGTGATGAAGCCGAGCTGGGCGATCGAGGAGTAGCCGGCGATCAGCCGCACGTTGGTCTGGGTGAAGGCCATCACCGAGCCGTAGAGGACCGAGGCGAGGGCGACCACCAGGACCACCTCCTGGAACTCGACCGTGGCGTCGGGGAAGACCGGCAGCACGACGCGCAGGAAGCCATAGGCGCCGACCTTGGCGAGCACGCCGGAGAAGACGATCAGGGCCGGCAGCGGCGCCGCCCGGTAGGCGTCCGGCATCCAGCCGTGCAGCATGAAGGCGGGCATCTTGACCAGGAAGGCGGCGGCGAAGAACCAGAAGATCCAGCGCTGGCTCTCGACCCCGATCCCCTGCTGTTTGAGCTCGGCGATCGAGAAGGTGATCTGGCCGCCGTCGGCGGCGATGATCGCGGTGGCGATCGCCGCGACCAGCATCAGCAGCGAGCCGATCAGCGTGTAGACGATCATCTTCAGCGTCGCCGCCGGCGCGGTCATCCCGCCCTCGGCGCTGCGGTCGGTCCCCCAGGCCCCGAACAGGAAGTAGAACGGGACCAGCATGAAGTCGAAGAAGAGGACGAAGAGCAGCAGGTCCTGAGCGAGGAAGGCGCCGATCGTCGCCGTCTCGGCCAGCAGCATCAGGAAGAAGAAGAGCTGCGGCCGCTCCTGCTCGCGGAAGGCGCCGAAGGCGATGCCGCCGACCCAGAGCACCGCGGTCAGCAGGACGAGGAAGAGGTTGAGGCCGTCGAGGCCGAGGCTGTAGTCGACCCCCAGCCCGGAGATCCAGGCGACCTCGACCGAGTGCTGCAACCCGGAGTTGCCCGAGTCGAAGTCGAAGACCATCCCGACCGCGATCGCCAGGGTGGCGACGGCGCCCAGGGTCGCCCACCACCCGGTCGCCCGCTTCGGCAGGAAGAGGCCGACGACGGCAAAGGCCAGCGGGGTCCAGAGCAGGGCGTTGATCATGAGCTGGAGAGCAGGAAGTAGAGGGCCAACCCGGCGAAGCCGGCGATCAGGAGCAGCGCGTAGCTGCGGACGAAGCCGTTCTGGACGGCGCGGACGACGCCGCCGGCGCCGCGCACCGTCTGCTCGGTGCCGGTCACCGCGCCGTCGACCACGTAGCGCTCGAAAACGCGGTTGGCGAAGCGGCCGATCGCCAGCACCGGGCGGACCACGAGCAGGTCGATCGCCTCGTCGAAGTACCACTTGTTGAGGCAGAGCAGGTAGACCGGGCGGAGGCGCTGGCGGAACAGCGCCGGCAGCTCCGGCTGGCGCACCCAGAGCAGCCAGGAGACGAGGATCCCGAGCACCGCGATCACGCCGCCGATCGCCAGGCCGCGCCACTCGGCGCCGACGCTGGGGTGGATCGAGGCCAGCGGCGAGTCGTGGAAGGTCGGCTCGAGGAAGGAGAAGAGGACGTCGGTGACGCCGGGCACCTGGACCAGGCCGGCGAACAGGGCGCCGAACCCGAGCACCGCCATCGCGAAGGCCATCGACCGCGACTGCTCGGCGATGTGGTGTTCGGAGCCGGGGAAGCCGACGTCCGGGTCCTCGGGCTCCAGGGTGTGCGGGTTCTGGGCCGGACCGTGGTAGAGGTGGCCGGTCTCGATCAGCTCCTGCGCCTCCGTGCAGGGCCGGCCGGGGAGGACCCGGAAGATCAGCCGGAAGGTGTAGAGCGCGGTCAGGAAGGCGCCGACGTAGCCGCCGATCGCCATCCAGAAGTACATCCCGCCGCGCGCCTCGGCGAAGGCGAGGATCGAGTCCTTGGAGAAGAAGCCGGAGGTGCCGGGGAACGCGGCGAGCGCCAGGCCGCCGACCAGCAGCATGATCGAGGTGAACCGCATCGCCTTCCAGAAGCCGCTCATCCGGTCGATGTTCTGCATGTTCGCCATCGCCGAGATGATCGAGCCGGCGGCCATGAACAGCAGCGCCTTGAAGAAGGCGTGGGTCATCAGGTGGAAGAGGCCGGCGCTGTAGGCGCCGATCGAGACGCCCATGATCATGTACCCGATCTGGCTCATCGTCGAGTAGGCGATCACCCGCTTCATGTCGGTCTGGGCGATCGCGATCGTGCCGGCGATGAGCAGCGTCGCGAGGCCGACGAAGGCGGCGATGTCGGCGGCGGTCGGGGCGAGCACGAAGAGGACGTTGGTGCGGGCGATCAGGTAGACGCCGGCGGTGACCATGGTCGCGGCGTGGATCAGCGAGGAGACCGGGGTCGGGCCCTCCATCGCGTCCGGGAGCCAGGTGTGGAATGGGATCTGGGCCGACTTGGCGAAGGCGCCGACCAGCAGCAGCAGGCAGATCGCGGTGATCGTCCCGCCGCCGACCGCGAAGGTCTCCGGCGCCCGCTCGAACACCGTGCCGTAGTCGAGGGAGCCGACCTCGCGAACGATCAGGAAGGCGGCGAGGACCAACCCGATGTCGCCGACCACGTTGATCACGAAGGCCTTCATCCCGGCCGCGGTCGCGGTCTGGCGCCGGTACCAGAAGCTGACCAGCGCGTAGGAGGCGAAGCCGACGAAGGCCCAGCCGACGATCAGCAGCACGAAGTTGCCGGCCAGGACCAGCAGCAGCATCGAGAAGACGAAGAAGTTGAGGTAGCTGAAGAAGCGCCGGTACCCCTGGTCGGACTTCATGTAGCCGAAGGAGTAGACGTGGATCATCGAGGAGACCCCGGTGACGACCAGGACCATGAAGGTGGAGAGCGGGTCGACGTAGATCCCGAGCTTGATGTCGAGCCCGGCGACGCTGGCGTAGTCCCAGAGCGAGGAGGCGTGGTGGCGGGCCTCGGCGTCTTCGCCGAGCAGGGTGACGAGGACGCCGATGCCGCAGGCGAAGGCGAGGCCGACCGCGGCGATCCCGATCGCGCCGCAGAGGCGCGCCGGCAGCACCCGGAAGCCGAGCGCGATACCCAGCGAGCCGAGCAGCGGGAAGAGCAGGACCAGCCAGGCCCAGGCGGTGGCGCTCATCCGCGCAGCCCCCTCAGCTCATCGACGTTGAGCGGCAGCTTGCGGCGGAAGATGGCGACGATCAGGCCCAGCCCGACGACCACCTCGCAGGCGGCGACGACCATCACCACGAGGGCGAAGATCTGCCCCTCTTCGTTGCCGACCATGCGGCTGAAGGCGATCAGGGCGAGGTTTCCGGCGTTGAGCATCAACTCGAGGCAGAGCAGGATCACGATCGGGCTGCGGCGCAGCAGGATGCCGGCCGCCCCGGTGGCGAAGAGGAGCGAGGAGAGGACTATGTACCACTCGATGTTCACGCGGTGTCCTCCTGCCGTTTGCCGGCCAGGACGACCGCGCCTATGGCTGCCAGCAGGAGCATGATCGAGGCGGCCTCGAAGGGGAGCAGGAACTTCTCCAGCAGCAGGGTGCCGACCGCCTCCGGGTTGCCGAAGCCGGGATCGACGTCGGGCCCCTCGGTGCCGAGCGCCAGCAGCGCCGAGGCGAGCACCGCGACCGAGAGCTCGACGAAGAGCGCGATCGCCAGCAGCGGCGCCAGCAGCCGCTGGCCGGGGATCGGCTCCCAGGCGGGCTCGCCGCCGCCGACGTAGGCGACGACGAAGACGTAGAGCACCATCACCGCGCCGGCGTAGACGACGACCTGGGCGGCGGCGAGGAAGGCCGAGCTGAGCAGCAGGAAGAGCGCCGCCAGCGAGAAGAGGTGGACGATCAGCGCCAGCACGCTGTAGAACGGGTTGCGCATCGCGACGACGCCGACCGCGCCGCCGAGCGCCCCGATCGCGGAGCCGAAGAAGAGGACCTCTTCCACCTACTCGCCCTCCGCCCTCAGCGGCGTGCGCTCGACCGGCTCGGCGAGCAGCATCTCCTTGGTGAAGATCAGGTCGTCGCGGTCGTAGTCGGCCATCTCGTAGTCGTGGCCCATCGTGATCGCGTCGAAGGGGCAGGCGATCTCGCAGTAGCCGCAGAAGATGCAGCGCGAGAGGTTGATCTCGTAGACCGCCGCGTAGCGCTCACCGGCGGAGACGCGGTCGCCGGGGATGTTCTCGGCGGCGACGACGCGGATGCAGTCGGCCGGGCAGGCGGCGGCGCAGAGCGAGCAGCCGACGCACTTCTCGAGGCCCGTGTCCTCGAACTTGTGGAGTTTGTGGCGGCCGCGGAAGCGCGGGTAGACCGGCGTCTTCTCCTCGGGGTACTGGATCGTCATCGGGCCCTCGACCAGCCGCGCCATCGTCGTCTTCAGGCCGCGCAGGGTCTCGCCGAAGGCGCGGTAGGCGCCCTTGACGCCGCCCGCCTCGGGGCCGCGCTGCACCTCGACCACCTCGATCGAGTCGAGGTAGGAGGCGGATTTGGGGTCAAAGGTCATCGCCGCGCCCCCGTTGTCGAGTTTCTTCGGCATATCCGAACAAAAGCGCCACGCATCACGTGACCACCACCAGGACCGCGGTGACCAGGACGTTGAGGGTGGCGAGCGGCAGCAGGACCTTCCAGCCGAGGCTCATCAGCTGGTCGTACCGCAGCCGCGGCAGCGTCGCCCGCACCCAGATGAAGACCAGGACCAGGCCGATCATCTTGGCCAGCATCCAGATCGGGTCCAGCCAGCCGGGGCCGGGGCCCATCCAGCCGCCGAGGAACATCGCCGCGGCGATCCCGGAGACGACCAGGATCTCCATGTATTCGACCAGCAGGAAGGAGCCGAACCGCATCCCGCCGTACTCGGTCATGAAGCCCTGGACCAGCTCGGCGTCCGCCTCGGGCATGTCGAACGGGGTGCGGTTGGTCTCCGCGAACCCGGCCAGCATGAAGATCAGGAAGCCGACGATCTGGGGCGCGATGTACCAGACCGGGCCCTGGGCGTGGACGATGTCGACCAGCGAGAGCGAGCCGGCCATCATCACCACGCCGAGCAGCGCCAGGCCCATCGAGACCTCGTAGGAGATCAGCTGCGCGGCGGAGCGCATCGCCCCCAGCAGGCTGTATTTGGAGCCGGAGGCCCAGCCGCCGAGGACCAGCCCGTAGAAGGCGATCGAGCCGACCGCGAAGAAGTAGAGGATCCCGATCGGGACGTCGATCCCGTAGAACCCGACCCCGTCCTTGACGTCGCCCCAGGGGATGATCGCCAGGGCGAGGACGGCGGAGAGGACCGGCAGCAGCGGCCCGAGGATGAACAGGGTCGAGACCGCGTTGGCGGGCCGGAAGGACTCCTTGGAGATCAGCTTGCCGACGTCGGCGAGCGGCTGCAGGATCCCGAACGGGCCAACCCGGTTGGGGCCGTAGCGGTGCTGGAAACGGCCGATCAGCTTGCGCTCGACCACGGTGAGGATCGGCAGGATGCCGAAGATCACCGCGAAGATCACGATCGACTTGACGACCATGATCCAGGTCGCTTCCGCGAACCCGACCTCGGCGAAAACGGGGCTCATGCCTCGACGCCCTCCAGCTTCGAGATCTCCACGCTGACCGGGCCGCCGTTCAGCAACGCGTTCGCGTTGCCGTCGGCCACACCCTCAGCAAGGAAGCAGACTCCAGCGGGCACCCGCTCCCTGATCGCGACCTCGGCCTCGACGCTGGCGCCGTCTTGGGCGACCCGCACGGCGTCGCCGCTCTTCAGCCCCAGGCGCTCGGCATCTTCCGGCGACAGCTCCAGCTTCTGCTGCGGCGCCAGGAACCGCAGCGGCGGGTTCAGCTCGCTGACCGGCCCGGCCCAGAGGTCGCGATAGGTGCCGAGGGCGAGGGACGCGGGCGTCGGAGGCGTCGGCACCCCCTCCTCACTCGCAACTCGTCGTTGGGGCGTGGTGCTGCTGGCGCCCGGGGCGGAGTTCTCCTCCCGCGCAAAACGTTCGGAGGGGGCGCCGACGCCTCCTACTGGGCTCGGGGCCGCGGAAGCTGATGGGGTGTCTTGCCAGCGGATGCCTCGGCCGCCGATTGACTCGTCGGTGATGCTGGCGTAGAACGGGACCGCGCTGGTGAGGGCGGCGAAGGCGGTGGGTTGGGACGTGATCCCGGTGTCGAGGCCGAGGGCGGTCGCAAGCTCGCCGAGGACCTGGATGTTGGAGCGGACATCTCCGGGGCGGGGAGCTGAGGGACGGACGCGTTGCAGGCGGCCGTCGGGGTGCGTCACCGTGCCGTCTTTCTCAGCGTGGGTCTCAAGTGGGAGGACTACGTCGGCCTTGGCGGTGGTTGCCGTCTCGAAGGTGGAGAAGCTGACGACGTGGTTGGCGGCAGTGAGGGCGGCGTCCCAGGCTGCCGTGTCCGGGAAGTCGCGCAGCGGGTCGACGCCGAAGAGGAGGACGGCGTCAAGCTCGCCCGCCTCGAGGGCGGCACGAATCTGCTCAGTCGAGCGGCCGCTCGGCACCTCAGCCAGCCCCGGCCCCGCATCGGGCAAGCAGCCAGCCTCACGCAGCCCACGAGCATTGGCGAACTCAGGAACCTCAAGCAAGCCGGAACCCTCGGCCTCGGCGATTCCGAGCGACGCAGCGAGGTCGAGCAGGGCACCGGCCCCATCCTCCTCGCGCAGCACCCGATCGCCCCAGATGACGACGACGGACTCCGCGTCATGGAGCACCTCGGCCAGCGTCGACACCCCCTCCGAACGTTTTGCGCGGGAGGAGCCCAACGCTTCGGGCGACAGCTCGCCAACCTCACGACGACGAGTTGCGAGTGAGGAGGGGGTGTCGGCGCTGGCCACGAGTTCCGCAAGGAAGGCAGCGGCCTCGCCAGGCGCGTAGCGAACGACCGCCTCGGCGCCACCGTCCAGCGCGGTAGGCCGCTCGGTGGCGACCGCGAGCTTGGCCCCGTTGCGGCGGATCGCCTTGCGGACCCGCAGGTCGAGGATCGGAGAGCTGTGCAGCGGGTCGGTGCCGAGCACGAGGATCGCGTCGGCGTCGTCGATCTCGCGCACCCGGGCGCTCAGCGCCGGCTCGGCGAGCCGCGTCAGCGCCGGCCGGCCCGCCCCGCGCGAGGGGCGCGAGTCGAGGTCGGGGGAGCCGAGCGCGTCGCGGACGGTCCGCTGCACGAGGAAGGCCTCCTCGTTGGAGGCGTCGCCGACGATCGCCGCGACGCGGCGGCCGCGCAGGCCCTCGGCGGCGCGGGAGATCGCCGTCTCCCAATCGGTCGCGGCGCCGCCGCGCAGGCGGGGGCCGTCGACCCGCTTCTCGTCGCCGAACATCTCGAAGCCGTAGCGGCCGCGGTCGCAGAGCCAGCCGTCGTCGACCTCGGCGTTGTCGCGGCCCAGCACCCGCTTAACCCGCTCGTCGCGGACCGTGAAGCTGACGTTGCACTGGCTCGGGCAGAGCGTGCAGACCGAGCCGGCCTGCTCGATGTCCCAGGGCCGGGCGCGGAAGCGGTAGGTGTAGTTGGTCAGCGCCCCGACCGGGCAGAGCTCGGTGATGTTGCCGTGGAAGGGCGCGATGTAGGGGCGGTCGTCGAAGGTGCCGACGAAGGTGCGGTCGCCGCGGTCGAGCAGCTGCAACTCGGCGTCTTCGGAGACCTCCTGGCTGAACCGGACGCAGCGGTAGCAGAGGATGCAGCGCTCGCGGTCGATCGCGATCAGCGGCGAGAGCTCGACCGGCTTCTGGAAGTGCCGCTTTTCGTCGATCACCCGCGACTGGCCCGGGCCCCAGCCCATCGAGATGTCCTGCAGCGGGCACTCGCCGCCCTTGTCGCAGACGGGGCAGTCGAGCGGGTGGTTGACGAGCAGGAACTCGACCACGGCGCTCTGCGCCTGTTTGACCTGGTCGGTGCGGGTGTGGACGACCATCCCGTCGCGGACCGGGGTCGAGCAGGAGGTCTGCAGCTTCGGGATCCCCTCGATCTCGACCAGGCACATGCGGCAGGCGCCGACCGGGTCGCCGAGCTTCGGGTCGTAACAGAAGACCGGGATCTCGACGTCGCCCTTACGGGCCGCGTCGTGCAGCATCTCGCCCTCGACCGCGGCGATCTCGCGACCGTCGATCGTCACCGTCACCTCGCGCCCGCTCATGCGGCCACCGCCGTCGGAGCGCTGGCCATGACGTCTTCGAACTCCTCGCGGAACTTGCGAACCATCGCCGCCACCGGCATCGCCATCGAGTCGCCGAGCACGCAGAGGCAGTGGCCGATGATGTTCTGCTGGACCGAGGCGATGATGTCGAGGTCCATCGGGGTCGCCTCGCCGCGCACCACCCGCTCCAGCATCTTCGCCGTCCAGTTGGTGCCCTCGCGGCAGGGGGTGCACTTGCCGCAGGACTCGTGGTGGTAGAAGCGCGCCGTGCGCAGCGCCAGGTGCGGGATCGAGACCGTGTCGTCGGCGACGATGATCGAGCCGGAGCCGAGCATCGAGCCGGCCTCGGCCATCGCCTCGAAGCTGTAGGGCAGGTCGAGGCCCTCCTCGGCGGTCAGCACCGGCGAGGAGGAGCCGCCGGGGAAGAAGGCCTTCAGCTCGCGGCCGGGCAGCGGGCCGCCGGCCAGGCCCTCGACCAGCTCCCGGGTCGACATCCCCAGCTCGACCTCGTAGTTGCCGGGGCGGCGCACCCCGCCGGAGATCGAGACGACCTTGGTCCCCGGCGATTGCTCGGTGCCGAAGCCGCGGAACCACTCGGCGCCGTTGGCGACGATCCGCGGCACGTTGGAGAGCGTCTCGACGTTGTTGATCAGGGTCGGGCCGCCGTAGAGGCCCTGCACCGCCGGGAAGGGCGGCTTGAGGCGCGGGTTGCCGCGCTTGCCCTCCAGCGCGTCGAGCAGCGCCGTCTCCTCGCCGCAGATGTAGGCGCCGGCGCCGCGGTGGACGACCAGCTCCAGGTCGCGATGGGTGCCGAGGATGTTCTCGCCCAGGTAGCCGGCCTCGTAGGCTTCGGCGACCGCGGCGTCGAGGATGTCGGCCTGGTCGGCGTACTCGCCGCGGATGAAGATGAAGGCGTGGCCGGCGTCGGCGGCGAGGGCGGCGATCGCGATTCCCTCGATCAGCTGGTGCGGGTTGCGCTGCATCAGCTCGCGGTCCTTGAAGGCGCCCGGCTCGGACTCGTCGGCGTTGCAGCAGAGGTACTTCTGCATCTCGCCGCGGGGCAGGAAGGAGGCCTTTTTGCCCATCGAGAAGCCGGCGCCGCCGCGGCCCCGCAGGCCCGAGTCTTCGAGCTCGGAGAGGATCTCGTCCTGCTCCAGCTCGCGGTAGGCCTTCTCCTGCGTCGCGTAGCCGCCGACCAGCCGCTTGTAGCCGGCCAGCGTCCGCAGCGCCGGGTCCTCGGCGTGCTCCAGCAGCACCCGGGTCTCGCGAGGGTCAGCCACCGTGGCCTCCCGGCGCCGGGGTGTCGCCGGCCAGCGGCCGCTCGAGCAGGGCCTTCTCGGGCAGGACCTCGGCGCCGGCCCGCAGCTGCTCGATCGCGACCCCCGCCTCGGCCGCCTCCAGCGGCCCGTAGTAGCGCTGGTCGATCGAGGCCATCGGGGCGATGTCGCAGGCGCCCAGGCACTCGAACCCGGTGACGAAGAAATCGGCGTCCTCGCCCTCGCAGGCCGCCTCGAATGCCTCCAGCAGCCGGTCGCCGCCGCGCATCCAGCAGCTGATGTTGGTGCAGACCTCGATCCGGTGGGTGCCGACCGGCTCGGTGTGCAGGAGGTCGTAGAAGCTCGCCACCGACTCCAGGTAGGCCGGGGTGACCCGCATCACCGCCGCCGCCTGGCGGATCCCCTCCGGGGTGCACCAGCCGTAGCGCTCCTGCACCGCCCAGAGCGCCGGGATCGAGGCCGAGTGGCGGTCCGGGTAGCGCGACATCAGCTCCTCGATCCGCTCGCGCAGCTCAGCCGGGCAATCGACTTCGTGCAGCTCGGGGACCGTCTGCGGGGCGCGGTCGGGGACGCGGCCCTCGGTCAGGGCGGGGTCGACCGGCAGCTTCGGGTTGTCGATCCCCTGGCCGTCGACGGGGCTCACCGGTCGACACCCCCGAGGATCGGGTCGAGCATGCCGAGGCTGGCGATCATGTCGGCGACGTAGGTGTCGACCGCCATCTCGCGGAAGGCCTGCAGGTTGACGAAGGAGGGGTCGCGGAAGTGGACCCGGGCCGGCTTCGAGGAGCCGTCGGCGAGGACGAAGCAGCCGAGCTCGCCGCGCGGCGACTCGATCGCGTAGTAGGTCTCCCCCGGCCCGACCCGGAAGCCCTCGGTGACCAGCTTGAAGTGGTGGATCAGCGACTCCATCGAGGTCGAGAGCTCCGAGCGCGGCGGCAGCACGTACTTGCGGTCGTCGGCGATGTGCGGGCCCTCGGGCAGGGCGTCGAGACACTGGCCGACGATCCGCGAGGACTCGACCATCTCGGCGATCCGCACCCGGTAGCGGTCGTAGTTGTCGCCGGTCGTGCCGACCGGGATCTTGAAGTCGAGCTCCGGGTAGGCGAGGTAGTCGAAGGCCTTGCGCAGGTCCCAGGGCTCGCCGGCGGCGCGCAGCAGCGGGCCGGTGACGCCGAGCTCCAGCAGCCGCTCGCGGGAGACGGCGCCGACCCCCTTGGTGCGCTGCAGGAAGACCTCGTTGCGGTCGAGCAGCGCTTCGTACTGGCCGACCCGGACCGGCATCTCCTCGACGAAGGCGCGGCACTTCTGCTCGAAGCCGAGCGGGATGTCCTCGATCACGCCGCCGACCTGGAAGTACCGGGTGTGCATCCGCTGCCCGGTCGCCATCTCGAACAGATCGAGGATGCGGTCGCGCTCGCGGAAGCAGTACCAGAGCATCGAGATCGCGCCGATGTCGAGCGCCGTCGTGCCGAGCCAGACGAGGTGGGAGTGGATCCGGCAGAGCTCCAGGAAGAGGGTGCGCAGGTAGACGGCCCGGGGCGGGATCTCGAGCTCGATCAGCCGCTCGACCGCGCCGCAGTAGGCCTCCATCTGGAAGAAGTAGGAGACGTAGTCCATCCGCTCCACGAACGGGATGACCTTCCAGTAGCTCTTGTCCTCGCAGGACTTTTCGATCCCGGTGTGGACGTACCCGATCACCGGGCGCAGGTCCTTGACGATCTCGCCCTCGAGGTCGACCACCAGCCGCAGCACCCCGTGCGTCGCCGGGTGGTGCGGGCCGATGTTGATCGTCATCACCTCCTCGGTGCGGTCGGGCCGCAGCTCGAGCTCAGCCATAGTTGCGCTCGCTGTAGGTGAAGGTGACGGGCTCGCCGCCGACCGGGAAGTCGCGCCGCTGCGGCCAGCCGACGTAGTCGTCGGGGAGCAGGATCCGGGTCAGGTTCGGGTGGCCGCGGAACTCGATCCCGAAGAAGTCGAAGGCTTCGCGCTCCTGCGCCTCGGCGGTCGGGAACAGCTCGACGCAGGAGTCGATCGCCGGCAGGGCGTCCTCGCCGGGGTCGGCCAGCATCGCCTTCACCCGGAGCCGCTCGCAGCGGTCGCGGTTGAGCAGCTCGTAGTGGACGCCGAAGCGCGGCTCGGCCGGCAGGTAGTCGGCGACGTGGAGGCTGGAGAGGAAGGCGTAGCGCTGGCCGGGCTCGTCGCGCAGCCAGCCGAGCACCGCGAGCAGCTGCCCGGGGTCGACGTTCAGCGCCGCCTGGCCGCGGTCGAAGGAGGTGTCGAGCACCGCGCCGGGGCGGTCGCGCTCGATCTCACCGCGGATCAGCTCCAGTCCGGGTGCGTCAGGCAAGGGCCAGCTCCCGCGCCTGCTCGTAGGCGGCGGCCGCCTCCGGGCTGGGTTCGCTGCGCGGCCCACCCCGCGCCCACTCCTCGGTGCCCTGCGCGTTGTAGCGCTGGCGCCAGCCCTGGTCGGGGTTGCCGATGATCTTGCGCTGCAGCTTGGTGAAGCCGTACATCACCGCCTCCGGCCGCGGTGGGCAGCCGGGGATGTGGAGGTCGATCGGCATGAACTTGTCGGCGCCCTGGACGACGGCGTAGTTGGAGAACATCCCGCCCGAGGAGGAGCAGGCGCCCATCGAGATCGCCCACTTCGGCTCCAGCATCTGGTCGTAGAGGCGGCGGACGACCGGCGCCATCTTGATCGAGACGCGGCCCGAGAGGATGATCAGGTCCGCCTGGCGGGGCGAGGCGCGCAGCGCCTCGGCGCCGAACCGGGCGAGGTCGTAACGGGCGGTGACGACCGAGATCGGCGCCTCGATCGCGCAGCAGGCGAGCCCGAAGGTGAGCGGGAAGACCGAGTTGGCCCGGGCCAGGTTGAGCATCTTCTCGAAGTTGGTGGTGACCACCCGCTCTTCGACGTAGCGCTCGAGGTCCTCGCCCTCGAGGTCGCCGCGCAGCATCTCGCGGGCGCTGGCCTGGCGGGCCTTGAAGCTGCGGCGCTCTACCTCCAATTCAGCGCACCCTTCCGCCAGACGTAGACGAAGGCGACCATCAGCAGGGCGACGAAGGTGACCAGCTCGCCGAGCACGACGAGGCTGTCGGCGCTCTTCAGGATCGCCCCCACCGGGTAGAGGAAGACGACCTCGATGTCGAAGAGGATGAAGAGCATCGCGACGAGGTAGAAGCTGATCCCGAACTTCATCCCCTTGAAGGCTTCGACCGGGATCCCCGACTCGTAGGCCTCGCCCTGGCGGCGGCTGGCCGCGGTCGCAACCTTCGGCTTCTTCGGGCCGATCAGGTGGTTGAGCATCGCGAAGACCCCCCCGACCGTGAGGCCGAGGAAGGCGAAGACGAGAATCGGGAGGTAGGTCTTGAGCACTGGGGGGTGTGGGGGATTATGGCCGGGAGGCCTGCGACGATGCGCGCCGCGAGGGCACCCGTTGCCGCTGTTATACACCGCGCTTGTGACAACTTGCTACATAGTGATTTTTCGCATCTGTAAGCCGAATCCCGACCTTTCTTGGCGGATATAGGCGTGGTCGGGCTGCATATCGCGGTGGGCTGCGCCGTGATCGGGCTCAATCTGGCGGCGGGGCTGGTCGGCGGGATCGCCTGGTTCCGAAACACGCCCTCGATCCCCTTCTGGTACCTGCTCCGCATCGCCCAGGTATCGGTCTTCCTGCAGGCGCTGCTCGGCGGCCTGCTTGTGGTCACGAACCACGAGCCCTCCGACGACCTCCACTACCTCTACGGGGCGCTGCCGCTGTTCGTCTCCTTCCTCGCCGAGGGCGCCCGAGCCGGCGCCGCCCAGCGCGAGCTGGGCGAGACCGACTTCGAATCGCTCGACCCCGACACCCAGCAGGAGGTGGCGCTGCAGATCGTCCGCCGCGAGATGGGGATCATGGCGGTCAGCTGCGGCGTCATCTTCTTCCTAGCCCTCCGCGCCGCCTTCACCAGCGGCCTCTGAGGGGGGAGAGATTGGGGCGCCCGGGCCCTTGGGGGGTCATGGAGTCCGCAGCGGCAACCGTGACGACACCGGCACCGGCGATGCCTCCTGCGCGACCATTGGCTACCATATTGCCGATGCCCGAGCCGCGCCGCACCCAGACCCTGGTCCAGCTCAACGACGAGCTGCTGCGCCGGCTCGACGAGCGGGCCGCGCGGGAAGGGCGGTCGCGCTCGGCGCTGATCCGCGCGGCGATCGAGGCCCACCTCCACGACGAGGAGAAGGCGCGGATCGACCGCGAAATAGTCGAGGGCTACGAACGGGTCCCGACCACTCCCGAGGAGCTGGAAATCGCGGAGGCAAGCGCCCGCGAAGCGATCGAGGAAGAGCCGTGGTGAACCGCGGCGACGTCTGCTGGGTCGAGCTGCCCAACGAGAAGCGTCGCCCCGCGCTCGTCCTGACCCGAGACGCCGCGATCCCCGCAATGGGACAGGTGGTCGTCGCCTACCTGACGAGCAAGATCCGCAACATCCCGACTGAGGTGGAGATCGGCGCGGACGAGGGAGTGCCGCGCGACTGTGTCGTCAACCTCGACAACCTCCGCACCGTCCCCTCCGCGCTGCTCACCGAACGCATCGCCAGCCTCTCCGGCGCCCGCATGCACCAGGTCTGCCGGGCGCTGGCAATCGCCACCGGCTGCGATTGAGCACGAAGCAATATGATGCCCGCCGCGTGCGCCCCCTACTGGTCATAGGCATCTTCGCTGCCGCCGCGCTCGGCCTTGCCGCCTGCGGCTTCGGCGAGGAAGGGATCGAGGTCTCCAAGGACGACCCTCACTACGAGGGGGCCGTCCTCTTCGCCGACAACTGCTCCGGCTGCCACACGCTCACCGCCGCCGGCACCCAGGGCAGCGGCAACCGCGGCGAGCGGGTGCAGGGGCCGAACCTCGACCAGCGAACCGAGAGCTATGACGATGCCCTCTTCGCGATCCAGAACGGCGGCTTCTCCGGGGCGATCATGCCCCAGAACATCGTCGTCGGCGAGGAGGCCGAGGCGATCGCCCGCTTCGTCGCCGAGTACGCCGGCGGCGAACCCGACGCTCCCTAGCCCGGGGCCCCGATGCTCGACCTGAAGCTGATTCGCTCCGAACCCGAGCGGATCAAGACGGCGCTGGCCCGCCGCGGGGCCGCCGAGCGGGTCGACGAGCTGCTCGCCCTCGACGCCCGCCGTCGCCAGCTGCTGCCCGAGGTCGAGGGCGCCCAGTCGGAGCGCAAGGCGCTCTCCAAGCAGATCGGCGAGGCGAAGCAGGCGGGCGAGGACGCGGCGGAGCTGATGACGACCGTGCAGGGCCTGAAGGAGCGGATCGAGTCCGGCAAGGCGGAGCTGGAGGAGATCGAGGCGAAGCTGGACGAGCTGGCGCTCTCGCTGCCCAACCTGCCCGACCCCACCTCCCCCGACGGGCTGACCGAGGAGGACGCCGAGGTGCTGCGCGAGGCCGGCGAGCGGCCCGAGTTCGAGTTCGAGCCGCGAGACCACCTCGACATCTGCACCGAGCTGGGGCTGATCGACATGGAGGCGGGGGCGCGGCTCTCCGGCTCGCGCTTCGCCTACCTGAAGGGCGACCTGGTGCTGCTGGAGCTGGCGCTGGTCCGGTTCGCGATCGAGGTGGTCCGCGAGGAAGGCCACGAACCCGTCCTCCCCCCCGTCCTGGTCCGCGAAGAGGCGCTGGAGGGCACCGGCTTCCTGCCCGGCGACCGCGACCAGATCTACGAGGTCCCCCGCGACGAGCTCTTCCTCACCGGCACCTCCGAGGTGGCGCTTGCCGGCCTGCACGCCGGCGAGATCCTCGAAGCCGGGTCGCTGCCGCTGCGCTACTGCGCCTTCTCCTCCTGCTTCCGGCGCGAGTCCGGCGCCGCCGGCCGCGACACCCGCGGCATCTTCCGCGTCCACCAGTTCGACAAGGTCGAGATGTTCTCGTTTGTCGAGCCCTCCGAGTCGGCGGCCGAGCACGAGCGGCTGCTGGCGATCGAGGAGCGGATCCTCACCGAGCTCGAGCTCCCTTACCGGGTGGTCAACATCGCGGTCGGCGACCTCGGCGCCCCGGCGGCGAAGAAGTACGACTGCGAGGGATGGTTCCCCGGCCAGGGGCGGTACCGCGAGCTGACCTCGTGCTCGAACACGACCGATTTCCAGGCGCGACGGCTCGGCTGCCGCTACCGGTCCGAGCCGGGCGCGGCGCCGGCGCCCGTGCACACGCTGAACGGGACCGCGGTCACCGGCCGCGCGATGATCGCCCTGATCGAGAACCGCCAGGAGCGCGACGGCGGATTCACGCTACCCAAAATTTTGCAGGGATTCGGTGCCCCTGCCAGAATCGCGCCGCAATGAGCGTCATTCAGACCCTCCTGGGCGAGGGTCCCCAGATCTAGCCATGACCTCCGGCGTGCGCGAGGCCAAGCGAGTGGTCCTCTGCGACGACCACGAGATCGTCCGCGAGGCGATCAAGGCGCGGATGGCCAACTCGAGCACGGTCGAGATCGTCGGCGAGGCCGGCGACGGCCGCGACGTCGTCGGGGTGGTCAAAGAGCTTGAGCCCGACGTCCTGATCATCGACGTCGAGCTGCCGAAGCGCGACGGGATCGAGGCCACCAAGGAGGTGCTGAAGGTGAGGCCGCGGACCAAGGTGGTCATCTTCACCGCCCACGCCCAGCCCGACCTGCTGGCGCTCGCCCTGCGGGCCGGCGCCTCCGGCTACGTGCTGAAGTCTGCCCCGGCCGAGGACATCGCCCGCGCCGTCAAGGCGGTGACCGGTGGCGGCACCTTCCTCGGCGGCGACTTCGCCGGCGGCAAGCCCTCCGAGGTCGAGCGGCTGCTCGACCTCTCGCCGCGCGAGCGGCAGATCCTCGAGCTGCTGGCCGAGGGGCTGCGGGTGAAAGAGATCGCCGAGCGGCTCTCGCTCAGCCCGGCCACCGTCCACACCCACGTCCGCAACGCGATCGCCAAGCTCGAGGTCGACACCCGCACCGAGGCGGTGGCCCTTGCGGTCCGCTTCAGCTACCTGGGCGCCGGCGGCGGCGCTCTCTGATTGGTTCGGCTTGAAGGGGCGGGGGTTGGGGCGCCCTCCTCACTCGCAACTCGTCGATGGGGAGCACTCCGGCTGGCGCCACGATCGAGCCCCCCTCCTCCCGCGCAAAACGTTCGGAGGGCACCCCAACCCCCGCATCAGGCCGCTCCAGCTTCAAGCTTGCCAACGGGCCGGCCCTCTCTTTCTGCGGCTGCCGGCAGCGGGAATGGCGTGGCCCGTCAGCTTCTCGCTGGCCCCGGACCCGATTAGGAGGGTGGGTGTCCCTCGTACGAGCGGCGTCCTGATTTTCGCCTCGGAGCACAACCTCGGACGGGCTGCGCTCTCCGGGGCGAAAATCCCAGCGAAGGTAGTGGGACACCCACCCTCCCCAACGCCCTGAGGTACGCGCCCTACTTCTTCTCCAGCTCCAGGGCGCAGCCGTTGATGCAGTAGCGCTGGCCGCCGCGGTCGGCGGGGCCGTCCTCGAAGACGTGCCCGAGGTGGGCGTCGCAGCTGCGGCAGACGACCTCGGTGCGGCGCATGAAGAGGCTGTTGTCCGGTCGCAACTCGACGTTCTCGAGGTTCGCCGGCTCGGTGAAGCTGGGCCACCCGGTGCCGGAGTCGAACTTGGCGTCCGAGGAGAACAGCTCGATGCTGCAGCAGACGCAGCGGTAGGTGCCGTCGGCCTTCTCGTCCACGTGGGGGCCGGTGAAGGGACGCTCGGTCCCCGCCCTGCGGGTCACCTCGAACTGCTCGCGGCTCAGCTGCTGGCGCCACTCCTGCTCGGACTTCTCGACCTTGGCTGCCATCTCGCTCCTTTCTCGTCTCCGACAAGGGTACGTGGCGACGATTACGTGCCGGTGACGCCGCCCCCACATAGGATGGCCGGGTGCCGGGGGCTTTCTACGAATCGGTGGGGGACGGGCTGGTCGCGACCGAGCTGACCCGCGGCCCCTGGGACCCGGGCGCGCAGCACGCCGGGCCGCCGGCGGCGCTGCTGGGGCGGGAGCTGGAGCGACTGCCCGAGGCCGAGCAGTTCCAGCTCGGGCGGGTCACCTTCGAGATCCTGCGCTCGGTCCCGATCGGGCCGGTCGCGGTTGCCGCCCGGATCCGGCGTCCCGGCCGCCGCGTGCAGCTGGTCGAGGCCGAGCTCAGCGTCGAGGGCGAGGTGGTGATGCGGGCGACCGCCTGGCGGCTGCGCGCCGGCGCGGTCGAGCTGCCGGCGGAGGCCGCCGCGGCGGCCGAGCCGCCGCCCCCTCCCGAGCAGGGGGATGGCGCCGGCTTCTTCCCCACCGCGCAGGAGCTGGGCTACCACTCGGCGATGGAGGTCAGCTTCCTCTCCGGCAGCTTCCTGGAGCGGGGGCCGGCGCGGGTCTGGCTGCGGATGCGCCAGCCGCTGGTCGACGCCGAGGAGCCGACCCCGCTGCAGCGGGTCCTGGTCGCCGCCGACGTCGGCAACGGGGTCAGCTCGACCCTCGACTTCCGCCGCTTCCTGTTCATCAACGTCGAGCTGACCGTTCACCTGGAGCGGCTGCCGGCCGGGGAGTGGGTCTTCCTCGACGCGGTCACCCACGCCGGACCGAACGGGGTCGGCACCTCGGAGTCGGTGCTCTGCGACCGCGGCGGCCGGATCGGCCGCGCCGCCCAGACGCTGCTGATCGCCGCCCGCTGAGCATCGCCTACGCTGAGCCCGATGGCCCGCCCGCGCTGGAAGCTGACGATCCGCGACGGCTCCGAGGTCTCACACCGGGACTTCGACGCGCTCGACCCCGCGGTCGAGGCGATGCGGGAGCAGGCGCTGCGGATCCGGGCGAAGGGCCCGCTCAAGGAGGCGACGATGCTGCGCACCTTCGAGCCCGGCGACCAGGTGAGGGCACGGTTGCAGATCTCCGGGCGCGGCCTGCTCCGCAAGCCGGTGGCGGGGGTCGACGTCCGCGGCGACGGGGAGCTGATGCCGTTCCGGGGCGGGGTCTGGCGCGAGGAGCTCGACCCGAGCCAGCACGAGACGCCGTTCGACCTGGTGCGCGAGACTCTGGAAGCAGGATGAGCGACTCCGGAACCGAGATCCCGAAGGGCAGCTACGCGGCCGGCGAGCGGGTGCGGATCCCAGCCGGGGCCGAGCCGCCGTTCACCGTCTTCGTCAACGGGGTCGAACAGCGCGAGGGGGTCGACTACGAGATCGAGTGGCCGGAGATCGCCTTCACCCGGCCGATCGTCAAGGAGAAGATCGGGACCAGCCGCTGGCTGGCGATGTACCTGGGGCTGTGGGGCACCTACCGCAAGAACGAGACGATCGACCTCCAGTTCACGCGGGGCGGCAAGATCGAGCTGGTCTCCGACCTCGCCGTCGTCCCCTACCCGGAGGGGGAGGGGCCGGAATGAACATCGGCTTCCTGCTGCTCGCCGACTACAGCGAGGCGGTCAACGGCAAGCTCTACCTGACCGGAGGCGGCTGGAACGTCCTCCGCCTGCCCGAGCTGCCGCACGAGTGGTCCTTCCACATCGGCCTCGGCATCGACGTCGCCTGGCACGAGACCAACGACCCGCACGAGCTGGTCGTATCCGTCCAGGACCCCGACGGGATGGAGCTCGGCGACGGCCTCACCGCGAACTTCGAGACCGGGCGCCCGCCCGGCATCCCCCAGGGCCAGGAGCAGCGGCTGGTGATGTCGATCGGCGCCACCGCGACCTTCTCCGCCCCCGGCCCCCACGCCGCCGTCGTCCAGGTCAACGGCGAGGAGCTCGCCCGCGCCCGCTTCTACCTGATGGAGGGCGGCGAGCCGGGGGTCGAGATCACCTAGTCGCGTGAGGGGAGCCCGCCCCGGCTTCCCCCGCGCGGTGAGCTACCCTGTCCTTGGTGTGTCCTAGTGCGCGGACAGAAGGGAGACAGCTTGACCGCAACCACCGCCAAGGATCCTCAGCGACTCCGCCTGCTTGAGATCGACACCGAGGTCGAGGAGGTCAAGGCGGCCTTCGAGGCCGCGGTGACCGAGGTAACCGGCCGCCCGGAGATCGACGGCTCGGCCAAGAAGCGACTCGCCGAGGTCGGACGGAGGCTCGCTGCCCTCAAGCCCCAGCTCGAGGCCGCCGATCTCAGCTACGAACAGAAAGCGACTCTTTACTCCGCCCTCGTCGATGTGAATACGGCGATGAGCGCCCCCCCGGACGACCTCGACCGGTTCGAGGCCGTCCTGATCGGCATCGAGCGGATCCGCCACGTAATCCGGGATGCGCTCGACGAGTTCGTGGGTGGGGCCTCCGCGGACCGCCGCCGCCTGCTCGAGGAGCTCCAGAGCAGCCTGCCCGGCCTGAAGCAGACCGACGTCGCAGAGCTCCTTGGCGTCGATCCGCGAACGGTGCGCCGTTGGGCGGCTCACTCGGCGGAGCCCGACCACCGCCTTCAGTTGGTCGTCCGGCTCGTCGCCGTGCTCCGACATGCCTGGACGCCAAGGGGAGCCCTCGCCTGGTTCCGGCGCGAGCGACGAGATCTCGGCGGAAGGCGCCCGCTCGATCTACTCGACGATCCGGCCACAGAGCGCGACCTGCTCAGCGCCGCCCGCTCCAGCAGGAACCAGTACGCCACCTAGGCCGTGGGCCAGCTCGCTTTCAAACGGGCGCGCGGCGTGGTCTATCGGGCGACCACCTATGACACCTGCCTCTGGGTCTCGCCGAACAGCCGACCCGGGCGCTGGAACGACCCGGCCGAGGCGACGGTGGCGCAGTACTGCACCCTGGACATACCCTCGGCGATCGCGGAGATGGTCCGCTCGGAGAACCTCCGCGAGGTGGAGGAGGCCCGCGAGCTGCGGGTCAGCGTCTGGGAACTGCGAGTGGGCGAGGGTGCGATCGTCGACTACTCGACGCCGGAGAGAGCGGGGGGCCAGGGCTTCTCCTGGGACTCGCTCGTTGCCGACGCCTGGGAGGAATGCCAGGCGGAGGGCAGGAGGATCGTCGCGAACGGTGGGCGCGGAGTGCTGGCTCCCAGCGCCGCGCTTCCGCGGGGGCTCACGCTGACCCTGTTCGGACCGCGGACGGAGATTGCCTGGAGCGCCGAGCCCAGCCTCTCGATCCAGATCCCCGCCCGGCACGTGTTGCGGGGCGAGCCGGGAGACGGCCTGGTCCGGGACACGCGCTTCTTCGGCGACCCCTACCCGGACCTAGAGCCGAGGCGCGCGGACCGCCTCCTCGACTTCGAGCTCGACTCCGAGTCGGCCCGACCGAGCTGAGGCTCAGTTGAACACGTAGAGCAGCAGGAAGGCGATCGCCGCGTAGGCGGCGCCGGCCGCCTGGATGCCGCGGTCGCCGGCGACTATCTGGGCCATCGTGCGGTCGTCGGCGCGGTCGTAGATCAGGTACAGGTAGCGGAAGATGCCGTAGACCACCGGGGGGATCGTCAGCATCATCTGGCTGCCGATCAGCGGCGAGTTGACGGTGTAGATCGAGTAGCTGAGCACCGTCCCGGTGGTGACCAGGGCGACCATCTGGTCGAGGAAGGGGAGCGAGTAGTGCTCCAGCACCGGCCGGGTCGAGGTCCCTTCGTGCAGCTCGGAGACCGCCTCCTGGCGGCGCTTGGTGAAGCCGAGGAAGGCGGCGAGCATCCCGGTGCAGAGGATCAGCCACTCCGAGGCCTGGGCGTCGACGGCGCTGGCGCCGGCGGCGACGCGGAGGATGAACAGCCCCGCCAGCGTCATCACGTCGATGATCACCAGCTGCTTGAGGCCCACGCTGTAGGCCATCTGGGCGACGCCGTAGCCGACCACCATCAGCCCCACCTCCCAGTTGACGGTGGCAAAGGCGAGGGCGATCGCGATCGCGGCCAGCGCCGGGGCGAGCGCCTTCGCCACTCCCTCCGAGATCTCGCCGGCGGCCAGCGGCCGGAAGCGCTTCTTCGGGTGCTTGCGGTCGAGCTCGACGTCGATCAGGTCGTTGACGAAGTAGCCGGCGCTGGAGATCAGGCAGAAGGAGACGAAGGTGAGGACCGCCAGCAGCACCTCGTGCGACTGGTTGAACTTGCCGGAGAACAGCAGCCCGGCGAAAACGAAGACGTTTTTGATCCACTCCTTCGGGCGGCCGGTCTTGATCGCGGCGCGCAGCGGCGAGCGGCGGGGCACGACGGGTCCCCCGTCACCGGACTGGGCTCCGTCGGCGGGCTTCACGGTCTGCTCTTCGGAGGTGATCGTTTCCATCGCCAGGTTGACGAACGCGACAGCGTAGCCTAGGTCGGGAGCCGGACCGTGAACCTGGCGCCGCCGTCGGGGCGGTTCTCGACCGCGGCGCCGCCGCCCATCGCCTCGCTCAGCTCACGGACGATCGCCAGGCCCAGCCCCGCCCCCTCGCTGGAGCCGCCGCCGGCCCGGGCGCGGAGGTGGAAGCGCTCGAAGGCACGGGGGATCTCGGTCTCGGGGATGCCGCCGCCGCGGTCGGCGACGCTGAGCTCGCCGGGGCCGACCGCGATCGTCACCGCCTCCCCCGGCGGGCTGACCCGGATCGCGTTCTCGAGCAGGTTGGAGACGACCTGCAGGGCGCGGCCGTGGTCGGCGACCGCCGGCGCGGGGCCGCCCTCGATCCGCACCTCGACCCCGGCCTCCGCCGCCCGCGGCCGCATCCGCTCCTCCGCCTCGCGGGCCACCGCGGCCAGGTCGACCGGTTCGGCGCCCACCTCCAGCACCCCCTGCCGCAACCGGGCGAGGGCGAGCAGGTCGCCGACCAGCCGCTCCAGCCGGTTGGCCTCGCGGCCGACCACGGCGGCGGCCACGCGGGGCTCGATCGTGCCGTCCTCGATCCCCTCCGCGTAGCCCCGGATCGAGGTCAGCGGCGTCCGCAGGTCGTGGGAGACCGAGAGCAGCACCGCCCGCTCGGCGTCGTGGGCGACCGCCAGCCGCTGGGACATCTCGTTGAAGGCGCTGGCCAGCTCGTCGAGCTCGTCGATCCCCTCGGCGGGCACCGGCTCGGGCCGGCGGCCGGCGGCCAGCTCCCCGGCGGCGCCGCCGAGCCGGCGCAGCGGCTGCGTCATCCGTCGCGCCACCAGCACCGCGGCCGCAGCGGCCAGCAGCGCCGCGACGCCGCTGGCGATCAGCAGCGCCGAGAGGTAGTTGCTGAAGTCGTCGCCGGTCACCACGTCGCGGCGGGTGACCAGGACCACCGCGTCTTCGACCGGGCGGGCGGCGTAGATCGAGTCGGCGCCGCGGATCTCGGCGCTGCCGTCGGCCGGCAGCCCGGCCCGCAGGTCGGCGGCGGCGCTCTCGGGCAGCAGACGTTCGGCCCGGGCGAGGCTGACCACGCTGACCGGCCGGGGCTCCGGCGGCGCGCCACCGGGGCGGGGCGGCGGTTTCGCGCCCTGGCGCTCGTCGCCGGGTCGTGGCGGGCGGGGGCGACTGCCGCGGCGCCGTTCCTCGTCGCGGACCGCTTCGGGCAGCGCCTCGTAGCGGCTCGCGAAGGCGTCGGCCTGGGCCTCGACGTCGTCGCGGATCGTGTCGCGGACGGCGCTCTTGGTCAGCACCGCCCCAAGCGCCAGCGAGACGCCCACTGCGACCAGCACGGCGGCGAGGATCGAGACGAACAGCCGCCCCCGCAGCGAGCGCATCAGGGGACGACCTTGTAACCGGCTCCGCGCACCGTCGCGATTATCTCGGGGCGGCCGAGCTTGCCGCGCAGCTGGCCGACGTGGACGTCGACGGTGCGGGTGCCGCCGGCGAACTCGCCGCCCCAGACCAGCTCCAGCAGCCGGTCGCGGCTCAGCACCACGCCGGGGTGGGAGAGCAGCGCCGCCAGCAGGTCGAACTCGCGCGCGGTCAGCTCGACCGGATCGCCGCCGACCGTGACCACCCGCGAGGCGCGGTCGAGTGCGACGTCGCCGACCGCCACCGAGCCGCCGTCGACGGTGGCGCCGGCGCCGTCGGCGCGGCGCAGGATCGCCTTCACCCGGGCGACCAGCTCACGCGGCGAGAAGGGCTTGGTCACGTAGTCGTCGGCCCCGGCTTCCAGCCCGGCGACCCGGTCGACCTCCTCGTCGCGGGCGCTGAGGATGAGGATCGGGACGCCGGTGCGGCCGCGCAGCCGGCGGCAGACCTCGAGCCCGTCGATCCCCGGCAGGCCGACGTCGAGAACGACGAGCCGGACCGCGTGGCGGCCCAGCTCCTCGAGGGCCTGCTCGCCGCTGCGCGCCCAGACCACGTCGAAGCCATCCCGTCGCAGGTAGGCGCGCACCAGGTCGGCGATCGCCTGCTCGTCCTCGACGACGAGGATGGCTCCGTTCATGGTCCTAGCCTCTCAGCCGATCCGGCCGGAGGGCGGCGGCCCGGGCCTCTCTCCTTTCCCCTTGCCGCCGTGCATCGGCGGCCGCTCGCCCTTCTTCGGCAGCACGACGACCGACTTCGCGGTACCGCCGTCGGGGCCGGAGACCAGCACCTTCTGACCCTCCTTCAGGTCCTCCAGGCTGGTCTTCGAGCCCGGCTTGCCGAGCACCCGGGTGTCGTCGTCGACGGCGATCGTCACTTCGTTGCCGTCGTTCTCGGTCACGGTGATCGAGCTGCCGGAGACCGCGGCGACCTTGCCCTGGTCGATCCGGATCACCCGCGACTCGCCTTCCTTGGTCTGGACGTGGAGCTCGCCGTAGGTGAGCCCTTTCATCGCTTTGCCCAGCCCGGGCGGTCCGCCGTGCGGGCCGCGGTGGTGGCGCTTCGTCTTCCCGGTCCGCTCCTTGCCGGACTTCGAGCCGCCGCCGGAGTCGTTCTGGGCGACGGCGACGCCGCCGACCACGAGCGCCGCGGCGACGCCGAGCGTCGCGACCGTGCGCGCTTGTTTGGGTGCGTTGCGGAACATCGTTACCTCCTGGTTGGGGTTCTGCTTGACCCCAATCTGACCGGCCCCGGTTCGGGCCCGGTCAGGCCCGTGTAAGCGCTGTGTAAGCCGGGTCGAGGAGGACGCCGGGGTTGAGGATCGCGGCCGGGTCGAGCTCGGCCTTGGCGGCGCCCAGGGCGGCGGCGAAGGGGTCGGGGCGCTGGCGGTCGTACCAGGGGCGGTGGTCGCGGCCGACCGCGTGGTGGTGGGTGATCGTGCCGCCCGCCCCGAGCACCGCCTCGGAGACCGCGGCCTTCACCTCGTCCCACTGCTCGACCTCGCCACCGCGGATCGCCGGCGCCAGCACCGTGAAGTAGGGGGCGGCGCCGTCGGGGTAGACGTGGGTGAAGCGGCAGCTGACCCGCGGCGCCCCCGGGCCGTCGCCCGCCGTGCCGCAGACCTCCGCCGTCGCCCGCCGCGCCGCCTCCATCACTGTCGCGTGGAACTCCTCGAGCCGGTCCCAGACGATCGCCGTCTCGAAGGTCTCGGAGAGCACCCCGCAGGCGACGAAGGTGTCGCGCAGGTAGGGGGCGAGCAGGAAGGCGCTGCGCCAGCTGCCCACCGCGTCATCGTCACCGCCGGCGGCGCGTGGCTCGCCGGGCCTGCCGCCGTGCGAGCGGGCGATCTCGATCGCCGCGTCGAGCGCAGCATCGACCGGCTGGGCCGCCGACTCGAAGCCGAGCACGAGCAGGCTGGCGCTGCCGTCGCCGGCCCCGGTCAGCTCCGCCTCGGCGGCGTCGAGCAGGCGGCAGTTGGAGGGGTGCAGGCCGGACTGGGCGATCTCGCGCACCGCCCCGGCGGCGGCGAGGAAGTCTCCGAACTCGACCCCCGCCGACGCCTTCTGCGCCGGCCGCGGCCGGACCCGCACCCAGGCCTCGGAGATCACCCCGAGGATCCCCTCCGAGCCGATCAGCATCCGGTCGGGCGAGGGGCCGGCGCCGGAGGCGGGCAGGCGCCGGCTCGCCCAGCCGCCGCGCGGAGTCACCGCGCGCACCGACTCGACCAGGTCGTCGACGTGGGTGATCAGGGTCGCGAAGTGCCCGCCGGCCCGGGTCGCGATCCAGCCGCCCAGGGTCGAGTACTCGAAGGACTGCGGGAAGTGGCGCATCGTCAGCCCGTGCTCGCGCAGCTGCTCCTCCAGCCGCGGCCCGGTGGCGCCGGCCTGGATCCGCGCCGCCAACGAGACCGGGTCGACCTCCAACACCCGGTCGAGGCGGCGCAGGTCGAGCGTCACCACCGGCCGCTCGCCGAGCCGCGGCTCGACCCCGCCGACCACGCTGGTGCCACCGCCGAACGGGACCACCGCGGCGCCCTCGGCCTCGGCCCAGCTGAGCACGGTCTCGATCTCCGCCTCGTCGCGCGGGAAGGCGACCAGGTCGGGTGGGTTCTCGAACTCGCCGCGGAAGCCGCGGACGACATCGCGGTAGGCCTTGCCCAGGGCGTGGGAGACCCGCTCGTAGCGCTCCTCGGAGAAGAGGTCGCCCAGCCCCTCGGGCCGCCTCAGCCGCGGCGGCCGCAGCTCGACGTCGTCCAGCGCCACCGGCCGCTCGACCTCGCCGCCGAACCCGAACCGCGCCCGGATCCCTTCCGCCGCCTCGCGCAGCTGCGTGGCGCTCGGCGCCTGGTCCTCATACCCCCACCCCCAATGCTTCAACCGCCTCTCCACGAAGCTGAAGCTATCGCGAGCGGCGCCCTCGACCTACCAGTGGACGCCTTTCATGACGTGCGCGAAGGCCATCGCCTCGGTCGAGGGGGCCTTGTCGCGCGCCTCCTCGGTCTTGCCCTTGGCGGCCTGGGAGTCGGGGAACAGCTTGTAGGCGGCGTTGAGGATCGAGTCGCTGGCCTTGGGCGCCACCGCGTAGAGCAGCTCGCCGAAGCTGCCCAGTTTGGTCGCCACCTTCTTCGGCCGCTTGACGATCGCCTTGGCGATCATCTCCGCCGCCTCCTCCGGGGTGATCGCCGGGAACATGTCGTACATCCGGGTCGGGGCGATCATCGGCGTCCGCACCAGCGGCATGTGGATCGTCGTGATGTGGACCTTGTCGTCGACCACCTCGGAGACGATCACCCGGCTGAAGGCGTCCAGCGCCGCCTTCGAGGCGACGTAGGCCGAGAACCGCGGCGGGTTGGTCTGGGTCCCGATCGAGCTGATGTTGATGATGTGACCCGACTTGCGGGCCCGCATCGTCGGCAGCAACGCCAGGATCAGCCGCAGCGCCCCCAGGTAGTTGAGCTGGATCGTGCGCTCGAAGTCGTGGAAACGGTCGTAGGAGAGGGCGATCGAGCGGCGGATCGAGCGGCCGGCGTTGTTGACCAGGACGTCGACGTGGCCGTGGTAGGCGAGCACCTCCTCGGCCATCCGCTCGATGTCCTCCATGTCCGAGAGGTCGCACTGGTGGATGTGGGCGGTGCCGCCGGCTGCGGCGATCTCCGCCTTCGTCTCTTCCAGCTTGTCGAGCGAGCGGGCGACCAGCAGCACCGTCGCCCCGGCGTCGGCGAACTTCACGGCGCTTGCTTTGCCGATCCCCGAGGAGGCGCCGGTGACGAGGACGATCTTGCCCCGCACCGCCCCCGAGAGCGAGCGGTCCTTGAACAGGTCGGGGTCGAGGTTGCGCTCCCAGTAGTCCCAGACGCGGGCCGCGTAGCTCTCCAGCGGCGGCACCTCGATCCCCGATCCGCGCAGCGCCTCCCGGGCGCCGCTGCAGTCGAAGTGGGTCGGGTAGTCGACGTAGGTGAGGACCTCGGCGGGCACCCCCGCCTCGCCCAGCGCCCGCTTCAGCAGCCCCTTGGCGGGCGGCAGGAAGCGCAGCCCGGTGCGGGCGAGCCCGATCGCCGGCTCGGTGACGTCGCGGTCGAGGCGGAAGGCGGCCTGCGGCGCGTCGGCGGCGCGGGCGAAGAGGTTGATCACCTGGCCGGCCCGCTTCGGGCTGGGATCGGTGAGGTGGAAGGCGCGGCCGTCGAGGTCGGGCTGGTGGGCGATGTGGTCGATCGCGGCGGCGACGTAGTCGACCGGGACGATGTTGATCTCGCCGCCTTCGATCCCGACCGTCGGCAGCCAGGACGGCAGCACCCGCCGCGCCCGCTGCAGCGCCTTGAAGAAGTAGTAGGGCCCGTCGACCTTGTCGATCGCCCCGGTCCGCGAGTCGCCGACCACGATCCCCGGCCGGTAGACCCGCCACGGTCGCGGGCAGGTCTCACGGACCAGCCGCTCCGACTCGTGCTTGGTGCGGAAGTAGGGATTGGTGTCCAGCCGCTCGGCCTCGTCGAACATGTCCTCGCGCCACTCGCCCTCGTAGAGGCCGGCGACGGCGATCGAGCTGACCTGGTGAAAGCAGCCGGCGTCGAGCGAGCCGGCCAGCTCGATCGCGTTGCGCGTCCCCTCGACGTTGGCGACCTGCTGGGCCTCGGCGTCGGCGGCGATGTCGTAGATCGCCGCCAGGTGGAAGAAGTGGTCGATCTCGCCGCGCATCTCCACCAGGTCCTCCTCGCTGACCCCCAACCCGGGCTGGCCGAGGTCGCCGGCGACCGGCACGATCCGGGCGCCGTCCGCGCCCCAGCCGGTGCGCAGCTCCTCCAGCCGGCCCCGCGAGCCCGCCCGGACAAGGGCGTAGACGGTGCCCTCGCGCTGCAGCAACCGGGCCACCAGATTGCGGCCGATGAACCCAGTTGCCCCGGTCACGAAGTAGCTCATCTGGGTACCAGGGTATCTCGACAGGATGCCCGGGCGTCCCTTCTCCTAGACTGGGGCAAAGAGATGCCAGAAACGGCCACCGTGCAGATAGCCATGCCTGAGATGGGCGAGTCGGTGACCGAGGGCATCGTTCTCGAGTGGCACGTCGCCGAGGGCGACGCGGTCTCCGAGGGCGACACCGTCGTCGAGGTCTCGACCGACAAGGTCGACGCCGAGGTCCCAGCGCCCGCCGACGGGGTGATTACCAAGCTCTTGGTCTCGGTTGACGATGAGGTAGCGGTCGGCGCGCCGCTGGCCGAGATGGAGGCTGGGGCAAATGGCGGTCAGCCGGCGGGTCCTGTCGCCGCAGGGGACCCACCACCCCCTGCGGGGGCTGACGCCTCCTCGGGGGTGGTCCCCCCTACGGCGCCACCCGCCGGAGGAGCCGCTGCGGCTGACGGTGGAAATGGAGCTGGAGATGTTCGGGCCACTCCGGTTGCCCGGCGGGTTGCTGCCGACACCGGGGTCGACCTGGCTTCGGTCAGCGGCTCGGGGCCTGGCGAGAAGGTGACCAAGGCCGATGTGCTGGCGGCCGGCAACGGGGCTGGCGCGGCTGCGGCCGCCGCCGGCGAGGCGAAGCAGCTGCGCGGGCCGGCGGCGATGCTGGCCAAGGCGATGGACGAGAGCCGCGCGGTGCCGACCGCGACCTCGTTCCGGACGATCGCCGTCGACACGCTCGACGCGAAGCGCAAGGCGATCAACGCGGTGCTCAAGGAGCGCGGCCTCAAGGTCTCCTTCACCCACCTGGTCGCCTGGGCGATCGTCCGCGCCACCGAGGAGTTCCCGGTGATGGTCCGCGGCTTCGAGCAGCGCGACGGCAAGCCGTTCGCGATCGAGGGCGCCCCGGTCAACCTCGGGATCGCGGTCGACGTCGAACGCAAGGACGGCTCGCACAGCCTGATGGTGCCGGCGATCAAGGGCGCCGACGGCCTCGACTTCGCCGGCTTCCACTCCAACTACGAAGAGCTGATCGCCAAGACCCGCGAGAACAAGCTGACCGCCGACGACTTCCTCGGCACCAACATCTCCCTCACCAACCCGGGCGGGATCGGCACGATGGCCTCGGTGCCGCGGCTGCTCAGCGGCCAGAGCGCGATCATCGCCACCGGCTCGATCGCCTACCCGCCCGAGTGGACGCACGCCTCGCCGGAACGGCTGAAGCAGCTCGGCGTCTCCAAGGTGATGACCCTGACCTCGACCTACGACCACAGGGTGATCCAGGGGGCCGAGTCGGGCGCCTTCCTGCGCCGGGTCGAGCAGCTGCTGCAGGGCGAGGACGGGTTCTACGAGGCGGTCGCCACCGACCTCGGGCTGGAGACCGCCGGCATCGCCGCCGCCCACCCGGCCGCCGCCTCGGCGCCGCCGCTCAGCGCCGCCCCGCCGAGCGCCGAACCCAGCAGCGCGGCGGGCCAGATCGACGAAGAGCTGCTGCAGGCGGTGCAGGCGGCGACCTCGCTGCTCAAGGGCTACCGCACCCACGGCCACCTCGCGGCCCACCTCGACCCACTCGGCTCCGAGCCGAAAGGCGACCCGGCGCTGCAACCGGAGAACGTCAACCTCACCCCCGAGCTGATGGAACGGATCCCGGCCTCGATCCTGCGGATCGGCGTCCCCGGCGAAACCCTGCTCGAGGCGCTGCCGCGGATGCGCGACGCCTACTGCGGCACGATCGGCTACCAGTTCGAGCACCTCTCCTCGCACCAGCAGCGGATCTGGCTGCGGGAGATGATCGAGACCGGCGCCCACCGGCAGCCGCTCACCGACAACGAGAAGCGCAGCCTGCTCGGCCGCCTGATCGACGTCTTCCAGTTCGAGCGCTTCCTCGAGAAGGCCTACCTGGGCCAGAAGATGTTCTCGATCGAGGGCCTCGACGTGATCGTGCCGATGCTCGACGAGCTGGTCACCCTCTCGCACCGGGCCGGCGCCGAGGAGGTCGTCTTCGGGATGGCCCACCGCGGCCGGCTCAGCGTCCTCGCCCACAACATGGGCCGCCCGGTCGAATCGATCCTCGCCGAGTTCGAGGGCGGCAAGCGACTCGAGGCGGTGAAGGCGGTGGCGGCGATCCCCCACGGCGGCACCGGCGACGTCAAGTACCACTACGGCCACCAGGGCGTGTACGAGACCGACAAGGGCGAGCGGATCTCGGTCCGGCTCTACCCGAACCCCAGCCACCTCGAGTTCGTCGACCCGGTGGTGACCGGCGGCGCCCGCTTCCTGCAGTCCCAGGTCGACGGCGCCAAGCTGGAGCACGACTCGACCAAGGCGGTGCCGGTGCTGCTGCACGGCGACGCCGCCTTCCCCGCCCAGGGCGTCGTCGCCGAGACGCTCAACCTGCAGGCGCTCGACGGCTACAGCACCGGCGGCACGATCCACATCGTCCAGAACAACCAGGTCGGGTTCACCACCGACCCCAAGGACTCGCGCTCGACCCCCTACGCGGCAGACATGGCGAAGGGCTTCAACGTCCCGATCGTCCACGTCAACGCCGACGACGTCGAGGCCTGCACGGCGGCGATCCGGCTGGCGATGGCCTACCGCGACCGCTGGCGCCGCGACGTCGTGATCGACGTCATCGGGTATCGCCGCTTCGGCCACAACGAGACCGACGAGCCCGCCTACACGCAGCCGAAGATGGCGGCCGCGATCAAGGCCCACCCGCCGGTCTCCGAGATCTACTCCGAGCGGCTGGTCGGCGAGGGCGTGGTCAGCGCCGAGGACGTCGAGCGGACCGCCGCCGAGCGCAAGGCCGAGATGTCCGCCGCCCAGAAGCAGTTGCGCGAGCGGATGGACGCGGGCGACTACGAGGACCCGACGGTGACCGGGATCACCACCAGCACCGGCGAACTGCTCGACCGCAGCGCCAGCCCGCCGGTCGACACCGCGGTCGACGCCGGCAAGCTGCGCACCCTCAACGAGGAGCTGCAGAAGGTCCCGGAGGGCTTCAACGTCCACCGCAAGCTGCGCCGGCCGCTGACCAAGCGGGTCGAGGACTTCGACACGGTGCCGATCGAGTTCGGCCACGCCGAGTCGCTGGCCTTCGCCTCGCTGCTCGGCGAAGGGGTCCACATCCGGCTCACCGGCCAGGACTCCGAGCGCGGCACCTTCTCCCACCGCCACCTCGTCCTGCACGACGAGAACACCGGCCTCGAGTACACGCCGATGCAGAACCTCAGCGACGCGACCGCGCCCTTCGAGCTGCACAACAGCCCGCTCTCGGAGATCGCCTGCCTCGGCTTCGAGTACGGCTACTCGGCCGCCAACCCCAGCGCCCTGGTCCTCTGGGAGGCCCAGTTCGGCGACTTCGCCAACGCCGCCCAGGTGATCATCGACAGCTTCATCGTCTCCGGCGAGTCGAAGTGGGGGCAGACCAGCCGCCTCACCCTGCTGCTCCCGCACGGCTACGAGGGCTCCGGCCCCGAGCACTCCAGCGCCCGGATCGAGCGCTTCCTGGCGCTTGGCGCCGAGGGCAACATCCGGATCGCCAACCCGACCACCGCCGGTCAGTACTTCCATCTGCTGCGCCGCCAGGCGCTGATCCGCAAGCCGCGACCGCTGATCGTCTTCACCCCGAAGGGGCTGCTGCGGCTCGACCGGGCCACGGCCGGCCTCGACCAGCTGACCAAGGGCGAGTTCCAGTTCGTGCTCGACGACCCGGCCGCCGCGGAGCGCCGCGAGAAGGTCGAGCGGCTGGTCCTCTGCACCGGCAAGGTCTACTTCGACATGGACGCCAGCGAGCGCCGCGAGGGGGCCGAGAACGTGGCGCTCGCCCGAGTCGAGATGCTCTACCCGTTCGCCAAGGAGCAGCTGGCCGAGCTGATCGGGACCTACCCGAACCTGAAGGAGATCACCTGGGTCCAGGAGGAGCCGCGCAACATGGGCGCCTGGAAGGTGATGTCGCGGCGGCTGCCCGACCTCCTCCCCGAGGGCGTCGAGCTGAACTACATCGGCCGCCAGGGTCGGGCCAGCCCGGGCGAGGGCTACTCCGGCGCCCACGCGCGCGAGCAGGAGCGAATCGTGCTCACCGCGCTCACCCCGCGCTGAGCCGGATGGCCTGGCGCCCGTTCGCGAAGCCGGTGCCGGGGCCCCTCTTCGTCTGGGTAAAGCGCCTCTCGTGGCTGGAGCTGGCGGTGTTCGCCGGGCTGATGGTGTTCTGGCTGGCGCCGGGGTTCGAGACCGAGACGATGGCCTTCGGGTGGGCGCACGGCCTCGGGTTCATCGCTCTCTGCATCCTGATCTGGGTCGCCGCTGTGAAACGCGAGGTTCCCTACACGCTGTTTGCGGCGACCCTGACCCCGGTCGGCCCGGTCGGCAGCGTGATCGGGATCGAGCTGATCGAACGCAAGGGGTGGGGAATCGCACCGCCTGAGCCAAATGGCGAACCCGCGCGTAGGATCGAAGAACGCACCTGAATGCGCCGCACTACGCTTGACCCCAGGGTGTTTACGCTGTATAGGTAAACGTTGACTGTTCCTCTGGACAGTCTCGTTCAGGGGAACGGCCGCGTCGGCATCCCTCCCTGGCTACCGACGCGCAGGTGCAGTGAGGGTCGCGCGGACCCCCCTGCCTCCCGCGGCCCCGCTGCGCCTTACCTGTTGAGGTTGCGCAGCACGGTCTGCAAGATACCGCCGTTTATGAAGTAGGTCACCTCGTTCGGAGTATCGAGCCGTACCGTTGCCTCGAACTCGGTGCTCGAACCATCGTCCGCCCGGGCGGTGACGGTCACGGTCTTCGCCCGGCCTTCCCCGAGGTCGCCGAGGTCGAAGCTCTCCAGCCCGGTCAGGCCGAGGCTCTCGGCGCTCTCGCCGGCGGCGAACTGGAGCGGCAGCACACCCATCCCGATCAGGTTGGAGCGGTGGATCCGCTCGAAGCTCTCGGCAATCACCGCCCGCACCCCGAGCAGCTTCGTGCCCTTCGCCGCCCAGTCGCGCGAGGAGCCGGTGCCGTACTCCTTGCCGGCGAGGACGATCAGCGGCACGCCCTCGGCGGCGTAGGCGGTGGCCGCCTCGAAGATCGTCGTCTCCTCGCCGTCGGGAAAGTGGCGGGTGAAGCCGCCGGCCCGATCGACCAGCTGGTTGCGCAGCCGCACGTTGGCGAAGGTGCCGCGGATCATCACCTCGTGGTTGCCGCGGCGCGAGCCGTAGGAGTTGAACGCCGCCGGTTCCACCCCGTGGTCGACCAGCCACCGGCCGGCCGGGCTGTCGCGCTTGATCGCCCCGGCGGGGGAGATGTGGTCGGTGGTGATCGAGTCGCCGAGCAGGGCGAGCACGCGGGCCCCGTTGACCGGCTCGACCCCCGGCGGGTCGGCCGGCATCCGCTCGAAGTAGCTCGGCTGGCGGACGTAGGTCGAGTCGGGCCAGGTGTAGCGGTCGCCGCTGGGCACCTCGACCGCGTTCCAGGCCTCGTCGCCGGCGAAGACGCCGGCGTAGTTGCGGGTGAACATCTCGGAGGCGACGGAGGCGCCGACCACCTGCTTGATCTCCTCGTTGCTGGGCCAGATGTCGCGCAGGTAGACCGGCTCGCCGTCGCTGCCCTGGCCGAGCGGGTCGTTGACGAGGTCGATGTCCATGCGGCCGGCCAGCGCGTAGGCGACGACCAGCGGCGGGCTGGCCAGGTAGTTGGCCTTGACGTCCTGGTTGATCCGGCCCTCGAAGTTGCGGTTGCCGGAGAGCACCGAGCAGACCGCCAGGTCCTTCTCGGCGATCGCCGCGGAGATCTCGGGCTCCAGCGGCCCGGCGTTGCCGATGCAGGTCGTGCACCCGTACCCGACCAGGTTGAACTGGAGCGCGTCGAGGTGCTCGTCGAGGCCGGCCTGGCGCAGGTAGTCGGTGACCACGGTCGAGCCGGGGGCCAGCGAGGTCTTCACCCACGGCCGGCGGGCGAGGCCGCGCTGCACCGCGTTGCGGGCGAGCAGCCCGGCGCCGATCATCACGCTCGGGTTGGAGGTGTTGGTGCAGCTGGTGATCGCGGCGATCACGACCCGGCCGTGGTCGAGCTGGAAGCCGGTGCCGTCGGCCAGGGTGACGTCGACCGCGTCGTTGGTGATCCGCTCCAGGACGGCGGCGGGGGGAGCGTCGGCGCTGACCGCGGGGCGCGGCTTGCCGCGCGCGTCGTCGTGGTCCTCGGCTGGCGGGTCGGAGGCCGGGAAGGACTCTTCGTTCGCCTCGTCGACGCCGTTGCCCATCTGCTCGGCGGCGTCTGGGTCGAGCTCGGCCATCGCCTCCAAGAAGGACTCCTTGGCCAGGGCCAGCGGCACCCGGTCCTGGGGGCGTTTCGGCCCGGCGAGGCTGGGCACGACCGTGCTCAGGTCGAGCTCCAGCAGGTCGGAGAAGACCGGGTCGGGGCTCGACTCCTCGTGGAACATGCCCTGGGCCCGGGAGTAGGCGTCGACCAGCTCGATCGTCTCGGTCGAGCGGCCGGTCAGGTCGAGGTAGCGCAGCGTCTCGGCGTCGACCGGGAAGATCGCGCAGGTCGAGCCGAACTCCGGCGACATGTTGCCGAGCGTGGCGCGGTCGGCAAGGCCGAGGGTCGGCAGGCCGGGGCCGAAGAACTCGACGAACTTGGTGACGACGCCGCGCTCGCGCAGCATCTCGGTCACGGTGAGGACGAGGTCGGTCGCGGTCGCCCCCTCGGGCAGCTCGCCGCTCAGCTTGAACCCGACCACCTGCGGCAGCAGCATCGAGATCGGCTGGCCCAGCATCGCCGCCTCGGCCTCGATCCCGCCGACCCCCCAGCCGAGCACACCGAGCCCGTTGACCATCGTCGTGTGCGAGTCGGTGCCGACCAGGGTGTCCGGGTAGGCCTGCAGGGCGCCGCCGTTCTCACGGCTGTAGACGACCTGGGCCAGGTGCTCGAGGTTGACCTGGTGGCAGATCCCGGTCGCCGGCGGCACGACGCGGAAGTTGTCGAAGGACTGCTGGCCCCACTTGAGGAACGAGTAGCGCTCGCGGTTGCGCGCGAAATCGTGCTCGGCGTTGAGCGCGAAGGCGCGCTCGTTGCCGTAGGCGTCGACCTGGACCGAGTGGTCGATCACCAGGTCGACGTCGACCAGCGGGTTGATCGCCGCCGGGTCGCCGCCGATCTCCTCCATCGCGTCGCGCATCGCCGCCAGGTCGACGACGCCGGGAACGCCGGTGAAGTCCTGCATCAGCACCCGGGCGGGCTGGAAGGGGATCTCGACGCTGGGCTCGACGGCCGCGTCCCAGGAGGCGATCGCCTCGACGTCGGCGGCGCTGACCGAGACCCCGTCCTCGAGCCGCAGCACGTTCTCCAGCAGCACCTTGATCGAGTACGGGAGACGGGCGACGTCGAAACGGTCCTGCAGGGCGTCGAGGCGGAACACCTCGTACTCGCGCCCGCTCACCGCGAGGGTCGAACGGGCGCCAAACGAATCGCTGCTCATCTTCTGGATTCCTCCAAGCTCGTGGTCTCTCTACCTCTTGTCCGCCTGTCCCGCTGCGACGTCTGCTGCCACCTTCTGCCCTGCACCCCCGCTCGCGACCCGCACCGCCACCGCCGGGCTGGCGAGGGCGAAGTGGGCGAGCAGGCGCTGCTGGATCGGGGCCACCGTGACCTCGACCCGGTTCTTCTCGATCGCGCTGAGGACCGCCTCGGCGACCTGGCGCGGTGAGCCGGTTCCCATGCCCGGAATCGGGTCGGCGCCCGAGTCCGCGTACATCCCGGCCTCGCGGATCGTCCCCGGCGAGACCAGCGAGACGCCGATCCCGAGCGGGTTGAGGTCCGCCCGCAGGCCCAGCGCGAAGCCGCGCAGGCCGAACTTGGTCGCGTTGTAGACGGAGGAGAGCGGCGTCGCCGACTTCCCCGAGAGCGACGAGATGAAGACCATGTGGCCGCTGCCCCGCTCGACCATCTGCGGCTCCAGCGCCCGGGCCAGGACGATCGGCGCCTCGAAGTTGACCCGCAGCGCCGCGGCCAGCTGCTCCGGCGTGAAGTCCGGCAGGCGGCCGGTCGCCGGCAGCCCGGCGTTGGCGACGAGGGCGTCGACCTGGCCGGCCTCGGCGGCAAGCGCCTCGGCGGCGCCGGGGGCGGCGAGGTCGGTGGGCACGGTGCGGTGCTCGTCCCCGGGCAGGCCGGCGGCAAGCTCGGCGAGCGCTTCGGGGTTGCGGCCGCTGAGCACCAGCGTGGCCCCGCGCCCGGCCAGCGCCGCGGCGATCTCACGGCCCAACCCGCCGGTGGCCCCGGTCAACAGCGCGGTGCGACCTGAAAGCTTCATGACAGCCAAGCTAGCAGCCGGCCGGCCGACAGGAATTCGCGGTCTGACCGCGAAGCCAGACCGAATGTTTGCGTTTTGTGAGCAGAACGCCGGTCGATGGTCTACACTGCCGCGGATCCAAAGAACCGAAACGCCGAATCCCCAGCGCCAGCAGGCGCCACGGGGAACGGGGGAACCACGTTTTCGGGGCTAACTCACCTTCCCAGGTGGGGGCGCAGGCTCCTTTCGCGCCAGCCCGACAGCTAACCCCGTAGGCCGACGAAGGAGATCGGGTAGTTGGTTGCCAAGCAGAAGCTGAAGGCAGGCATAGCGGTATCGGCGGCGTTCCTGACGCTTGGGATCGCCGGCCCCGGCAGCGCCGCTGCCAAGTGCAACGGCGGCGGCCTCTCCCCGGCCGAAATCGACGTCTGCACGCCGACCAAGAAGGCGAAGCTGCTCCGCAACGGCACCCTGGTGCCGCCGAAGAGCGCCCCGAAGCGGGTCAAGCGCGTGATCGCCGCGGCCAACAAGATCAGCCGCAAGCCCTACATCTACGGCGGCGGCCACGCCCGCTGGTGGGACAGGGGCTACGACTGCTCCGGCGCGGTCAGCTTCGCGCTACACGGCGGCAGGTTCATCAACAGCCCCCTTCCCTCCGGGCCCCTGATGAAGTGGGCGAAGCCCGGCAAGGGTCGGTGGATCACCGTCTACGCCCACGGCGGCCACACCTACGCGGTGATCGCCGGCTTCCGCTGGGACACGTCGGGCAACAGGGGCGAATCCGGCCCCCGCTGGCACGAGGACAAGCGCTCGCCGAATCGCGGCGGCTTCGTAGCCCGCCACCCGGCCGGCTTCTAGCTCGCAGCCGGGAGGGTCGGTACCCCCTCCTCACTCGCAACTCGTCGTCGTTGAGCTGAGCGGCTGACGCTTCCTGGCGCGCCGCCCCCCACCGTTCGGCACATTGCACCCGCTGGAGGAGGGTCAATATCCCGAGCGGGGCCTCGAAGGAGGGGTCGGGTGACCCCGCGAACGTTTTGCGCGGGAGGAGGGGAGCGCCAAAGAGGCGACAGCGATCCCACCCTTCAGCGACGAGTTGCGAGTGAGCGGGGTCACCCGACCCCTCCCCCCGCCAGCCCTAAAGCGGGATGTTGCCGTGCTTGCGCTTCGGCTGCGCGACCCGCTTGGTCTGCAGCATCCGCAACGCCTTGATCAGCTTCGGCCGGGTCTCGCGCGGCTCGATCACGTCATCGATGTAGCCGCGCTCCGCCGCCGAGTAGGGGTTGGCGAAGTGCGCCTTGTAGTCGTCGATCAGCTTCTGGCGCCGCTCGTCGGGGGTCGGCGAGCTGGTGATGTCTTTGCGGTAGATGATGTTGACGGCGCCCTCGGGGCCCATCACCGCCACCTCCGCGGTCGGCCAGGCGACGTTGAAGTCGGCCAGCATGTGCTTCGAGTTCATCACGTCGTAGGCGCCGCCGTAGGCCTTGCGGGTGACCACGGTCAGCTTCGGCACGGTCGCCTCGGTGAAGGCGTAGAGCAGCTTCGCGCCGTGGCGGATGATCCCGTTCCACTCCTGGTCGGTGCCGGGAAGGAAGCCGGGCACGTCGGTGAAGGTGAGGATCGGGACGTTGTAGCAGTCGCAGGTGCGCACGAACCGGGCCGCCTTCTCGGAGGCCTCGATGTCGAGCACGCCGGCGAGGAAGGCCGGCTGGTTGCCGACCACGCCGACCGGGTAGCCGTCGAGCCGCGCGAAGCCGCAGACGATGTTCTTGGCGAAGTGCTCGTGGACCTCGAAGAACTCCTCGTCGTCGACGATGCGGGCGATCACCTCGCGCATGTCGTAGGGCTTGGAGGGGTCGTCGGGGACCAGCGTGTCCAACGACTCGTCTTCGCGGTCGGGGTCGTCGGCGGGCTCGAAGCGGGGCGGCATCTCGAGGTTGTTCGACGGCAGGAAGCCGAGCAGGTAGCGGACGTCCTCGAGGCAGCTCTCCTCGTCCTCGGCGGCGAAGTGGGCGACGCCGGACTTCGAGTTGTGGCTCATCGCCCCGCCCAGCTCCTCGAACTCGACCTCCTCGCCGGTCACCGTCTTGATCACTTCCGGGCCGGTGATGAACATGTGCGAGGTCTCTTTGACCATGAAGATGAAGTCGGTCATCGCCGGTGAGTAGACGGCGCCGCCGGCGCAGGGGCCCATGACGAGGCTGATCTGCGGGATCACGCCGGAGCACTGGACGTTGCGGACGAAGACGTCGCCGTAGGCGCCGAGCGAGACGACGCCCTCCTGGATCCGGGCGCCGCCGGAGTCGTTGATCCCGATCACCGGCGCCCCGACCTGGGCGGCGAGGTCCATCACCTTGCACATCTTCTCCGCCATCACCTCGCCGAGGCTGCCGCCGAAGACCGTGAAGTCCTGCGAGAACACGAAGACGGTGCGGCCGTCGACCGTGCCGTGGCCGGTGACGACGGCGTCGCCCCAGGGCCGTTTTTTCTGCATCTCGAAGTCGTAGGTGCGGTGGCGGACGAAGGTGTCGAGCTCCTCGAAGGAGCCGGGGTCGAGCAGCTTCTCGATCCGCTCGCGGGCGGTCATCTTGCCCTTCGCGTGCTGCTTCTCGACCGCCGCCTCGGAGGCGGAGTGGACCGCCGCCTCGCGCAGCTCGCGCAGGTAGGCGAGCTTCTCCTCGTGGGTTTCGGGATTGCGTTCGCGCATCGGCGCGCAGTCTATTTGCGCCGCCAGCGCGGTGCCCGTTGGGAACGCGGAGGGCTCGGCGCCCGCTCAGCTGAAGGGCCGGCGCTGTGGCTCGGCGAGGCGGTCGAGGACCGCTTCGAGGTCGGATTCGGCCAGCCCGCTCGCCTCGTTGGCGCGGATCTCGACCCGGGTTCCGAAGCCCTTCTCGGCCATCGTCACCTCGAGCCCCTCGACCTCGCCGATCAGCTCGGTCAGCTCCGGCTCGGACTTCATCAGGGTCCTGGAGACCTCGATCATGCTGGCCGCTTCTGCCACCACGCCCCCGTTCCTTCCCGCAATCTACGGCTGGGACGAAGCGTTCAGGGGGAGAACCCGGGGCGCTCGCGACATTGACCCACCGCAGGTGAGGTCAATGTCGCGAGCGCGAAACCGAAACGCATGGAGGTTGGTCGGCCGGCAACACGGATTGGTGGCGCGGCGACAGATGCTGGCTCTGGGGTTCACGGCGGCGGCGATCCAGCATCGGATCGCCTGCGGCCGGCTCCATCCTGTCGCGCGGGGCGTCTACGCGGTTGGCTGGCCGTACTTGGACGGGCGCCGACGCTGGGCGGCGGCCGTGCTGGCCGCCGCGTCCGGAGACAAGGCGGCGCACTTCCCCACCCAGCCCTACCTCGGCAATGGCGCCGCCCTCAGCCACCGCAGCGCCGCGGCGCTTTGGGGCATCGGCACCGAGCGGCCCGGGAGGATCGACCTCTCCGTGCTGCGCGCGCAGGCCGTGCGCCGCCCCGGCCTCCTCGTTCGCCGCCGGCCCTCGCTCCCCGCGTCCGAGCTCCGGCTGCACGACGACCTCCCCGTCACCAGCCCGGTCCAGACCCTGATCGACCTCGCCACCGAGCTCGGCCCGGTCGCGGTCGAGCGCGCCGTCAACGACGCCGACAAGCGCGACCTGATTGACCCCGAGGCGCTGCGCCTCGCCCTCGGCGCCCACGCCGGTGAGCCCGGCGTCCGCCTCCTCCGTCAGGTCCTCGACCGCCTCACCTTCCACCTCTCGGACTCGAACCTGGAGATCTACTTCCGCCCGATCGCCGCCTCGGCGGGTCTCCCCTCCCCGCTCTCCAAACACAAGGTCAACGGCTTCGAGGTCGACTTCTTCTGGCCCGAGCTGGGCCTCGTGGTCGAGACCGACGGCCTCCGCTACCACCGCACGCCGTCGACCCAGAAACTCGACGTCCGCCGTGACCGCGCCCACACGCTCGCCGGCATGACCCCGCTCCGCTTCACCCACTACGAGATCCGCTACGAAACCCACCGCGTTCGCTCCGACCTCGCCCGAGCCGCCGCGACTCTCTCGAAGCGCTCGCGATATTGACCACACCTGAGGAGGGTCAATATCGCGAGCGCTTCGGGGCCTCGGCCTAGAAAAAGGCGCCGCCGCGGTACTCGCCGAAAACGTCGCGCATCGCGCCGCAGACCTCGCCGATCGAGGCGTCGGCGGCGAGCGCGGCGCGGATCGGGTGCAGCAGGTTGCCCTCGCCACGGGCGACGTCGCGCAGCGACTCCAGCTTCGCCTCGACCGCCGCCTGGTCGCGGGACTCCTTGAACGCCTTGAGCCGGGCGAGCTGGCGCTGCTCGGACTCGGGGTCGACCTTGAGGATGTCGACGTCGTCGACCTGGTCGGTGACGAACTTGTTGACGCCGACGATGATGTCCTGGCCCTCCTTGTAGCGCTCGTGGTAGCTGAGCGCCGACTCCTCGATCTCCCGCTGCATGAACTCCAGCGCCTCGACCGAGCCGCCGAGCTCGGAGACCTTGTCCATCAGCTCCCAGGAGCGCTCTTCGATCTCGTCGGTCAGCGACTCGACGAAATAGGAGCCGGCAAACGGGTCGACGGTGTCGGCGACCCCGGACTCGTGGGCCAGCACCTGCTGGGTGCGCAGGGCGATCCGCGCCGAGCGCTCGGTCGGCAGCGCCAGCGCCTCGTCGAAGCCGTTGGTGTGCAGCGACTGGGTGCCGCCGGCCACCGCCGCGAACCCCTGCAGCGCGACCCGGATGATGTTCACCTCCGGCTGCTGGGCCTGCAGCGTCACGCCGCCGGTCTGGGTGTGGAACCGGATCTGCTGCGATTTCGGGTTCTCGGCGCCGAAACGCTCGCCGACCAGCTTCGCCCACATCCGCCGCACCGCGCGGAACTTGGCGATCTCCTGGAAGACGTTGTTGTGGCAGTTGAAGAAGAAGGCGAGCCGGGGCGCGAACTCGTCGATCTTCAGCCCGCGGTCGAGCGCCGCCTCGACGTAGGCGATCGCGTTGGAGAGAGTGAAGGCGACCTCCTGCACGGCCGAGCAGCCCTTCTCGCGGATGTGGTACCCGGAGATCGAGATCGTGTTCCACTTCGGCACGTTCTCGCGGCAGTACTCGAAGATGTCGGTGGTCAGCCGCATCGTCGGCGCCGGCGGGTAGATGTAGTTGCCGCGCGCCATGTACTCCTTGAGCACGTCGTTCTGGACCGTGCCGCGCAGCTGCTCGGAAGCGACGCCCTGCTCCTCGCCGACCAGCTCGTAGAGCAGCAGCAGGATCGCCGCCGGCGCGTTGATCGTCATCGAGGTCGAGACGCCGTCGAGCGGGATCTCCTCGAAGCAGATCCGCATGTCCTCGATCGTGTCGATCGGGACCCCGGTGCGACCGACCTCGCCGCGGCAGAGCGGGTCGTCGGAGTCGCGGCCGAGCTGGGTCGGCAGATCGAAGGCCATCGAGAGGCCGGTCGAGCCGTGCTCGATCAGGTAGCGGTAGCGCTCGTTGGTGTCCTCGGGCGAGGCGAAGCCGGCGTACTGGCGCATCGTCCAGAGCCGGTCGCGGTACATCCGCTCGTGGATGCCGCGGGTGAAGGGCGGCGTCCCGGGCTCGCCGAGCCGCTCCTCGAGGCCCGGGGCAACGTCGCCGGCCTCATACAGCGGCTCGATCTCGATTCCGGAGTCGGTGAAGACGCGCTCGTCGTCGGGCCCGACGATCGGGGCGATCGTCCGGTGCGTCTCCGCCGAGCTGTCGGGTCCGCGCGCCATCCAACCCGGAGGATATTGGGGCGGCCACGGCGGTGCCCGTCCCGGCTGGCCGGCTAACCGGGAGAGGCGCGCGCCGGGCTAGTCGGAGGCGCCGACCAGGCGCTCGACGCCGGTCTGCTCGATCGTCCGGCGCAGGCCGTCGATCAGCTCGGTCGCCGGCTCCCAGCCGAGCAGGTCGCGGGCGCGGTCGATGTCCGGCTGGCGCTGCTGCGGGTCGTCGACCGGGAGTGCCTCGTAGACGATCTCCGAGCGCGACCCGGTGACCTCGATCACCGCCTTTGCCAGCTCCAGCAGGGTGAACTCGTTCGGGTTGCCGATGTTCACCGGCTGGTGGACGTCGGACTCGGCGAGCGCGACGATGCCGCGGATCAGGTCGTCGACGTAGCAGAAGCTGCGGGTCTGGCTGCCGTCGCCGAACACGGTCAGCGGCCGGTCCTGGAGCGCCTGCCGCAAAAAGGTCGGGATCGCGCGGCCGTCGTGGGGGCGCATCCGCGGCCCGTAGGTGTTGAAGATGCGAACGATCGCCGTGTCGACACCCTGCTGGCGGTGGTAGGCCATGGTCAGCGCCTCGGCGTACCGCTTCGCCTCGTCGTAGACGCCGCGCGGGCCGATCGGGTTTACGTGGCCCCAGTAGTCCTCGCGCTGCGGGTGGACCTGGGGGTCGCCGTAGACCTCGCTGGTCGAGGCGATCAGGAACCGGGCCCGCTTGAACTTGGCGACGCCGAGCATGTGGTGCGTCCCCTGCGAGCCGACCTTCAGGGTGTGCAGCGGCAACCGCAGGTAGTCGATCGGGCTGGCCGGCGAGGCGAGGTGGTAGACGAAGTCAATCGACTCGGGCACGTCGACGTAGGAGGTGATGTCTACGTTGCGGAACTCGAACGCGTCGTCGCGGATGTGGGCGATGTTCTCCAGCGAGCCGGTCTCGAGGTTGTCGAGGCAGATCACCCGGTGCCCCTTGCCGAGCAGGTGCTCGCAGAGGTGGGAGCCCAGGAATCCGGCGCCGCCGGTCACCACGCAGGTCGTCATCGGCCCGATGCTATCGAGGGCCGTCGGGCCGGGGGCACTCTCGGAGATCGCCGCAATATCCGCGAACTGCGGTGTTTGCCTCCGGCCCAAGGGGGAGATTTGTGCGTTTCCGATCGCTTCTTGGTGCGTGTTTGATGTAGAACCTTGAACCGAGCGGGGGGATCTGAGTGGGAAGTCGTGACGCCGAGCCAGGGGAGCAGGCGGCGCCAGGGATGGCGCCGGTCGCGGCGCGCAAGCGCGCCGCGATTGAGACGTACGCCCACAACCAGGACTCGCTGCGCCGCACCGCCCAGCGCTACTCGATCTGCGCCGACGACGCCGACGACGCCCTGCAACGGGCGGTCGAGATCCTGCTCGACAAGGCCCCCTCGGACGACCCGCGGGAGCTGATCCGGTGGACCCAGACCGTGGTCAAGCACGAGGCGCTCGCGGTACGCCAGGAGCGCGAGCGGATCCTCGCCGGACCGGCTGGCGCCGCAGCGGAAAACAGGCCCGAGGACTGGGTCTCGCTGATCCCCTCCGTCGCCGACGGGCCGCCGGAGCGTGCCGAGCGTCGGGAGGCTGTCGCCCGCGGTCGCGAGGCGCTGCAGGCGCTGAAGCCGCAGGAGCGGCGGGCCCTGACCCTGCTGGCCGAGGGCTACTCCTACCGCGAGATCGGCGAGATCACGGGTTTCAGCCATACCAAGGTCAACCGCTGCCTGGCCGAGGGACGGAAACGGTTCCGCGACCTGGTCGCCCGCAACGTGGACGGGAGCCGGTGTGCGGAGCTGGTTCCCCTGCTGTCCTCCTTTTGCGACGGCGAAGCCGGGCCGGAGGACACCGCCGCGGTGCGCGAGCACCTGCGCGCCTGCGTCCAGTGCCGGGCGACGCTGCGGGCCTACCGGGCCGCGCCGGCCGCGGTCGCCGCGTTGGCGCCGGCGCTACCCCTGCACAGGCCGCTGCTCGACCGCCTCCAGGAGGCAGTCGCGGGCCTCGGCGCCCGCCTCGGCGGCGGCGCGACCGACTCCGGCCTGCCCGGGGTCGCGGCGGCCGGTGGCAGCCGCGGGGCGGGGGCGGCGGCCCTGGCGAAGCTGATGGCGGTTTGCGTCGGCACCGCGGGGGGAGCTGCCGCCTGCGTCGCGACCGGCGTGGCGCCGGTGCCGCTCGGGATCGACGCCGACCGTCCCGCCGAGGTCAGGGCGGAGCGCGAGGCCGACCCGCCGCCGCTCGCCGAGCCCCCGGCGCCGGCGCCGGTCGAGTACGAGCCGACGCCGGAACCGACGCCGGCGAGCGACCCCGAACCGCCTGCCCCGGAGCCGGAACCGCAACCGGCCGCGCCGGCCTCATCCGGTGGCGCGGTCGAGTACGCGCCGGCGCCGACCCCCGAACCCGTCCCGGCCGAACCGCCGGCCGGAGGGGACAGCGCCGCCGGGGAGTTCGGGCCGTGAGGTGGCCGGCCGCGATCCTCGCCGCGCTGGCCGCCGCCCTGATGGCGCTCGCGGCGCCAGCGCCGACGCTGGCCTCGCCGGCCCACCTCACCCCGTCCGAGCTGCGGGTCGCCGGCGGCGAGGGCTGGCGCCCGACCAGCGGCTTCGAAGTCCTCTGGGAGCGGCTTGCCGAGACCCCCGAGCCGACCCTGATCGAGTACCGGGTCCGCGACGGCAACGGCGTGGCGTTCGGCCCGGCGGGGTTGCTGCCCTGGACTCGCGACGCGCTGTTCGGGGTCGGCGTGCCGCTCCGCCCAGACCGCTACACGGTCGAGCTCCGCCTCGGCGACGGCGCCTCATGGGGGGCCTGGGCGAGCGCCGCCGTGCACTTCGACAACACCCGGCCCGGGCCGGTGACCCCAGCCGCGCCCGACGGCTGGATCGGCCGCCGCGCCTCGCCGATGCTGCGGATCGACCACCCGGCGGAACCGCTGCCGCTCTCCGGCATCCGCGGCTACGCGATCGCGATCGGCGACCGTCCGAACGGCCACCCCTGCGCGGTGCCGCCGCTGTGCACCGGCGCCGAGACCGACCTCGACGGCGGCACCGGCGACGACGAGCTGCCGCTGCCGGCGCTTGCCGAGGGCGTGCACTACGCGCGGGCGGTCGCGGTCTCCGGCGCCGGGGTCAGCTCACCGACCGTTGGCGTCGCCGAGCTGCGGGTGGACGAGACCGCGCCGGAGGTCGCCCTCACCGGCCACCGGGACGGCTGGCAGCGCGGCCCGGTGCGGCTGCGAGCTGCCGCCGCCGATCGCCCCTCCGGCATGGCGCCGGCCGGGCCGGCCGGGCCGTTCACGGCGATCGCAGTCGACGGCGGCCCACCGACGGTGGCCTTTGGCGGATCGGTCGAAGCCGTGGCGGCCGGCGACGGCGTTCACCGGATCTCCTTCTACGGCCGCGACGCGGCCGGCAACGTCGGCGACGGCCTGCTCGGCGCGCCCCCACCGCGGACCGCGCTGGTTCGGATCGACAGCACGCCGCCTGCCGTCTCCTTCGCCCGAGCCGGTGGGGCGGGCGACCCCGAGCTGCTGGAAGCGGTGGTCAGAGATCCGCTCTCCGGCCCCGCCGCCGACCGCGGCTGGATCGGCGTCCGGCCAGCCGGCGCCGACGTTCCGTTCGCGCCGCTGCCGACGACCGTCGCTCCCGGCGGCGCCCTGCGCGCCCGCTGGGACTCCGACTCCCAGCCGCCGGGCAACTACGAGTTCCGCGCCACCGCATACGACCGGGCCGGCAACCGTGGGGATGGCAACCGCCGTGCGGACGGCGCCAGGCTGGTCCTGCCCAGCCCGCTGAAGCGCCGCGTCGCCCTGCGGCTCGGATTCGGCGGCCGGAAGATGATCTGGCGCCGCTGCGCTCGGAGGGGCGGCAAACTGCGCTGCCGGCGCGAGACGATTGCCGCGCTCGGGCGGCGACCGACCACCCGGCGAATGCCGTACGGGCGTCGGGTCCCGGTCGCCGCGAAGCTGCTCGGCGGCGGCGGCGCGCCGCTCGCCGGCCGCTCCGTGACGCTGGTCGAGACCCTCGCCTCGGGCGCCGTGCGGGCCCGTCGCGCCCGCACCGGCCGCGACGGCAGGCTCTTCGCCCGCCTCGCGCCCGGGCCCACCCGTTGGGTCGAGGCGCGGTTCGGCGGCGACCGGACCCGCTCCCGCGCCGCCAGCCGGCGCCTGCTGCTGGTCGTGCCGAGCGCGGTGCGGATGCGCAGCGGCTCGGCAACCGCCGCGGTGGGCGGCGCCCCGGTGCGCTTCCGCGGCCGGGTCGGCTCGCTTGGCGCGAAGGTCCCCGGCACCGGGCTCCAGGTCGAGCTTCAGTTCCGCCTCCCCGGTACCCCCTGGACCGAGTTCCGCACCGTCCGCACCGACCGTCGCGGCCGCTTCCGCTACGCCTACGCGTTCAGCGACGACGACAGCCGCGGCGCCCGCTTCCTCTTCCGCGCCCACGTCCCGGCCCAGGAGGGCTGGCCCTACGCCGCCGGCTCCTCCCGGCCGGCGACGATCACCGGCCGGTAGGCAGCCTGCGGTCAGCCGGCGGGCGCGACCTCACCCTGGAAACGGCGCTCGATATTGGCGAACTCGCGCTCCAGCGACTCGTGCTGGGCGTCGAACAGCTCGTCGGGCATCCCCGGGGCCTGGAACATCGTGAAGCTGTAGGCGGTCTGGCCGTCGGGCAGGGAGACGACGCGGGTCGGGAAGACCGCCATCTCCTGCTTCGTCGGGCCGGCGAACATGTCGATCACACCGGTGTCGGAGTCCGCCTCGATGGCGAAGAAGAACTCCCCCATGTTGTTCACGACCTTGTAGTCGGCGCCATCGCGGCGCAGCTCGCGGGCGAACTCGGTCGCCCACTCGGGCAGGTTCTCGATCTCCGCCAGGTAAGCGAAAACCCGATCCCGAGGGGCGGGCAGGACGGTGGTCACAGTGGCGTTTTTCATAACTCGACGATTCCTTTCAGCGCGTCGGTCAACGCGTCTCGTTTTCTTCCTCCGAGGGCCTGTTCCAGCTCCCGGTCAAGTTCTCCAAGGACTTCCTCCGCAACCCGCTGGAAGGCGCGGCCGCGCTCGCTCAGGGACACGCGGAAGGCGCGCCGGTCCTCCGGGTCACGCCGCCGCAGGACCAGTCCATCGCTCTCGCAGTGCCTGACCAGCGCGGTCATCGTCTGCTTGGCAAGACGGGAGCGCGCCGCCAAATCCTGCAGCCTCAGGTCGTCCTCGTCGAAGAGGGGCACGAGGACGGATCCGTAGGACGGCCGCACCCCGCCGAAGCCGCGATCGGCGAAACGTTCCGCCAAGAGCTCGTTGAAGCGCTGGGCGGCCTTGGCGAGAAGAAAGCCGAGGTTGTCGGTTGCGGCAAGTTGGGCAGTCGGAGATTTAGTCTGGGGCACGGACTAAATAGTACTACATGCGGACTATTTTCGCGACAACAAAAAAGAGGACCCCGCACGGTGGGCCGTGCGGGGTCCTTGAGGTGGCGCGTCCGCGCCGCGTTCTGGGCGTCCTCAGCGGAGGGCGGCCAGCTGATCCGTGACCTGCTCGACCAGGCCCTGGGCGTGGTTGGCCGGAGTGTCGAACGCGCTGCGCACCCGCTGCTCGACCGAACGCTGGCGTTTGCGCGCCTTGCGCTCGACCGTCTTCCGGGTCTTGCGGGCCTCGGTGGTCGCCCGGCGACGGGCGGTGGCGCCGCGGCGCTCGGTCCGCTTCAACGATTTACGGACCTGGGTCCGGTAGGACCTGAGCTGCTTCTCGGCGCTACTGCGGTCGGTCCAGGGACCGACCAGGTCGGCGACCCGGTCGCTGACCGCAAGCGCCGCCCCGACCGGGAGGTCGACGGCGGCCTCGGCGGCCGACTGGACCTGGCCTTTCTCCGCGGGGGCCTTGGCGGTCCGTTTCGGTTTCGCTTTGGCGGTGCTGCTCTTGCTGCCGTTGCTGCTCTGGGTTGCCATTGACTCGAATACCCCTTCGATCTCGTGTGTGGCGTGCTTCGGGAATCGCCGAGTCTATCGAACGTATGTTCTCGGCGAACACACGTTCCCACCTCCGGTTACATCCCGCGGTTCCTTTTTCGCCCCAAGGGCGAAAAAGGAACCGCGGGATCGGAGTTCAGGCTTGCTGGGCGGCGGCGAGGGTCGCCAGCGAGGGCTCGTCGCGGGCGGCGACGATCGGGTAGCGGGCGTCAAGGCCTAGGCCGGCCGCCTCGATCCCGAGCTCGCCGAAGCCGACCGCGCCGCCCGCCTCGCGGACGATCAGCTGCGCCGCGGCGGCGTCGACCGAGCGGCAGGGACGGATGCTGAGCATCCCGTCGAACCGACCGGCGGCGACGTAGGAGGCGGTGATCGCGATCGAGCCCACCACCCGCAACCGGTAGACCTCCCCGGCCAGCCGCCGCAGCGCCGGCAGCGCCCATTCCGGCTCCGCCGACTCGATGCCGACGACCTCCAGCCGCTCCGCCGGCGCGGTGACCGCGAGCGCGACACCGTCACGCTGGGCGCCACCGCCGCGACGGGCGGTGAACTCCTCGTCGGCGCCGAAGTCGTGGACGAACCCGAACTCGACCGCGGCCATCGAGTCGCCGGAGGCGACCGCGAGGCTGAAGCTGTGCGAGGGGATCGTGCGGCGGGCGTTGAGCGAGCCGTCGATCGGGTCGATCACCACCCGCGCCGCCCCGCCCTCGCCGAACTCGACCTCACCGCGCTCCTCGGAGACGGCCCGGAAGGAGGTGCCCTGCCCGGCCAGGGACTCGAGCTCGGCGAAGACCGCGTCCTCGCAGCGGCGGTCGATCTCCAGCGCCCGGTCGCCGCCCTCGCCGACCCCCTCGTAGACGCTGCGCGCGGCGCTGCTGGCGCTCGCCGCGAAGATCTCACGCTGCGCCGCCACGATGCGGCGGCAGATACCGGGCCAGTCGGCGTCGAGGAGGTCCACGGGCGCGGATGCTATTCGGAGCCACGGTGCCGAATCCGTCCGCTGGCGGCGCCGCAGTCGCGCTAGCGTTGGGCGATGCGCGAGGAGCAGGCGACGGCAACCGGGGACGCGGCCGCGCGGGAGCGGGTCGCCGCCCACGGCGAGGGGCCGCTGCTGGTGCTGGGCGCTCCCGGCACCGGCAAGACCGAGCTGCTCTCGCGACGGCTCGCCGCGCTGGTCGCCACCGGGGTCGCCGCCGAGCGGGTGCTGGTCGTCGGCTCGACCCCGGCCACCGCGCGGCGGCTGCGCGAACGCTCCGAGGCACTCCTGGACGGCCCCTTCGAGGAGCTCTGGATCGGCAGCTGGGAGAGCCTCGGCGAGCGGATCCTGCGCGAGCACGCCGAGGCCGCCGGCCTCGACCCGTTCTTCGACGTGCTCGGCCCGGCCGAGCGGCTGGCGACGCTGCTCGAACGGCTCGACCAGCTGCCGCTGCGCCGCCATGAGATCCGCGGCAACCCGGCCGGGCTGCTGGCCCGTCTGCTGGCCCGGATCGACCGCCTCAAGGCGGACCGGGTCGGGCCGACCAGCCTCGCCGAACGGGCCGAGGCGGAGCGGGCCGCGGCCGGCGACGAGGCGGCTCGCGAGGCGGCCGAGCGCCAGCTCGAGTTCGCCGAGCTCTACACCGCCCACGACCGGATCCTCGCCGAGTCGGGCAGCCTCGACCGGGGCGACGTCTTCCTCGCCCTCGAGTGCCTCCTGGTCGAGCGCCCCGACCTGCGGCAGCGGATCGCGGAGCGCTTCCAGCACGTGATGGTCGACGAACTGGAGGAGGCGACCCCGGCCCAGCTGGCGATCCTCGAGTCGCTGGCCAGCGTCAACCCGAACCAGCTCTGCGCGGTCGAGGCCGAGGACGCGGACGCGCCGGCCGCCACCTGGTTCAGTGAGCTGCACCCCGGTGCCGCCGAGGTCGCCCTCGAGCACCGCTTCCGCGACCCCGAGCTGCGTTTCTGGAGCTGCGCCAACGAGCGGGCCCAGGCGCAGGCGACGGCGCGCGAGGTCGAGCACCTGGTCGCCGCCGGGGCCGACCCGGAGCAGATCTGCGTGCTGGTCGACGATCCGGTCCGCGACGGCGGCACGGTGGCCGCGGCGATGGAGGAGCGCGGCATCCCCTTCCACCTCTCCGGGCCGACCGCGCTCTTCCAGCGGCCCGAGGTGCGCGACGCGATCGCCTGGCTGCGGGTGCTTGCCGACCCCGACGACTCGGCCGCCGCGGCGCGCGCCCTGACCCGGCCGCCGGTCGAGCTGCGCTCCGCCGACCTGGCGCGGCTGACGACGATCGCCCGCCGCCGCAAGCTCGACATGGTCGCCGCCTGCGAGGCGGCGCTCGACAGCCCCCAGTTCCAGCCCGAGGCGCGCGAGCGCGTCCAGGCCTTCCTGAAGCTCTACGGCGCCGCCGCCTCGGTGATGGAGGAGCGCCGCGCCGACGTCTTCGTGCGGCGGCTGATCGAGCGGGTCGGGCTGCGCCGCCAGCGCCTCTTCGCCGCCCAGCCGGAGGTCGCCGAGCGGCTGCTCGGGCTCTCGCGGCTGGCCGAGCTGGCGACCGCCTGGACGCGGCGCGAGCCGCACGGCTCGACCCGCGGCTTCGTCGGCTACCTGAGCGCGGTCGCCGAGGCCGGGGTCGAGCCCGCCGTGGGCGAGGAACCGGGGCCGCGGGGCGCCGTGCGGGGGATGGCGGCGACTGCCGTGAAGGGGGTCGGGTTCGACCATGTCTTCGTGCTGGGACTGGAGGCGGAGGCCGAGTGGGCCCAGATCGGGTGGCCGGCGCGCACCGGCCTGGTGCTCTCGCGGCTGGCCCGAGATGAGGAGGGCGGGACCGGGCCGAGTCGCTACTACGCGGAGGCGCTGGCCGCCGCCGGGGTGGAGGAGGAGGCGCACGAGGAGGAGCCGTTCGGCCCCGCCGAGGGGCTGCACGCCACCTACCGCGCCCTGCGCGAGCAGGTCCTGGAGGCGTCCTGGCGGGCCGGGCGGGAGCTCTCCGAGCCGCGTCTGGACACCGCGATCGACGTCAACCGGGCGATCGCCCGCTACCTGGAGCTGCTGAAGCTGGCGGCACTCGCGCAACGGCCCGGCGAGGAGCCGACCGCGGAGGCGATCGCCGCGGTCAACGGCCTGCTGCGCCAGGTCGCGACCCCCGAGCAGCAGGCCGAGCTCGACGCCTCGGCGCTCGACTCCTACCTGCTCTCCTCCGAACGCGAGCGCGACCGCCGCATGGAGGCGATCGCCGCCCGCGAGGAGCCCTCGCTGGAGGCCTTCCTGCCGCGCCGCGGCGACGGCCGGCTCAGTCTCTCGGCCTCCGACCTCAGCCTCTACCTGACCTGCCCGCTGAAGTACAAGTTCGCCCGCGTCTTCGGCATCCCGCAGGAGCCGACGATCAACCAGCGCTTCGGGATCCTCGTCCACAACGTGTTGGAGCGGTTCCACAAGGACCCGCCGGCCGAGGGCGAGGACGGGCTGCGGGTGCTGAACGGGCTCTTCGAGGCCGGCTGGCGCCGCACCGGGTTCGGCTCGACCGACGACGAGCTGCAGTTCCGCGACCGCGCCCGCGAGGCGCTCCGCCTCTACTGGGAGCGGGAGCGGCTCTCCGAGTCCGAGCCGGTCTGGCTGGAGCGGAAATTCGACTTCAAGGTCGGCGAGCACCACGTCCGCGGCCGGGTCGACCGGGTCGACCGCCTGCCCGACGGCGAGTACGAGCTGATCGACTACAAGACCGGGGAACGCAAGAGCGCCGCCGAGCTGGAGACCGACCTGCAGCTCGCCCTCTACCGGATGGCCGCCCGCGAGGCCTGGGAGATCGAGGCCGCGACCGGCAGCTACTACTACGTGCTCGACGCCGACAAGGTCCCCGCCCCGACCCGGCCCGACGACGCCGAGCGGGTCGAGCGCACCGTGCTCCAGGTCGGCGAGGGCGTGCTCGGCCAAGACTTCGAGCCGCGCCCCTCGGCGACCGTCTGCAGCTGGTGCGACTACCGCCTGATCTGCCCGGCGGCGGAGAGCTGACTTATCCTTGCAAATTTCAAGTTTAAGTTGTAAATTACAAGGATGATTAAGAGGGGAATCGAGGCCGACGCCGCCGCGCGACTCGAACACGCCCCGGCGGTTGTCCTGGCCGGCCCGCGACAGGTGGGCAAGACGACGATGGCTCACGCCCTGGCCGAACAGCGCGAAGCGGTCTACCTCGACCTCGAGTCCGAAACCGACCGGGCCCGGCTCGGGGAGCCGGAGCTCTACTTCGCCGACCACGCCGACGAGCTGGTCATCCTCGACGAGATCCACCGCGCCCCCGGTCTCTTCGAAACGCTGCGCGGCACGATCGACCGCGGCCGCCGCGAAGGACGGGGCAATGGCCGCTTCCTGCTGCTCGGGTCCGCCGCGCTCGACCTCCTCGCCCAGAGCGGCGAGACCCTCGCCGGCCGGGTCTCCTTTCTCGAGCTGGGCCCCTTCGACGCGACCGAGGTCGGCCCAGAGGGACTGGACCGGCTCTGGGTCCGGGGCGGGTTCCCCGAGAGCTTCCTCGCCAGCGACGACGCCGCCAGCCTGCGTTGGCGGCGCGACTTCATCCGCACCTACCTGGAGCGCGACATTCCTCAGCTCGGCCCGCGCATCCCGGCCGAGACCCTGCGCCGCCTCTGGACGATGCTTGCCCACCAGCAGGGCGGCCTGCTCAACGCATCTCAGCTCGCCCGCGGCCTCGGGGTCAGCGGCACCACCGTCGGCCACTACATCGACCTGATGGTCGACCTGCTGCTGGTCCGACGGCTGGCGCCGCGGCTCTCCAACGCGGGTAAGCGGATGGTGCGCTCGCCCAAGGTTTACGTCCGCGACAGCGGCCTCGTCCACGCGCTTCTCGGCCTCGCCGACAAGGAGGCGGTGCTCGGCCACCCGGTCGCCGGCGGCAGCTGGGAGGGCACGGCGATCGAGAGTCTGGTCGCCACCGCCGGCGAAGGTGCGGAGGCGAGCTTCTACCGCACCGGGGGCGGCGCCGAGATCGATCTGGTCCTGAGCTGGGCCGACGGGCGGGAGTGGGCGATCGAGGTGAAGCGAACCCTGGCGCCAAAGCTGGAACGCGGCGTCCGCTCGGCGCTCGAGGACGTGCGACCGGAGCGCGGCTTCGTCGTCTACCCGGGCGACGAGCGGTTCCGGCTCGGGGCGGAGGTGGAGGCGATCGGCCTCGCCGAGCTCTGCGCCGAGCTCGGCGGCTGACTCAGCCCTGGTCGCCGCGCTGGCGGAGGAAGCGCTGGAACTCGCGGGCGAGGGTGTCGGCGGAGGGGAGCGGCTCCCCACCGTCCCCCATCAGGTCGACCTGCTCGGCCTCGATCCGGGCGACCAGCTCCTCGATCTCCGGGTTGGCGGCAACGGCGCGGCCGATCTGCTCCTCGTAGTCGGTCGTCTCCTCTTCCAGCTCCGAGGCCTCGAAGGCGATCCCGATCAGCCCCTCCAGCCGCCGCAGCAGGGCCAGCGCCGCCTTTGGATTGGGGACCGCGGCGACGTAGTGGGGCACCGCCGCCCAGAGCGAGGCCGACTCGATCCCGGCGCCGCGGCAGAGGTCGTGGACGACGCCGACGATCCCGGTCGGGCCCTCGTAGTTGGAGCGCTCCAGCTCCAGCTCGTCGACCAGCTCGGCGCTGGAGGCGAGACCGGTGATCGGCACCGGCAGGGTGTGGGAGACCTCGGCGATCAGCGCCCCCAGCGAGACGACCAGCTCGACCCCGAGCGTGTCGGCGGCGGTCGCGATCGTCTCCGAGAAGGTGCGCCAGCGCAGGTTCGGCTCGGTCCCGTCGAGCAGCACCAGGTCGCGGTCGGCGGTCGGCACGGTGCCGGCGACCAGGTTGTTCTCCGGCCACTCGATGCGGCGGGTCTGGCCTTCATCGAGGCTGATCGTCGGCCGGGTCGACTGGAAGTCGAAGAACTCCTCCGGGTCCAGGCTGGCGATCTGCTGGGCGTCGAGTGAGGTGGCGATCGTGCCGAGCGCCGTCGACGCCGCCGCGGCGGCGTCGTTCCAGCCCCTGAAAGCGCAGACCAACACGGGAGAGCGCAAACGCGGCAGATCGCCTTCCCAGGTAAGCGAGTCCACGATCTGAGCGTAGACCATGGATCCGCCCGCGACGCGGCGGAGGCGGCTAACCGGCCGCGCGGGCGCGGTGGACGAGCTGCGCGGCGAAGAAGAGGGCGAGCGCGGCGAAGGCGAGCTGCAGGGCGCGCTCGGAGACGTTGTTGGCGACCACGACCCCGGCCAGGACGCCGAACGGCGAGAGCGCCCCGATCACCAGCGCGTGGCGCAGGTTGACGTTGCCGTAGCCGCGTTGGCGGGTGGCGCCGATCAGGGCGACGACGACGATCATCAGCAGCGAGGTCGACTCCGCCTCGACCTGGCTCAGCCCGAGGAAGATGGTCAGCGCCGGCACGAAGAGGACGCCGCCGCCCACCCCGACCAGGCCGCCGGCCAGTCCGCCCGCGAGGGCGAGCAGGATCGCCATCGCCTCGTTCACTTGACGACCAGCTCGATCGCGATCCCGACCAGCAGGGCGGCGAACAGGTAGGAGACGGCGCGCTGCGGGATGCGCTGCTGCAGCGCCGTGCCGAGCACCACGCCGAGTACCGCCGGGATCGCCAGCAACAGGCCGGTGACGACGTGGACGTTGCCGTAGAAACCGCCCTGCGCCAGCGCCCCGATCGCCCCGATCGCGACGATCGCCGCCAGGCTGGTCCCGGTGGCCAAGCGCTCGCCGTAGGCGAGCCAGACGATCAGCAGCGGCACGATCACCGTCCCCCCGCCGACCCCGAACACGCCGCTGAAGAATCCGGCGGCGGTGCCGATCGCGGCCAGCTTCAGCAGCTGGTCGCCGGGGGAGGAACCGGCCTCGGGCGCCATCCCGCGATACTAGATGCCGTGTCTCTCGAATCCGAGACGGGGGAAGGCGGCTGGGCCGCCCTGCTCGGCCCCCTGCGCGAGGAGCCGGGCCGTGCCGCGGTCCTCACCGACGTCGACGGCACTCTCGCCCCGATCGCCGAGCGGGCCGAGCAGGCCGAGGTGCCGGAGGCGGCGCGGCGTGCCCTGGAGGCGCTGAGCGGGCGCTGCGGCCTGGTCGGGTGCGTCTCCGGGCGGCAGGCCGCCGAGGCGCGCCGCCTGGTCGGGCTCGACGGGATCGCCTACGCCGGCAACCACGGCCTGGAGCTGCTGCTGCCCGGCGACGAGGAGCCGCGGCCGGATCCCTCGCTCTCGGGGCGCGAGCGCGACGCCGCCGAGTTCTTCGCCGGGCTCGGCCGCGGCGAGCTGGAGGCGATCGGGCTGCGCGGTGAGGACAAGGGGGCGATCCAGGCGCTGCACTGGCGCGGCGCCGCCGATGAGGCCGCCGCACAGGGCCGGGCGAGCGAGATCGCGATCGCCGCCGGCCAGGCCGGGCTGGAACCGCGCTGGGGCCGGAAGGTGCTGGAGCTGCGGCCGGTCGGGGGCGGCGGCAAGGACTCCGCGGTCGCCTCGCTGCTTGCCACAGACGGCGTCGACCGCGCCGTCTACGCCGGCGACGACCGCACCGACCTCGACGCCTTCCGCCGCCTCCGCGAGCTGCGCCAGGACGGCGAGCTCGGCACCGCCGTCTGCGTCGGCATCCTCTCGCCCGAGGCGCCGGCCGAGCTGGCCGAGGAGTCCGACCTGACGGTCGACGGCCCGGACGGGTGGCTGCGCATCCTCGAGTGGCTCGCCGAGTAGGCCGCCGATGCCCTACACGGACCTGCTTCGCGTCACCGTCTTCCTGACCGGGGCCGAGGCGACCGCGCTGGGGGCGATCGCGGCGATCGGCGCCAACCGCGACGACAGCACCGCGACGATCCTTGTCGCCGCCGCCTGGTGGCTCGCCTCGCTGGCGATCGGCATCTACCTCGGCCGGCCGCGTCGCGCCGCCGACGATGTCCGCGACCCCCTCGCCCGCGCCCGCACCGCGACCTCGCTGCCCCCCTCCTCCCCCGCCCGGATCGCGGTCGGGCGGCTCTGGCCGATCGCGATCACCGCGGTCGCGGCCGGGGTCCTCGGCGTCTTCTTCCCCGGCGTCGCCGTGGTCGGCGCCGGCTACGCGTTGATCGTCTCGCTCGCCTGGCACACCCGCGAGGCGGCGGTGCTCGGGGTCGAGCAACGCGACGGCGTCAAGTTCTACGTCGTCCCCACTTCGGCCCTGCGGCCGGTCGAGCTGGTCCGCACCCCCGGCCTGCGCAGCCAGGTCTGAGCCGCTGCATACATTTTGGCCTCTATGGGGGCCAAAATGTATGCAGCGACGCGGTTAGTCGCGCTCCAGGTGGTCGGAGTGGGCGACGACGGTCCGCGGGCCGGCGCGCTGGGCGCGGCAGTGGATCCGGGCGCCCGGCTCGACCCCGGACAGGCGGTCGGTTCGGATGCCGACCGCAAGCTCCTGGCCGGCGGCCTCGGTTAGGAGGTTGGGGAAGCCCTCGACGTCGCGCACCCCGTCGACCGCCAACAGGACCTCGCTCATCCCCTGCGACCCCGGACGTGGCCGGACATCGCGCACCACCCCGCTCAGCTCAGCCCAGTTCTCGATCGCCTGCACCATCGTCGTCCTCCTCGGCCGCGGCGCCGCTCAGGTACTCGACCAGCGCCCGCGCGATCGGCTGTCCGCCGACGTCTTCGTAGAAAGAATAGGCGGGCGAGGGGTTGACCTCAAAGCAGTACCACTCGCCGTCGGGGGTGCGGCGCAGGTCTATCCCGCAGACGGGCAGCTCCAGCGCCGCGCTCAGTGCCAGGCAGCGCCGCTCGACCTCGGGGGGCAGCTCGGCGGGCAGCATCCAAACCCCCTTCTCGTCACGGGCCGCGTAGCGGTAGTCGACCGCCTCGGAACGGACCTCGGTCGCGAAAACCGCCGGGCCGACCACGTGGACGCGAACGTCGACTCCCGGGATCAGCGCCTGGAACTGGGTCGGCAGGTGCCGGACCCGGTCGATGTCCTTGGCCCGCTCACCGTTCAGCTCGCGGACGATCGAGCGAGCCGAGGAGACCGACTTGTAGATCACCCGCCGGTGGGCGGCGGCGAAACGCCGCACCTCGGCCGGGTCGTTGGTGACCGTGGTCGGCGGGACGAGCAGGCCGCTCTCGGCGATCAGCTGCGCCTGGTAGGGCTTCGACATGTTCGAGCCGCTCGGGCCAAACCGGTTGGCGACCCGGATCGGCGCCACCTCCAACCAGCCGAGCAGCCCCCCGCTGAGCGCTTCCGCCGCCGCCAGCCGCCCGGCATCGGGAGGCTGGCCGACCTCGGGCAGAGTGCGAGGCTCGACCGGTCGCAGGTAAGCGCCGCAGAGCTCGCCTGCCTCCCACTTCCCGTCGGGGCCGCGTAGCACGCCGTCGAGCCGGTCGCCCTCGAAGGTCAGGTCGAGGCTCCACTCCTCGACCTGACGCTGGTTGACAACCAGGTGGTCGACGGCCGCCTCCTCCGCCGCCTCTACCGCCGCAGCCACCGGCGGCTCGCTGGGGATCCCGCAGATCAGGATCACCGGCTCGGTCCCACCATCAGCTCGGCCACCGCCGCGACTTCATCCCCTCCCAGCGCCGGCCTCGGCTCGGCGCCGAGGAAGGTCCGCTCGCCGGCCTCGCCGGGCGCGGAGACGGCGATGCCGAGCAGCCCGCAGCCCACGTCGCGAGCGAGGCCCAGATAGCCCTCGGCCCCCTCGCTGCCGGGCTCGCCGAGCACCCTCTCCCCGACCACCAGCAGCCGCTCGGCTGGGCCGGGTGCGGCCTCCGCCCAGAGACCGGGCTGGCCGCCCACCGGCTGCCAATCGGCGCTGGGCGGCTCGGTTGCGGCCAGCGCGCGGAATCGGCGGCAGCGCAGCCCGTTCGAGACGGCGAGCCGCTGCCACTCGAACGGACCGAGGGCCGGCCCGCTGAGGCCGCGGGAGGAGGGCCGGTTGAGTGGCGGATGTGGCAGCGAGGCCAGCCAGCTCAGCAACAGCGCTCGGCTCTCGATCTCCGCGTACTCGCGGTCGGCCTCGCGGGCCGTCGCGAACTGCGGCGGCAGCGTCCGCTCCACCCGGCAGATGGCTCCCCGCAACCGCGCCGCATCGAACCGCCACCCCCGCGCGCAGCGCAGCACCGTCTTGACCCCGCCGCCGCCGCCGCCGAGCCGGTGCGTGAAGGTCGAGCCGAGCAACAGCTCGTCGGCCCAGAGCAGGGCGGCGCCGGGGGCGCGCCGCCGCAGCGCGGCGGTCAACAGCACCGCGTCCGCGTCTGCCCGCTCGGCGAGGACGACGTGGGTCACGCCGCTCAGCCGATCGCCGGCGGCACGTCCAGCAACCGCTTCTCGAACCGGTCCCCGAGCCGTTCCTGGTCCCCCATTCCGCCGTCGTCCTCGCCGCTGAGCGGGGCGCTGCGCAGGTCGGGGCGCAGCTCGCCCGGGATGAACGGCTGGGCCTGGCCGAGCCGCGCTTCAAGCGCCGTGAGGCGCGTTTCCAATCCCTGCAGGTCGCCGCCGCGAATCCGCGGGTCGAAACCGCGCCAGTCGTCGAAATGGCTCTCGCGGATCTGTTTGTCGTGGTTGATCTTTTCGCGCAGGTCGAGGAGTTCGGTCTCGCCATGCTCCTTGAGCTGCTCCTTCTCTTTGGCGACCTCCTTCCTCCAGTCCTTGATGCCGCGCTTGTCGAGATCGGTCTTCCATGGCTGTGGCTGCTGCTGCTGCTGGAACGGCCTCACCTCGCGGCGCACGCCGAGCCGCGCCGTCATCGCGACCGCGGGGTCGGAAATCTCGCTCACCGAGACCCGGGTGGCGCCGCCGGCGTAGGACCGCGAGCTGGGGGTCGCCTCGTCATCGAAGGACCGGTTCTCGCTCGACCCCGGGTAGGGGTCGCCAGCGTCGCCGCGGTTGCGCCGCGCCTCCAGGTCTCCCTGTCCGTCGGCCTGCTCAAGCGCCACCTTCGGGTGGCGCTCGTCGCTGTTGGTCTCGACCGCGTCGTCGATGTGCCAGATCAACAGGCCCCCCGCCGGCAGCTCGTCGTCGAAGCCGGACTGCTGGCGGTTCTCGACCAGGAAGTACTCCTGGCTGGGGGTGCCGTTCCTCCATAGCCGGTGCACCGTGTGACCCTTCTTGACGTCGGTGATCGTCGCCTCGGCGTTTGCCGTCTGGTTGGCGACGGTGACCCATCCCTGGTCCTGCTTGCACCAGGCACAGGGGTGGGCGGGACGGTCGCCGCCTCCGTTCCAGCTTCCCCCGGCCATCAGGCACCAGTTGCCGACCCCCTCCGAGGAGCCGTCGGTGTCGTAGAGGTCCGGCCACCCGAAGACCAGGTGGCCCAGCTCATGGGCGCAGACGCCGACCTTGGCGTCCTCGGGAATCGTCAGGTAGGCGTAAACCCTGGTCGCGTCGGTGGCGTAGGGGTCGCCCTTGAGGACCCACTTGTGGGACCAGATCTCGCCCGCTTTGCCGGTCTCCTCGGCGCCGCTGCCGGCATGGACGATGACGAAGGCGTCGACGTACCCGTTGGCGTCGTTGTCGTAGGGGGCGAAGTCGACCGTCGCGTCGACCGCTTCAGCGGCGTCGCGGGCCATTGCCCGCGCGTTGGGCAGCTCTTCGCTCATCCCCGAGGCACCGTTCGCGTAGGTGGCGAGCGTCTGCGGCAGGCGGCACGGCCCGACCACCTCCCCCTGCAGGTCGACCAAGCCGCGGGAGACCTCGCGGTAGTAGTCGCGGACGCTGCCGGTCTCGAGCTCGCCCCGCGAGAAGAACAGCTGCTCGAAGTGCTCCCGCTCGGCGCTCATCTCCCTGTCGCTGAAGTCGACCAGGACAACCAGGACGCGGACCGTGCCGCGCAGCGGGGCCCGCTCGGCCGCCACCGAGCGGATCGCCGACGGCGGCGCGCCGAGCGGCAGCTCGTTGCCGGGGATGATCAGGCCATCGTTGAGTCCGAAGGCCTCCGGCTCGCGCACCGTGACATCGGCGGTCGGCAGCGCTTTGACGCTTTTCGCCGCTTTCGCCGCCTCTTTCGCGATCCTGTCGCTGAGCTTCGGCGACGGCGCCACCATGCAGCACTCGCCGTCGTCGCCGGCGGCAGCCTGCCGGTAGACCTCCCGCACGTCGTCCAGCAACGGGGTCTCAACCCGCTCTCCCATGACGGAACCTCCCGCTCGATCGTGGTCTATGTGTGGCGCTGGCCACAGCTCCCCACGGAGCCCGCCCGTCCCGATTAGATATAGCAGAATACTTAGCTATTTTTGCGCTTTGGACGTCCCTTCGAGAGATCGCGCCAGGCGCGGGTGTTGGCGACCTCGGCGGCGGTCAGCCAGGCGCGGCGGGCGGTGGCGACCGCGTAGGCCATGTTGTCGAGGCCGTCGACCCCGTGGGCGTCGGTGTTGAGGACGATCGCGACGCCGGCGTCGGCGGCGAGCCGGGCGTGGCGGTCGGAGAGGTCGCGGCGGCTCGGGTTGCCGTTGATCTCGATCGTCGTCCCGGTCCGGGCGGCCGCCTCGAACACCGCCTCGACGTCGATCCCGTAGGGCTCGCGGCGGCCGATCAGGCGCCCGGTCAGGTGGCCGACGCAGTCGACCGACGGGTTCTCGATCGCGGCGAGGACGCGGGCGGTCATCTCCTCTTCGGAGACCGAGAACGAGGTGTGGACGCTCGCCACCACCCAGTCCAGCGCCGCCACCAGGTCGTCGGGGTAGTCGAGCTCGCCGTCGAGCCCGATGTTGACCTCCGAGCCGGCAAGCAGGCGGAAGCCGCGCTTGCCCTTGTTCCAGGCGCGGATCTCCTCGATCCGCTCCCAGAGCCGCTCCGCCGTGACGTGGTCGCCGAAGCCGTGGCTGGCCGAGTGGTCGGTGATCGCCAGGTAGGAGTAGCCGCGCGCCCGCGCCGCCTCGGCCATCTCCTCGAGCGTGTCGCGGCCGTCGGAGAGAGTGGTGTGGGAGTGCAGGTCGCCCTTCACGTCGCCCAGCTCGACCAGGTCGGGCAGCGTGCCCTCACGCGCCGCCCGAAGCTCGCCGCGCCCCTCGCGCAGCTCCGGCTCGACGTAGGCGTAGCCGAGCCGGGCGTAGACCTCCTCCTCGCTCTCGCAGAGGGTGACCTCGCCGCTCTCGGTCTCGGCGATCCCGTGCTCTGAGACGGAGAGGCCGCGGGCCACCGCCTCTTCGCGCAGCTGCACGTTGTGGGCGGTGGAGCCGGTGAAGTGCTGCAGCAGGTTGCCGAAGGCGGCCGGGGGGACGATCCGCAGATCGACCGAGACGCCGTTGTGGGTCTGGGCGCGGAGGCCGTTGGGGCCGGGGGCGCCGGCGGCGGCGATCAGGTCGTGGCCGGCGAGGTGGCGGGAGAGCTCCTCGGGCTGCTCCGCCGTCGCGATCAGGTCGATGTCCTTGCAGGTCTCCGCCCAGCGCCGCACCGAGCCGGCGACCTCCACCCGCTGCGCGGCCGGGTGCTCGCGCAGCGCCGCGGCCAGCTGCTCGGCGATCGGGCGCACCTTCGAGAGCAGGATCCGGCCGCCGGCCTCGCGCGGCTCGCCGAGCCGCTCCAGCGCCGCCAGCACGTTCTCCTCCGCCTTCGGCCCGAGGCCCTTGAGGCCGCGGATCCGTTCCGCCTCCGCCGCCTCGCGGAGGTCGTCGAGGCTGGCGACCCCGAGCTCGTCGTAGAGGCGACGGGCCGTCTTCGCCCCCAGCCCCGGCACCCGCGTCACCTCGATCAGGGTCGGCGGGAACTTGGCCTTCAGCTTCGCCGCGGCGGGGATCTCGCCGCTCTCGATCAGGGCGTCGATCTTTTCCGCCAGCGTCTTGCCGACCCCGGGGATCTCGGTGGCGCGCCCGGCGGCGGCCAGCTCGGCGACCGAGACCGGGCTCTCGCGGATCGCCGTGGCGGCGGTCGAGTAGGCGAGGACGCGGTATTTGACGGCGCCGTCGAGCTCGTAGAGAACTCCCAGCTCCTCCAGCGCGGTGGCGATCTCTGCGTTGGTCATAGAGTCGGAAGCATGCCGGACCCGTGGCTCGTGCTGCCGACCTACAACGAGGCCGAGAACATCGAGCCCTTCGTCGCGGCGGCGCGGGCGAAGCTGCCGGCCGGGGCGCGGGTGCTGATCGTCGACGACAGCTCGCCCGACGGGACCGGCGAGCGGGCCGACCGGCTCGCCGCCCGCCACCCGGAGGTGGAGGTCCTGCACCGGCCGCGCAAGGAAGGCCTCGGGCCCGCCTACCTCGCCGGCTTCAGGCGGGCGCTGGAGGGCGGCGCCGGGCTGGTCCTGGAGATGGACTCCGACTTCTCGCACGACCCCGCCTACCTGCCGCGGCTGCTGGAGGCGGCGGGGCGCGCCGACCTGGTGCTCGGCTCCCGCTACGTCCCCGGCGGCGGGGTCGCCGACTGGGGGCCGCTGCGCCGCGGGATCAGCCGCGGCGGCTGCGCCTACGCGCAGCTGGCGCTCGGGCTCGACGTCCGCGACCTGACCGGCGGCTTCAAGTGCTTCCGGCGCGAGGTGCTGGAGGCGATCGACCTCGACGCGGTGCGCAGCCGCGGCTACGCCTTCCAGGTCGAGATGACCTACCGCGCCGCCCGCCTCGGCTTCCAGGTCGCCGAGGTCCCGATCGTCTTCCGCGACCGCCGCGCCGGCGTCTCGAAGATGGACCGCTCGATCGTCGCCGAGGCGATCTGGCGGGTGCCGTGGCTGCGGATCGGCCTGCGCGGCGCGCCCGGAGGGCTGGATCGACGGCCGTGAACCGCCTCGCTATACTTTCTGAAGTATTAGGCTACCGACGACCTAGATTCCAGGGGAGCGATATCCAGTGACTGGCAAATTGACCGACGTGACCGATGCAACCTTCAAAGCCGACGTGCTCGAGGCCGAGGGGCCGGTGCTTGTCGACTTCTGGGCCCCCTGGTGTGGCCCGTGCCGGGTCGTCCACCCCGTCCTCGAAGAGATCGACGGCGAGCGCGACGACCTGACGATCCTCAGCATCAACGTGGACGAGAACCAGCAGACGGCGGCCCAGTACGAAGTCCTCTCGATCCCGACGCTGATCCTCTTCAAGGACGGCGCGATCGCCAAGAAAATCGTCGGGGCGATGCCGAAGCGGCGGCTCGAGGCCGAACTGGAGCCGGCGCTCGCCTAGCGCGGGCGCCCGGCCGCGGTCATGCCCTTCGTCCACGTCCACTGGTTCGAGGGCCGCAGCGACGCCCAGAAGGCCGAGATCGCGAAGCGGATCGAGGAGGCGCTGGGCGAGGTCGCCGGCGTCCCGCCCGAGCACTGCTGGGTGAAGTTCTCCGACTCGGCGAAGTCCGACCTGATCATCGGCGAGCCCAGCGAGGACTGACCGGCCAATCCGCAGGCGATTGGCGACTTTGTGGCCTATGGGGCCACAAAGTCGCCAACGTCAGGCGCGGGCGACGGCGATGCTGAGCTCGCGGCCGTCGATCTTGGCGCCCGCCCCGTCGCCGCCGTCGTAGGCGACCGCGGTGGCGAGGACCTCGCCGGCCACGTAGTCCTGGTGGGCGCGGGCGGCGTCGAGCAGCTCGGCGTCGCCGCCAAGGGCGAGCTCGATCCGGTCGGTGATCTCCAGCCCCGCCTCTTTGCGGGCGATCTGGACCGCGTGGACAATCTCGCGGGCCAGGCCCTCGCGGCGCAGCTCCTCGTCCAGCTCCAGCTGCAGGGCGACCGCGTGGCCCGAATCGGCCTCGACCTCGTAGCCCTCCAGCGGCTGCAGGGCGAGGGTGATCTCCTCGGCGCCGAGCGCGTGCTCACGGCCCTCGACGTTGATCCCGACCTGGCCGCCGGCCGCCATCACCGTGGCCACATGGGCGGCATCGAGCGCCGCGACCGCGGCGGCGACCTGCGGCATCGCCTTGCCGAAGCGCGGTCCCAGCGCCCGGTAGTTGGGCTTCGCCGAGTAGCTGACCAGCTCCGACTCGTCGCTGACGAAGTCGAGCTCCTTGACGTTGAGCTCGGCGGTGACCAGGCCGGCGCGGGCCTCGATCGCCGCCCGCTCGGCGTCGCTGGCGACGATCACCGCGCGGCGCAGCGGCTGGCGCACCTTGGCCTTCGCTTTGGCGCGGGCCGCCCGGCCCAGCTCGACCGTGAGCCGCACCGCCTCCATCTCCGCTTCCAGCTCCGGGTCGGCCAGCGAGTCGTCGACCGCCGGGAAGTCGCGCAGGTGAACCGAGTCGGGGAGCTCCTCCGTCTGGCCCAGCGCGCCGCCGGCCAGGTTGAGGTGGATCTCGTCGGCCAGGAAGGGGACGAACGGGGCCAGCATCGCGGTCGTCTCCAGCAGGCAGTGGCGGAGGGTCGCGAAGGCGGCTCGGTCGCCCTCCCAGAAGCGGCGGCGAGAGAGCCGCACGTACCAGTTGGAGAGCTCCTCGACGTACTCGGCGATCGCCCGGCCGGCGGTCGTGCAGTCGTAGGCGTCCATCCGCTCGCGCACCGTCGCCACCGTCGCCTGCAGCCGCGAGAGCGCCCACCGGTCGAGGTCGCTTCCAGCTTCCAGGCCGCCGCGGAAGTCGAGCGGGCCGAGGTCCTCGGCGTTGGCGTAGAGGACCCAGAACGAGTACGTGTTCCAGAGGGTGAGCAGGAACTGGCGCACCGACTCGCCCACCGTCTCGACCGAGAAGCGGTAGCCCGACCAGGGCTGCTGGGAGGTCAGGTAGTACCAGCGGAAGGCGTCGGCGCCGTGGGTCTCGAGCACCTCCCAGGGGTCGACGACGTTGCCGCGGCTCTTCGACATCTTCTGGCCCTCGGGGTCGAGGATCAGGCCGAGGCAGACGCAGTTGCGGAAGCTCGAGGTGCCGAACAGCAGGGTCGACTCGGCAAGCAGCGTGTAGAACCAGCCGCGGGTCTGGTCCTGGGCCTCGCAGATGTAGTCGGCCGGGAACCTCTCTTCGAACTCCGCCTCGTTCTCGAACGGGTAGTGGAACTGGGCGAAGGGCATCGCGCCGCTGTCGTACCAGGTGTCGATCACCGACTCGACCCGGCGCATCTCGCCGCCGCAGTCCTCGCACTCGACCACCACGTCGTCGATGTACGGGCGGTGCAGGTCCTCCGGGACCTCGCCGCGGGCGCGCTCGGCCAGCTCGGCGACCGAGCCGGCGCAGAAGCGGCCCTCGCAACCGGCGCTCGCGCACTCCCAGATCGGCAGCGGCGTGCCCCAGTAGCGGTCGCGGGAGAGCGCCCAGTCGACGTTGTTCTCCAGCCATTTGCCGAAGCGGCCGTGCTTGACGTGCTCGGGGTGCCACCCGATCTCCTCGTTGTTGGCGAGCAGCTCCTCGCGGGCCCGCGAGGTGGCGACGTACCAGCTCGACTTCGCGTAGTAGAGGAGCGGCGTGGAACAGCGCCAGCAGTGCGGGTAGGCGTGCTCATAGGTCTGCTCGCGGAACAGCGCCCCGCGCGAGTCGAGGTGCTCGATCAGCGCCCGGGTCACCTCCGGGTCCTTGACGAAGGAGCCCTCGAAGCCGGTGACGCGGTTGTCGAAGCGGCCGTCGAGGCCGACCGGGTTGTAGAGGGTGTGGGCGTCGGTCGGGTCGAAGATCCCGGCCGCGGCGGCGACCGCGTAGTCGTCCTCGCCGAAGGCCGGGGCGAGGTGGACGATCCCGGTGCCGTCCTCGGTGCTGACGAAATCGCCGCCGAGGACCGGGAAGCCGCCGGCCGGCCCGCCGTCCTGGAGGTCGAAGAGCGGGCCGCGGTAGTTGCGGCCGACCAGCTCCGACCCGGGGACGCGGTCGAGCACCTCGGCCTCCTCGCCGAGCACCCGCTCGACCAGCGGCTCGGCGAGGACCAGGACCTCGCCGCCGAGGCGCGCCCGCACGTAGGTCACCTCCGGGCCGACCGCGACCGCGACGTTGCCGGGCAGGGTCCATGGCGTCGTCGTCCAGACCAGCAGCGACTCGCCGGACTCGGCGCCGTCCTCGCCCAGCAAGGGGAACCTGACGTAGATCGACGGGTCCTCGACGTCCTCGTAGCCCAGCGCCACCTCGTGCGAGGACAACGCCGTGCCGCAGCGGGGGCAGTAGGGGACGACCTTGTGGCCCTCATAGAGGCGGCCGGCATCCCAGAGCTTGCGCAGCGACCACCAGACCGACTCGATGTAGGGGTCGTCGAGGGTGACGTAGGGGTCGTCGAGGTCGATCCAGAACCCGATCCGCTCGGTCAGCCGGTTCCACTCCTCGACGTACTCGAAGACCGACTCGCGGCAGCGGCGGTTGAACTCGGCGATCCCCAACTCCTCGATCTCCTGCTTGGAGGAGATCCCGAGCTGCTTTTCGACCTCCAGCTCGACCGGCAGCCCGTGGCAGTCCCAGCCCGCCTTGCGCGGCACCCGGTACCCGCACATCGTCTTGTAGCGGGGGTAGACGTCCTTGAAGACGCGGGCGAGGACGTGGTGGGAGCCGGGGCGGCCGTTGGCGGTCGGCGGGCCCTCGTAGAAGGACCAGACCTCGGCCCCCTCGCGGGCCTCGAGCGAGCGGGCGAAGACGTCGTCGTCGCGCCAGCGGTCGAGCACCCGCTGCTCGAGCTCGGGGAAGGACTGCTTGGGGTCGACCGGTTTGAAGCCAGGCATGGGAACCGCGGATTCTAGGAGCGCAGGGCCAAACGACGATACGCTCCCCGGCGATGCCCAGGTACGACCTGAACGGAAAGGTCGCGCTGGTCACGGGAGCGGCGCGGGGGATCGGGTTCGAGACGGCCCGGCAGATGCACCTGCGCGGCGCCTCGGTGGCGGTGCTCGACCTCGACGCCGGCGAGGCGGCGGAGGCCGCCGAGCGAGTCGGCGCGCGGGCCTTCGGGATCGCCGCCGACGTCACCGACGAGGGCGCGATGCGCGCCGCCGTCGCCGAGACGGTGGAGAAGCTCGGCGGGGTCGACGTCGTCGTCGCCAACGCCGGCATCGTCCAGTCGCAACCGGCGACCGCGCTGGGGATCTCCGGCGAGGAGTGGGACCGGGTCTTCGAGGTCGACCTGCTCGGCGTCTGGCGCACGGTGCGCGCGGCGCTGCCGCAGGTGGTCGAGCGCCGCGGCCACGTCGCCGTCGTCTCCTCGGTCTACGCCTTCGCCAACGGGATGGGCAACACCCCCTACGCGGTCGCCAAGGCCGGGGTCGAGTCGCTGGGCCGGGCGCTGCGGGTCGAGCTGGCGCCGCACGGCGCGAGCGCCACCGTCGCCTACTTCGGCTTTGTCGACACCAAGCTGGTCCAGGACGCCTTCGCCCACCCCGACACCGACCGGCTGTCCGAGTTCACGCCGGACTGGCTGCTGAAACGGATCACCCCCGACGAGGCCGCCGCCGGCTTCGTGCGCGGGATCGAGGAACGCGCCCCGCGCGTCTTCGTCCCCAAATGGTGGCGCTACGTCTCCGCCTTCCGCGGCCTGCTCAACCCGCTGCTCGACCGCCGCATGGAGCGCGACGAGGCCGCCGCCGCCCTGTTCCGCGACCTCGACGAGCGCGCCCTCAGCACCGCCGACTGATCGCGTGGTTCCTTATTCGCCCGATGGGCGAATAAGGAACCACGCGATGGTTACGCGATGGCTAGTGGGTGCGGGTGAGGCGCTCCAGGAGGATCGCGACGGACTCGTAGCGGGCGCCGGTGGCGCGCTCGAGGCCGATCTCGCAGGTGCGGTTGGAGCAGAGGTGGGCGTCGGCGTCGCGGTCGGCCAGGTCCTCGGCCTCGGCGGCGGTCGCCGACTCGGTCAGCTCCGGGTGCGAGAAGCCGCGGTCGCCGGCGAAGCCGCAGCAGGTCGCCGTCGGCGGCACGATCGTCTCCTCGGCCAGGGCCGCCGCCAGCGCCCGCAGCCGCGGCTCGAGGCCGAGCCGGCGGGTCGCGCAGGTCGGGTGGACGGCTGCGGCCGGGACCTTCTCGCCCACCGTCAGCCAGGGCAGCAGCCGGTCATGGGCCCAGGCGACCGAGTCGAGCACCTCCAGCCCCGCCAGCCGCTCGGCGTTCTCATCGCTCAGCACCCCCTCGCCCGGCTCGGCGACCGCGGCGGTGCAGGAGGCGGCGTCGACGACCACCGGCAGCGCCCCCTCGCCGCTCCAACCCCACAGCTTCTCGACCATCTCGTTCGCCTTGTAGCCGTGCGCCTCGGCCAGCCCCTTCGACCCCCAGGGCAGCCCGCAGCAGCTCCCCGCCACGTCCTCGGGCACCCAGAGCGGCAGCCCCGCCCGGGCCGAGACCTCGACCAGCGCCTCCGCCACCCAGGCGCCGCCCTTGGCCGGACCGAAGATCCGGTTGGTGCAGGAGGGGACGTAGACGGCGGCGGCTCCGGTGTGGATCGTCGCCGGCAGCCGCGCGGGCGCCGGGGGCGGCAGGGCGCGGCCGCGCCTGGTCAGCCGCGCCAGCGGCCCGCCGAAGCGGAGCCCGACCCGGGCGGCGCCCTCGACCCCGGCCCAGTGGCGGGCGCGGCGCATCGCCCGCCGCTCGGCCCGCTCGCTCTGGCCCTGCTCGCGCAGCTGCTTGACCAGGGCGCCGGTGTCGATCCCGACCGGGCAGGCGAGCTGACAGGAGCCGTCGGCGGCGCAGGTGTCGAGCGACTCGTAGCCGTACTCGTCTTCCAGCGCCCGCCGCAGCGGCGAGCCCTGCGGCTGGCGGGCCATCTCCCGCCGCAGCACGATCCGCTGACGCGGCGTCGTGGTCAGCTCGCGGCTCGGGCAGACCGGCTCGCAGAAGCCGCACTCGACGCAGGAGGTCGCCACCTCCTCGATCTCCGGGGTCGTCTTCAGGTGGCGCAGGTGGACGCCGGAGTCGCGGTTGAGGACGACGCCGGGCGAGAGCACCCCGTCGGGGTCGGCCAGCCGCTTCACCCGCCACATCAGCTCGGTCGCCTTCTCGCCCCACTCGCGCTCGACGTAGGGCGCCATGTTGATCCCGGTCCCGTGCTCGGCCTTCAGCGAGCCGTCGTAGCGGTCGACCACCAGCTCGACCAGGTCGGCCATGAACGCCTCGTAGCGGTCGAGGTCCTCCTGCTTGGAGAAGTCGGGGGTGAGCATGAAGTGCAGGTTCCCGGCCGAGGCGTGGCCCGCCACCCCGGGCAGGAAGCCGTGCCTGCCGAGGAGCTCCTGCAGGTCGCGGGCGCTCTCGGCGATCCGCTCCGGCGGCACGCAGACGTCCTCGACGATCAGCGCCGTGCCGGGCGGGCGGATCTTTCCCATCAGGCCGTACATGCCCTCGCGCACCCGCCAGGCGAGCTCGATCTCCTCCGGGTCGCGGCTGAACTCGAACGACCCGATCGTCTCGTGGGCGTCGAGGATCTCGTTCGCGGCGGCGACCTGCGCGTCCAGCTCCGCCTCGTCGGCGCCGCCGAACTCGACCAGCAGCACCGCCGAGGAGGGCGGCAGCTCCTTCCACTCCTGCGGCGCCCCGACCATGTTCCAGGCGGCCGTGATCAGAGCCGGCGCCACCATCAGCTCGACCGCCGTGGCGCCGCAGGCGACCAGCTCGGGCACCGGGGCGACGGCGGTGTCGATGCTGGGGAAGTGGACCCAGGCGGTGGTCGTCCGGGCCGGCTGCGGGACCGTCTCGAAGACGACCTCGGCGGTGAAGGCGAGCGTGCCCTCGGAGCCGATCAGGAGGCGGCGGAAGATCTCCAGCGGCTCGTCGGCGTCGAGGAAGGCGCAGAGCCGGTACCCGGTCGTGTTCTTGATCGCGAACTTGCGGCGGATCCGCTCGCAGAGCCCCTCGTCGGCCCGGATCTCGTCGCGGATCCGCTCCAAGCCGGCGTAGAGATCGGGCTCCTGGAGCGCGAACTCCTCGCTGGCGTTGGCGGCGCCGGTTTCGATCTTCGTGCCCGAGGGCAGGACGAAGGTCAGCTCGCGCACGGTCGAGTAGGAGTCCCTGGTCACCCCGCACCGCATCCCGCCCGAGTTGTTGGCGACGACTCCGCCGACCGTGGCGACGTCTTTGCTGGCGGGGTCGGGGCCGAGCTTGCGTCCCAGCGGGGCCAGCACGCGGTTGGCGTGGCCGAGGATCGTCCCCGGCTTGACCCGGGCGCGCTGGCCGCCGTCCTCGACCCCGACACCGCGGAAGTGGCGGCGGACGTCGACCAGGATGCCCTCGGTCTGCCCCTGACCGCAGAGGCTGGTGCCGCCCGACCGGAAGGTGACCGGGATCTCCTGCTCGCGCCCGTAGGCGAGCAGCTTCGCGACGTCCTCGGCGTCGCGGGCCATCACCACCGCCCGCGGAAAGAGCCGGTAGGGGCTGGCGTCGGAAGCGTAGGCGACCAGGTCGGACGGCCGGGAGAGGACTCGGTCGGCGCCGAGCAGCTCCTCCAGCTCGCCGCGCAGCGGCTGCTCCGCCCCGCCCGCCAGGCGGTCGGGGGCGCGGTCGACGGACTCGGAGACGGCGCTCATCAGAACAGCGACATCCCCGGCGCGACCGGGACTTCGACCAGTTCGGGATCGGAGGATGCGAGCGCCGCGGAGAGCGCGCCGGCCACGGCGTCGCGGTCGGCGGCGCGGTGGGCCCTGACGCCGTAGCCCTCGGCGACCGCGGCGACCTCGAGCTTCGGCAGGTCGAGCCCGGGTGCGCCGCTCACCCCCTCGACCTCGGCGAACCACTTGAGGATCGCGTACTCCTCGTTGCGCAGGACGAGGAAGGTGACCGGGGCGCGGTGGGCGACGGCGCTCCAGAAGGCGGTGATCGCGTACTGGGCCGAGCCCTCGCCGAGCACGCAGACGACCGGCCGGCTCGGCTCGGCGAGCTGCACCCCGACCGAGGCCGCCAGCCCGAAGCCGAGCCCGCCGCCGGCGCTGAAGTAGTAGCTGCCGGGCCGCGAGAGGCGCAGCTGGTTGCGCAGCGCCAGGGTGCTGGCCGGCGACTCGAGCACGACGATCGCGTCCTCGGGCAGGACCTCGGCAAGCGCCGAGTGGACGGTCGAGGAGTCGAGCGGATCGGCGGCCGGGATCTCGGTCGGCGGCTGGTTCGGCTCCGGGGCGGGCCGGCCGGACTCGCCGACCGCCTCGACCAGCGCCGCCAGGGTGAGCGCGACGTCGGCGACGATCGCCTCGCCGATCGGGGCGCGGGCCGCCTCGTCGGGGTCGCTGGTGATCGCCACCAGCTCCGAGCCCTCGGCCAGCAGGGGGCCGGGGATGTGCGGGTAGTAAGGGAAGACCGAGCTGCCGGCGACCAGGATCAGGTCGTGCCCCTCGAGGGTCTGGCCGACCGGGCCGATCGCCGGCGGCAAGACGCCGCGGAAGTTCGGGTGCCCCTCGGGAAAGCCGAGCCGCACGCCACCGGTCGCCGGCGAGGCCCAGACCGGCAGCCGCTGGCGCTCGGCCAGCGCCACCGCCGCCTCCCAGCCGCCGCTGGCGTCGACGTCGGGCCCGGCGACCAGGACCGGGTTTGCGGCCGCCTCCAGCCGCGCCGCCAGCGCCCGCACCGCCTCGGGGTCGGCAACGGCGCGGCCGCTGACCGCGCGCTCGATCGCCGCCCGCGCCTCGTGCTCGCCGACCTCGGCGTCCCAGTCGTCCATCGGGATCGAGACGAAGACCGGGCCGCGCGGGGGGAGCGCCGCCAGGTGGGCGCCGTGGGCGAGGGCGAGCGGCACGTCCTGCGGCCGCGGCGGCTCGAAGGACCACTTGACCAGCGGGTGCGGCATCCGGGTCGCGTCGCGGTTGGTGAGGTTGGCCTGCATCGTGATCTGGGCGCGGGCCTGCTGGCCGGCGGTGACCAGCAGCGGCGTGTGGTTGGCCTGGGCGTTGAAGATCGCCCCCATCGCGTTGCCGACCCCCGGCGCGGTGTGGAGGTTGACCAGGCCGGTGCGGCCCGAGGCCTGGGCGAAACCGTCGGCCATCCCCACCACCACCGCCTCCTGCAACCCCAGCACGTACTGAAAGTCGGCCGGGAAGTCGCGCAGCATCGGCAGCTCGGTCGAGCCCGGGTTGCCGAAGACCGTGGTCATTCCCCGGGCGCGAAACAGGTCGAACGCTGCATCGCGAACTGTAAGCATCGCTAGACCATAACCGGCAAGCCCACGCCCGAATTCAAGCCGGCGGCGGGCGGGCCCGATAGCGAGAGGGTGACCAGCAGGGAACTGCAGATCCACCGCGACGGCGCCGGGCCGAACCGCCGGCCGCCGCTGCTGCTGGCCCCGCTTGTCGTCCTCCTGGCGCTCGCTTCGGCGCTCGGCCTGGTTGCCGCCTCCGGGGCCGGCGCCGCGGTCGGAGTCGAAACCGGGCGCGGCACGACGAGGGTGCTCCACGCGCCCGGCAAGATCGTGCCGATCCCGGCCTCGATCCCGCACGAAGAGGGCGACATGGTCGACCGTCGCATCCTCCGCGACCTGCGCTGGCTCGCCGCCCGGTACCCGATCTACGTCACCGACGGCTACTCGGGGCCGCTGCCCGACGGTGGCCACGCCGGCTGCCACGGCTGCCACGTCAAGAACTCCGACCACTACCTGGGGCTGGCGGTCGACATCGTGCCGCTCTACCCGAGCAACCGGTGCGACGCCCGCTGGCGCGGGATCACCCGGCTGGCGCGCTGGGCCGAGCCGCGGCGCAACCGTCCCGTGCCGCCCTTCCGGTGGGTCGGCTACAACGGCGACAGCGGCCACGGCTGCGGCCACCACCTGCACATCTCCTGGAATCACGCCAAGGCGAAGTCGTTCGAAACCGCCGAGTGGGTCGAAGCGCTGCCCGCCGAGCTGACCATCGACGCAGCCCAAAAGCCGCGCCGCAAGCGCGGCAAGCGGGACAAGCACGGCAAGAAGCCGGCGAAGCCGAGCGGCGAAAGCGGCGGCGTCTCGCGGGCGCCGACCGGCGGCGTCGCGCCGCGGCCTCGCGGCAGCGGCGACTGAGCGTCTCCTGGGACCCGTCCCGTACTGGCACTCGCGGACCCATCCCGGTAGGGGTTTCGCTTAACTTTTTCGGAGGAGCCGTGGTGGCTGGCGCCTTGGAGCGGCCAGCCGAAAAAGTACAAGACGCTTCACCCCTACCGGGATGGGTCCTTAGGATTCGCGCCGATGCTCCGCGCCGCGACTGCGATTCTCGCTTGCCTCGCCCTGCTCGCCCTCGGCTGCGGGGGGCGTGAGGACTCGACTCCGGTCGCCTGTCTGGAAGGGGCTGACGTGTATGAGGACGCCCTGACGGCGGCGCCCGGCCAGGTGCTGCTTGACGGGGAGACGCCGATCTCCGCTTGCCTGACCGAGAACCAGGACGGTGGCGACCTGGCCGAGGTCGGCGCCGCGATGGTCGGGGCGGCGACCTCGCTCAACGCCGAGGGACGGGCGGAGCCGGGCGGCGCCGCGAACCTGGAGCTGGGCTACCTGGTCGGCGCCGCCGAGCGCGGCGCTGCCGGGACCGAAGGCATCCACGCCGACCTGGTGCGCCGCCTCGCCGTCGCCGCCCGCTACGCGCCCGGCAAGCAGCCCCTCCCCGCGGCCTTCCTCGAGACCTACCGCGAGGGCTTCGACGCCGGCCGGGCCGGCGGCTGAGACCGGCGGGGGCGGCGGCATCGCGCCCTCCAATACGCTCCAGGCCCCCACAACGATCTTCGACGGAGGCATGACTTGACTGAGCAGCTCTGGGGTGGCGAGACCACCAAAGCCGTAGACAACTTCCCGGTTTCCGGCCAGCCGGTGCCGGTCCCCGTGGTCCGCTGGCTGGGCCGGATCAAGTCCGCCGCGGCCGAGGCCAACGGCGCCCTGGGCAAGCTCGACGCCGACCTCGCCGAGCGGATCGCCGCCGCCGGCAGCGCGGTCGGAGCGGGCGAACACGACGACCAGTTCCCGGTCGACGTCTTCCAGACCGGCTCCGGCACCTCCTCGAACATGAACGCGAACGAGGTGATCGCCAACCTGGCCGGCGACGGGGCGCACCCCAACGACCACGTCAACATGGGCCAGTCCTCCAACGACGTCTTCCCCTCCGCCGTCCACCTGGCGGCACTGGACGAGGTGAAGCGCGACCTGCTGCCGGCGATGGGGGCGCTGCAGTCGGCGCTGGAGCAGAAGTCGGACCGCTTCGCCGACGTGGTCAAGGCCGGTCGCACGCACCTGATGGACGCGGTCCCGGTCACGCTCGGGCAGGAGTTCGGCGGCTACGCGGCCCAGGTCCGGCTCGGCGTGCAGCGGGTCGAGGGCACGCTGCGGCGGGTCGGCCAGATCCCGCTCGGCGGCACCGCCACCGGCACCGGCCTCAACACCCACCCCGAGTTCGCCGCCAAGGTCCGCGAGCGGCTCGCCGCCGACACCGGCCTTGAGATCTCCGGCCCGCTCGACGCCTTCGAGGCGCAGGGCAACCGCGACGCGCTGGTCGAGCTCTCGGGGGCGCTCAAGGTCTACGCCGTCTCGCTCAACAAGATCGCCAACGACCTGGCGCTGATGGGCTCCGGTCCGCGGGCCGGGCTCGCTGAGCTGCGGCTGCCGGAGCTGCAGAAGGGCTCCTCGATCATGCCCGGCAAGGTCAACCCGGTGATCCCCGAGGTCGTGATCCAGGTCGCCGCCCAGGTGATCGGCAACGACGCCGCGGTCACCGTCGCCGGCAGCCAGGGCCAGTTCGAGCTCAACGTGCGGGTGCCGCTGATCGCCCGCAACCTGCTCGACTCGGTCAAGCTGCTCGCCTCCGCCTCGCGCCTGCTCGATGAGAAATGCGTCGCCGGGGTCGAGGCCAACGAGGAGATGACCGAGCGCCACGCCGAGGCCACCCTGGCTACGGCGACCGCGCTCAACCCCCACATCGGCTACGACCGCGCCGCCGACATCGTCAAGGCCGCCGCCGAGTCGGGTCGCTCGCTGCGCGAGGTGGCGCTGGAGCAGGGCGTCGAGCCCAAGGTGCTCGAGGAGGCCCTCGACCACCATCGCATGGCCCGCCCGCACGAGTAGCCGCCCGCCCTCCGCCCTCCGCCCGCGTGGCAGAGGTTATGGGCACATGGTGCCCATAACCTCTGCCACGGCCTCTTGCAGGCCGCTACTCGCGAATCGCGAAACTGTTGTCCCCAGAGATGCGCGCCCGCCCGCCCATACTCGCCTGCCTGCTCGGCATCCTCGCCTCGCTGGCGCTCGCCCCCGCCGCCCACGCCGGCGTCAAGTGGGTCGTCCACGGCCGCGGCTTCGGCCACGGGGTCGGGATGAGCGCCTACGGCGCCTACGGCTTCGCGAAAGAGGGCAAGAACTACCGCTTCATCCTCCGCCACTACTACACCGGCACCAAGGTCGAGCAGGTGGAGAAGCCCGGCGTGGTCCGGGTCCTGCTCGGCACCTCCGGCGGCGACGTCGAATTCACCCAGGCGCGGCGCGCCTGCGGCAGGCAGCTCGACCCGAAGCGCCGCTACGAGGCGCACCGCTGGCGCGGCTCGGTGCGGCTGCGGACCAGCGGCGGCAAGCTGCTCGCCGGGTGCGGCAAGCGCCTGCGGGCCAGCGGCAGGGGGCGGATCACGATCAACGGCTACGGCACCTACCGCGGCGCGCTCGAGGCAACCGCCGCCGAAGGATCCGGCTCACTGAACGTGGTCAACTCGCTTGCCCTGGAGGGCTACGTGCGCGGGGTGATGTCGAACGAGGTGCCGCCCTCCTGGCCGTTCGAGGAGCTGCGCGCCCAGGCGGTCGCGGTGCGCTCGATCGCCCTCACCTCCTCGGTCGGCGGCGAGGTCTTCGACGTCTACCCGGACACCCGCAGCCAGGTCTACGAGGGTCTGGAGAGCGAGTACAAGCGGACCAACCGCGCCGTCAACAAGACCAAGGGCGAGGTCGTCACCTACAAGGGCGAGGTCGCCCAGACGCTCTACTCGGCCTGCTCGGGCGGCCATACGGAGAGCATCGTCAACGTCTTCGGGACCGCGATCCCCTACCTGGTCGGCGTGCCCGACCCCTACGACCACCACTGCCCGCTGCACAAGTGGAAGCTGCGCTTCACCGGCCCGGAGATCAGCAACCGGCTCGGCGGCCTGCTGAAGGGCCGGCTGAAGCGGGTGGTCGTGGTCAAGCGCGGCGTCTCGCCGCGGATCCTCAAGGCGAAGCTGTTCGGCACCGGGGGAGTCAGCTACGCGACCGGCTCGGAGCTGATGCTGGCGCTGGGCGGCTACGACACCTGGATGCACTTCCGCAAGGTCGTGCGCGGCAAGCGGAGCGGGGGCGGCCAGACGGGGGCAGACGAAAGCGGCGGGGGCGCGCAGACCGGCGGGGTTTAGCCGCTTGCCGCCTCAGCCGTCCGGGTACGGCTGGACCGGGATGCCGTGGTCGGTCTCCCGCATCCCCAGCTCGTAGGCGCCGCCGGCCGGCAGGGTTAGCTGGCGGGGCGGCATCCCGGGCCGTTCGACCGTCAGCTCGAGGTCGGCCACCGAGCAGTTGACGGTGTTGTGCTCGGGACCCTTCGGGTCGGCGTAGACCCAGCCGACGAAGTCCTTCTGCGGGGCGCTGACCCGGCCGCGGACGACGAGGTCCCTGCCGGGCAGCAGGAAGCTGCAGACGGTCGGCTGCTCCTCGATCTGGGCCGCGCGGATCGCGCCGAGGCCGCCGAGCCGGTGCTCCTCGCCGTCGAGCCGCAGCATCCCGGAGGGGATCCAGGGGCTGGTGCGGCTGCCGAGCTTGACCCGAGCCGCGCCGGCGTCGAAGTAGGCGTCGGGGGCGTCCTCGAACCCGGTGCCCTCCAGCCAGACCCAGCGCTCGGCGTGCTCGGTCCCCCAGTTGTGGCCGATCATCCCCGGCCAGCCGTCGAGGTCGATCGTCTCCCCGTCGACCTCCAGCTTCCCCGCGAACCGGGTCAGCGGCACCGGCGCGACGAACTTGGTGCGCGGCAGCGGCGCCTCATAGAGCCACTCGGCCGGCAGGTAGTGGCAGGGCTCGGCCTCGGGCTCGAAGCGCAGGTCCCAGGAGGCCGCCAACCCCTCCCCAACCGCGCCCTGGCAGGCGCGGGGGCCGATCGAGCACTCGCCGACCGCGATCCAGCCGCCCTCGGGAACCGAGAGCTCGGTGGCCGGGAGCGTGACCTTGGTCGCCCGCGGCCCCTCCGCCTCGCGGTCGAAGAAGGTGACCCAGAGCGAGGCGTTGGGCTCGGCGCCGGGCCGCTTGTGGACGGTGTGGCGGATCCAGATCCCCCGCCCGCCCCCCGGCTGGCACGCCTTCACGTAAAAGCTCTCGTAGTGACCGGCCTTCGCCGCCACCCCCGGAAACCTCGCCCCCTCGTCCATACCGGGAACCCTAACCGGGTTCCGTGGTTCCTTTCAGACGCATCGCGTCCGAAAGGAACCGCGCGATGGTTTGGCGGGGCTCGGGTTAGACCTTGATGGTGATCACGTCACCGTCGCGGACCACGTAGTCGCGGCCCTCGATGCGGAGCAGGCCGCGGTCGCGGGCCGGCGCGTAGCCGCCGCACTCGACCAGCTCGTCCCAACCGATCGCCTCGGCTTTGACGAACGCTTCCATGATCTCGGTGTGGATCGTCCCCGCCGCCTCCAGTGCGGTGGCGCCGCGGCGCAGCGGCCGGGCGACGGCCTCCTTGCCCTCGCCGGCGGTGAAGAAGGTGAGCAGCTCCAACAGCTCGTAGGCGGCGCGGACGAGGCGGGCCAGGCCGGAGCCCTCGACCCCGTAGGACTCGCGCAGCTCCTCGGCTTCGGCCGGGTCGAGCTCGGCCAGCTCGCCCTCGATCCGGGCGCTGACCGCGACCGCGCCGGCCCCGATCGCGGCGGCGTGCTCGGCCACCGCCGCCGGCACCTCGCCGTCGCCCTCGTCGACGTTGGCGACATAGAGGATCGGCTTCGTGGTCAGCGCCTGCAGGTTGCGGGCCGCCTCGGGGGCGGCCTCGGGCAGCGGCACCGAGCGGGCCGGCTTGCCGGCGGCCAGCGCCTCGTGGACGGCGGTCAGCCACTCGTGCTCGGCGATCGCCTCCTTGTCGCCGGACTTGGCCTGCTTGCCGACCCGGCCCAGCCGCCGCTCGACCTGCTCGTAGTCGGCCAGCACCAGCTCGGTCTCGATCGTCTCGATGTCGGCCAGCGGGTCGACCCGGCCGTCGGGGTGCGGCACGTCGGAGGAGGCGTGGCAGCGGACGACGTGGCAGATCGCGTCGGTCTCGCGGATCGAGGCGAGGAACTGGTTGCCGAGCCCCTCGCCCTCCGAGGCGCCCTTGACCAGGCCGGCGATGTCGTGGAAGGCGATCGTCGCCGGTTCCAGCTTCGAGCTGCCGACCGTCTCGGCGACCTTCTCCAGCCGCTCGTCGGGGACCTCGGCGATCGCCACGTTGGGCTCGATCGTCGTGAACGGGTAGTCGCCGGTCTGGGCGCCGCCCTTGGTCAGCGCGTTGAACAGGGTCGACTTGCCGGCGTTCGGCAGCCCGACGATCCCGACCTTCATCAGGCCGGCTGCGGCTCCGGCGCGGCGGCCGGCCCGGACTGGTCGGGGATGGCCGGCGCCAGGGGCTCGGCCGGCAGCGGCGCCAGCCGACCCAAGACAGCGCCCAGCACCGCGCCGGCGGCAACGTCGCTCGGGTAGTGCATGCCGAGGTAGGGGCGGCCGATGCAGATCGCCGCGGCAAGCGCCAGCAGCGGCACCCTGGCGGCCGGCTCGACCCGGCCGAGCGCCGTAGCGGCGGCAACCGAGGAGGTGGCGTGTGCGGAAGGGAAGGAGAGCTTGTTGGGCGCTCGGCCGAGCGCCGGGTGCTCGGTCAGCACCGGCCGTTGGCGGCCGACAGCCCGCTTGACGCCGAAGTTGACGACGATCGCCGCTGGCGCGACGAAGGCCGCGGCGGCCCAGCGGCCGCGGCGGCGGCGGTCGGCGGTGGCGCCGAGCAGGCCGAGCGCGACCCAGACCGCGCCGTGCTCGCCGAGCACCCCGAGCGCCTTCATCGCCCCCTCGGCGCCGGGGGCGTGGCCGCGGGTCCGCAGGCCCCGCAGCACCACCTGGTCGAGGTCGCCGGCAAGCCGCAACGGAGTCGTCGCCCGCGCCTGCCAGACGGCGCGGCGGCTGCGCTTCTCTCGCTTCAGGCGACCGAGCATCGGGGCAGGATAAGCGGCCCACCGCGGGCGGCGCTCAGAGCTCGCGCCGGATCGCCGCGGTTGCCAGCTCGCCGGCCCGGCGCAGCGGGCCGCGCCGTGACCAGCGCCGCGGCTCGATCTCCTCGCTGCGCTCGAGGTCGGCGTCGAAGGCGCGCCGCAGCTCGGCGCAGAAGCGCTCGCTCCAGACCGCGATCGCCACCTCGTCGTTGAGCTGGAAGGAGCGATTGTCGAAGTTCATCGTCCCCACCGTCCCCCAGCGGCCGTCGACCGCCATCGTCTTCGCGTGCAACATCGTCGGCTGGTACTCGAAGACCCGCACCCCGCCGGCCAGCAGGCGGTCGTAAGCAGCGCGGCCGGCGCGGCGCACCAGCTGCTTGTCGGCGTGCGGCCCGGGGACGAGGACGCGCACCTCGACCCCGCGCGCCGCCGCTTCGCGGAGCGCCTCGGCGAAGGCCGGCCGCGGCGCGAAGTAGGCGGCGCAGAGGTCGAGCGAGTGCCGCGCCGAGGCGATCGCCAGGTAGTGGACCGCCTCGGCGTTGGTGTCGCCGACCCCGGCGCTGGAGCGGACCAGCTGCGCCGGCTCGCCATCCGGATCGGGCTCCAGCTCGGGCAGGAAGCGCTCGCCGCCCAGCACCTCGCCGGTCGCCTCCAGCCAGTGCTCGGCGAAGGCGCCCTGCATCCCGCGGACGACCGGGCCGGTGACCCGGAGGTGCGTGTCGCGCCACTCGTCGGGGCCGCGGGCGTCGCCCTCCCACTCGGCGGCGATCCCCACACCGCCGATCATCCCGACCCGGCCGTCGGCGATCAGCAGGCGGCGGTGGGTGCGGTTGGCGAGGTGTTTGAGCGCGTAGGGCTTGGGCGGGCGGAAGCGGCAGATCCTCGCCCCCGCCTCGTCCATCTGGTGGATCAGGTCGTCGTCGATCTTCGCCGCGCCGACCGCGTCGACCAGGACCCGGCACTCGACCCCGGCCCGGGCTCGCTCGCAGACCGCGTCGGCGACCGCAACGGCGATCTCTCCCCGCCAGTAGACGTAGGTCTCCAGGCAGAGGGTCCGCTCGGCGCCGCGGATCGCCTCCAGCATCGCCGGGAAGATGCGGTCGCCGTTGACCAGCAGCTCGACCCCGCAACCCTCGTTCACCGGGTGACCGGTCAGCGCCTCGGCGGCCCGCATGAAGTCGCGCGAGCCGGCCTCCACCGCCTCGACCAGCTCGTAGCCGAAGGCGCCCTCGCGGCGGTGGCGGAGGCTCTCGCCCGCGTACCAGGCGAGCCCGGCGGCGGCCGCGACGGCGGGGCCGGCCCAGAACCGCAGGTCGCGGCGCAGCGGCGGTCGCGGCTCGGCGAACGGGGAGCGGGGGCGCCTCACCCCACCACCAGCTCGAAGGCGGCCGGGTCGATCCGGGCGACCGCCGGGCCGCTCTCGACCAGCTCGCCGTCGACGTTGAGCTCGGTGCCGGGGTCGAGGCCGAGGAAGGCGGTGCGGCACTCGGCGGCGGCGACGCCGGGCTGGGCGCCGATCGTGCCGCGGCGCATGCCGTGGGCGCGGCGCAGCAGGCCGAGCCGGCTGCCGGCCGGGACAGCGACGAGGCGGAGGTGGCCGTCGCCCGGCTCGCCGCCGACCGAGGAGCCGGCGCCGAAGGCGCCCGAGCAGCCGACCGTCGCCTGCCAGACCCGGCCGGCGTGGAGGCGCCGGCCCTCGCACTCGAGGTCGCACCGCACCGGCCGCGCCCGGGCCGCCGCGGCGAGCGCGCCGGCCAGGTAGGCGAGCGAGCCGAGGGCCCGCTTCAGGCCGGCGGCGCGGCGCGCGGCGGCTGGTGCCAGGCCGGCGCTGGCGACGTTGACGAAGGGACGCTCGCCAAACCAGGCGAGGTCGGCGTGGCGGGTGCGGGTCCCGGCCCGGGCCAGCTCGGTCGCCCGCTCGGCGTCGTCGGGCAGCCCGAAGGCGGCGGCGAAGTCGTTGGCGGTGCCGACCGGGACCACCGCCAGCGGCACCCGCGCCGCGGTGGCCGCCACCGCCGCCGGGGCGATCGAGCCGTCGCCGCCGGCGACCACGATCCGGTCCGCCCCGCAGGCGCCGGCCTCGGCGCCGCGCTCGGGCGGGAAGGCGACCACCTCGGCGCCCCCGGCCCGCAACGCCCGCTCGACCCGCTCGGCCTCGCCCTCCCCGGAGCGGGGATTGGCGATCAGCGCGATCGTCTTCGGTACGGCCACCGAGGGTGCAGGTAACCGCGGTTCTCGGTCCGTAATCATTGAGCGCATGGGAGCCGCCGACACGGGACCGACGCGCGTCCCCGGCTACGTGCACACGCCTGGGCACCACTGCGGCTCGACCGCGCTGCGCAACCTGCTCGCCTTCCACGGGGTCGAGATCAGCGAGGAGATGGCGTTCGGGCTCGGGGCCGGGGCCAGCTTCTACTACCTGACCCTGCCCAACGCCTCGCCGAGCCGCTGGTTCAACGGCCGCACGGCGCGGCTCGAGGAGAGCTTCCGCGACCTGACCGGGGCGGCGCTGCGGATGCGCACCTTCTCCGCTGAGGACGGCACCGCGTGGGAGGCGGCCAGGGCCGAGGTCGATGCCGGCAACCCGGCGCTGCTGCTGACCGACATCTACCACCTCGACCACTACGGCTCCTCGGCCCACTTCCCCGGCCATGCGGTCGTTCTCGCCGGCTACGACGACGAAGTCGCCCACCTCTCCGACACGGCCTTCGAGGACCTGCAGACGACCCGGCTCGACCACCTCGCCGAGGCCCGCCACAGCGGCCACCCCGCCTACCCGCTGGAAGGCCACATGTTCACCGTCGCCGAGGCGGTCGACCGGGCGCAGCTGGAGGCGGCGGCGCCGGCGGCGATCGCCGCCGCGGCGCGGGAGATGCTGCAGCCGAGCTTCGGTGAGTTCGGCGGGCTGCCGGCGGTCGAGCGGTTCGCCCTTGAGGCCGGCGCCTGGCCGGAGGCGGCCGAGGACTGGCAGTGGTGCGCCCGCTTCGCCTACCAGGTGATCGAGCGCCGCGGCACCGGCGGCGGCACCTTCCGGCCGATGTACTCGCGCTTCCTGGCCGAGGTCGGCCGGCCCGAGGCGCCGCTGGCGGCGACGGCCGGCGAGCGCTGGACCGAGCTGGCCGAGGCGTTCCGGGTGGCCAGCGAGAGCGAGGAGCCGGAGCCGCGGCTGTGGGCGGCGATCGACGCCGGCGCGAAACGGGTGGCGGAGTCGGAGCGAGCGCTGTGGGAGTCGCTGGCGGCCTGAGGCTCAGCGGTTGAACCAGCGGGCGGAACGGACCGCGCCGAACTCGTCCTTCTCGGCGCGGAAGCACTCCGACGGCGGCTGGAAGATGCCGGCCGGCGTCGGGCCGGAGAAGAAGTCGACGTCGACCCGGCCGACCCGGCCGGCGCCGAACTCGATGTAGCAGGAGCCGGTCCCGTCGAAGCCGGCCGGCGTCGGGTCGCCGCTGACCCGGGCGGCGATCGCGGCGGCGACGGCGCGCCCCTGCCCCTCGGCGAAGACGCCGGCCTTGGGGACGCCGGCGGTCGCCACGTCGCCGATCGCGTAGACGCCGGGGTGGGCGGTCTCCAGGCTGTGCGGGTCGACCTGGACGTAACCGTCGTCGGCCAGGCCGCTGGCCAGCACCACCTCGGGCGCCCGGTGGCGGGGCACGCCGAGGAACAGTTCGAAGCCGAGCTCGGAGCCGTCGTCGAGCACCGCGATCCCCCGCCCGGGGTCGAGCGAGACGGGCCGGCGGCCGGGGACGAACTCGATCCCGCGCTCGGCGAAGGTGGCGAGCAGCGCCTCGGAGGTCTCCGGCGAAGGCGGGACGGGGACCGACATCGGCATCACCAGCGCGATCTCACAGCGGTCGCGGACGCCGCGGCGACGCAGGTCGTCGTCAAGCAGCAGCGCCGCCTCGCTGGGCGCGGGCGGGCACTTGAAGGGGTGGCCGCAGACGCCGACGACCGCGCGGCCCGAGTCGAAGGCGGGGATCCGCTGCGCGGCCCGTTCGGCCCCGGCCACCGAGTAGAACTCCTCGCCGGCCTCGAGCAGGCCGGGGGTCGCGTCGAAGTCGTACTCGGCGCCGAGCGCGACGACCAGCAGGTCGGCCTGGTGGACTCCGGCCTCGGTGGTCGCGGTGCGGGCCGCGGGGTCGATCTCGAGCACCGTCTCGCGCAGCAGCCGCACCCCGGGCTTGGCGAAGTCGGCGTAGGGGAGGCGGACCGCGGCGCCGCTGCGGCGGCCGAACATCAGGTCGAGCTTCGAGTAGCCGAAGACGAAGGCGTCGCTCCTGTCGACCACGGTCACCTCGACCCGGTCGCCGAGTTGCGCGGAGAGGACGGTGGCAAGTTCGAGGCCCCCGAATCCGGCTCCGAGCACGAGGACCCTGGTCGGCATTGGCCGACCCTACCCGAGATACGTCCGCTTCCAGGCAGGAATCGGCGGCGCCGTCGAGTAAGGTGACCCCATGTCGATCGCCGCGGCAATCTTCATCATCGCGATCGGCGCGATCCTGCGCTACGCGACGAACATCAACGTCCAGGGCGTCGACTTCGACACCGTCGGCCTGATCCTGATGATCGCCGGCGCCGCCGGACTCGTCCTCTCCTTCGTCTACGAAGCCTTCTGGGCGCGCAAGCGGCGCGAAGACGCCTACGCGGCGCAGCAGCGCGAGGCGGCGCGCCAGCAACAGGCCTACGGGCAGCAGCAACAGGGCTATGGTCAGCAGCAACCCCCCCAGGGCCAGCAGCAGCCGCCCGAACAGCGCGACCCCGGCAACCCGCCGCGCTACTGAGCGAGGGGCGCGGCGTGGGGGGCGACCCCGACATCCGCGTCACCGACAACCCAGACGCGCAGCGCTACGAGATCGAAGCCGACGGCCACCTCGCCGGCTTCCTCGACTACCGCTCCCGCGCCAGCCGCATCGCCCTCGTCCACACCGGGATCGAGCCCGCCTTCGAAGGCCAGGGCCTGGCGAGCCGCCTGATCGCCCACGTCCTCGACCAAGCCCGCGCCCGCTCCCTCGAAGTCCTCCCCCACTGCCCCTACGTCCGCGCCTACATCCAGCGCCACCCCGAGTACCTGGAGCTCGTCCCAGAGGGAGCGCGGACGCGGTTTGGGTTGTGAGGTACAGGCGCGTATCAAAACGCAGCCAATCTCGACTACATTTCAGCGCCAAGCCCACATCACGACGCAAGAGGAGTTGGGAGGCGCACGGTGGGACTGCTTGAACGAGTGTTCGGAGACCCGGCCGCGCCAGCGAGTGCGAGCGAGGCTGAGTGCTGGATCGCTCCCGGGCAGGTGGTCGAAGTGGCTGGCCGGACGATCGGAGGCGGATTGTTCTACCTGGGCCAGGGGCTCCCGCCTCTTGAGGGCGGGGGATGGTTGGACACGGAGCCGGCCCTGATCAATCCGGTCCTGCGGGTCGCCGCGCCGCACCGCTCACGGCGCCGAGAGTTCGGCTTCGCCTTCACCTACGCCGAGCTGAAGCCGCCCGAGCGGGGCGCCTACCTGGACTGGCTGGCCGGGGAGCGCCGCCTCGCCGCGGCAGGGTCGTTCTTCGAGCTGTATCTGTCGGGGCTCGAGCGCCGCATCTTCTTCGGACGAAGCGACTCAGACGACCCCGACGGCGACTGGCATGCGATTACCGGGGAGCTGAACCGGCTGTGCGCGGAAGAGGCTCCGGACTACGGCCACCAATACCGCGTCGCGGAACTTGCAAAGTATCTGCGCTCCCTCGGCCTCCTCACCGGAACCCAAACGCCAACCCCTCCAACCGAGCGCGGCGAGTGGCCGGTCCCCGAGGCGCTGCGAATGCAACTCGGCCGCCTGGCGGGAGCCGGCGAGCCGCTGCCGTCCGAGTGGGCACTTAGCTGGGTGCGCTGCAGCCATGAAGCTGCCCCCCGGACTCCGGCGCACCGCTTGCCCGACGAGTTCGGAAACCTGTTCCGAACTCGTTACCGAGAGCGGTTCGGCGAGGGTCTGGCGCTACCGACCGGCGGGCCGACGATCGAGCTCGCCTACCGGACCGTGAATTACGGGCTGCCCAACGTGGTGACGAGCACTTCGCTCCCGGACGTTGCACAACGGCCGCGGGTCGTGGAGCCGCTGCGCGAGCTCGGCCTCGCCTGCTGCGACGAGCTCGATCCGCTGAGCCGCTGGCTGGGGCGCAATCCAGGCGAGCGGAACAGCTTCAAGGCCGTCGCCCTCCTCCCCCCTTCCCTGCTCGAGCACGCCGAGTCGCCACAGCTGCTTCGCCTGCGCGAGCTGCTCTCGGACGCCTCGGCCGGCGAGACGCCCTGGCTGATCGATACGAGCAGCCTGGTCGAGCTCTGGGACCCTGGAGCGGAGAAGCTGCCGAAAAAGGATGCCGTACTGCTGCTCCAGTTGATCGAACGGCTCGGCTTCGGGCTCGAGCCGGACCCCCGCTTCGGCGGGCCGCCCCTGGCGGGCGAGAAGGCGGTCCTTTTCCCGCCAGGCCCCAATCCGCCCCGAACCCCGTCATCGGCGTACGCCGCAGCCACCCTTCTGCTCCACCTGCTCACCGCAGTCGCCGCCGCCGACGGCACGGTTAGCGAGGCCGAGGAGCGGCAGCTCGAATCCCACATCCACGGGCTCACCGGTCTCTTCGACGGCGAGCGCGAGCGGTTGCACGCCCATGCCGACTGGCTGGTAATCGCACAACCGAAGCTCACCCGGATCAAGAAGAAGGTCGAGGGATTGGACGAGCGGCAGCGCGTCGCCCTCGCCGGCAGCCTGATCGCGGTCGCGATCGCCGACGGCCACGTCGATCCTGAGGAGGTGAAGACGCTAGAGAAGGCCTTCAAATTGCTGGGCCTCGATCCCGACAGCGTCTTTTCCGAGCTCCACGCCGCGAGCTCCGGTGACGCCGTCGGGCCGGTGGTGGTGCGCGAGGGCAGTGGCGGTCCAGTCGAGCACCCGATCCCGTCCGAGGAGGTCAAGTCGCCCGGTGAGCTGAGTCGCGATGCGATCGACCGCAAGATCGAGGAAACGGCGATGGTCTCGACCCTGCTCTCCGACATCTTCGACGACGACGAGCAGGATGCTCCCGACCAAAGCGCGGTCGCCGCGGATGGCGAGGCCGAACAAGCGGGGATCGACGGCGCGCACGTGGAGCTCGCCGCAGCGCTCGCGGAGCGATCCACCTGGTCGAGATCGGAGGTCGAGACGCTCGCCTCAGACCTCCAGCTGATGGTCGACGGGGCAATCGAGACGATTAACGACGCCGCCTTCGATCGATGCGACGCGCCGTTCACCGAGGGGGAGGACCCAATCGAGATCGACCTGGAAGTTGCGAAGGAGATGTTGGAATGAGCGCTGCCAAAAAGATCCGCCCCCGTGAAAGAGACGCGATCCTGCAGTCCCTGGGCGCGGGGATCGTGCCGAGGATCGGCCAGCAGCACATCCAGGTTGGCAGGGTCAACGAGGTCTCAGCGCTTGTCGGAGATCTCGACCGAATCGCCGAAGACGGGTCAGCGATCAGGTTCGTGATCGGCGAATACGGCTCCGGGAAGACGTTCTTCCTGCAACTGATCAGAACGGTCGCGCTCGAAAAGCGGTTGGTCACCGCGCACGCCGACCTCACGCCCGACCGCCGCCTCCACGCAACCGGGGGCCAGGCCCGCAACCTCTACGCCGAGCTGATGCGCAACCTCGCGACCCGTTCCAAGCCCGAGGGCGGGGCGATGCAGAGCATCGTCGAGCGCTTCGTCAGTTCGGCAATTGGCGAGGCGAAGCGCAACGGTATCCCGACGCAGAACGTGATCGACCAACGGCTTGGCGCCCTCCATGAGCTGGTTGGCGGCTACGACTTCGCACAGGTGGTCGCCGCCTACTGCCAGGGCCACGAGAGCTCGAACGAGCAGCTGCAGTCCGATGCGATCCGGTGGCTGCGCGGCGAGTTCTCGACCAAGACCGATGCGCGCCAGGCGCTGGGGGTGCGCACGATCGTCGACGACGCCAACGTCTACGACCACCTGAAGCTGTTCGCTCGCTTCGTCCGCCTCGCCGACTACAGCGGCCTCTTCATCTGCCTCGACGAGCTGGTCAACCTCTACAAGCTGCCCAACTCACAGGCTCGCAAATCGAACTACGAGCAGATCCTCCGCATCCTCAACGACACCCTCACCGGCGGCGATGGGATCGGATTCCTGATGGGCGGGACTCCGGACTTCCTAATGGACACTCGCAAGGGCCTGTACAGCTACGAAGCACTGCAGAGCCGTCTCGCTGAGAATAAGTTCGCGCGAGAAGGGATCGTCGACTACTCCGGTCCGGTACTGAGGCTGGCGAACCTCGGGCCCGAGGATCTCTTCGTCCTTCTCCAGAACATCCGCGTGGTCCATGCCAGCGGCGACCCCGAGGCGCACGCGATCCCCGACGAGGGGATCGCAGCGTTCATGGAGCACTGCTCGGAGCGGGTCGGCGAGGCCCACTTCCGCACCCCCCGCAACAGCGTCAAGGCGTTCGTCGACCTGCTTGCGGTGACCGACCAGAACCCGGGTCTGTCGTGGAGCGACCTGGTTGGCAAGGTCGAGCTCGAGACGGAGGAAAACCCCGACCTGGCGCCCCTCGACCCCGACTCGGGTGACGACTCGGGCTCCGACGATGAGCTCGCCTCCTTCCGACTCTGAGCGCGCCGCGTCCTCGTCGTTCGACCGCCTCGCCCCCGAGGTCCAACGCTGGGTGCACAGGCGTGAATGGCAGGCCCTCCGCGACATCCAGGAGGCTGCCATCCCGCCGATCCTGGACCGTGCCGGCGACCTGATCGTCGCTGCCGCGACCGCGACGGGAAAGACCGAGGCCGCCTTTCTACCGGTCCTGTCGAACCTCGCTGCCAACCCGGTCGACGGGGGGCTGGGAGCGCTGTACGTCAGCCCGCTCAAGGCGCTGATCAACGACCAGCACCAGCGCCTCGACCAACTCTGCGAAGCGACGGAGACCGAGTTGCAGAGCTGGCACGGCGACATCAGCGCCGACCGCAAGAAGCGAGTTCGGGAACGCCCACGGGGAGTTCTGCTGATCACGCCGGAGTCGCTTGAGGCGATCTTCGTCAACCACGGCAGCAGTGCCTCCCGCCTCTTCGGTTCCCTTCGGTACATCGTGATCGACGAGCTGCATGCATTCATCGGCAGCGAGCGGGGCCGACAGCTCCAGTCGCTGCTGCACAGGATCGAGCTGGCGGGCAGGCAGCGGCCGATGCGCATCGGGTTGAGCGCGACCCTTGGGGACCTGGACGTCGCGGCTCGCTACCTGCGCCCCGGCGGCGGTGCTGGCGTCAAGGTGGTCGAGTCCGGTCGGGACGGCAGGGAGCTGCGCGTCCAGTTGCGGGGGCACGTGGCATCGGCCCCCGAGCACACTCCGGCGGGCCCCGACGGAGACGGGCAGCAGGTCGAGCGCGACCGCGTCGAGATCGCGGCGCACCTGTTCGAGAATCTGCGGGGCGTCGACAACCTCGTCTTCGCCAACTCGCGGCAGAGCGTCGAGGAATTCGCCGATCTGCTGCGCCGACGCTGCGAGGAGCACCGGGTCCCCTCTGAGTTCTGGCCCCACCACGGCAACCTGTCGAAGGCACTGCGCGAAGACGTCGAGTCGAAGCTCCGAGAATCGGCAACCCCGACCACCGCGATCTGCACCTCGACCCTCGAGCTCGGCATCGACGTCGGCAGCGTCGAGAGCGTGGCCCAGATCGATCCCCCGTTCTCTGCCGCGGCGCTGCGCCAGCGGCTGGGCCGGTGCGGTCGCAGGCCGTCCGATCCGTCGGTGCTGCGGATGTACGTGACCGAGAGCGACCTCGAGCCGGGGGCCGCCCCGACCGACCAGCTTCGCGAAGGACTGGTGCAGTCGGTCGCCCTGGTGGAGGCGCTGGTCGACAGCTGGGTCGAGCCGCCGGTGGACTCGGCCCTGCACCTCTCGACCCTGGTGCAGCAGGTTCTCTCGGTGATTGCCCAGCACGGCGGCGCCCGGGCCGACCAGATCTGGTCGGCGCTCTGTGGGAGCGGCCCATTCGAGCTGGACCGAGAGTCCTTCGTGCTGTTGCTCCGTGGCCTCGCCGAGCACGACGTGATTCAACAGGTAGGCGACGGCGACCTGATCCTCGGTCTGCGAGGAGAGCAGATCGTCGGCCACTACAGCTTCTACTCGGCCTTCGTGACGTCGGAGGAATACCGGCTAATCGCCGATGGCGAGGAGCTCGGCTCGATGCCCGTTCGCGCGACCCTGGCCGAGGGGGCCTACCTGATCTTCGGCGGCCGACGGTGGCAGGTGACGGCGGTCGACGACGAGCGCAAGGTGATCTCGGTGGTGCGTGCCAAGGCCGGCAAGGTGCCCCGCTTCTTCGGCGGTTACGTCGAGGTCCACGACGGGATCCGCAGGCGCATGCGCAGGATCTACGAATCGACGGAGACGCCGCGCTTTCTCGATCGCGAGGCTCTCGAGCTTCTCCGCCAGGGCCGAGCGGCGTTCGCCGAATTGGGCCTCGGCCACCGTGAGATCATCCCCTTCGAGGGAGGGGCTGCCTATTTTCCGTGGCGCGGGGACCGGGTCCTCGGAACGCTGGCGCTCGGCCTCCGCTCGCAAGGGCTTGACGTCGAGGCCGAGGGACTGATGCTGACGGCCCCTGACGCTGAGCCAGAGCAACTGCGGGAGGCACTGCGCGCGGCCTTCGGTCCGGGCAGCAGCCCGGACCCGGTCCGGCTCGCCGGAGGGGTCGAGAACCTCGAGATCGAGAAGCACCACCGGCTCGTCCACCCCGAGCTCCTGGTACGTGACTGCGCCACCTCTCGGCTCGACATTGACGGGGCGCGAGAATCGGCCGCCGCGCTGAGTGGGACGGCAACTCGCGCATCGGCGCCGGACAATCGAGGGCAGCTGGAGTTCGTCGTCGTCGACTGCGAGACGACGGGTCTGCACCCCAGCACCCATCACCGCATCGTCGAGCTGGCGATGGTGACCCTCGACGAGGACGGCAGCGAGCTCGACCGGTGGGCCACCCTGATCCGCCCGGGACGCGACCTGGGGGCGACCGAGATCCACGGGATTCGGGCTCGCGAGCTGTCGGATGCACCCAGCTTCGACGAGATTCTGGGCGAGGTGACGTCGCGCCTGGCTGGACGCGTCATGGTCGCCCACAACGTCCGGTTCGACCGAGCCTTCCTCGAGGCCGAACTGGAGCGCTGCGGACTCGACGTGGCCCCTCTGCCCACCCTGTGCACCATGACCCTTGCGTCGCGGCTCGGAGTCGGCGGCGCTAGGCGCAAGCTCGACGATTGCCGGGCTTCTCTTGGGATCGACACGCAGAACGCCCATCACGCGCTGGATGACTGCGAAGCGGCAGCGGCGATTCTCGCCCATTACCTCAGCCGGCACGGATCCGGAGTGCGCTCCCTGATCGAGGGCTCACCCCGGCCTTCCCAGTCCTGGCCGCCGCGCGATAGCCCGGCGGACGCGAAGCCCCGTTCGCTGTCCGAGGGGCCCAGACCAAGTCCGCTGGCGAACCTAATGGCTCAATCGGAGTTGGTTGAGGAGGGCGCTGGCGAGGACGTCGTCGCCTATCTCGAAATTCTGGACCGCGCGATCGAGGATCGCAAGCTCGACCGGGAGGAGTGCGAGGAACTGGTTGCTACTGCCGGCCTCCTCGGGCTCGGGAAATTGCAGCTGGACCAGATCCACCGTGACTACCTGGGCAGGCTCTTGGACCTGGCCTGGCGCGACGGCGAGGTGACCGACCGCGAGCGAGAGGATCTCGCCCTCGTCGCCGCCGCGCTGGGTGTGCCGGGTCCGGCATCTGGTCCCGCGGGACCTGAACAGGCCCAGCCCGCACCGGGACGCTCAGACGACCTCGCCGGGAAGACCGTCTGCTTCACCGGCACCCTCACCGCCACGCACGGCGGAGAGACCATCACGCGAGCGCACGCAATTGAGCTGGCGGAGGGAGCAGGGCTCGTCGCCCTGCCGCGGGTGACCAAGAAGCTCGACATCCTCGTCGTCGCCGACCCGGACACGATGTCCGGCAAGGCGCGCCAAGCCCGCAAGTATGGGACCAGGGTCATCGCGGAGGCTGCGTTTTGGGAGATGATTGGGGTCGAGGTCGGCTAAGCGAATGCCTCAAGCCGAGCCGATCCGCGCCAACAGCCCTCCGAGCATGGCGCGTATGTGGGTTCGATCGGCCGGCGGTTCGGGGAGGTCGTCGACCCGCCGGAGCAACTCGTCTGAATCGACCAGGGTCGCCGCCAGGGCGCTCTCCGCGAACTGCCAGTCGCGGTCACGTCCCGCCGCGCACTTGGCGAGGACCAGGTCGTGAATCTCCAGGCAGAGGGCGATCGGACCAGTCCGCTGCCCCACCCGTGGCGGGATATCGATCCGGACCAGTCGCGCCTCCCACCCCGACGGCCCGACCACGGTCTCCGGTCCGACGCCGTGCGCGTAGTACCCGTAGGTGCTCTGGAACTGCGAGCCCTCGCCCAGACTGCCTTCGATCTCGTCTGCCTTGCCAGGGTCGCCTCGGGGGTAGACGTCGGCCTCCATCGAAAAGAGCATCGCCTTCGGCGGCTCATCGACAGCGCCGAGGATCGCCTGGCTCCCGATAACGACGATCTCCCGCTCGCCCGAGACCTGGGCGGCGGCCGCGATCAGGTGGTTGAACTCTTCTCGCCGCACTCAGACGCCTTCCATGATCCTGCGGCGCTCCGGCTCGGTGAGCAGGCCGGCAAGGGGTGAGTTCTGGCGCAGATCCCGGCCACGCTGGTCGTCGGCGGTGATCGCCTTGCGGATGTCCGCGATCGGCATCGAAAAGACCTCCTCCCAGACCTCCGCGTAGCGGGGATCGATCTTCTCTTCCCGCTGCCACCGCCGGAGCTTCCGCCGCGCCGCATCGATCACTGGCCGCCGCAGCCGGTGCGCCACAGCCCGGTGATAGGCAAGGCTGCGTAGCTCGGGGGCTCGATGTGGATCGGATCGAGCCCCCGAGTCCGGCGCGACCTTCCTGATGGGTATGCGCTCCGCACGGCGCCTAGCCTCGACCATTACCGGCTCCAACATGTGGAGCTTCCGCCGGCCGGCGCGCCGCTCCTCTTCGACCGCCTCCCTCAGCTCCATGACAACCGGGATCGGAACCTCTTTTCGACCGCGCGGGGAGATCACCGTCGGAACATCGCCGGCGGAGATCCAGTTGTTCAGCGCGGTATGGCTGACACCGAGCAGGCTGGCCGCGAGGCTGCGCGAGACAGTGCCGCCCAGTTGCCCTTCGAGGTCTTCCCGAACGAGCGCCACGTCCGCGTTCTGAGCGTCCCCCTCCGCGCGTCTCAGCAGCGCGATGTTCTCAAGCGTCTTTTCACGTTCCTTCGGGCTCATTCTCGCTCGCTATTCTAATTTATACTTTCACTTTTAGATCTAAAAATGAAAGTTTCATGTCAAGAAGCGGTTCAACGAGCCCCGCGAGGGGCGTCCGACCGAGGCTGTGGACAAGTGCTGCTTCCGTGGATGGGCCCGTTCGCATGGCGGCGAGCGCACTCCGGCGCGAGCTGAGAGATAGTCGCGATTTGCGGTCGATTTGACCGGGTCTGGGCAGAAACTGCCCAAACGGCCGCGATCAGATGGGGCTTCCGCGACCGCCCTCTCTGCCATGATTTCCGTCATGGAGCAGCCTCAGGTCAAGCTCAGCGGAGACTTCGAGGGTCCCTATGTAGTGGAGGAGACTCGCGCCGACGGTCGCCTCCTTGTGGCCCCCGACACTTCTGCCCAGGCTATCGTGGAGCGCTTGGGCCACAGGCCCGCAACGCTGGCCGAGTTCGAAGCCGAGTACGGCCCAGTGCAGCCCCCCGACGGCGAGGGCTGATCCGTGGCCCTCAAGAGGGGCTACGCGCCGGTCGCCTTCGATGAGCTGGCCTGGCAAGAGGATCTGCGCAAGGCGAGCAAGAGCGCTCGCCGGATCGGCGAAGAAACCCGCTCTCGCCTCGAACGCGAGGGTCAAGCGGTGGACGCCTTATTCGCGTGCGACAAGGAAGCAAGGGACGGCACCAGCCTGCCGGGCTGCGTGAAGGGCTACATCCCGCCGCCGGGAGGACCACTCGGCCTCGTGTACCAGCTCGCCGCGAACAAGGAGGGGCGGCTCTACCTCGACCACCTCGCCTTCGGCATTCGCCACCAACCGCCCGGCTCCAAAGCCGAGACCGTCTACCAGCTCGCCAATCGCCGCCTGAACCGCTGAGTCCCCGCCTGGCATCGAGGGCGAAGAACTCAACCGGGGAACCGCGACACCTACAGGCCAAACTCCGCTGGATCGAATCCGGCCTCGCGGGCGACCTCTGCCAGCTCCACCCTTCTACCCGCGTCCCTGGCCAAAGCCTCGCGAACCTCCTCGGAGACCACCAAGTCGTCGATTGCGGCGAGCCAGGTAGACGCGGCGATCACGCTCTGATCCCTCCCTTCGAAGCCGGCAGCCACATCAGAACCTTAGAAACTTTTTGTATGCACGGTGTGGTCTCAGGGCTGGCGAACCTGCGTTGGCGCGACCTCGACCTACGCGAAAGCGTCCTCAACGTCGCCGCCCCAAGACCCGGCGGGCGTCCGCCAGGTCGTCCTCGATCCCGAGCTGGTCGAGCTGCTGCGCGAGCACAAGGACGCGGCCAGGTGGACCGAGCCCGACCACTTCGTTTTCGCGGGCCGCATCCGCGACCAGCCGCGCGAGCGCAACAGCGCCCGCACGAAAATCCTCTACCCCGCCATCGACAAGGCCAACGAGCTACTGGCCGCCGAAGACCGCCCGCCGCTCCCCGAGGGGATGAACTCACTCTGCCCGCAAAGGCCATGCTTCTGATCGCTCTCAGCCACGGAGACGGGTTCGCTCTGCCGTACAACAAGCTGGCCGAGTGGTGCGGCGTATCCCAGGCGAGCGGACAGCGCGGCCTCGCAGAGTTGAGAGATAGAGGACTTCTCCACCGCGAGCGTCATCGCCGCCGTGATCCAGAGTCACCGGTCGGCCTCTCCGACGTCTACCAATACCAACTGCTTCCCCCGTTTGGTCCACGCGGCGAGGATTCGGCGGCCAAGCCAAAGCACTGGAAGGGACCGGGGCGGGTCGCAAGGAAACGGGATGGGACGAAGACCAAGCGGGCGAAATCCAAGCGGGCTTCCTCATGAGACCTGGACGCAGTGAATCCACATCGCTGGAGCCACCCTGCTCCTCTCCACTCTGAGCTTTCTCCTGGGCTCCGCGACCCTCGGCGTGCTCGCCCTTGTGGTCGGGGGCATCTCGTTCGGACTCGTCCTTGGGGCCAGGATGGCCTGAATTTAGGCACCGATGGCAGGCACAACTCCAACGGGAGCGACGGGACTCGAACCCGCGACCTCCGGCGTGACAGGAGCGACCCGGAGGGCGCTGAAATCGGCTGGATTCGGCTCTGCGATGGGAAATGCGGGCCGCGGTTGCGCTCCGGCGCCGAGCTGAAAAATAGCCGCGATTTGCGGCCGATTTGACCGCATTTGGGCAGAAATGCCCGAAAAAGCCGGTGATCCAGGGGGCGAGTCTACGCCGATCTGCGCCCGCCGGCTGCCGCCTGGTCGTACCGATCCGCCAGAGCAAGCGCCGCGTCCCGGTACCCCTCGAGGCCAGTCACGGCGGCTTGGGCGCGAAGCTCGGCCGACCGCGCTGACAGTTCGCTCGACGGCAGGGTGGTCAGCGCCAACCGCTCCTCCATCAACTCGACCGCCCACCGATACTTCTCGGGGATCTCGGGCCAAGGCCGGATAGGCATCGACCAATCGTATCCGTGTCGCAACGTTTTGTCTTCGGCAGCACTAACCTTTGCCGGAGCATGTTCGCCTACTACGCCCCGGATGCCGACATCGCCTGGCTCCCGACCGGCGAGTCCGGCGACGTTGTCAGCGAGCGCGTACCGCACGGCCTCCACGACTTCGACCGTGCCAGCCGCCAGCTCGTCGCCATCGAGATCTGGGCCGCCAGCACCCGCCTACCGGCAGGTGTCTTGGAGGCATTGCCGCCCCCGAAGCGTTGAGGCACGCCGGCCCCGCATCCGCTCCGCGAATGAACCGATTACGCAGCTATCTTCGGCTCACCCGCGCTACGTGCGGAGTGAAATTCAGTCACCCACTCGCGCGGAACGAAGGTCGGCCGGTCTCTCTTTCGCCTGACGTGGTCGGCCAGCCAAAGCAGGCCGACGACAACAAGAAGCGCAAGGCCCGACGCCCCAGGAGGGCGAGCCAGAACGTCCGACCCGTCGGGGAAGACGATGGCGATCGGCCTGCCGCCATCGATGGCGCGAGACATCAGCGTCGAAGCGTCAGGCGAGTCGGCAGGAATCAGCACGGTCCCGTCCGGGTAGCGCTGATCGCTGTCGGGATCGACGGCGATTTCGCCCAAGAGGTCGAAGGCCGCATCCGTGCCGGGCGTGTTATGGCTTCGGGCTAGCTTCTCCATGATTCGATAATCGCTTCCCAATGGGCCTTCAGGTGGGCAATAGCCGCTGGAATGGCCTCATTCGTCGGACCGTCGTGGAATGCGGTTTCCGGCTCCTTTCCGCCCTTCCGAGTGTAGCGGTGCATGTGGTGGGTGCCCCGATGATTGTCGTAGACGCGAATGGTCTGCCAATCGCCTTCCTCAAGAACGAGCAGCACAACCGAGTAGCGCTCGATTGGGGTCCCCGATTGACTGAATCGCACAAGGACCCCTTCAGCGATGGCGATATCTATCGTCCGCTCGTAGGCCAAGGCGAAGGAGCCTCACATCCTCACCGGACATGTGGCAGCTCTACCTGCCGATGGCCCAGCCGCAGCTAAAACGTTGAGTCGCCCTCGCCGCCCTCAGCGAGCTTTGCCAACTCGCTTGCCGAGATCCCGAGCGCCTTGGCGATCCCCCGGAAGGTTGACCAGGAGGGGTTGCCCTCTCCGCGCTCGATCAGCGACAGCATGTTGCGAGTGATCCCGGCCTCCTCCGCAAGCGCCCCCTGACTGCGGCCCTGCTTATTGCGCAGCTCGCGGATCACCCTGCCGAGGGTGGCTTGGACTTCGGGGTCTTGGGGCGTTCGTGGCTGCACAATAGATTTGTCAGAGCTGATACCTTGTGCGCTCAAACATAAGTGGGGCCGCGCGCTTGCGACGCCGGCCCCGTGGCACCCGGCAAAGGTGGAACTCGGCCGGATGCAGCGGGAACGGTAGCTGGCTACCGGCTCCAAGAAGCGGCCCCCGGCGGCGCAGGAACGCCAACCGAGGGCCTGACCACAAGGAGAAAGAGCCTCCTCATGGCTGACCGAGACTCTACGGATCGTGGGGCGACCGGCCGCGCGAACCGCGATCAAGACCTCCGAGACCAGGGCGTGGTTCTCGCCCAGGTTCTCGCCATCCATCCCACGCACCTGACGATCCCCGAACTCGTCCGCGAAATCGTCGCCGGCGCTGCCGAGTTCGAGGAGGGCGACCGATATGAACGCGCTGTCCGCGATCTGTGCGGAGCGGGGCTGCTCCACCTCACGGCCGGGCTCGTCGCTCCAACTCGGGCGGCGCTTCACTTCCACCGCCTCGACCGCGACTGATGGAAGCGCCAGGGGTTGCTGAGCGCTTCGGCCGCAACCTGCTCGCCGCGCGTCGGCGGGCAGGCTTCTCTCAGGAAGAGCTGGGCGCATTCGCCGCCCTGCACAGGACCGAGATCGGCCTGTTGGAGAACGGGCGGCGGGTGCCGCGCCTGGACACGATCGTGAAGCTTGAGGCTTGCCTGGCCCTGTCGCCGGGCGAACTCTGCCGCGGGATCGGCTGGGCGGTGGGAGAAGAGAGGCCCGGCAGCTTCCTGATCGACCAATGATCCTCAGGGAAAGAAGGTCGAATCGACCATGCCCCAGCTCTGCTCAGAGTCGATTTCGAAGCTTCTGCCCAAAAACCGAAATACGCGCGCTTTCGGCCCTCGGCCGTTCCGCCAGCACCAACCCCAAAATCGGGACACATTATGAACCCGAACATACGTTCGTATTCGCAAACCTCGCGGGGCATTTTCGGCTTCCGGCGGACAGTAGAAGCGAATGGCATCGAAACGCATCAAACTCGACCCGGAGACCGTCGACGTGATCGCCCGTCGGGTGGTCGAGCTGTTGGAGCAACGAGGGCTGCGGAGGCGCGAGCTGGTCGATGCCGCCGAGCTGGCGCGGCGATTTGGAATCGAGCGCTCCTGGGTCTACTCCCACGCCATTGAGCTGGGCGCGGTCAAGCTCGGCGACGGGGCGAAGCCGAGGCTCCGCTTCGACCCTGAGATCGCCGCTCGCGTGCTGCGGAAGGTCAATGGGAAGCCGACGGCTGACCCGCCCACCCGTTCAGGTGAGCGGGCGGGTCAGCCTCCGCGTCGTGGGAGAAGCGAAGTGCGGCTGCTGCCGATCCGGGAGCCGGCGGATGAAGACCCTCCGCCCGGCGCGTAGGTGGGCAATGGGACGCAAGGCGACGGGACAGGTGGTCGAGGTCGATGGGGCAAATGGCCGCAGCTTCGCCCTTCGATTTCGGGCCTATGGCACGCGGCGGTACCTGACGCTCGGCACCGCCGCCGAGGGCTGGACGCGAGCGAAGGCGGCGGAGGAGCTGGCCAACGTCCTCGCCGACGTGCGGCGGGGAATCTGGAAGCCGACCGAACGAGCCGACCACCAGGAGCCGCCGCCCGAGCCGACCTTCCATGAGTTCGCCTCAGAGTGGCTTGAGTCCCGTCGCCATGAGTTCGCCGCCCGCACCGTCGAGGACTACACGCTCGCCCTGAGCCATCACCTGTTGCCGTTCTTCAAGGACCACCGACTCTCGGAGATCACCGCCCAGGAAGTGGACCGCTACAAGGCGGCCAAGGTCCGCGGGCGCGAGGAGGGCTTGGTCAAGCGTCCGCTGTCGAATCGGACTATCAACAAGACGCTGACGCGCCTCGGACAGATCCTCGACGCCGCCGTCCGCTACGAGCTGATCCCGCACAACCCGGTCAAGACGAAGGTGGAGAAGTTGAAGGAGACCGAGCCGAGGCGGGCACGGCTGACCGGTGAGCAGGTGCAGGTGCTGCTGCGAGTCGCCGGCCCCCACCGCCCGCTGCTCGCCACCGCAATCATGGCCGGCGGCCTGCGGGTCTCGGAGCTGGCCAACCTGCGCTGGCGCGACCTCGATCTACGCGAGGGCGTCCTCAACGTCGCCGCCTCCAAGACCCCGGCCGGCGTCCGCCAGGTCGTCCTCGATCCCGAGCTGGTGCAGCTCCTCCGCGAGCACAAGAAGGCTGCCGAGTGGACCAAGCCGGCCGACTTCGTCTTCGCGGGACGCATCCGCGAGCAGCCCCGCGAGCGCAACAGCATCCGCACCCGCGTCCTCTACGGAGCCATCGAGAGGGCCAACGCCAAGCTCGCCGCCGAAAACCGGCCGCTGCTCCCGGAGGGCATCACCTTCCACGCCCTCCGCCGCACCTACGCCGCCCTACGCGCCGAGCTTGGCGAGCACCCCGCGATCACCGCCGCGCAGATGGGCCATCGCGACCCCCGCATGACCCTGCGGGTCTACACCGACGTGACCGGAATGCGGCCTCGCACTCGCCTGGCGGGTCTTCTCGACGAGGGCGATTGGAGGGAAGGGTGAGCGTGAATGTGCCGGCGCCACGATCCACAGACACGCTCACCACTACTGGCCGCCAATCTGCGCTAGACCATCCGCCGCCAGAGCCAGTGCCTCCTCGGCTTCCTCCGAGGACACGTAGTCCCCGTGTACTCCTCGATTGCAGATGCCGATGGCCCGATGTAGTGGCCTGGCCGCAGATTTCGGCACGACCTCTTCTGCCGTCAGGCGTCTCAGCAGTTGACTCGGACCCATTCGCATCACGGGAATATCCGCCGTCCTCGCCGCCCCTCGAAGCGCCAGCTCAATCCGCCGGCGAAGCCGCGAAAGGCCAGCCCAAAGATCCCCCATTGCGATCTCATCCTCAGCTCGTACCGCATCCGCCTGGATCAACGTCTCCGACCCGTCTGAAACCGAGGAGCGATCCGCTCGCACGAAGCTCTCGACGTTGCGGACGGCATCGGACACCACTCGCCGCGCGTCGGTGTCCTCCGCGTAGTCGGCCAAAGGCAGTCGCCCTAGCGTGTCGAAGAAGTAGTCCCCGAGGCCCTTGAGGTCGCCTTCGCGGAGCGCCAGTTCAACCGTCGGCTTCCTTGCCTCGGCCAACGCTTTCTCGGCCTCCTCATGGGTGCGCCGCAAGATGGTGCCTTGAAATGCCGCCACCGCGGCGCTGGACAAGGCCGAGACAATGGCAAGAAGCGAGACAAAGTCCATCTATCGTTCCCGTTCTTTGCTGCCCGCCCACACACCGTACGTTGACTGATACCGGCGCAAGAGCGGACCAAGGCTTTCCAGTTCACGGAGTAGCTGCAGCGCTGCGAAGTACTGCCGATATACGTCGCGCGTAACTTTGTATCTCCACATGCCGATGCCAGCCGTTAGGAGGGCTGAGGCACCAATGACCGCTAGCTGCCACCAGGCAACGTCGATGTCCTCTTTGAGCGCTGCCGCGATCAGTGCGACCAGGAAAGAACCCGCAGCACCGAACAGAAGCTTGACACCGGTCATGCTCCGCTCGAAGTGCCACTCGAATGCCTTCTTAAGGTGCTCTGACGTATTAGGCACCTCTGCGGTCGTAAGGTCGAGTAGCTGTCGGACAGTTAGATCCTGCATCCCCTACCAATGACGAAGTTTCCCGAATACGCCCCCAGAGCGATCCTAGCCCCATTGGGCAGAAACGGGCAGAAACGCCGATTTGGGCTCCGGCGAGAGGACAAGACACGGCCGCCTGGTCGCGCTGAAAACTCCCCGTTTCCAGGCACAACTCCAACGGGAGCGACGGGACTCGAACCCGCGACCTCCGGCGTGACAGGCCGGCGCTCTAACCAACTGAGCTACGCCCCCGAGAGACTCGGATGGGCCAGTGGGGATGCGGCCCGGAGGCGAAATCTACCGGGTGGCGGGGGTTGGTGGGACGCGGTGGTGGTGCTCAGGGCTGGATCGAGCCGGCGAGCTCGGGCACGGCGCCGGGCGCCTCGGCGGCGACGATCTCCTCCAGCAGGGCGCGGAGCGCGGCGACGCGGTCGGCCCCGTAGCGGTCGGAGAGGCGGGCTTCGATCCTGGCGGAGATCTCGTGGCCGAGGCGCTGCGCCCGGATGCCCCTCTCGGTGAGGCGGATCAGCTTGGCGCGGCGGTCGTCGGGGTCGGAGGCCCGCTCGACGTAGCCGAGCTCGGTGAGGTCGTCGACGATCTCCCCGACCGACTGCTTGGTCAGGTTGGCGAGCTCGGCCAGCCGGGTCAGCCTCATCCCCTCGTCGCCGACGAAGCGGAAGATGCAGCCGTGGGTGGGGCGGATGTCGGCGAACTCGGTCTGCTCCAGCTCCTCCCGGAACTCGGACATCACGACTTCCGCGGTCGACTTGAGCAGGCCGGCAAGGTGGAGGTTCGCATCGTTCATGGTGGTCAGGTAATCTTATGAGGTCGCCTGACGAATTGCAACCGACGCTCTGGAGGTTCCTGGATGGCTCGCAAGTGGTGGACGCTCGGCGTGGTCTGCGTCGCGACCTTCATGCTGCTGCTCGACATCACCGTCGTCAACACGGCGTTGCCGGCGATCCAGCGCGACCTCGGGGGAAGCTTCGCCGACCTGCAGTGGGTGGTCGACGCCTACGCGCTCTCGCTCGCCGCGCTGGTGCTCACCGCGGGCGCCCTCGCCGACCGGCTCGGCCGGCGGCGCGTCTTCGCGGCCGGCCTGGCGATCTTCTCCGTCGCCTCGCTGCTCTGCGCGATCGCCCCCGATCCGCTCTTCCTCAACCTCTCGCGCGGCCTGCAGGGCGTCGGCGGCGCGATCATGTTCGCCGTCTCCCTCGCCCTGGTCGCCCAGGAGTTCCGCAGCGGCCCGGAGCGCGGGATGGCGATGGGCATCTACGGCGCCTCGATCGGCGGCGCGGTGGCGATCGGCCCGCTGGTCGGCGGCCTGCTCACCGACGGCCTCGGCTGGGAGTGGGTGTTCCTGATCAACGTCCCGATCGGGCTGGCCGCGATCGCCGTCACCTACTGGCAGGTGGTCGAGTCCCGCGACCCCGGCGCGTCCCGGATCGACTGGGGCGGGCTCGTCACCTTCTCGACCGCCCTCTTCGCGCTGGTCCTGGCGCTGGTCCGTGGCAACGACGAGGGCTGGGGCAGCGCCCCGATCGTCTCGCTGCTGGCCGCCGCGGCGCTGCTGATGGTGGCCTTCGTGGCGATCGAGAGCCGGATCGCCCGGCCGATGCTGCCGCTCTCGCTGTTCCGCCGCCGCGCCTTCACGGGTGTGCAGCTCGCCGCCTTCGCGGTCTCCGGCTCGATGTTCGCGATCTTCCTCTACCTGACGCTCTACCTGCAGAGCTTCCTCGGCCTCTCCCCGACCGAGGCGGGCGTCCGCTACCTGCCGATCACCGTCGCCTCCTTCATCGTCGCGCCGCTCTCCGGGATGGCGCTGGCCAAGGTCCAGGCCCGCTACCTGCTCAGCGCCGGGCTGGCGCTGACGGGAGCTGGGCTGCTGCTGATGGGCGGGCTCAGCGTCAACTCTGAGTGGACCACGCTGCTGATCGGCTTCCTGGTCGCCGGGATCGGCATCGGGCTACTCAACCCGGTGATCGCCGATGTCGCGGTCAGCGTCGTGCCGAAGGAGCGCAGCGGCATGGCGGCGGGGATCAACGACACCTTCCGCCAGGTCGGGATCGCGGTCGGGATCGCCGCCTGGGGGGCGCTCTTCCTCGGCGTCGGGGCGGCGCGGACCGAGGGCGTCGCGGCCGGAGCGGTCAGCGGCGACCAGGCCCACGACCTGATCGAGGCGACCTCCTCGGGAGCGCTGCCGCAGGCGCTCGCCGCCTTCCCGGAGGGCAGCCAGGCGACCGTCCAGGCCGCCGCCGAACAGGGCTTCATCCACGGCCTCAACGAGGTGCTGCTGATCGGCGCGCTGCTCTCCTTCGCGGGCGCGGCCCTGGCCCTCTGGCTGGTCCGCGAGAGCGAGATCGAGCGCGAGACCGTTGGCGAAGCCCCGCTCGACGCGCAGCCCGAGGCCGCCCAGGCCTGAGGACGACCGACCGACCCAGCGTGGCAGAGGTTAGTAGCCCTATTCGCTACTAACCTCTGCCACGCTGCCGGGGATCGGGTGATCTAGGCTGCCGCAATGCGACTTGTCACCTACGACGCCGGGGACGGGCCGCGGGCGGGTGTGATCGAGGAGGACCGGGTCGCCGACGCCTGGGCGCTGCTCGGCGAGCCGCACCGGGGCGGGCTGCGGGAGCTGCTCGCGGCCGGCCGGGTCGAGGACCTGCGCGCCCGGCTCGGCGACGCCGGGGCGCCCTCGCACCCGCTCTCCGCGCTGGCGCTGCTGCCGCCGATCCCCGACCCCGAGAAGATCGTCTGCGTCGGCCTCAACTACGGCAAGCACGCCGAGGAGTCGGGGATGGAGCCACCGCAGAGCCCGACCCTGTTCGCCAAGTACCGCAACGCGCTGGCCGCCCCCGGCGCCACCGTCCGCCTGCCGGAGGCCAGCCGCAAGGTCGACTACGAGGCCGAGGTCGCCTTCGTGGTGGGCCGGCGCGCCAGCGCCGTCCCCGAGGCCGAGGCGCTCGACCACGTCGCCGGCTACACCCTGCTCAACGACCTCTCGGCCCGCGACCTGCAGTTCGCGACGCCGCAGTGGCTCTCGGGCAAGATCTTCGACGGTGCCGCCCCCTGCGGCCCGGCGCTGGTCACTCCCGACGAGGCGGGCCCCCCGGACGCGATCGAGTTCCGGCTCACCCTGAACGGCGAGCAGATGCAGGCCGCCCGCACCGACGACCTGATCTTCGGCGTGCCGCAGCTGCTCTCCCACCTCTCGCACCTGATGACGCTGGAGCCGGGCGACATCGTCGCCACCGGCACCCCGGAGGGGGTCGGCAGCGTCCGCGAGCCGCGCGTCTGGCTGGCCGACGGCGACGAGGTCGTGATCGAGTCCCCAACCCTGGGCCGGCTCGAGACGACGATCGCCGGCTGAACCCTTTTTAGGCCTGTGGCCCTAAAAAGGGTTCAGGGACCCGCCCAGGGGCGGGGGCCGATCTCGTAGGCCCTGGCCGGCAGCGAGGCGGAGAGCGGTCGGGTGGCGGGACGCGGGCGGGCGCCCGGGCGCCCTCGGGTCGCCGCCCACCGCGCCCGGACCGGCTCGTAGGAGATCAGCGCCTCCCAGGTTTCGGTGCCGATCGTCCCCGTCGCCGGCAGCCCGTGGTCGCGCTGGAAGCGCAGCACCGCGGCCCGGGTGCGCTTGGCGAAGACGCCGGTGACCGGCAGCGCCTCGCCGGCGGCGACCAGGTGCTGCTGCGCCCAGACGACCATGTCGCCGCGGTCGCCCCGCTTCAGCACCGGGTGCTCGACCTCAACCCGGTACCGCGCCAGCGGCCGCTCGCCGACCGCGGCGCGCAGCGCCCCCCACTCGCGGCCGCCCGTCTCCTGCCAGTCCCACCAGCTGACCGCGAGGCCGCCGTGGCTGGCGGCATAGCGCCGGAAGAGGCGCAGCGAGCGGTTGCCGGGCGCTTCGTAGGTCTGGCCGATCGGGTAGATCGGGGCGCCGTAGATCCGGTTGTGCAGGTAGGTGTGCTCGAAGACGCGCCGCACCGAGGTGCCGATCGTCTTCCAGTACATCTGGGGCTGGTTGAAATCGGCGCCGCCCGGGCCGAGGAAGACCGAGTACGGGAACGAGGGGTGGTAGTCGACGTAGGGGAAGCCGGCCAGGGAGACCGGGTAGCCGTCCCCGATCCGTCCCCGCAGCGCCCGCACGTAGCGGTCGGCGGCGGCGTAGCGACCCTCGTAGTCGGCCTCGGCGTCGATCACGAAGCAGTCGGCGCCGCGCTTCACCGCGCGCGCCGCCGCCTTCGCCTCGGCCACCGGCCGGCGGCCGTAGACGAACTGCCAGGCGCAGACGTTGATCCCGGCCCGGTGCAGGCGGCGAATCAGCCGGCGGCTGAACTGGCGCCAGAGGTCGGCGCCGTCGGCGGCCTTGACGTAGACGGTGCCGATCCCGACCCGCCTCGCCCGCGAGACGATCGCGCCGAGGTTGCCGCGCTCGGAGCGCGAGACGTACCAGATCCACATCCCGTGTCGGTCGAACGGGGTGTCGCCTACCGGCGGCCCCTCCTGGACCGGTCCCTCGACCGAGCCGGCGCCGCCGGTCGCGGCGGGGGCCGGTGGGACGGCGAGCAGAGCGACGAGCACCGCCGCCAGGGCGGCAAGCAACGCCGGCGACGGGCGTCGCCTCCGGGTCGGTCGGGGGCTCATGTCTGCACTGAACACGGTCTCGGCAGGGACGCCGCGCTGCCTGGCGACGCCCTTAACATCACAGCGTCCCGCACCCCGCAGCGCCGCCCCCGCCAATCGCCTCCTCCCGCAAGATCCCGTGCGCCCTCGCCCTGGTGGCGATCGCCCTGCTCGCCCTCCCCGCGGCAGCCACCGCGGCGCCACAGCAGCTGCTCGCCGCCGACCTCTCCCAGGCCGGCCGCAAGCTGGTCCTGACGGTGCGGACCTCGAAGCCGGTGCCGCTCGCCCGTCTGCAGGCGCGCCCCGACACCCGCCGCGCCTCCGCCCGCTACCTCTGCCTCGGTCTCCGCGGCGGACGCGGCGAGCGGCGGCTGTGCCTGGGCGGCCCGCAGGCGCACCGGCGGCTCGGCCTGGTCCTCGTCAACGCGAGGGGGAAGCCGGTGCGCCGCGCAGCCGCTGCGGCGCGGGTGAGGCGGCCGCGGCCGCGCAAGCTGGTCGTCTCGCTGGTCCCGGAGCGGGCCGGGCTCCGCCCCGGGCGCCTCCGCTGGCGCCTGCTGGAGAGCCACGGCTGCAAGCGGCGCGACCGCTGCGCCCAGGCGCTGCCCGCCGCCGGCGCCCGGCGCTTCCGGCTGCGGCCGGTGCGAGCGGTCGGCTGCACCGGCGGCGACGCCGGGCTCGTCACCCACGGCCCGCGCGACCGTCGCACCGTCGCCCTCACCTTCGACGACGGGCCCGGCGAGCTGACGCCGGACTTCCTGCGGGTGCTGCGCGAGAAGGGCGTCCCGGCGACCTTCTTCGCGATCGGCCGCCAGGTCCCCGGCCGCGAGGCGACGCTGCGCCAGATGCTCGCCGAGGGCCATGAGATCGGCGACCACACCACCGACCACGTCGAATACCCGGGGCACTCGCAGATCGCCGGCACGCGGGAACGGATCCGCGCCGCCGCCCACTTCCAGCCCTGCCTCTTCCGGCCGCCGGGCGGCGCGTTCGACGCGGCCGTCATCGCCACCGCGGGCGGCCTCGGGATGGCCACGGTCAACTGGGACGTCGACCCGTTCGACTGGCAGAACCCGGGCAGCGCCGCCGTCCAGAGTCGCGTCCTCGGCGCCACCGGCCCCGGCTCGATCGTCCTCATGCACGACGGCGGCGGACCGCGCGGCGGCACCCTGGCGGCGCTGCCGGGGATCATCGACACCCTGCGTGCCCGCGGCTACCGCTTCGCCACCGTCTCCCAGCTGCTCGGCCACCGCCTCGTCTACCGCCCCTACGGCTAAGGATGGGTCCTAAACCGATCCTGGCTCGGCTGCGTAGTGCTCCCCGATGAGGGTCGCGATCGTCGGAACCGGGGTCTCGGGGCTGCTTGCCGCCCACCGCCTGCACCGCGAGCACGAGATCGTCGTCTACGAGGCCGCCGACCGGCTCGGCGGACACACCAACACGGTCACGGTCGCCGACGAGGACGGCGAGCAGGCAATCGACACCGGGTTCATCGTCTTCAACGACCGCAACTACCCCCACTTCGAAGCGCTGCTGGACGAGCTCGGGGTCGCCAGCCAGCCCTCGCACATGAGCTTCTCGGTCTCCGACGGCGAGGGCCGGTTCGAGTACTCGGGGACGCCGCGCGGCCTCTTCGCCCGGCCCGCCCACCTCGTCTCGCCGAGCTTCCTCGGGATGCTGCGCGACTGGCGCCGCTTCAACCGCGAGGCGCGGGCGCTGATCGGGATGAACGGGACCGCCCCCTCGCTCGGGCGCTGGCTGCAGGAGCGCGGCTTCTCCCGCCACTTCGTCGAGCGGCTGATCGTCCCCCAGGCCGCCGCGGTCTGGTCCGCCGACCCGGAGCAGATGTGGAGCTTCCCGGCCAGCTTCATGGCCGAGTTCTTCGAGAACCACGGCATGTACAGCCTCCGCGACCGGCCCGGCTGGCGCACCGTGCGCGGCGGCTCCAGCGCCTACGTCGAGGCGATCTCCGCGCCCTGGCGCGACCGGGTGCGGCTGCGGGCGCCGGTGCGGCGGATCGAGCGGCTGCGGGACGGCGTCTGGGTCGAGGCCGACGGCTGCGAGAGCGAGGAGTTCGACCGGGTCGTGATCGCGACCCACTCCGACCAGGCGCTGGCGATGCTCGCCGACCCCAGCCAGGCCGAGCGCGAGATCCTCGGCGCGATCCCCTTCCAGCGCAACGAGACCGTGCTGCACACCGACGCCTCGCTGATGCCGCGCCGCCGCGCCGCCTGGTCGAGCTGGAACTTCCACCTCGCCGCCGGCCCGCCGCGCGGCAGCACGGTCACCTACTGGATGAACAACCTGCAGCGGCTGCGCTGCCGGCGCGACTACTTCGTCACCCTCAACCGCGGCGAGGAGATCGACCCGGAGCGCGTCGTCCGCCGCCTCTCCTACGACCACCCCCTCTACACCAAGCAGGGCGTCGCCGCCCAGGCCCGCCACGCCGAGATCAGCGGCGTCCGCGGCACCCACTACTGCGGCGCCTACTGGGGATGGGGCTTCCACGAGGACGGGGTCCGCAGCGCCCTGCGGGCCTGCGCCGAGATCGACCCCGCCCGCTCTCCCGCCCGGGGCGTGTCCGACCCGCCCGGCCCACCCGCCGTGGCGCGGTCGGGCACGCCCGTCGAGGAGCAGCTGGCGGCATGACCGCCTCGGCGATCTACGAGGGCTCGGTCCGGCACCGGCGCCACCAGCCGGTGGAGCACGAGTTCCGGTACCGGCTCTTCCTGATGTACCTCGACCTCGGCGAGCTGCCGGGGCTGTTCGACCGCGTGCCGCTCTACTCGGCCCGGCGCCCGGCCCCGGCCCGGTTCCGCCGCGCCGACTTCATGGGCGACCCGGACCGGCCGCTGGCCGAGTGCGCCCGCGACGCGGTCGAGGCCGAGACCGGCGGCCGCCCGCCCGGCCCGGTCCGCCTGCTGACCGGGCTGCGCTACCTCGGCCACTCCTTCAACCCGGTCAGCTTCTACTACTGCTTTGACAAGGCGGGCGAGGCGGTGGAAGCTGTCGTCGCCGATGTCGAGAACATTCCCTGGGGAGAGCGGCACGCCTACGTCCTCGCCCGCGGCCGGCGCGAGGGACCGGTGCTGAGCGACCGGCTGGAGAAGGCGCTGCACGTCTCGCCGCTGATGGCGATGGACCAGACCTACGGCTTCCGCGCCACCGAGCCCGGCCCGGGACTCGCGGTTCACATCGAGTCGCGACCGCGCCGCGAGACGCAGGCGGACGGCGAATCCCCCGCCCCCACCTTCGACGCCACCCTCTCGCTGCGCCGCCGCGAGCTCAGCCGCCGCCGCCTCGCTGCGCTGCTCCTGCGCTACCCGGCGATCTCGGTGCAGACGGTGGCCAAGATCTACGCCCAGTCGGCGCGGCTGAAGCTGAAGGGCGCGCGCTACTTCCCGCACCCGGAGGGGAGCCGGCCGAAAGGGTTCGTCTCGCCATGAGGGACGCGCTCTCGCGGGCCGCGGTGGGCGGCGTCCTCGGCCGGGTCGGCGCCGGCCGGATCGAGGTGGTCGAGCCCGACGGCAGCCGCGTCTTCGGCCCTGAGGACGCCGAGCTGCGAGCCACCGTCCAGGTCAACGACCCGGCCGCCTGGCGCGGGCCGCTGCGCGGCAGCGTCGGGCTCGGCGAGGGCTACGTCGACGGCCTCTGGGAGACCGACGACCTGGTCGCGCTGCTCCGGATCGCCGCCCGCGAGCTGCGCGAGATGGATGGCCTGCGCGGGCTCATCGCCCGGCCGCGCGGGCTCTGGCACAGGGTCCGCGGCCTCGTCCCCGAGAACAACCGCGGCGGCGCCCGCGAGAACATCTCCGCCCACTACGACCTCGGCAACGAGCTCTTCGCCTCCTTCCTCGACGAGCGGATGATGTACTCCTGCGCCTACTTCCCCGACGAGGGCGCCAGCCTCGAGGAGGCGCAGCTGGCCAAGCTCGACCGGATCTGCGAGCGGCTGCGGCTGGGCCCCGAGAACCACCTGCTGGAGATCGGCACCGGCTGGGGCGGGATGGCGATCCACGCCGCCCAGACCAGCGGCTGCCGGGTGACGACGACGACGATCTCCCGCGCCCAGCACGAGCTGGCGACGCGGCGGGTGCGCGAAGCCGGGCTGGAGGGCCAGGTCACCGTCCTGCTCGAGGACTACCGCGACCTCGAGGGGCGCTACGACCGGTTGGTCTCGGTGGAGATGATCGAGGCGGTCGGGTGGCAGTACTTCGACCAGTACTTCCGCCGCTGCGACCAGCTGCTCAGCGAGGACGGCCTGATGCTGTTGCAGGCGATCACGATCGACGACCGCATCTACGAGATCGAGAAGGCGGCGAAGAGCTTCGCCAACACCCACGTCTTCCCCGGCGGCTGCCTGCCCTCGGAGGGCCTGATCGCGAGCTGCCTGGACCGGGTGACGACGATGCGCCAGGTCTGGAGCGACGACATCACCGCCCACTACCCACCGACCCTGGCCAGTTGGCGCGAGCGCTTCTTCGCCGCCTGGGAGCGGCTGCGGCCGGAGGGCTACGACGAGAGCTTCCGCCGCCTCTGGGACTTCTACCTGAGCTCCTCGGAGGCGGGATTCCGGGAGCGCCGGATCGGCGACGTGCAGGCGCTGTTCGCGAAGCCGCGGGCGCTCTAAGCTCAGGCGCGACCCGAACCGTCGTCCCTGAGGAGGAGCGCCTTGATCGTCGAGAGGACCGAGAACCCGATGTGGCTGTCGAACGCCTACCTGGTCGCCGACCCCGAGCGCGGCAGCGGCGTGCTGATCGACGGCAACGACGACCTCGAGCCGCTGCTCGAGCGGGCCGAGCGCGAGGGGATCGAGATCTCGCACATCCTCGTCACCCACCCCCACCCCGACCACGTCGCCGGCCTCGCCGAGGCCCGCGAGCGGCTCGGCAACCCGCCCTTCGTCGCCCACGAGGAGACCGCGGCCGAGCTGGACGGGGTCGAGGTGCTGCTTGCCGACGGCTCGAAGCTCGACGCCGGCGGGCTGCGGGTCGAGGCCCTCCACACCCCCGGCCACGCCGCCGGACACCTCGCCTTCCTCGTCGACGGCACCGACCTGTTCACCGCCGACGTCCTCTTCAAGGGCACGGTGGGCGGGACGATGGCGCCGGGCGCGAGCGGCTTCGCCGACCTCAAGGCCTCGGTTATGAGGCTGATGGAGCTGCCCCACGAGACCCGCGTCCACCCCGGCCACCGCGAGCCGACGACGATCGGCGAGGAGTGGGAGCACAACCCCTTCGTGCGGATCTGGCGCGGGCTCGACGCGACCGGCGAGGAGCAGGTGACGGTCTGGGGCCGGCCGGCGACGCTGAAGCTGTGGGCACCGGACTACGACGGCGGCAACAAGGCCTGGATCGTCTTCGGCGACAGCGGCGAGGAGGCGATCGTCGGCGGCTCCCAGGTCGTCCGCGGCTGAGTTCGGCGCCGAGTCCGCGAAAATCCCCGACATACATGGTTTTTCGCGGACTCGCGAACGAGGCCCCGCCGGAGCGGGGCCTCGAGGTGCGGCGGGAGTGAGGGGGGCGGTTAGCGGATGACCGCCTCCATCAGGATCCAGCAGCCGCTGGCGTCGTCGGCGCCCTCGTAGGGGGTGCGCTTGCGCAGCGCCGGGGCGAAGACGAGGGTGTTGTGGCCACCCGAGGAGCAGCGGATCATCGAGGTGGAGCTGCCGCGCAGCGCCAGCTGCTGACCCTTCTTGATCGGGATGTTGACCCTGAACTTCTCGACCTTGTAGCGGTCGGTTTCCCAGTTGGCTTCGGACTGGCCCTGGTGGTAGAGCTTGCGGCCAGCGCGGATCACCTTGGCCTTGGTGTCGGCGAGCAGCGTCGAGTCGGAGTGACGGACCTTGACGATCTGGGGACGGAAGACGCCCGGGCCGCCGGCGATCACGCGGATCACCTTGATCCGGCCGCTCTTCGGGGCGATGTGGCCGCCGTCCGGCCGGCCGTAGGCTTCGTCCTGGACCATCGTGCAGGCGCCGGGGAGGATGCAGTCGTAGCCGGGCAATGAGTTGCTGGGCTGGACGGTCGGGTTCAGCTTCGAGCCGAATTTGACCGGCGACTTGGCGGCGCCGGTGGCCGGGACGACCATCATCGCCACGAAGGCGGCCAGTGCGGCGGCGAGGCCGGCGCGGCGGGCGAGCTTGTTGAGGGTGAGGGACTTGCGGAACATCTTGGGTCTCCTTTGTCGAGTTGGTCGCGACTCTCTGTCGCACCCTCAGATTCGCCCGGATCGGCCCTCGCTCCCAGGCCCCCAAGGGGTGAACTCGACCACCCCTTCGGAGATCGAACACACCCCGGTGTGGTCGATCTCGGCTACAGCTCGGCGCGGGAGACGATGCCGCTCTGGAAGGCGCGCTCGACCAGGGCGGCGCGCTTCTGGTTCTGCGGCAGGTCGCCGACCTCGAGCTTCTCGAAGAGGGCGCGCATGTGGGTCTTCACCGCGTCGACGCTGAGGTGCAGCTCGGCGCCGATCTCCTGGTTGGTCGGCGGGGTCGCAAACGAGGTGCCCTCCTTGAAGGGCCGGCAGAGGGCGAGCAGCACGCGCCGCTGGGCGGGCGAGACGGTTGCCGCGGCCGGCAGATCGGTGGCCACCACGGTCGCCTCGGGCGCCCCCTCGCCGGGCCGGCGGAACGCCACCACGGTGCGGCCGAACCGGATCGCGTCGCCGTCGCGGAGGCGGCGGCGGCCGTGGACCCGCTCCTCGTTGACGAAGGAGCCGTTGCGGGAGAGGCCATCGTCGACCAGGGTGCACTCGTCGCGCACCACCTCGATCTGGGCGTGCAGGGCCGAGACCTCCTCGTCCCACTCCAGCCGCAGGTCGGCGGAGCCGCCGCGGCCAACCCAGAGCTCGCTCGCCCCGGCCTCGATCGCGACGATCGCCTGCGCGCCGTCCCCATCGCGGTAGACGAGGAACGGCCGACCGGCCCGTTCGGCCTCGATCTGGGCCTTCAGCTCGGGGGCGCTCTGCCGGTGCCGATCCTCCACAGGGGGATCCTAAGAGCCCTCACCGGCGCTCGGCTACCGGTCGGAAATCCCAATCTTTAGCCAAATACAGGCTTTCTGGACGGATATGTGATTGTGGATCGGCTCCGCTGCCCCAAACTGTCGGGCCATGGACGGCGTTCAGGAATTCTTCTTCGACTGGTACCCGGTCTTCGGCGTCGTCTTCATGGCGGGGCTGCTGCTCGTCTTCCTCCGCCTGTTGCGCACGACGATGGGCTCGACCAAGCCGGAGACGGTGAAGGCGAGCAGGACCGAGCCGGTGCTCTGGGAGGAGGTGCAGGGGGTCGACGCGGCCAAGGACGAGCTGATCGACGTCGCCGAGTGGCTGCGCGAACCGGATCGCTTCGCGGCGCTCGGTGCCCGGCCGCCCCGCGGCGTCCTGCTCTTCGGCCCGCCGGGGACCGGGAAGACGATGCTGGCGCGCGCGGTCGCCGCCCAGGCCGGGGTCGACTTCTTCGCCGCCTCGGGCTCCAGCTTCGTCGAGATGTTCGTCGGCCGCGGCGCCGCCCGGATCCGCCGTCTCTTCAAAGAAGCGCGCAAGTCGGGCCGCGCGGTGATCTTCATCGACGAGCTCGACGCGATCGGCGGCGCCCGCAGCGGCGGCGGCGGGGACGGCGGCAGCAGCGAGCGCGAGCAGGCGCTGAACCAGCTGCTGGTCGAGCTCGACGGGTTCGAGAAAGACCCGGGGACGGTGATCGTGATCGCCGCCTCCAACCACGTCGAAAAGCTCGACAAGGCGCTGCTGCGGCCGGGCCGGTTCGACCGCCAGGTGCTGGTCTCCCCGCCCGACCGCGACGGCCGCGAGGCGATCCTCCGCTCCCACGCCACCGGCAAACCGCTGGCCCCCGACCTCGACCTCACCGACGTCGCCCGCAAGACGACCGGGATGACCGGCGCCCAACTCGCCAACGCGCTCAACGAGGCGGCGATCATCGCCGGCCGCGACGGCCGCGAGGCGGTCGGCCGCGAGCACCTGGACGAGGCGCTGCTGCGGCAGTCGGTCGGCTCCCAACAGGCGCGGCGGCTGACCGCGAAGGAGCGGCGGATCGTCGCCTTCCACGAGGGCGGGCACGCGCTCTGCCGCCACCTGCTGGGGCTCGACCCGCCGGAGATCCTCAGCATCGTGCCGCGCGGCCCGGCGCTCGGCTTCGTCGGCCACTCGCCGCAGGAGGACACCTACCTGAAGTCCCGCGAGCAGCTGCTTGACGAGGTGGTGACCCTGCTGGGCGGCCGCGCCGCCGAGGAGGAGGTGATGGGCGAGTCCTACTCGGGCGCCGCCGACGACCTCAACCGGGTGCAGCTGGTCTGCAAGCAGATGGTCTCCGAATTCGGGATGGGAGTCGCGCTCGACCACGACGGCCCGACCCCGATCGCGGTCCCGACCGGCGACTACGCGGTCTCCGACGCGACCCGGCGCGAGGTCGACACGGCGGCGATGACCCTGGCCCGCGAGGCCTACCGGCGGGCGCGGGCGCTGCTTGCCGCCAACCGCGAGTGCCTCGACGCCCTCGCCGCGGCGGCGCTGGAGCGGGAGACGCTGACCCGCGAGGAGCTGGACGAGATCTTCGCCGCCCACCAGCTGCATGTGCTCGCCGAGCACCGCGGCTCGGGCGCCGCCCTGATCGCGATGGCGCGCCCGCCGCGGCCCGCCGGCCCGGGCGCCTAACCCGCCTCGGCCCCGAGCAGCGCCGGCAGCTCGGCGACCGAGTCGATCGTCGCGGTCGGCTCGATCCCGGAGCGGGAGACCGCGTCCTCGTCGTACTTGCCGGTGCGGACCAGGACCGAGGCGATCCCGGCCCCGAGCCCGCCGCCGACGTCGCCCTCGACGTCGTCGCCGACCATGATCGCGTCCTCGGGCGCGACCCCGAGGTCGGCCAGCGCCGCCTCGAAGAAGCGGCGCGAGGGCTTGCCGACCACCGCCGGCTCGACCCCCGCCGCGTACTCGAGCGCCGCCGAGTAGGCGCCGACGTCCATCGCCAGCCCGTCTTTGCGGCGCCAGAACCGGTTGTGCTGGAGGGCGAGAAGGGCGGCGCCGCCGAGCAGCTGGCGGAAGGCGAGGTCGAGCACCGCCGGCCGGAAGTCCTCGCCGAGGTCGCCGAGCACCACCGCGTCGACGGCGCCCTCGCCGCCCCCGTCCTCCAACCCGGCCAGGTCCTCGCGCAGCGAGTCGGAGACCAGCAGGTTGACCCGCCGGTAGCCGCGCTCGCGGCAGTGGGCGAGGGCGAGCGCCGCCGGGGTGAGCACGTCGCCCTCGGCCAGCTCGAAGCCCTGCTCGCGGAGAGCGGCGATGATCTCCCGCCGCGACCTCGAGGTCGTGTTGGTGAGCAGACGCGCCCCGGCCGGCAGCCGCCGCAGCGCGCGCAGCGCCTGCGGCGCCCCGGGCACCGGCTCGGCGCCGACGTGCAGGACGCCGTCGATGTCGACCAGAGCGCCGGCGGGCGGGGTCGGCAGAGTGGCCACCCCGGCAATGTAGTGGGCGGCGACCGGCGGCCCGACCGGTAGCGTTGCGGCCCTGCTAGCCGCCTACGCCGCGAAAATCGACCCGGCGAACCCGCTTGCTGCGCTGGCGGTGGGGGAGATGCCGGAGCCCGACCCGCCCGAGGGCTGGGTGGTGGTCGAGGTTCGCGCCGCGGCGCTCAACCACCACGACGTCTGGTCGCTGCGGGGGACCGGGCTGAGCGAGGAGCGGGTGCCGATGATCCTCGGCTGCGACGCCGCCGGGTTCGACCCGGACGGCAACGAGGTGATCGTCCACTGCGTCGTCTCCAGCCCCGAGTGGCGCGGCGACGAGACGCTCGACCCGGCGATGAGCCTGCTCTCCGAACGCCATCCCGGGACGCTGGCCGAGCGGGTCGCCGTGCCGGCCCGCAACCTGGTGCCGAAGCCGGCGGCGCTGAGCTTCGAGCAGGCCGCCTGCCTGCCGACCGCCTGGCTCACCGCCTACCGGATGCTGTTCACCCGCGGCCGGCTCGAGCCGGGACAGACGGTGCTGGTCCAGGGCGCCGGCGGCGGCGTCGCCAGCGCCGCGATCGCGCTCGGCCGGGCGGCCGGGCTGCGGGTCTGGGCGACCAGCCGCGAGCAGCGCAAGCGCGAGCTGGCGACCGAGCTGGGCGCGGCGGCCGTGTTCGAGCCCGGGGCGCGGCTGCCGGAGCGGGTCGACGCGGTGATGGAGACGGTCGGCGAAGCGACCTGGCGGCACTCGGTGCGCTCGCTGAAGCCGGGCGGCCGGCTGGTCGTCGCCGGTGGCACCAGCGGCCTGCAGCCGCCGGCCGAGCTGCCCCACATCTTCTTCCGCCAGCTCGACGTGCTCGGCTCGACGATGGGGACGCTGGAGGAGTTGCGCCAGCTGGTCGCGATGGTCGAGGAGACCGGGGTGCGGCCACGGATCGATCGCACCGTGCCGCTGGCCGAGACCGCGAACGGGATCGAGGCGATGGTCGCCGGCGAGCTGCTCGGCAAGGTCGTTGTGCGGGTCGGCGAGGTCGCCTGACCCAGGCCTAGAAGCCGCTGATCCCGTCGCCGATCAGCTTCGCGGCGATCAGCAGACAGATCACCGCGACGATGGTCGCGTTGTTCGCGGCCATCCAGGATTTCAGCTCGCCGAGCATGCGCCGCGAGCGCTCGCCCAGCGCGAAGTAGGCAAGTACCGGCAGCCCGACGCCGAGCGTCGCGACGAAGACGTAGACAGCGAAAGCGACCGCCTGGCCGCCGGTCGAGATCCCGGTCTGGGCGATCGCCGAAGCGGCCCCGACCGTCAGCAGCAGGTTCTTCGGGTTGGCCCCGGAGAGGACGGCGCCGATCGTCGCCGCGCGCCCCGCGGTGAAGCGGTCAAGCGTGCGCATCCAACTCGGCAGCTCCGGCTCCTTCCCCTCCCGCGGCCGCTTGCGCCACTCGCGGAAGGCAAGCCGCAGCAACAGCACGCCGGCAACCAGCTTGACGACGTTGAGCCAGTCGGCCGGCTGCCCTTTCTCGCTGGCGTCGGCGCCGCCGAAGACGAAGAGGACGACCGCTCCCACCACAGCCAGACCGCCGATCCAGCCGAGCAGGAAGGCGGTGCCGTTGGAGCGCCCGCGGGGCGTCCCCAGCATCGCCACCACGGCGACGATCGGGATCGGGCTGAGGGCGACCCCGACACCCAGCGCGAGAACCTGGCCGATCGCCTGAGCCATGCGGTGAGTCTATGGGGCGGTCCGGGCGCCGAGGCCGACTGGGGGTGCGGTCACTGGCCTTCGGGGGCCAGGCGGGTCGCCGTGATCGCCTCGTTGTAATAGGTGACGGCCTTGCCGAATGCTTCTTCCTCGGTGTTCCTCCAGTAGCCATCGGCGGCCGAAAACTCCAGGGTGGTTCCCGGGTTGCCGCCGCTGATCACCGCCAGCACCAGATCTGCGGCCGGAGCGGCTTCCCCCTCCGCCGCGCGTGCCGCCAGGCCGACGTGAGTCCACCCGGTGTGGAACTTGTTGCCCCCCGGGAAGGGCCGGTCCATCGCCTGCCACTCAGCTCCGTCCTGAGACGAGTAGATCCGGATCGTGTCGAACTGCCTGCCCGAGACACCTCGGTAGACGGCGCCCAGGTAGAAGTTCCCGGCCCCGTCGTCGGCGAGGGCGGGCGAGCTCTGGGGCTCAGCGATGTAGTCCGAGAAGTCCCTGGGTGGCTTGGGGACCCTGCCTTCGCCGACGACGTTTGCCGAGCCGGTGCGAGGCTCGTAATCGGCAGCGAGATAGCGGTAGAGGCGAGCGTCCCCGGAGCGCCCCCAGACCAGGACGAGCCTGCCGTCCGCGTAGGCGATTGCCGGCCGGCCGCGGGGGCGGGTGTCGCGCTGCGTGCCCGGCAGGTCGAGCGGCGGCCCGAAGCGGGCCGGGCCGCTGGAGTCGAAGGGGCGGACGACGATGTCCCCATTCGGGAGCGTGTAGGCGAGCAGCCAGCTGTCACCGGACACGTGAGCGATGCCCGGGCCGACCGCAACCCCTTTCAGCCGCTGAACTGGCTGTCGCGCGAATTTCAGCCCGCTGCTGCGGTGGAGCTTCATCGTGCCGTCGACCGTGTAACCGAGCAGCATGCGGCCATCCCCCGGGCGCTGCGCCAGCCCGAGCCCGTCGACCGTGACGTTGCCCAACCTCAACCCCCGAACGCTCTGCCAGGGCTCGTCCCCGCGTTGGTAGCTGGTGGCCAGTTCCAACGTCCAGCTCCCAGGCTCGATCTCGCCCAGATACACGTTCGCGAACCCTTCCTCCCGCTCGGCGCCAGCGCTCGAGGAGCCACACCCAACCCAGACAAGGCAGGCGGCCCCGAACAAGGCCAGCCCAACCCAGAAGGCCAGAACCCGCCTACTCATCCCCGATGCCGCCTCGAAACCCGCCATGTACCTAAACATTTGCATAAGTCAGAAGACTTTGCCGCGTAGAGGGACCGGCGATGGGCGGTACTGGGCTCGAACCAGTGACCCCTTCCTTGTAAGGGAAGTGCTCTCCCAACTGAGCTAACCGCCCGTTCGGGGACTCATTATTGCCTTTTGTCGCCCTCTGGGCGACAAAAGGATGGGGTCTCGGATCCTGGTTCTGCTGCGATGATGCCGGGGCCGCCGATGGTCTCCCTGCCCCAGAAGCAGTTCGTCGCGATCCTGATCGGGGTCTGCGTGCTGAGCGCGGGGATCGGCTCGGGGCTGGCGCTGCTGGCCCAGGAGGGGCCGGAAGGGCCACGCGGCAAGCAGGGGAAGCAGGGGCCGCCCGGGCCGGAGGGGGCGGCGGGCGAGTCGGCCGCCGGTGAGGTCGAAGCGCTGGAGGGGCAGGTCGAAGAGCTGCGTGGGCGGGTCGAAGAAGCGGAAGAACTGGAAGCGCGGGTCGAGGACCTCGAATCCCAGCTCTCCGGGATCGGCGGCTCCGACTCGGTGCTCTGCGAAGAATTCGGCCTCTTCTGTTGAGCCGGACCGGGCGCGGTCCCTATCCTGAAGGGATGACCGTGTTCGGGAGGGTCGTATCGGGACGTCGGGCGCTGGCGCTGTTGGCCGGGGCGGCAGTTGCCCTGGCGCTGTTCGTGGCGCCCGGCGACGGTTCTGCCGCGGGCGCCACGGCGACCGCCAGCAAGGCGAAGCTGGTGAAGATCAAGGGCTTCGCCTACAAGCCGAAGACGTTGCGGGTCCGGCGCGGCGCCCGGGTGACGTTCAAGAACCTCGACCGCGCCCGCCACAACGCGGTCGCCCGCGGCAAGCGACGGTTCTCGACCGGGACCCTGCGGCGCGGCAACTCGAAGACGATCCGGTTCAAGCGGCGCGGCACCTACAGCTACCTCTGCACCTTCCACCCCTTCATGCGGGGCAAGATCGTCGTCAAGTAGCCTCGCCGGCGATGGACACGCAGATCCTCTGGCGCGCGGCGCTGGCGCAGCTGGTCGCGGTCGCCGTCCTCTCCCTGGTCCTCAGCCTCCTCCTCCCCCAGAGCTTCTTCGACAGCTGGGGCTGGCTCAGCGGCCCGCTCGCCTGGCTCGCCTGCGCCGCCTTCACCGCCCGCTTCCTCTACCTGCCCCCGGCGCCGACCCTGCTCGGCGCCGTGGTCGCCGGGCTGCCGAGCCTGCTCTTCGTCATCCTCGGCGCCCACTGGCTGGGGGCGCTGGTCGCGGTCGGCCTCTTCGCCGCCTGGTGCGCGCGGCTGGAGCCCGAACCGCCGCCGCGCGGCTAGCGATGTGGCAGAGGTTGGTTGCGCTATTCGCAACCAACCTCTGCCACCCCAGGCGGGTCACCCAGGCGGGCCTCGCCGTGGATCAATCAGCTAGTCGACGCGGGGCGGCTGCCAGCGGCGCAGCCGGTTGGCGTTGCCGACCACCGATAGCGAGCTGGCAGCCATCGCGACGGCGGCGATCATCGGGCTCAGCTGCAACCCGATGAACGGGTAGAGGACGCCGGCGGCGATCGGGATCCCGACCGTGTTGTAGCCGAAGGCGAAGCCGAGGTTCTGGCGGATGTTTCGCATCGTCGCCCGGCTCAGCGCCAGCGCCGTCGGCACCCCGCGCAGGTCGCCGGAGACGAGGGTGACGTCGGCCGCCTCGATCGCCACGTCGGTGCCGGTCCCGATCGCGATCCCGACGTCGGCCTGGGCGAGTGCGGGAGCGTCGTTGATCCCGTCGCCGACCATCGCCACCAGCCTGCCCTCGTCCTGCAGGTGGCGGACCTCGAGCGCCTTGTCCTCGGGCAGGACCTCGGCGAGGACGCGGTCGATCCCGACCCGGGCGGCGATCGCCTCCGCGGTGCGGGTGTTGTCGCCGCTGATCATCACCACCTCGAGCCCGAGCTCGCGTAGGGCGGCGATCGCGGCGGCGGAATCGGGCTTGACCGTGTCGGCGACCGCGAGCACCCCGGCCGGGGCGCCGTCGACCGCGACCAGGACCGCCGTCTTGCCCTCGGCCTCGAGCCGCGCCGCGTCGTCCTCCAGCGGCGCCGGGTCGGCCCCCTCGTCGCGCAGCAAGCGGCGGGTGCCGACCAGCAGCCGGCGGCCCTCGACGGTGGCGCGCAGGCCGGCCCCGGTCACCGAGTCGAACTCCTCGGCCTCGGCCGGCTCGACCCCGCGCTCTGCCGCGCCGGCGACAATCGCCTCGCCCAGCGGGTGCTCGGAGGCGCGCTCGGCGGCGGCGGCGAGGCGCAGCAGCTCCTTCTCGCTCAGGGCGCCGGCCGCGACGAGGTCGGTCAGCGACGGCTCGCCGCGGGTGATCGTCCCGGTCTTGTCGAGCACGATCGCCTCCAGCTTGTGCGCCGTCTCCAGCGCCTCGGCGGAGCGGATCAGGATGCCGCTCTCCGCCCCCTTGCCGGTGCCGACCATGATCGAGAGCGGCGTCGCCAGGCCGAGCGCGCAGGGGCAGGCGATGATCAGCACCGCGACCGCCGAGACCAGGGCGAAGGTCAGCTGCGGCGAGGGGCCGAAGTCGAACCAGGCGACGAAGGTGGCGATCGCGATGAAGATCACCGCCGGCACGAAGTAACTGGCGACGAGGTCGGCGAGGCGTTGGATCGGCGCCTTCGAGCCCTGCGCCTGTTCGACTAGGCGGACGATCTGGGCCAGCATCGTCTCGCTGCCGACCCCGGTGGCGCGGAAGCGGAAGGCGCCGGTGCCGTTGACGGTGGCGCCGATCACCGTGTCGCCGGCCTCCTTCGTCACCGGCAGCGACTCGCCGGTGACCATCGACTCGTCGACGCTGGAGCGGCCGTCGACCACCTCGCCGTCGACCGGGACCTTCTCGCCGGGGCGGACCGCGACGACGTCGCCGGGGAGGACGTCGGCGACCGGGACCTCCTCCTCCGCGCCGGACTCGCGCACCACCCGCGCCGTCTTCGCCTGCAGCCCGAGCAGCTTGCGGATCGCCTCCCCGGTCCCCGCCTTGGCGCGCACCTCGAGCAGCCGGCCGAGCAGGATCAGGGTGAGGATCGTGCCCACCGCCTCGTAGTAGACGTCGCGCAGGTCGGCGGGCAGCAGGCCCGGGAAGAGGGTGACGAAGAGGCTGTAGCCGAAGGCGGCGGCGGTGCCGATCGCGACCAGCGAGTTCATGTCGGCGCTGCGGTGGGCGATGCTGAGCCAGCCGGTGCGGTGGATCGGCCACCCGGTGTAGACCATCACCGGGGCGATCGCCGCCAGCTGCACCCAGTGGTCGAGCAGGAAGCCGGGGACCCAGGTGGCGCCGAACAGCTCCGAGGCCATCATCGCGACCAGGACCGGGGCGGTGAGCACGGCACCGACCGCGACCCGGCGACTGAGGTCGGCGATCTCCTCGCGGCGGGCGGCGGCCGCTTCGTCCTCGGCCTCCTCGGCACCCGCGTCGCCCTCGAGCAGTGGGTAGCCGGCGTCGGTCACGGCGCGGCGCAGGCCGGCGACCTCGACCCGGTCGGGGTCGTAGTCGACGGCGACCCGCTCGGTCGCCATGTTGACCGAGGCGCGGTCGACCCCCGGGACGTCGAGCAGCGCCCCCTCGATCTTCGAGACGCAGGAGGCGCAGCTGATCCCGCCGGGGCGCAGCGCCAACTCGGCCGCGACCGGGGCGGCGACCTCGCGCTGCGGGCCGACCCCGACCGCCTCGGCCACAGCGGGAACGGCGGCATCCGCCGAGGCGGCCCCGTTGCCGCCGTCCGCCCCGTCGCCGGGCTCGACCAGCAGCGTGCCGTGGACCATGTTCATCCCGCAGGCGAAGCCGAACTCGCCGCTGCGCTCCGGGGTGAACTCGACCTCGGTGCGGGCGAAGGGCGCCAGCGATCGGCTCACCCCGAGGTCGGGGAAGACGACGCGCGAGGTGCAGTCGCCGGCCTCCTGGCGGTCGAAGACCAACCGCAGCGGCACCCCCTCGCGGGCGCGGATCAGGTTCGGCGAGTAGCCGCCCTTGACCGTCACCTCGACCTCCTGGCGGCCGTCGCGCAGCTCCGCCCCGCGCGCCTCGCGGGCGCCGAAGAAGAAGCGGGCGAGAGCGGCAACTGAGGCCGCGCCGCCGGCGGTGACGAGGATCTCGGCGATCATCGTCCTCCCAAGGTACCCGGCGGCGACGGCGGGGTCAGCAGAGCCGGGCCAGCTCGGCTTCGTAGCCGCGGGCGAGTGGGGTGGGGTCGGGGAGCAGGCCGGTGTCGGCCATGAAGCCGGCGCTGACCTCGCCGGCGTAGCTGAAGATGCTGACCGTCAGCCCGAGGCTGCCCGAGCAGGGCGCCCAGACGAGGACGCCGTCGATCGGGGCGCCGGCGAACTCCAGCCGCTGCGGCGGGCCGGGGACGTTGGTCACGACCATGCTGGCTTTGTCGGTGAAGAACCCGATCAGGCGGTCCTCGACCCAGGGCGGCGTCATCCCCATCGCGTTCAGCATGCCGAAGGCGAGCGGCGCCTCGTGGGAGTGCTTGAGCGCGTCCATTCGGGCGCTGACCTGGCGCAGGCGCTCGGCCGGGCTGAGGTCGCCGAGCGGCAGCTCGAGCAGGAGCAGCGCGAAGTCGTTGCCCAGCTCGGCCGGGACCGGCTGGTCGAGCGGCCGCAGGTTGACCGGGATCATCGAGTGGATCTCCTCCGGCGCACCGCCATCCTCGTCGAGCCGGGCCGCGACGGTGGCGGCAAGCGCGGTCAGCAGCAGGTCGTTGACGGTGACCCGGTGGCGGTGGCAGCTGTCCTTGACCCCCTGCAGCGGGAACGGCTCCGACCAGGCGACCCGGCGGGTGCCGGTGAGGGGGCGGCGCAGCGCGGTCGGGGCGTCGGCCGGGGAGCCGAGCAGCTTCGCCACGGTGGAGACGTCGCGGAGGGCGCCGCTGGCGAGCTCGCGAACGTGGCTCGGGTGGGCGAGCGAGGTCGTCGCCTCGTGGGCGGCGGCGCCGGCCGCCGCGCGTGCCGCCGAGGCGACCTGGCCGGTTGCCGACGCGATTCGGTCGAGGGTCCCGTGCGGAGGCGCCGGAGGCGGTGGCTCGGGATGCTCGATGCCGGGGCCATCGGTGATCGAGAGCATCACCCGGGCCAGCGCGATCCCGTCGGCGATGCTGTGGTGGATGCGCCAGAGCAGAGCGGCGCCGCCCTCGTAGCCCTCGATCAGGTGAACGTGCCAGAGCGGCTTGCCGGGGTCGAGCGGCGGCGTGATCAGGTCGCCGACCATTGCCTCCAGGGCGGCCCGGTCGCCCGGCTCGGGCAAGGCGACCCGGTGCAGGTGGTTGCCGAGGTCGAAGAAGGGGTCGTCCTCGAAGGCGGGCGTCCGGCCGAGCCGGTCCGCGACCCGCCGGCGGAATCGCGGGAAGGGGGCGACCAGCCGCTCCTCGAGCGTCGCCGCCACCCGCTCGGGGTCCGGCGCCTCGCCAAGCTGGATCACCGCGTTGACGACCATCGGGTTGGTCGCGCTGTCCATGTGCAGCCAGGCGGCATCGGCCACCGGCATCGTCTCTCTGCTCCCGCTCATCTCAACCCGACGCTACGGCGCGCCAGCCGGGGCCGCATCGGTACGCGGCCACGCGCGCGGGGCGGGAATGCCGCAGCGGGGGCGGCTCCGACTTACCGAAATCGGACCTCGAATACCCCACGCCTATTCTTGCCTCCCGCCAGCCGCCGCCCCTTCCTGTCGTAGGCGACTACTCGCAGCGGCTTCAATCCGGCGGGGAAGAAAGCATCGAAATAGCGCAGGCTGCGTGACCATGGATAGCGCTTGCGGAGTCGCTTCGGAGCAAGCCTCGGCCTGATCGTGAGCGCCGTCCCGTCACTCATCCGCGCAACGATCTTCCGCACCAGAGGCCGGGCAACGCCGCTCAGGTCGCCCTCCGGATAGGGATCGATTTCGGTCCCGACATTGGCGCTGAGGACGAAGCTCCTCCGCAACGGCAGGGAAAGGCCCTTGAAGTAGCCGGATCCGTTGTTTCCCTTACCGATCGAGAAGTGGACTTCGAGCGCCCGGCGCTGACCGGCCGTCGCCGGAACGCGCCTGGCCTGAATCCGCCACGGCACTCCGTGGATGCTCTTGCCGCGCGCGACGCGGACCCAGCGCGACGGTCGCGACGGCCGGGACGCGGGATGGACACGTCTCGCCCGGAAGTGGATGCGGCGGGGTCCGAAGCCCCGGAAATGGTTAGTGCGGCAGATTTCGTGCCGCCCGAACGTCCTGTATTCCCATTCGAAGCCGAACACGCCCCTGATCGCCCGCGTACCGACCCTCCCCGAGAAGACCTCCTCAGAGCTGAAGCCGGGCTCTTCAAGCCCGTCGTATTGGGGCTGTTCGAAACGGCCCCTTGAGTCGATCGCCAGCCGACTCCCCCAGCTGCTGACGACCGGCGGCCTGGGACCGTCGCCCCAAACGCTGCCGTAGCGCCGCCGCTGACGCGAGCGATCTCCGCGCTCGGTGCAGTGCAGCGTCGTCCGCACGAGCGCGTACGCGACCTCGCCACCCTTGACCCGGAATTCAATCCGGATCCCCTTCCCGCCTCCCCGGTACAGCGCCGCATCGGCCAATGCCGAGGCGACAGCCGCAACCAGCAGCACCACACATGTCAACACGGCAACCCTGCGCACCCCTGGGGCCTAACGCTTGGGTACGCCGATGTCTGGGCGTCGAGCCCACATGCGCTCGAGACGGCGGGCAGTGAGCCTAACCGGGCAGCTTTCAAACCAGGCGACCAGCGCCGCCATCAGTCGCCTGCACGCGACCCGCGAATTAGAGTGGCTGCCGCTGCTAATATTGTCCGACACAACCAATAGCTTCCGCCCGTGAATCTGAAATGGGCCAGGGCGGCAACCAAGCACCGGATATCCCGTGAACGCTCCCGCTACGTCATCGAGCATTGCCGCCTGCGCTTCGATCAGGACCCGCCAGCCGACTCCCCGGCGAGCGCCGACCCGCGACTCGTCTTCCTCGGCGACGACGCGGACGGGGTCGCGCTCGAGGTGATGGCGGTCGCGCTCGAGGACGACAGCCTGTTGGTGATCCACGCGATGCCACTGCGCGACCGCTACCGACGGCAGTACGAGGAGACCAAGAGATGGCGAGGGTGAAGAAGACGACCAATAAGAACCCAAAGACCAGGGCGGGGACCGAGATCACCCCCGAGATCGCCGATGCTCTCGCGGCAGAAGCCGAGCGCGGCTATGACCTCTCGAAGGCGAAGCGCCGCCCGGTCGGCCGACCCTCCCTGGCCGGAGGCGGAGCCTCTCCCCGCCTGAGCTTCCGCACGACGCCCGATCTCTACCGGGCCGCTCAGAAGCGGGCCAAGGAAGAAGGCCGCTCGGTCAGCGACCTCGCCCGCGAGGCGGTCGCGCGCTTCGTGCGTTCGTAGGCCAAACCGCTGCCTTGACTCTGCTGGACGAAATCGAACGGCACCTCGATATTGAGGATGCATCGCTACGCACCGGCCGACGCCAACGCACGATCTTCCTGATGCGCCTCGGCTACCCCTCGGAAGGGATGGTCTTCCTGAACGGAGACCACGTCTTGCGTCCGTGGATGGAGTTGCGAACCGCCTACATAGGCGGCTGTTTCCAGGCCGCCTTGCTCGTCGGCCAGTCCTTCTTGGAGAATCTACTCGGAGGCGTGGCTGACTTCTCCGACAAGGCTGGCAGTAGGCCGAAGCTCAGGGACTTGCTGTTGGTGGCCAGAGAAGAGGGCTGGCTGCTGAATAGCGAGTTCAACGAGTTCGACGCAATCGCGAAGCTACGAAACCCCTACGCGCACTACCGGAGCTTTCGGCACCCGGACAGCCTGCGGGCCAAAGCCGCAGCCACGGGCCTGGATCCTGATCTCATCCTCCAGAGCGATTGCGAGCGCTTCCTCGTCCGGCTTCACGCATTTGTCAACCGACGCTTTGGGCTTGGTCGCCTGACGATTCCTGCCCAGTTGGCGAGCCTACCCCCCAGAAATCCCGATCAGCTGGAAATCGGATTGTCCTGAGCCCGGAAGGCTGGCGAGCAAGGAATCGTCCCCGCGCGACCCACTGGCGCTCAGAGAAGCTCGACCGTGGCCCCACCGAGGAAGACGAGCTCGTCCGGGAGCGCTTCCAAAGCGGTCGCCGCAAGCTCGAGCGTCGCGATGTTCGCCGAGTTCATTGCGGTGCCCCTCCCCCGCGCAGCCGAGCCTTCAGCCCCTGCGCCGCGAGAGAGCGCTCGCGCGGACCGCCGATCCGGATCGCGTCGACCAACGCCAAGAGCTCACCCAGTCCGTCGTCCCGCCTCGCCGCGCCCGGAGCCCTTGGATCGAGCGGCTCCAGCGCAACCCCCCGGACGCTGCCGTGGGGATCCGGCCAAACTGGAGGATTGTTGCCCGACTGAGAGAGCTCGTCGGCAAGGGGCAACGCCGCCCAGGCGGTGGGGATACCTCGTGCCTCACCGCCCCATTGCGGTGGGAAGACGTAGCGAAGGCCGTGAACGAGGAACTCCTCCAGAGCGGATGGGTTCACTTCCCTGCTGCTGGGGTCGTAGAGCCCCGCGGCAGCGGCGCGCTGGACGCTCCGATGAACCGCCGAAGCGCTCAGACCGAGTTCGTGCGCGAGCAGGTCAAACGTCCAGTTGCTGCCCCAGAGGGCCAACTTGAGCAGAACGAGGATGTCCTGGGGACGAAGCATCGCCCATAGAATAGCTCTTTTCTATTCTTATTTCCAGAATTTGGAATCTGACATAGGCGTGGCCCGAGGGTGGGTGGGTGGCGTCAGGCTTCACGACATAAACGACACCTGTGTCAGGACATAGGAGACACCGAATGAGGGGAAATCTCCTGTGGACCAGGGAGGCGCCCGCGAGCAGGTCGAGAGCCTCCCGACCAAGTCCGATCAGGGCGTCAATTGGCCACGAAAAGGACACGAGCCCGGATCGGGCCTGCCGGAGGCCGATCCCGGGGTCCCCGAGGAGGGGCCGGAAACCGCTCTCCCATGGGAAAAAGAGGGAGTGGCGAGGGTGGGAATCGAACCCACGACACCACGATTTTCAGTCGTGTGCTCTACCAACTGAGCTACCTCGCCCGGTGTGCCGCGATGCGGTGCTGAGGGAAGGTTAGTGGCCGGAGGGCGGGCGGGGCTGCTTGCATTGGCCGGTGGCCTGGACTCGCGCAGCGCTGGTCGTTCTCGTCGCCGCGGCGGTGGGGCTGGCGCTGGTCTCCGGTGGCTCGGGCGTCGACCCACGAACGCCGCCGGCGCTGCCCGGCCTGCCGCCGCCCTTCCTCGGGGCCGCGGTGGTGGGGAGCGGCGGCGCGACCGCGGCGGTCGATGCCTATGGCGATGTGGTCGACCTGCGAGCCACTCCCGCCGGCGCCGCGCTGATCGACAACCCCTCCGACCGACAGGCCGCGGGCAGTGTCGACGTCCGCCACGGGATCGTGCCGCGGGTGAGCTTCGGCGGCGGACCGGCGCTGCCGCTTTGGCGGGCCGACTCCACGTCGCAGCGGTACCTGCCGGGGACGAACGCTGTTCGGACCGTGGCGGACTTCGGGGCGGCTCGGGCGACCGTGACCATGGCGGCAATGGGTCCGTGGCTGGCGATGCGGGTCGGCGTGCGAGGCGGAGCGGGCGAACCGTCTATTGGCGTCGGCGTGGCTCGCGGAATTCGGTGCCGCCGTGAGCAGTATCCGGGACATGCCGACCTGCTTTGCAGGGTGGGTCGGCATGTCCCGGATGCTGCTGCCGCGCGGCTTGAGGCGAGAGGGCGAAGCCTCAACGCCGCGGTGGGAGCGCTGCTCCGCAGGGCGGCGGCGGAGGATCGCCGCTGGCTGACGCAGTCGCGGACGCTTGGTCCCGGCGCGCCGCGCTGGGCGCGGCGGATGTACGAGCGCTCGCTGCTCACGATGCGGGCGCTGGCCGGCCGGCGCAACGGCGCTGTGGCGGCAGGCGCCCGCGACGGCTGGGCTTACGTCTGGCCGCGGGACGCCGGCGCGGTGGCGATCGCGTTCGCCGCCTCCGGCTACCCGCCCGAGGCCCGCCACATCGCCCGCTTCCTCAGCCGGCTGGACCTCGACGCTGCCGCCCGTTTCGACGGCGCCGGCGACCCGGTGCCGGGCCGGGCCGCTCAGGGCGACGCGGCGGGGTGGGCGATCGCTGCCGGCCGGGCCGCCGGCCTGACCACGAAGATCGAATCCCTCCCCTGGCGCGACCGCGCCGACTACCACGAGGGTGACCGAGGCGATTTCGTTGCCAACGCCGTCGCCGCCGCCTGGGCGCAGGGTCAGGCCGAGGGGGTCGCGCGGCGCTTCGGCTCCGGCGGGGGTTTGGTCCGCCGAGCGGGAGACCCCGAATCCGGGCTCGACTCGGCCGCAGCCTGGGCGGTGCGGCCCTTCTCCCTGCCAGGGCTGCGCGACGAGGCGCGGCGCACGTTGCACCGGCTGGCGGGTGGGCGCGGCCGGTTCGGGATCACGCCCGGCGAGGGCTGGCGCGGCGGCGTCGACCCTTGGTCGGCGCCGACCGCCTGGAGCGCCTGGGGGCTGGCGGCGCTGGCCGCCGAAGCCCGCGAGCGGGGCAACCTCGCGCCCGCCCGCAGCGACCGCCGGGCCGCCCTCGCCCTGGTCGGCGCGCTGCGCCGCTCCGCGACCCCGGCCGGAGCGCTGCCGGAGCGGGTCGACGCCCGCACCGGCGTCCCCCGCTCCACCACGCCGCTCGCCTGGTCCCACGCTTTCGCCGCCCTCGCCCTGCTGGAGCTGTGGCCCGATCTATCCTCATCGCGTGGAGGTGAGGCCGGCAACGCTCGGTGACTGCGAGGCGATGGGACGCGCCATGGCCGAGGTCGTCGATGAAGGGGAGGGTCGGTGGCTGGCGACCGAGGAGGCGACGCCGGAGGAGCTGACCCAGCGCTTCCGCGAAGCGCTCGAGGGCGAGGGGCACCACCTCTTCGTCCTCGCCGACGGCGCCGAGGTGGTCGGCTCGCTCGGCCTGCACCCGACCCAGACCGAGGGTGTGCTCGGGCTCGGGATGTGGGTCCGCGCGCCCTGGCGCCGGCGCGGCGGTGGCCGGATGCTGATCGAGGCGGCGCTGGCGGCCCGGCCGCCCGGCGTCCACAAGATCGAGCTCGAATTCTTCCCCGGCAACGAGGCCGCGGAACGGCTCTACGAGGCGGCCGGGTTCGAGCGCGAGGGGGTGCGCCGCGACCACCTGCGCCGCCGCGACGGCCGCCTCGCCTCAACCGTGATCATGGCCCGCCTCTTCCCGGACCGCTGAGCCTTGTGGCAGAGGTTATGGGCAAATAGTGTCCCTAACCTCTGCCACGCCCGGTCAGTGGAGCGCTGCGAGGGCGGCGGCGACCGCCTCGGCCGGGGTCTCGGCGAGGGTGACGCCGGGAGCGTCGGCCATCGCCTCGCGGCCGCGCAGCTCCCAGCTGCGCAGCGCCACCACGGGGCGGCCAATCGCGCGGGCGAAGCCGATCTCCGAGAGCGTCCCCCACTCGCCGCCGACCGCGATCGCCGCTTCGCCGGAGGAGACGACCGCGAGGTTGCGGGCGTGGCCGATCCCGGTCGCGACGACGTGGGTGCAGTGCGGGTTGGCGTCGGCGACCGAGTTGCCGGGGACGATCCCGATCGCCGTCCCCCCGGCCCCCGCCGCGCCGCGGCAGACCGCCTCCATCACCCCACCGAGCCCGCCGCAGACCACCGTCGCGCCCTTGCCGGCGAGCAACCGCCCCACCTCCTCGGCCAGCCGCGCCGTCTCGGAGTCCTGGTCGCAGCTGCCCGACCCGATCACCGCCACCTGCCCAACCCGTGGTTCCTTATTGGCCCTCATGGCCAATAAGGAACCACACGATGGGGATGGGAGGCGGAGACGCAGGGGTCAGGAGGCGCGCATCGTGCCCATCAGCTCCAGCGCTCCCGCCTTGTGCAGGGGTTCGTTGAGGTTGCCGCACTTCGGGCTCTGCACGCAGGAGGGGCAACCGGACTCGCAGGGGCACTCGGCGATCAGCCGCTCGGCGTCGGACAGCAGCCGCTCGAACTCCTCGTAGCCGCGCCGCGTGATCCCGACCCCACCTGGGTGACCGTCGTAGATGAAGATCGTCGCCCGCCCGGTCTGGAAGTGGACGTTGGTCGAGAGCCCGCCGATGTCCCAGCGGTCGCACATCGCGATCAGCGGCAGCACCGCGATCTGCCCGTGCTCGGTCGCGTGCAGCGAGCCGAGCAGCGCGTCGCTGGGCAGCGCCCCGCTCAGCCGCTCCGGCAGCACGTACCAGAGCGCCTGGGTGACGAAGCTCTGCTCGGGCAGCTCCAGCGCGACGATGTCGATCGGCTCCTGCTCGGAGATCGAGACCCGCTGGAAGGCGATCACCTGCTCGGTCACCGAGACCTCGCCGAAGTGGAGCTCGACCCCGGCGACCTGGCGCTGCTCCCGCACCCGCTCGATGTAGATCTCGGTCTCCTTCTTCGGCCGCGTGTACCAGTCGCCGTCGAAGCGGGAGACGACCGCCCGCCGCTCGGAGACGTCGAGCCGCTCGACCTCGTAGGAGCGGCCGAGGTGGAGGTAGACGGCCCCGGGGTGGATCGTGGTGCAGGCCCGCTCCGCCTCGACCAGCCCCAGCATCTCCCCCGAGTCGCGCTCGATCACCGCGACCGAGTCGGCCGAGGCGGAGCGCAGCGAGACCTTGGAGGCGACGAACTCGCTGCGCCGGGGGCGCAGCCGGCCGCCGGCCTCGCGCAGCTCCCCGGCCGCCAGCAGCCGCTCCGCCCGCTCGCGCCAGCCCTCGCCCAGGACGTCGTCGTCGGCGGCGCTCAGCGGCAGCTCGTAGGCGGCCGCGACCAGGTGCCGGGAGGCGATCTGCTCGTTGGCGTGGTCGAGGATCGCCGCCTCGACCGGCCGCCCGATGAACTCCTCCGGGTGGCGGCAGAAGAACTGGTCGAGCGCGTCCTGACCGGCGACGTAGACCGCCAGCCCGCGCCGCCGCCGCCCGGCCCGGCCCCACATCTGGCGCAGGCTGGCGACGGTCCCCGGGAAGGTGACGCAGATCGCCGCGTCGAGCTCGCCGACGTCGATCCCCAGCTCCAGCGCGTCGGTCGCCACCACGGCAAGCAGCTCGCCGTCGCTCAGCCGCGCCTCGATCTCGCGCCGCTGCTGCGGCGTGTAGCCGCCCCGATAGGGGGCGATCCGGGCGGCCAGCTCCGGCTTTCCGCGCCGCTCCAGGTTTTCGCTGGCGAAGCGCTGGATCAGCTCGATCCCGCGCCGCGATTTGAGGAAGCAGATCGTCCGCACCCCGTGGCTGACCAGCTCGGCGAGCAGGTCGGCGGCCTCCGAGAGCGCCGAGCGACGCGCCCCGGTCGCCTTGTCGAGCAGCGGCGGGTTCCACATCGCGACCTCGCGCCCGGCCCGCGGCGCGCCGTCGTCGTCGATCAGCTCGAACCGGGTGCCGACCAGCCGCTCGGCCAGCTCGACCGGGTTGGCGATCGTCGCCGAGGCGAGCAGGAAGCGCGGCTCGGCCCCGTAGTGGCGCGCCAGGCGGCGCAGGCGGCGCAGGACGTTGGCGACGTGGGAGCCGAAGACGCCGCGGTAGGTGTGGGCCTCGTCGACCACGACCCAGCCGAGGTTGGCGATGAAGTCCCCCCAGCTCTTGTGGTGGGGGAGGACGCCGACGTGGAGCATGTCGGGGTTGGTGAGGATGAGGTTGCTGCGGCGGCGGATCGCGGGGCGCTCCTCGCGGGGCGTGTCGCCGTCGTAGATCGCCTCGCGCAACCCGGGCGGGCGCAGCTGGGCGAGCTTGCGCGCCTGGTCCTGGGCCAGCGCCTTGGTCGGGTAGAGGTAGAGGGCGCGCGCCTTTGGCTGGTTGGCGATGCCGTCGAGGACCGGCAGGTTGAAGGCGAGGCTCTTACCGGAGGCGGTGCCGCTGGTGACCACCAGGTCGCGGTCGGCGGCGGTCTCGTAGGCGGCCAGCTGGTGGGTGTAGAGCGACTCGATCCCGCCCCGCCGCAGCGCCGCCGCGAAGTCGGGGTGCAGGGCGCCCGGCAACGGCAGCGGTTTCGCCCGCCGCTCCTCCTCCGCCGCCTCGGCGACGATCCTGCCGTCGCGCCGCGCCGGGTCGACCGCCACCGACCACGAGGAGCCCAGCAGGCTGCCGCCCCGAGCCATCACTCCGATCCCCGCGTGGCAGAGCTTTGTTGCGCTATCCGCAACGAACCTCTGCCACGGTCGCCCCACCGGATCGCGGCGGCGACGCGCATCGCCTGCAGCGAGCTGCGGTCGTGGATGCGGAGGACGTCGGCGCCCTCGCGCACCGCGAGGGCAACGGCGGCGACGGTGCCCCACTCCCGCTCGGCGGCGGGTCGGCGCTGCTCCCAGGAGCCGGCCAGGACGGCGCCGATGAAGTCCTTGCGGGAGAGCGAGACGTAGAGCGGCAGCCCCAGCGCCCGCAGCTCGCCGAGCCGCCGCAGGACCTCCAGGTCCTGGTCGGGGCTGAGGTCGAAGTCGAGTCCGGGGTCGATCGCGATCTGCTCCTCCGCCACCCCAAGCTCCCGGGCCCGCTCGACTCTCCCCTCGAACCAGGCCCGCAGGTGGTCGACCACGTCGTCGTAGGAGCGCCAGGGCCGGTCGACCCGCGGCGGTCCCTCGATGTGCATCAGCACGTAGCCGCACCCGGTCGCGGCGACCAGCTCGAACATCTCGTCCGAGCCGCCGGAGATGTCGTTGACCGCCTGCGCCCCCGCCGCCACCGCCCGCCGCGCCACCTCAACCGAGAAGGTGTCGGCGGAGACCGGCGCCCCCAGCTCATCCCGTGGTTCCTTTTTCGCGCCATGGGCGAAAAAGGAACCACGCGCGGTGTTGGTGAGGCCTTCGATGGCCGGGACGAGGGCGGCGGCCTCGTCCTCGGCGGCGACCGGGGGGCCGGCCTTGGCGGCGACCGCGCCGACGTCGAGCATCTCGAAGCCCGCCTCGGCCAGCGCCAGCCCGTCGCTGACCGCCTGCTCGGGGGTGCCGCTGCGCGCCCCCTCGAACATCGAGTCGACGGTGACGTTGACGATCCCGGCCGCGACCGGCTGGGAGAGGTCGAGAAGCCGGTCGGTCAGCCGCCAGTTCATCGCCCGCTACGGTAGCGGGCGGCCAATGGCACTGAGCTGCGTCTACACCGACCTCGACGGCACCCTGCTGGGGCCCGGAGGCGTCCTCTTCCGCGACGCCGAGGGCGAGTTCTCGATGGCCCAGGCGCGCGCCCTGGAGGCCTGCGCGCGGGCGGGGGTCGAGGTGGTGATCATGTCCGGCCGCCGCGAGCCGCAGGTGCGCGAGGCGGCGCGGCTGATGGGCCAGACCTCCTACATCTACGAGGCCGGCTGCGCCTACGCGATCGACGGCGAGACGACCCTGCTGACCGGCGACCTCAGCCCCGAGGGGGACGAGACGATCTACCAGCAGATCGAGCGGCGCGGCGTCCCCGGGGCGCTGTTCGATCGCTTCCCGGAGCGGCTCGAGTACCACTCGCCCTGGCACCACGGCCGCATCCTCTCCCACCTCTTCCGCGGCAAGGTCGACGTCGCCGAGGCCAACGCGCTGCTCGCCGAGCGCGGCGACGACGACCTGCGGCTGCTCGACAACGGCGCGATCGGCACCCCGATGGCGGCGATCGACGGCCCGACCCACGCCTACCACCTGGTGCCGCGCCTGGTCAGCAAGGCGGGCGCGGTCGCCGCCCACGCCCGCGCCCGCGGCCACGACCCGGCCGCCTGCATCGCGGTCGGCGACTCGGTCGAGGACCTCGAGGTGGCCGCCGCGGTGGGGCGCTTCTTCGTCGTCGCCAACGGACCCGAGCGCGACCCCGGCCTGCGCGCCGCGCTCGCCGACTGGGACAACGCGACGGTCACCGAAGGGGCGATGGGCGACGGCTTCTACGAGGCCGTCGTCTCCACCCTGATGGACCGTTAGAGCCGGCTAGACTCGGTCCGAGCAGACCACCGACGAAGCCGACGAAGGGGAGCACGAGTTGTCCGCCGAGCAAGCGACCGTTGCCGAGCAGGAGTACCTGGAGACGATGTTCTGGATCGAGGAGGCGGGGCTGCCGATGACCGGCGCCAACATCGCCCGCGCGATGCAGCTCTCCCCGCCCACCGTGCACGAGATGGTGGGACGGCTGATCGACGACGGCTACGTCACCCGCAACCCCGACAAGTCGCTCACCTTCACCGACTCGGGCCGCGAGCACGCCAGCTACATCGTCCGCCGCCACCGGATGATCGAGCGCTTCCTCACCGACGTCCTCGGCATCCCCTGGGACGAGGTCCATGAGGAGGCGGAGCGGATCGAGCACGCGATGTCGCCGGTGCTGGAGGAGCGGATGCGGGCGGCGATCGGCGACGCGACCACCTGCCCGCACGGCCACCCGATCCTCGAGGGCATCCGCGAGACCGGGTCGCTGCTGGCCGACGTCGAGGTCGGCGCCAAGGTGACGGTGCTGCGCTTCGAGAACGAGGCCGAGGAGCTGCTCCACTACCTGAGGGCGGCGGGCCTGGAGCCCGGTCTGGAGGGCAAGGTGGCGAGCTCCGACGAGGAGGGCGTCACCGTCGTCTCCGAGGACGGTGACCACGAGGTCAGCCGCAGCGTCGCCGAGACGGTCTCGGTCCGGGCCGACCCGGCGCCGCCGCCGCGCGCCGCGATCCCCGAGCAGCTCGTCCTCTCCAGCGACCGCTACGGCCGCTAGGACCGTCTGACGCTGCGCATAGCTGCGTCCTCGGTCGCTCGCGTGCGAGGCACGCCACGCTCGCTGCGTCCTTGCTCTGCTTGGTCAGACGGCCCTACGCCGGCGAGCCGGCGCGGAGGCGGTCGAGCGCGCTCGCGATCCGGGAGACGCCCTCGCCCATCCGCTCCGCCGGGACCGGCGCGAAGGAGAGCCGCAGGCTGTTCTCGCCGCCCTCGATCATGAAGTCGGGGCCGGCGACGAAGGAGACGCCCTCCGCCTTCGCGGCGGCGAGCAGCGCCACCGTGTCGGTGCCCTCGGCGAGGTCGAGCCAGAGGAAGTAGCCGCCCTCGGGGACGACGAACTCGGCCTCCGGGATCCGCTCGCCGAGCGCCGCCACCAGCGCCTCGCAGCGCTCCTTCAGCGCCGCCTGGACGAAGGCGATGTTGCGGTCGAGCGCGCCCGAGGCGCAGAGCTCGAGGACGATCGACTCGGCCAGCATGTTCGGCGAGATGTAGGTCTCGTTGGCGGTCTTCGCCAGCTTGCCGATCTCCTCTGCCGGCCCGGCCATATAGCCGACCCGAACCCCGGGGCTGACCGTCTTCGAGAAGGAGGAGGCGTGAATCACCCGGCCACTCTGGTCGAGCTCCAGCATCGTCGCCAGCGGCTGGCCCTCGAAGGGGAGCTCGCGGTAGGGGTCATCCTCGAAGATCCAGAAGCCATGCTCGGCGGCGAGCTCGACCAGGCGGTCGCGCTTCTCGGCGGAGAGCGTGCAGCCGGCCGGGTTGTGGGCGTTGGGGATGACGTGGACGAACTTGACCGGGGCCTCGGCGATCGCCGCCTCCAGCGCCCCGAGGTCCATCCCGTCGGCCTCCAGCGGCACCGGGACCAACTCCACCCCGAGCTGCTGGAGGAGCAGCAGGGTGCGGTCGTAGGTCGGCTGCTCGACCACCACCCGGTCGCCGGGACCGAGCAGGTGGCGGAACAGCATCGCCCCGGCCTCCAGCGAGCCGTTGGTGATCATCACCTGCGCCGCGTCGAGCCCTCCGTGGCGCTCGGCAACCCACTGACAGAGGCCGGGATGGCCGACTCCGGTGCCGTAGGACAGCGCCTTTTCCCAATCCTCGGCAAGCGCTCGCGCCGCCGCCTCGCGCACCGCGTCGTGGGGGAGGATGTCGGCGCTGGGGGCGCCGCGCGCAAAGGAAATCGTCTCGCCGCTCATACCGCCGACGACCCTAGCAACGGTCCGCCCTTTTTAAACTGCGGCGTCGCCTCTATCCTGGCACGGGTGTTGGGGGGGCGACGATCTAGCGGGGGGTTTGCTCTTGCTTTGGTGCTTGCTGCGGCCGGCGTGCTTCCTGGATCCGCGACCGCCACGACGGTCGCGCCCGACGGAAAGCTCGCTCGCCAGGCCGAAAGGAGAGTCCTGCGACTACACGACCTGCCGCCCGGTTTCGAGGTGGGCGACGACAGCGGCTGCGGGGCATTTGGGACCGAGGGCGCCGACCCGGCAATGGAAGAATGGCTGTACGCCAACTTGAAGCGGGGCGTCTGGCCGGAAGGCTGCGGCTTTGAGTATGAGCGTGCGTTCGCCCTACGGGGGCCGGGTGCCGTCCCGCCGCTGGTCGAATCCACGACGATCCTCGCCGGCACCGAAGGGGGTGCGGTCGAAGGACTCGCGATCGCGCCGTCCATCTCCGCCTTCCTGAACAGCTACGGCTCGGGCCTCACCGAGGTGACGGCGCCTCAGATCGGCACCGAAGCGCGCCTCTTCCATGGCAATGACGAAGACAGCAGTTTCGGCAACATAAGAGTCAAAGGTCGGGGCCCTGCCTCCCTCCTCGCCTGGCGCGCCGGGAAGGTGATGGCCTCGATCCTGGTTGGCGGCAGCGACGAGGCACTCAACGACAAAGCCGCGCTGCGTCTGGCCCGAATCCAGCAGAGCCACATCGAATCGCCGGGCCCTTACACCAAGGCCGATCGCTACGACGCCGAGGTTCAGCTCGAAAATCCCTACCTCCGCTTCCCGATCTACTGGCTGGGACGAGCCTTCCGCCCGGCCGCCGCCAACTGGACGGACAGGCTCTTCGACTCCTACGCGAGCAACCGAGGCACCGGACCGCCGGGGCAAAAGGCCCTCGTCGAATACACGGGGACGCAGCTCGGCATCTGGACCCGCTCCAGCTGGAGGCATTTCCGCCGCTCGGCGCTAGGCGGCCTCGTCGCCCATTGGCGCTGCACGAGAAAGTTCCGGGTCAAGCTGCGCCGCGGCAGCGCGATCGTCTTCGCGGGCTACGGAAAGGACTACCGGCGCTGCCCGCACCGGAAGCCGCGCCTCTGGTTCGCCCGCGCCTTCATCGGCCGCGCCGTGGTGACCATCGACCAGCCGATCTGCCTCTCCTGCGTCTTCGAACGACCCGCGCGGCAGCAGAGCGCGACTCGCCCACGAGATCGCCCCTTCAACTACCTGCGCTATTTCAAGGCGGCCGTCCGGGCACTCCGCCTCTATCCGAAGCCGAAGTACTAGAGCCCGCGCAGAACTTCGACCGCGATCGCCGCGGTCTCGGTCGGGCTTTCGCCGACCCGGACGCCCTTTGCCTCCAGGGCCTCCTTCTTCGCCTCGGCGGTGCCCGAGGAGCCGGAGATGATCGCCCCGGCGTGGCCCATCTGCTTGCCGGGCGGCGCGGTGAAGCCGGCGATGTAGGCGACCACCGGCTTGGTGACCTCGGCGGCGATGAACTCGGCCGCCCGCTCCTCGGCGTCGCCGCCGATCTCGCCGACCATCACGATCAGCTCGGTCTCGGGGTCGGCCTCGTAGAGCTTGAGGATGTCGATGAAGTCGGAGCCGACGATCGGGTCGCCGCCGATCCCGACGATCGAGGAGTTGCCGGTGCCGGCCTGTTTCAGCTCGCTGCCGATCTGGTAGGTCAGCGTCCCCGACTTGGAGACGACCCCGATCGGGCCCGGGTCGAAGAACTGGGCCGGGATGATCCCGACGTTGGCCTTGCCGGGGGAGAGCACGCCGGGGCAGTTGGGGCCGATCAGCCGCACCCCCGCCTGCTGCGCCTTCCAGTAGGTCTTCAGCATGTCGAGCACCGGGATCCCCTCGGTGATCGCGATCACCGTCTCGACCCCGGACTCGATCGCCTCGTCGATCGCCGCCGCCGCGAAGCGGGCGGGAACGAAGATCATCGAGGTGTTGGCGCCGGCCTCGGTGACCGCCGCGGCGATCGTGTCGAAGACCGGCACGCCCTCGACGTCCTGGCCGCCCTTGCCGGGCGTCACCCCGGCAACCAGATCGGTCCCGTAGGCCTTGTTGCGCAGTCCGTGGAAGGAGCCCTCGCGGCCGGTCAGCCCGGAGACCGCCAGCTTCGTCTCGGCGGCGACGATGATGCTCACGATGCTTCCTCCGCCAGCTTGACGACCAGGTTGGCCGCGTCGAGCATGGTCTCCGCCTCGTACAGCTCCGGCAGGTCGGCCGCGGCGAGGATCTTCAGGCCCTCGACCGAGTTGGTGCCGTCGAGCCGCACGACCAGCGGCATCCCGAGGTCGATCTGCTGCGAGGCGGTGACGATCCCCTTGGCGATCTCGTCGCAGCGGGTGATGCCGCCGAAGATGTTGAAGAGGATCGCCTTCACCTTCCCGTCGGCCTTGATCACTTCCAGCGCGTTGACGATCGCCTCCGCTTTCGAGCCGCCGCCGGCGTCGAGGAAGTTGGCCGGGGCGCCGCCCGCCTGGGCGACGACGTCGAGGGTCGACATGCAGAGCCCGGCGCCGTTGGCGAGGATGCCGACGTCGCCGTCGAGTTTGACGTAGGTGAGGCCCTTGTCCTTGGCCATCTGCTCGAGCGGGTCGTCGACCGTGTCGGCGATCTCGGCCAGGTCCTCGTGGCGGAACAGCGAGTTGCCGTCGATCGTCACCTTCGAGTCCAGCGCGACCACGTCGCGGCCGGCGGTGACGATCAGCGGGTTGACCTCGATCAGGGTCGCGTCCTCCTCGCTTGCCACCTCGGCCAGCCTGGCCAGCGCCTCGGCGGCGTCGTCAAGCGCGTCCCCGGCCAGTCCGGCGGCCTCGACGATCGGCCGCGCCGCGGCAGCGTCGAACTCGGCGGTCGGGTCGACGTGGACCTTGACCAGCGCCTTGGGATCCTCGGCGGCAACCGCCTCGATGTCCATGCCGCCCTTGGCGGAGACCATCGCCAGCAGCTTCTTCTCGCCGCGGTCGAGGATGATCGAGGCGTAGTACTCCTCGGCGATATCGGAGCCGCCCTCGACCCAGACCTGGTCGACCCGGAAGGGGCCCTCGCCGTGCGGGCCGACGATGTCCATGCCGAGGATCGCGTCGGCGTGGGTGCGCGCCTCGTCGGCGTCGGCGGCGATCTTGATCCCACCCGCCTTGCCGCGGCCCCCGATCAGCACCTGGGCCTTGATCGCGCAGGGGTAGCCGATCCGCTCCGCCGCGGCCACCGCGGCGTCGACGTCGGCAGCGACCTCGCCGCTGGGCACGGGGATCCCGTGCTTGGCGAAGAGCTGCTTTCCCTGGTACTCGAGGAGGTCCATATAAAGGGTGCCGGTGGGGCGGCCGGGCACACTATCCGAGAACCGCGCCGCCACGTTCCGCGACCCGCCGCCGATAGGTGAATCCCTCGACCCACCCCGCGATGGCATAATGCCGCGCTCTCAGATGCCGCTGCCAAGCCTCAAAAAAGTCAAGTGGGTGACCACCGACTGCTACGGGACCCTGATCGACTGGGAGAAGGGGATCGTCGAGGCCTGCGCGAAAGAGGCGGCCAAGGATGGGTTCAGCTTCGAGGAGGAGCCCTTCCTGAAGCGCTTCATGGAGGTGCAGGCCGAGATCATGGCCGGCTCCTACGAGCTCTACGCCGAGGTCCTGCGCCGCACGATCGTCAAGGTAGCCGGCGAGATCGGCTGGGAGGTCGAGCCCTCGCGAGCCCAGTTCCTGCCCAACAGCGTCGCCTACTGGCTTCCCTTCCGCGAGGCCAACGCGGCGATGGACCGGCTCGGCAAGAAGTACGAGATCGGGATCATCTCCAACATCGACGACAAACTGCTGGGGATCTCGCGGCGCCACCTGCGCACCGAACTCGACCTCGTCGTCACCGCGCAGCAGGTGCGCAGCTACAAGCCCGACCCCGTCCACTTCAAAGAGTGCGCGCGGCGGCTCGGCGGCAAGAAAGGCTGGCTGCACATCGGTTGCAACTACGAGACCGACGTCGCCCCGGTCCTGAAAATGAACGTGCCGGTGATCTGGGTGAACCGCGACGGCGAGAAGCTGGCGGGTCGCAAAGCCCCCTCCGCCACGGTGAAGAACTTCCGCGACGCGGCGAAAAAACTCGGCGCGTCCTGAGCGTTTTCTAGCGTCTGGCGCAACTCCGGCGGGGCCTGTCGGTTTCGACCCCTAGGCGCCCCCGATGAATATGTTCGCTCAACCAACCGCCCAGGCGCGCGCCCTGCGGGGCGCCAGGCTCGCACTAGCCGCGAGCGTCGTCGCCCTGCTCGCGTCGCTGACCTTCGCCTTCGTGCAGGGCGGCAGCGCCTCCGCCGCGACCGCGAAGCGGACCGCCCACGACCGGGTGGAACCGCCGCAGCTGCCGCCGGCCAGCGAACGGCCGAGCTTCGTCGTGATCCAGACCGACGACCAGACGCTCGACGGGCTCTACGACCTCGTCTACGCGCCCGGCACGCCAACCTCGCCGATGCCGAACACGCTGGAGCTGATCGCGGGGCAGGGGGTGACGCTCAGCCGGTACTACATCCCCTACCCGCTCTGCTGCCCCTCGCGGGTCAGCCTGCTGACCGGACGCTACGCGCACAGCCACAACGTGCGCGGCAACGTTCAGCCGAACGGCGGCTACTTCGGCTTCTCGTTCCGCGGCGCCGCCAACCACAACATCGCGACCTGGCTGCAGGGGGCCGGCTACCGGACGATCCACATCGGCAAGTTCCTCAACGGCTACGCCGACCCGCCCTACGACGACGGGACCAGCGTCCCGCCCGGCTGGAGCGCCTGGCACACGACCCTGAACGCCGACACCCTGCACTACTTCTACGGCTACAAACTCAACAACAACGGGGCGATCGAGGGGCCGTACGGGGACTCCGGCAGCTGGGAGACGCGCGAATACGGCAAGCGGGACGACCCGGGCTGCCCCTACGCGCCGCTCGATGGGGAACCGTGCTTCCACGAGACCGACGTGCTGAGCCGGATCGCCTCCGAAGAGCTGACCGGCACCTCGCCCGACCAGCCGTTCTACCTGCAGCTCGACTACACGGCCCCGCACGGGGACTTCCGGCGACCGGCCGGGCCGGAGCCGGCGCCGCGCCACTACGACAGCTTCGAAGGCGTGCGACTGCCCCACAAGCGCTCCGAAGGGGTCAACGAGGGCAACGTCTCCGACAAGCCCCGCTTCATCCGCGAAGCGCCGTTTCTCTCGCCGTCGGAGCTGCGCACCTACAGGATCTACTACGAGAAGCAGCTGGAGGCGCTGCGCTCGATCGACGAGGGCGTGAAACTGGTGATCGACACGCTCGGCGGCCTCGGCCGGCTCGAGAACACCTACGTCATCTTCACCTCCGACAACGGCTTCTTCTTCGGCGAGCACCGCCTCACCGGCGGCAAGTTCCTGGCCTACGAGCCAGCCACCCACGTCCCGTTCCTGATGCGCGGCCCCGGGATCGCCCCGGGCAGCGTCAGCGGCGAGCTGGCCGCCAACATCGACGTCGCGCCGACCGTCCTCGACCTGGCGCACGTGACCCCGGACAAGAGCGTCGACGGACGCTCCCTGGTCCCCTACATCACCGACACCGAGCTGCGCACCCGCCGTCCGATCCTCTTCGAGTCCTTCGTCGAAGCCGCGGACGTCGACGGCAACGGGGAGCTGGAGAGGCCCCAGCGGGTGAGGGCGCGGCGCAACGCCAACTCCTCGATCGTGGCGCCGCCCAAGGACTACGTCGGGATCCGGCTCGGCGCCTACAAGTACATCGAGTGGCCGACCGGCGAGAAGGAGCTCTACCACGTCCACCGCGACCCGAACGAGCTCAACAACATCGTCCGCCAGCAGAACTTCTTCCCGATCCGCAACTTCCTCCACAACGAGCTGACCCGGCTAGCCGCCTGCGTCGGCGAAGGCTGCCGCCAGGTAAGCCCGCCGCTGCCGCTGACCCGCAAGGAGCAGAAGCGGCTGCAGCGCAAGAAGGAAAAGGATCAGCGCGAACGGGAACGGGAACGCGAAAAGAAGCAGAAAGAACGGGAAAAGAAGAAACAGCAGCAGGCGGGTTGAGCGCGTAAAATACTCAGCTATTCTTGCGTAATGGCCCCGGGTGCAGTATCTGTTGGGCATGACTATTCGTGCAGTCGTCGCCAGCTTTGCCGTTGCAACCCTTGCCCTCGCCGCGGCCGGCCTCACCGCTGCACCGGCCGCCACCGCCACGACTCTCCTCACAGCCCCAGAAGAGACCGCCCACGAAATCTCCTACGGCATCGGCACCCTCGAATGCGAAGCGACGACGATGCAGGGCGAATCGGACTCCCCCGAACTCACCGAGTTCGAGCTCTCCCCCCATTACACAGAATGCGAAATGGCCGGTGAACCCGCCGAAGTGAAGGCCAACGGCTGCGTCTTTGTGCTGACCGGCTCCACAAAAACAAACGAAGCAGAAGAAGCCCACGCGCCGCTGGGGCTCAGCTGCCCAGCCGAAGCCGAACTTGAAATCGTCATCCCCTCCCTCGGCAACTGCGCGATCACAATCGCGCCGCAGACCTCGGGCGACGGGGTCGCCTACACCGCCGGCGAAGACGAAGGCGCCGCCAACGTCACAATCGCGACAACAGCTCAGTTCGCCGCCAGCCGCGACAACCCCGAATCCGACTTCTTGTGCAGTCTGCTCCCGGCCGAAGGCACCGCCACCTACACCGGCGCCAGCATCCTCAAGGGCTACGAAGACGTCGTCGGCGAAGAGGGGGAACGGGGTGATATCGCGATCTCACCCCCCTACCTCCTCACAGCCCCAGAAGAGACCGCCCACGAAATCTCCTACGGCATCGGCACCCTCGAATGCGAAGCGACGACGATGCAGGGCGAATCGGACTCCCCCGAACTCACCGAGTTCGAGCTCTCCCCCCATTACACAGAATGCGAAATGGCCGGTGAACCCGCCGAAGTGAAGGCCAACGGCTGCGTCTTTGTGCTGACCGGCTCCACAAAAACAAACGAAGCAGAAGAAGCCCACGCGCCGCTGGGGCTCAGCTGCCCAGCCGAAGCCGAACTTGAAATCGTCATCCCCTCCCTCGGCAACTGCGCGATCACAATCGCGCCGCAGACCTCGGGCGACGGGGTCGCCTACACCGCCGGCGAAGACGAAGGCGCCGCCAACGTCACAATCGCGACAACAGCTCAGTTCGCCGCCAGCCGCGACAACCCCGAATCCGACTTCTTGTGCAGTCTGCTCCCGGCCGAAGGCACCGCCACCTACACCGGCGCCAGCATCCTCAAGGGCTACGAAGACGTCGTCGGCGAAGAGGGGGAACGGGTGGACGTCAGCGTCGAGTGAGGGTCCCTACTCGATCGTCGCGAGGACGTCGCCGCTGTTGACCGCGGCGCCCTCGGCGACGGCGAGCGAGGTCACCTTGCCCGCCCGGTGGGCGACGATCTCGTTCTCCATCTTCATCGCCTCGATCACGCAGACGAGGTCGCCCTCGGCGACCTCGGCGCCCTCCTCGACGACCACCTTGAAGACGTTGCCCTGCAGCGGCGAGGTCAGCTTCTCGCCGGAGGCGGAGGCGCCGCCGCCGGCCTTGCGCTCGCGCTTCGGCGGCTTGCGGCCGCCGTTGGCCGGCGCCGCGGCGGCAACCGCCTCGCCGATCACCTTGACGTCGAAGAGCTTGCCGGAGACCTCGACCTTGTAGTCGCGGGCGACCGTCTCGGCGCCCTCCTCGCTCGGCTCGGGCGGCGTCGCCTCGGCCGGCGCGGTCGTCTTCAGCCACTCCGCGTCCTCCATCAGGTCGCGGCAGGTCTCCCCCTTCGCCCACTGCTCGGTGGCGAGGATCGCTTCGTGGAAGGGGATCAGGGTGGTGAGGCCGCCGGAGTCGTATTCGGCCAGCGCCCGCAGCATCCGCCGCGTCGCCTGCTCGCGGTCGACGTCCCAGACGACCAGCTTCGCCACCATCGGGTCGTACATCGGCGTCACCTCGGAGCCCGCCTCGACCCCCGAGTCGACCCGGACGCCGGGCCCGGAGGGCTCGCGGTAGGAGGCGCCGATCGGCCCCGGCGCGGGGGCGAACTTCTTGTGCGCCGCCTCGGCGTTGATCCGGCACTCGATCGACCAGCCGCGCAGCTCCACCTCCTCCTGGGCCAGCGAGAGCGGCTCGCCGGCGGCGACCAGGATCTGCTCGCGGACGATGTCGACGCCGCTGACCATCTCGGTCACGCAGTGCTCGACCTGGACCCGGGTGTTCATCTCGAGGAAGAAGTACTCGTCGCCGACCTGCATGCCCTCGATCGTGCCGGCGCCGCGGTACCCGACCGCGGCCGCCGCGTCGGTGGCGATCTTGCCGATTCGGGCCCGCATCTCCTCGTCGACGTGGGGGCCGGGGGCCTCCTCGATCACCTTCTGGTGGCGGCGCTGGATCGAGCAGTCGCGCTCGCCGAGGTGGATCACGTTGCCGTGCGAGTCGGCCAGGACCTGGACCTCGACGTGGCGCGGGTCCTCCAGGTAGCGCTCGACGTAGACGCGCGAGTCGGAGAAGAACTTCTCGCCTTCGCGGGCGGCGCCCTCGAAGGCGTCCTGCAGCTCGTCGGCGGTCATCGCGACGCGGAAGCCCTTGCCACCGCCACCGCCCGCCGCCTTGCAGGCGACCGGGTAGCCGGCCTCGTCGGCCTGCCGGCCGGCGTCCTCGAGGTCCTTCGCCGCCTCGGTGGCGCCGGGGACGATCGGCACCCCGGCCTCGGCCATGATCTCGCGAGCCCGGGTCTTCGACCCCATCGCCTCGATCGCCTCCGGCGGCGGGCCGATGAAAACGAGCCCGTGCTCGGCGCAGGCGCGGGCGAAGTCGGCGTTCTCGGCGAGGAAGCCGTAGCCGGGGTGGATCGCCTCGGCGCCGGCCCGCTTGGCCGTGTCGATGATCTTCTGCACGTCGAGGTAGCTTTCGGCCGGCACGGCGGGGCCGATCAGGAATGCCTCGTCGGCCTCGCGGACGTGCGGCGCGTCGCGGTCGATCTCGGAGTAGACCGCGACCGACCCGATCCCCATCTCCCTCAGGGTACGGGCGACGCGGATCGCGATCTCCCCGCGGTTGGCTATCAGAACCTTCTCGAACACCGGAGGCGGCACTCTATAAATGCGACGGGCTGAATAGGGTCCCGCCCGATGCTGATCGAGCTGCAGAGTCACTCGACCGTCTCCGACGGGCAGCTGCCGCCGGCCGAGGTGGTCGCCGCCGCGGCGGAGGCCGGGGTGACCACCCTGGCGCTCAGCGACCACGACGCGATCGCCGGGGTCGCCGAGGCTGCCGACGCGGCGGAGCGGCTCGGGATCGAGCTGGTGCCGGCGATCGAGATGTCCTGCGTGCACGAGTACGCCGAAGACCTGCACATATGCGGCTACTGGGTGGACCTCGGCAGGATCGCCCCGGCCTGCGAGCGCGCCCAGCACGAGCGGGTCGCCCGGGCCGGCGAGATCGTCGAGAAGCTGCGCGGCGAGGGCTTCGACCTCCACCTCGAGGACGCGGTCCGCGAGGCCGGCGACGCGCTCTCGATCGGCCGCCCCCACATCGCCCGCGCCGCCGGCGCCAGCGGCGACCTCGGGCCCTTCTTCGAGGAGTACCTGGTGCCCGGCGCGAAGGCGTTCGTGCCGCGTCGCTGGCCGACCGCGGCGGAGGCGATCGAGCTGATCCACGAGGCCGGCGGCGTCGCGGTGATCGCCCACCCCTACTGGGACATCTCCGCCCCCGACCAGGTCGACGACCTGATCCGCTCGCTCGGCGCCGACGGGGTCGAGACCTTCTACCCGACCCACAACCGCGAGCAGACCGCCCACCTGCTGGAGCTCTGCGAGGAGCTCGACCTCGTCCCGACCGGCTCCTCGGACTTCCACGGGCCGACCCACCGCACCTTCTCCCAGTTCGGCGCCTACGAGACCTATGGGCTGGGAGACCCACAGGTGCCGCCGCGACCCTGAGCGGGCCGCGGTGTTTCGAGCGGTGACCTTGGCCAAGCTCGCCGCACTCAGCCTGATCGTCGCGGCCGCGTTGACCGCGGCCCTCGCCGCCCCGGAACCGGCGCCGGCGGCCAGCGGCACCCTCGAGGGCAGGGTGGCGAGCGGCGAGGCGCCGCTGCGCGGCTTCCGGGTGCAGCTGTGGCAAGCGCGACCGGGCGCCAAGCGGCCGCAACTGCTCGGCACGGCCCGCAGCCGCGGCGGCGGCCGGTTCGTCCTCCGCCACCGGCGGGCGCGGCGCGACGCGGTCCACTACCTGGTCGCCAACCGGACCGGCGGCGGGGGCAGCGCCGTGCCGGCGTTCGCCTACCGGCTGGCCAGCTCGCTGGGGACCGGACCGGTGCCCGGAAGGGTGACGGTGAACGACCGGACCACGGTCGCGATGGCCTTCGCCTTGGCCCAGTTCCTCGAAGGGCCGCGGCTCGCCGGCGCCAGCCCCGGCCTGGAGAACGCCGCGACGATGAGCGCCAACCTGGTCGACCCCCGCAGCGGACGGCTGGCCGGCGTCCTGCGCCGCTTCCCCAACGGCCGCTCGACCTCGACCCTGGCGACCTTCAACTCCCTCGCCAACCTGGTCGCCTCCTGCCGCTCGCGCGGCCGCGCCTGCGCCCAGCTGCTGCGCCTCGCCCGGCCTCCCGGCCGCCGCCTCGCGGCCGGCGACACGCTGCGGGCGCTGGTCGCGGTCGCCCGCAACCCCTGGCACAGCTCGGCCGCCCTCTTCCGCCGCTCGCTGGCGGGACGCAAGCCCTACCGGCCGTTCCTGAAGCGAGGCGAGCGACCCGCCGCCTGGACCCTGGCGCTGCGCTTCGAAGGAAGGCGGGGCACCGTGAACGGGCCCGGCGGGATCGCGATCGACGCCGAGGGCAGCCTCTGGGTCGCCAACGCCTTCTCCTACAGCCGCGACCCCGGCGCCCCGGTCTGCGGCGGCGAGCAGCTGCTCCGCTTCACCCCGGCCGGTCGGCCCCATCCCGGCGCCCCGTACGAGGGCGGCGGGCTCGGAGGCGGCGGCTTCGGGATCGGCCTCGACCCGCGCGAACGGGTCTGGGTCGGGAGCTCCGGCCTCGCCGGCCGCGATTGCGAGGAGCCGCCACCCGGCGACAGCGTCTCCGCCTTCAGCGACCGGGGTCGACCGTTGGGAGAGTTCGAGGCAGGCGGGATCGAGCGGCCGATGGGCACCGTCGCCGATCTCGACGGCAACGTCTGGGTCGCCGGCTGCGGTGGCGACGCGGTCGTCCGCTACGCGAACGGCCTGGAGTCGCGTGCCGCCGACCTCGGCGACGTCGGGCTCTCCCGCCCGTTCGGCGTCGCGGTCGGGTGGCGCGGCCTCGTCTTCGTCACCGGCAGCGGCAACGACCGGGTCGCGGTGCTCGAACCGGACGGCAGGCTGCTGAGCGTCGCAGCTGGCGCCGGCCTGGACCGCCCGCTCGGGGTCGCCACCGACAGCCGCGGCCACGCCTGGGTCGCCAACTCCGGCACCGTGACGCCGCCCTGCGCGAAGCGGACGATCGATCTGGACCGGAGCGCCGAGGGGTCGGTGACGCTGCTCAGCCCCGACGGCGAGCCGCTGCGCAGCTTCCGCGGCGCCGGCCTGCGCGCCCCCTGGGGGGTCGCGGTGGACGGTGACGACACGGTCTGGGTAGCCAACTTCGCCGGCCGCCGCCTCTCGCACCTCTGCGGCGCCCGGCCCCGCCGCTGCCCGGCCGGACAGAGGGCCACCGGCGCCTCGATCTCGCCCACCGGCAGCGGCTACCGGTTCGACGGGCTCACGCGCAACACCGGGATCGCGATCGACCCCTCGGGCAACGTCTGGCTCTCCAACAGCCGACGACCGAGTCTCGACGTGGCCAATCCCGGCGGCCACCAGATCGTCGCCTTCCTCGGTCTCGCCGCCCCGATCCGCACCCCGCTGATCGGCCCGCCCGAACGCCCCTAGGCGCTTTCCTTAGCCAGGGGTTGAGAAAAGCGCCTTGGCCCTAGCCGAGCAGGGCGAGGACTTCGCGGACCGCGGTCTCGAGGTCGGCGGCGGGGACCAGGGCCGGGGTTTCCGGCGCCTCGTAGGGGCTGCCGACCCCGGTCAGGTCGTCGATCTCGCCGGCCCGGGCCTTTGCGTAGAGGCCCTTCGGGTCGCGCTCTTCGCAGACTTCGAGCGGGGTGTCGACGTGGACCTCGTGGAAGGGGATCCCGGCCTCCTCGTGGGCGAGCCGGACGCGGTCGCGGTCGGCTCGGTAGGGACTAACCAGGGAGACGACCGAGATCGCCCCCGCCTCGGCCATCAGCCGCGCCACCTCGCCGACCCGGCGCACGTTCTCGGCCCGGTCCTTGGGGCTGAAGCCGAGGTTGGCGTTGAGCCCGTGGCGCAGGTTGTCGCCGTCGAGCATGAAGGCGAAGCGGCCGTCGGAGACCAGGGTGTGCTCGACCGCGGTGGCGATCGTCGACTTGCCCGAGCCGGAGAGCCCGGTCAGCCAGATCGTCGCCCCGCTCGTCCCCAGCGCCGACCAGCGGTCCTCGCGGCTCAGCCTGCTCGGGTGGAAGGTGATGTTCTCGGCGACCACCGACTCGGCCGGGACCGCCGCCTCGCCGCCGCCACCGGCGCCGATGATCATCCCGGCGGCGACGGTGAGGTTGGTGGTCGGGTCGACGACGATGAAGCTGCCGGTGTTGCGGTTCAGCCGGTACTCGTCGAAGAAGAGCGGCGAGTTGGTGGAGATCGTCACCCGGCCGATGTCGTTGACCTCCAGCGTCTCGGCATCGAGGTCGCGGTGCAGCGTGTCGACGTCGAGCTGGTAGCGCAGGTCGTCGATTTCGGCGGGCACCCAGCGCGTCGTGTGCTTGAGCATGTAGGGGGCGCCGGTGCGCAGGCTGGAGGTCTCGTCGAACCAGCAGATCATCGCCTCGAAGTTGCGGTTGGCGCTCGGCTGGTTGGTCGGGCGGCAGATCATGTCGCCGCGCGAGACGTCGATCTCGTCCTCCAGCAGCAGGGTCACCGCCATCGGCGGGAAGGCCTGGTCGACCGCTCCGTCGGGGGTGTCGATCTGGGCGATCGTCGAGGTCCGGCCCGAGGGCATCACGGTCACCTCGTCGCCCTGCTTGAAGATGCCGCCGGCGACGGTGCCGGCGAAGCCGCGGTAGTCACGGTGCTCGGAGGACTGCGGGCGGATCACGTACTGGACCGGGAACCGGTTGTCGACCAGGTTGCGGTCGGAAGCGATGTGGACGTCCTCGAGGTGGCCGAGCAGCGGCTGCCCTTCGAACCACGGCATGTTGGACGACCGCTCGACCACGTTGTCGCCCTCCAGGGCCGAGATCGGGACGAAGTCGAGGTCGGTGATCTCCAGCTTGGCGGCGAAGGCGGTGAACTCCTCGCGGATCTCGTCGTAGATCGCCCGGTCGTAATCGACCAGGTCCATTTTGTTGACGCAGAGGACCAGGTGCGGGACCCGCAGCAGCGAGGAGAGCAGGGCGTGGCGCCGGGTCTGTTCGAGCACCCCTTTGCGGGCGTCGACCAGGAGCAGGGCGAGGTTCGCGGTCGAGGCGCCGGTCACCATGTTGCGCGTGTACTGGATGTGGCCGGGGGTGTCGGCGATCACGAACTTGCGCTTCGGGGTCGCGAAGTAGCGGTGGGCGACGTCGATCGTGATCCCCTGCTCGCGCTCGGCCCGCAGCCCGTCGGTGAGCAGCGCCAGGTCGGTCTGCTCGTCGCCGCGCTTCTCGGAGGTGCGCTCGATCGACTCCAGCTGGTCTTCGAAGATCGATTTGGTGTCGTGCAGGAGGCGCCCGATCAGGGTCGACTTGCCGTCGTCGACCGAGCCGGCGGTGGCGATCCGCAGCAGCTCGTTCACTAGAAGTAGCCCTCCTTCTTGCGATCCTCCATCGCCGCTTCGGAGAAGCGGTCGTCACCGCGGGTGGCGCCGCGCTCGGTGATCCTGGTGACCGCGGTCTCCTCGATCACCCGCTCGTAGTCGACCGCCTTCGAGGCGACGGCGCCGGTGCTGGTCGCGTCGCCGACCGTCCGGTAGCGGACCATCACCCGCTCGATTTCGGCGCCCTCGGGGGCGGGGAAGAACTCGTTGACGGCCATCAGCAGGCCGTCGTGGTCGACCACCTCGCGCTCGTGGGCGAAGTAGATCGAGGGCAGGTCGACCTCCTCCCTGGCCAGGTAGCGCCAGACGTCGAGCTCGGTCCAGTCGGAGATCGGGAAGACGCGGATGTGCTCCCCCTTGCGGTGGCGGCCGTTGTAGAGGCGCCAGAGCTCGGGGCGCTGGCTCTTCGGGTCCCACTGGCCGAAGCTGTCGCGGAAGGAGAAGACCCGCTCCTTGGCCCGCGCCTTCTCCTCGTCGCGCCGGCCGCCGCCGAAGACGGCGTCGAAGCCACCGCCCTGGATCGCCTCCAGCAGCGCCATCGTCTGGTGGCGGTTGCGGCTTTCCAGTTCGTGCCCGACCTTGATCCGGCCGGCGTCGATCAGCTCCTGCACCGAGGCGACCTCGAGCCGCAGCCCGTGCGCGGCGACGGTGCGGTCGCGGAACTCGATCACCTCGGGGAAGTTGTGCCCGGTGTCGATGTGCATGATCGGGAACGGCACCCGGGCGGGCGCGAACGCCTTGCGCGCCAGGTGCAGCATCAGCACCGAGTCCTTGCCGCCGGAGAACAGCATCACCGGGTTCTCGAACTCGGCGACGACCTCGCGGACGATGTGGATCGACTCGGCCTCGAGCGTGTCGAGGTCCGACAGCTCCACGGCGGCCGGTCGGGCTTTCGTCGTCTCCTCCATCGGCGGTGTGTCCGGTCTCCGGGCCGTTACCGACGCCGGCCGGGGCGACGGCTCAGCGGCGGCGCGACGGCGCTAGTTGATCCCGCACTCGGCCTTTGCCGTGCCGGCCCAGCGACCGTCGCGCTGCGCGCCGCCCGGGTCGACCGGCTTCGTGCAGTGGGTGCAGCCGATCGACGGGTAGCCACGGTCGTGGAGCGGGTTGTAGGGCAGGTGGTGCTCATGGATGTAGTTCCAGACGTCGCGCTCGGTCCAGTCGGCGAGCGGATTCATCTTCCAGAGGTCGAATTTCCCGTCCCAGCCGAACTTCGGGGCCTTGGCCCGGGAGGCCGAGTCGCCACGCCGGACACCGGCGACCCAGCAGTCTACGGAAGAGAGGGCGCGCCGCATCGGGTCGACCTTGCGCAGGCCGCAGCAGGCGTCGGGGTCGCGCTTCCAGAGCTCGTCGCCGTGCTCGGCGGCCTGCTCGGCAAGGCTCAGGTTGTGGAACCGATCGAACTCGATCCCCAGTGTCTCCTCCAGCCGATCCCGCGTCTCGTAGGTCTCCGGGAAGAGGACGTCGGTGTCGAGGTAGAAGAAGCGCGCCTCGGGGTTGATCCGGCTCGCCATGTGGGCCGTGACCGAGGTCGTTTTCTGGAAGGAGCAGGCGATGTAGTGCTGCTCTCCGAAGTTCTCGAACAGCCACTCCAGGGCCTCTTCGGCGCTGGAGTGCTCGAGGTCGGCGGCCACCGCCTCGTGGTCGATGTCGGTGATTGTCGGGACCGTGCCGGAGAGGGTTACGGGCGGGGGCTTCATAGCTCTGCCGCGCGCGCTATATCGCGCACTCCCCCTCTCCCCGCTCGACTTTGTAGGGACTCGACCGGTTCCAGTCGATGAACTGCTGCATCGTCTCGAGGCTGAACTCGGCCGGCAGGGTCAGGTCCTTGACCGCCGCTTCGAAGCGCTCGGCGCCGGTCCGCTCGGCGAAGGCGTTGAACTCCTCGCCCTCGGCCCGCTCGGCCTGGTAGAGCTCGATCCAGCGCTGCACCGCCTCCGGCACCCGCTTCGCCGGCAGGCGCGATTTCAGCCGCTTGCCGAAGACGACCTCGCCGCCCTCGAAGTTGCCGCCGATGTGCGGGATGTAGGCGGGCATCTGGCGGCCGCCGACCTTCAGCGAGGCGCCGTAGAAGCCGATGTTGGAGATGTGGTGCTGGCTGCACCCGTTCGGGCAGCCGCTCATTTTGATGTGGATGCGACGGGTCAGCTCGTCCTCGATCCCCATCTGCTCGACCCGCTCCTTGACGGCGCGGTTGAGGCCCATCGAGCTGGTGATCCCGAGTTTGCAGCTGTCGGTGCCGGGGCAGCTGACCACGTCGGTGATCTCGCGGGCGCCGGCCTCGCCGAGGCCGAGGGCGGTGAGCCGCTCCCAGACGTCGTAGAGCGCCTCGTCGCGGACCCAGCGCAGGACCAGGTTCTGCTGCACGGTGCTGCGGGCGTAGCCGCCGGTGTACTCGCGCATGATCGCCCCCAGGCCGCGGAACTGCTCCGGGCTGAGGTCGCCGCGGGTGATCTTCACCTCGACCGCCGAGAAGCCCGCCTGGCGCTGCGCCTGGACGTTGGCTTCGCAGAAGCGCTCGAACTCGGAGTGGTCGCCGTTCGGCGAGGCGTACTCGTGCGGGACCTCGGGGGCGTTGGCCTCCTCGTCGTCGTCGAAGCGCAGCCGCTCGACCAGGTCGGCGTCGAATTCGCGCTCCTCGACCCACTCGCCCCGCAGCTCCTCGTCGAGCAGCTCGCGGAAGGCCTCGATCCCGATCTTGTCGACCAGGACCTTGATCCGGGCCCGGGCGCGGTTGACCCGCAGCCAGTCCTGGCGGTCGAAGATCCGGAAGACGGCCTCGGCGACTTTCAAGTAGTCGCCGTTGTCGGCCTCGACGAACTCGCAGGCGGTGGGGGCGACGCGGGCCATGATCGAGGTGCCGCCGCCGACCCGGACCTCGAAGCCGCGGACCCCGTCCCGTTCGCGGGAGATGAAGGCGATGTCGTGGATGCCGGTGATCGCCCGGTCCTCGTCGGAGCCGCTGAACGCGGTCTTGATCTTGCGCGGCATCAGCTGCGTGGTCGGGTGGCGCACGAAGTAGCGGACGAAGGCGCCGGCGTAGGGGGTCGGGTCGAAGATCTCGTCGCCGGCGACACCGGCCCAGGGATCGCCGGTGACGTTGCGCACGGTGTTGCCGCAGCCCTCGCGCGAGGAGAGCCCGACCGCGGAGATCTCGCGGATCAGCGCCTCCATGTCGCGCAGCGGAACGTGGTGGATCTGGATGTTCTGGCGGGTGGTGATGTGGCCTTTGTCGAGCGGCGCGTAGCGCTCGACCACGTCGCCGAACATCTCCATCTGCTCCGGCGTGACGCCGCCGAAGGGCAGCTTCACCCGGACCATCTGCACGTCGGGCTGGCGCTGCCCGTAGACGCCCTGTTTGAGCCGGAACCCGATGAACTGGTCTTCGGGCAGGCGCTCGGCGAGGAACTCCTCGGCTTCGTTGTCGAAATCGTCGAACTCGCGCTCGATGATCGGGATCACGTGGCCGGGGACGTTCTCGTAGGCCTCCGGGTTCTCGAGGGTGCCGACGCGGCCCTTGCCGCGCTGCTCCTTGTTCTCAGCTACCGCTACCTCCATGGGAGGAAAATAGCAAAACCTGACCGGGATTAGGGTATTTAGCTCTGTGCAGCGGTCTTCAGGCGCGCTTGCGTGCCTCGAGGATCGCCGCGGCCTCGCCCGACTCGGCCACGTAGCCGTCCTCGGGGTCGAGCGGCAGACCCGCCTCGGCCCAGCCGACGATGCCCTCGGTCAGCTTCGCAGCGTCGTAGCCGGCCTCGGCGAGGGCGGCGGCGGCCATCGTCGAGCGGTTGCCGCCTCGGCAGTAGAGGACGACTGGGCGCTCGCTGTCGATCTCGGCGGCGCGCTCGGCCAACTCGGCCAGCGGCAGGTGGGTGGCGCCGGCGATGCGGCCGGCGTCCCACTCGTGCGCGGCGCGCACGTCGACCACCTGGGCGCCGTCGGCGATCAATTCCTGCGCCTCGTCGCGCGAGACCTCGCGCGCCGCCGCGGTCTCGTTCCCGTTCTCGGCCATCAGTCGACGTCCGTCCCCTCGATCAGGAACGCGACCCGGACGTGGGCCCGGTACTCGTCGAGGTTCTCGCCGCGAATCCCGGTCGAGACGATGTCGACGGCGCGGATGTTGCGCACCGACGCTTCCGCCTGACTGAGCGCCTGTTTCGCCGCGTCGTCGGTCGACGTCTTGGAGCTTCCGACCAGCTCGATGATCTTCACGACAGCCATCTCGATCCTCCTCCTGGGTCCTGGATGATCTCCTTCGCGCCTACCCCCTCGGCCAGCGCCGCGCGCTGCCACGGACTCGTCGCCACTGGGGCCTGCGGCGCCGGCACGGCAAGCTCCGCCTCAAAGCGCGCGACAGCCGCGGCGATCGCCGCGGCCTCGTCACCTCTGGCGGTCTTCTCGGCCACAGACCAAGCCTAGTAGGGACGAGATGCCAGCGTGCTCGTGCAATCGACCACACCTGAGCCTCGTCAATGTCGCGAGCGCCGCACGGTCTTGCGGGCGAGCCCCCGCGACCCCTCAGCCGTGCAGGCCCGGCACCGGGGTGCCGAACTTGACGTCGGCGCAGCGGAACGGCTTGGGGTCGAACTCGTCGGTGAGGGCGCGGCCGGCGGGGGCGCCGGTCGGCTTGGTGAAGCCGCCCTGCGGCTTGCGTCGGGCGGGGCGGCCGCGGCCGCACTGGATCGAGAAGTCGCGGACCCCGTCGCGGGCGTCGATCACGTCGTCGCCGCCGTTGCCGTAGAAGCGGTCCTGGCCGGGCTGGCCGAGCAGGCTGTTGTCGCGGTGGTCGCCGATGATCACGTCGTTGTCGAAGGAGCCCTCGAGCTGCTCGTTGGTCGGGGAGATCCGGATCCTGTCGCAGCCCTCGATCGCGTCGACGTAGGCGACCCGCCGCGGCAGCGAGATGATCAGCAGGCCGGGGTGGGCCTGGGTCTCCGCGAAGGAGGCGTTGTCGCGGCCGCCGCCGCCGACGAGGGCGCCGCCGGCGCAACCGCCACCGGCCGCCAGCAGGTCGCCGTTGGCGCCGCCGTAGAGGAAGGTCGGGCCGGGCAGGCCGCCGATCAGGCCGTCGGCGCCGGCGTGGCCGAAGAGCTTGTCGGAACCGCGGCCGGCCTCGATCAGGTCGTCCTCGGGGCCGCCGTGGATCACATCGTCGCCGTGGCCGCCGGCGAGCCGCACGTTGCCGACCGCCTTCAGCGAGCCGGCGACCCGGAGGCTGTCGTTGCCGGGGCCGAGGTCGGCGGTCAGCCAAAGCGCGGGACCGCCCGCCGGGCAGGAGACCCGGTTCGGGGCGCCGCCGGGCCGCGAGCAGCCGGGGCCGATCGCGATCCCCTTCCGCGCCTCGACCACGAAGGCGCCACCGGCCTCGTCGAAGGAGAGCGTGAAGTGGTCCGGGCCGCCGCCGCCGACCACCTGCAGCCCGGCGCCGCCGCCGGCCACCGGGTTGAGCGCCACGTAGGCGGAGGCGTTCGGCGCTCGTTCCCTGCCGCAGGACACGGTCCGTCCCTTCGCCCCCTTGCAGCCGTCGCTGCCCTGGCCACCGATCAGCCTGTCGCGGCCGCCGCCGCCGATGATCGTGTCGTCGCCGGGGCCGCCGTCGATCGTGTTGGCGGACTTGTTGCCGATCAGCGTGTCGCCGAAGGCCGAGCCTTCCAGCGCCTCGAACTTGAACAGCTTGTCGTGGCCGTCGCCGCGCGCCTTGTGGGCCCTCAGCGAGGCCCAGACCCCGGCGCCCTTGCCGCCGGCGACGTTGGTCGCGAAGGAGGCGATGTCCCCCTTGCCGGCGCCGCCCGACATCCGGTCCCAGCCGTAGTCGCCGTGGACCAGGTCGTAGTCGCCCGGCCCGCCGTTGACGACGTCGATCCCGAGGTCGCCGGCCACCTCGTCGTAGTCGCCGGTCCCGCCCAGCACCTTGTCGTCGCCGAGGTCGCCGATCGCCCGGTCGCGGTCGCCGGCGCCGCCGTCGACGACGTCGTTGCCGCGGCCGCCGTGGACCAGGTCGGAACCCGGCCCGCCGCAGAGCAGGTCGTTGCCGAGGTTGCCGTAGATCTTGTCGTCGCCGCGGCCGGCCCAGACCACGTCGCGCTTCGCCGTCCCGTGCAGGACGTCGTCGCCGTCGGTGCCGACGATCGTCGCCACCCGCCCGTGGCAGCGCTCCGGCCCCTCCTCGGCGCCGGCGCCGCTGACGGCGCTGACGACAAAGGCCGCGACCAGCGCCAGCCCGAGCAGGGCCCCCGTGAGTCCGCGCGTCAACAAGCCTGGGATCGTAGTCAGCCGGCGCTCACGCGACCAGCTCCCTGGCCCGCAGCGCAAGCCAGAACTCGATCCTGTCCTGGGCGCGCGAGAGGTCGCGCCCGGTCAGCTCCTCGACCCGGCGCATCCGGTAGCGCAGCGTGTGGCGGTGACAGTAGACCTGCCGCGCCGCCTTCTCCCACTGGCCGTTCTGTTCGATGAACGCCTCCAGCGAGCGCAGCAACTCGCCCCCGTACTCCTCGTCGCCGCCTTCGATCGGCCCCAGCACGCTCTCGCAGTAGAGCCGCAGCGCCTCCTCGTCCTGGATCGAGAGCAGCAACGTGAAGGCGCCGAGGTCGCGCCAGGAGGCGACCTGCGGGGCGGCGCCGTCGCTGAACGCGGTCGCCTCCAGCGCGCAGCGCGCCTCGTGAAAGGACTGGCGCAGGCCCTCCGGCGCGGCCGCTCGGCTGGCCGCCGCCCGCACCGTCCCGCCCTCGGCGGCCAGCGCATCGCGGGCGTCGGCGGCGACGTCGACCGGGTCGCGGTCGGCGGCGTCGACCACCGCGCAGAGCAGCTCGCGCCGACCGGCGGCGTGAGGCGCGACCACGGCGGGGCAGGCGTCGGCCGCAAGCGCCCGTTCCAGCGCCCCGGTTGCGGCGGCGGGGCCATCGAGCGAGAAGACCAGCACCGCGGCCTCGTCGCCGATCCCGAACGGCTCCAGCCGCCGCTGCAGCTCGCTCGCCTCCATCTTTCCGCCCAGCGCCCCGGCCAGGACGTCGCCGGCAAGCCGGCGCTCGGTCTCGCGCGCCACCCGCCGCCGCATCAGCTCCAGGGCGACGACCGCGACCGCCTGCTGCAGGATCAACCGCTCGAAGTCCCCGAGCCCACCCGAGTCGCGGACGATCACCACCCAGGCCTGCGGCGGCCCGCCGCCCGGCGAGACCACCGGGTGGGCCAGCGCCCGGCCGGCGAGCGAGGGGTGGGAAGGGACGAAGGGGTTGCCGTCGGTGGCGTGGGCGAGCGCCTCCCTGCGCACCGCGGCGATCGCGTCGGCGCTCAGCTTGCGGCGGAAGCCGCGGCCGGCAAGCCGCTCGCCGCGGCCGTCGAGGATCGCCACCGTGCCGCCGACCGCGGAGGAGATCGTCGCCGCGATCTCCTCCAGGCCGCGCTCCTCGAGGACCAGCCGCTCCAGTCGCCGCTGCACCGCGATCCCCCGCTGCAGCACGTCGTACGGCTCGTTGACGAGGCGGACAAAGGCCTTCTCGGTGACCGCGATGAACGGGGTCGAGTCGGGGACCTCGAAGAGCGGAAAGCCGCGCTTCCCGGCCTCGTCGACAAGCGCCTTGGGCAGCTTCGCGTGGCTGAACCCGGTGCCGAACCCGAGCCCGGAGAGGTTGCTCTCGGCCAGCAGGCGGACGAAGGCGCGCTGCTTGGCGGCGGTGTCGAGCGAGGTCCCGGTGGTCAGCATCAGCTCACCGCCGGAGAGCCACGGGGTCGGGTCCTCGAGCTCGGAGACATGGACCCACCGGACCGGCGCCGACACCGCCTCGGCGCCGGTCGCCAGCTCCAGCTCCAGCTCGTCGAGCAGACTCTGGACGCTCAGCACCGGCTATCCGCCGATCCGCGCGAAGCGCATCCAGGGGTGGCGCCTCGACAGCTCCTGGAGGTCCGTGTCCACCGCGTGCCACACCGTCGCCACCCCGCTCTCATTTGCCCTACGACGTTGTGGACAACGCTAGCTCCAGGGTGGCACACGCGCAACTGTTCCAGAGGTGAATTTCCCGACACCGACTTATACGCGCGGTACAACGCTTGACGTCCCCTTCGGACAATCCCACGCCGTTCCCCGGCTCTTCGCGCCGGGCGGCCGGTGACCACCCAAGCCGGGGAGCCGCACTCGCTAGGCTCCGCCGCGATGCCGAGCTTCGACGCGATCGCCGACCTGCCGCTCGAAATCGAGTCCTGCGAGTTCGAGGGGCTGGAGCTGATGCTGGGCAGCTTCGAACGGTTGACCACGATCGTCAAGCTGCGCGGCGGCGGCGAGGAGGGGATCGGCGAAGACGTCGTCTACGACGCGGTCGACCACGTCGGTCAGCAGGGCCATGGGCCGCCCGAGGGGCTGGCCGGGACCTTCAGCTTCGCCGAGTTCTCGGCCCGCCTCGACGAGATCGACCTCTTCCCGGCCGGGCCGCCGGTGCGCGAGGAGATCTCCCCCGCCTACCGCCGCTGGGCCTTCGAGTCGGCGGCGCTCGACCTGGCGCTGCGCCAAGCCGGCACCAACCTCGCCGCGGCGCTGGGCCGCGAGCCGCGCCCGCTGAACTTCGTCAACTCGATGCGGCTGGCGCCGTTCGAAAGTGACGAGCCGTCCTCGATCGAGCCGCTGCTCGCCCGGCTCGAGGTCTACCCGAGCCTGCGCTTCAAGCTCGACCCGACCAACGACTGGGACGACGAGCTGATCGCAGCGCTGGCGGCAACCGGCGCGGTCGACTCGCTCGACCTCAAGGGCTTCTACAAAGACACCCCGGTCGACGTCGAGACCGACCCGGAGCTGTACGCGAAGCTGATCGAGACCTTCCCCGACGCCTGGCTCGAGGATCCCGACGTGACCGAGGAGACCAGGCCGCTGCTCGACCCGGTCTCCGAGCGGGTCACCTGGGATGCGCCGATCCACTCGATCGCCGACATCGAGGCGATGCCCTGGTCGCCGCCGAAGACGGTCAACGTCAAGCCCTCCCGCTTCGGCCCGATCCGCGACCTCTTCGCCGCCTACGACTACTGCGCCGAGCGCGGGATCGGGGCCTACGGCGGCGGCCAGACCGAGCTCGGCCAGGGCCGCGGCCAGATCCAGTACCTGGCCTCGATCTTCCACCCCGACACGCCCAACGACGTCGCCCCCGGCGGCTACAACGACCCCGCCCGGGCGACCAAGCCCGGCCTCCCCTCCAGCCCCCTCGAGCCGGCGATCGAGCCGCTCGGCTTCCGCTGGCGCCTCTGACCGGCTTCGGCTGGCCGAAGGGGCGGGATCGGCTACGTTGGAGCGGCCCGCCCACGAAAGGAGCCACCGATGCCTGAGAAGTCCTTTGCCGACGCGCTCAACGAGCAGATCTCCAACGAGTTCGCCGCCTCACAGCAGTACGTGGGCGCCGCCGTCTACTACGACGTCGAGACCCTGCCCCGGCTGGCCGCCTTCTTCTACCGGCAGGCGCTGGAGGAGCGCGAGCACGCGATGATGATGATCCGGTACCTGCTCGACGTCGGCGAGGAGATCCACATCCCCGACATCAAGTCCCAGCAGACCAGCTACGCCGACGGCAGCGCCCCGGTCAAGATGGCGCTGGAGCAGGAGAAGCGGGTCAGCGACGAGATCTTTGCCCTGTTCGAGCTGGCCCGCGAGGGCAAGGACTACCGGGCCGAGCAGTTCATGCAGTGGTTCGTCAAGGAGCAGGTCGAGGAGGTTGCGCTGATGGGCGACCTGCTCAACGTGGTCGAGCGCTCCAAGGACAACCTGCTGCTCGCCGAGGAGTACATCTCGCGCGAGAAGCTGGGCGAAGAGAGCGAAGACCCGACCGCGCCGCCCGTCGCCGGCGAGTAGCGCTCAGCCGAGCCAGCCGGCTCGTTTGCGCATCGTCTTGAGGCGGCGGAACTCGGCGATGTCCTCGCGCAGCGCCGCCGGCGCCGGGGCGGGCAGGAAGCGGGCCGGGAGCGGCGACTCGGCAACCGCGTCCTCGCGGGTCGAGACCCGGTAGGCGCGGGCGCCGCGGCGGGCGGTGAGGGCGGATGGGGCGCCCTCGCCCTCCCAGAGCAGCCCGGCGTAGTCGTCGAGGCCATAACCGGCCGGCATCCCCGCGGCGACCGCGTCGAGATAGGCGGCGCGGCGCTCCGGCTCGTTGTTGTAGTGGACGCAGAGGCTGCCGGAGAGCAGGCCCAGGCCGGCCGCGACCAGCGGCTTGCCGGACGATTTCGTCACCCCGGCCTCGAACCAGCACATCGCGCCGGCGCTCTGACCGGCGAGGACGATCCCCCGCCGCCAGGCGAGGCTGAGGACCGAGGCGATGTCGTGCGCCTCCCAGACCGCGAGCAGGTTGACCATGCTGCCGCCGCCGACGTAGATCAGGTCCTGGGAGAGCAGGTGGTCGCGCAGCTCGACCGGCCGCCGCCCGAGCCGGAACAGCGAGAGGTCGGAGGGCTCGCAGGGGCGCTCGCCGAAGGCGGCGTAGAAGCTGCCGATCTGGTCGGAGGTGTCGCCACTGGCGGTCGGCAGGATGCAGATCCGCGGCCGCCCGCCGCCCCGCTCGGCAGCCAGCCGCAGGAGCAGCTCGCAGACCGCCCGGTCGGGCGGCCGCGACGTGAACTCATGACCCCCCAGCGCCAGGATGCGCCGCACCATCAGGCGGCGATCGGGGTGGAGAGCGCCTCCGGCCGCGAGGCGACGATCTGCCGAGGCGTGGTCTTCATTGCCAAATGGTGGCCCCGACCCGCCGCCGCGTCGTTATCCAGCGGTCCGAACTTCGCCCGGCGCCGCTCGCCCCGGTGTACAGCGCAGGCGCGGGCTACTGCGGCACGTAGGCGCGGCGCAGCTTGTCCCGCGCCCGGTGCAACCGCACCTTCACGGTCCCTTCTGGGATCCCCAGCCGGTTGGCGATCGCCGACTGGGTGAGGTCCTCGCGGTACCGCATGTCGAGCAGCCGCCGGTCGCGGTCGCTGAGCCGCCGCAACGCCGCGTGCAGGTCGGCTCGTTCCACCGCCGCCACCACCCGCTCGTCCTCCGCCCCCTCCTGCTGCTCGATCGACGCCCGGGGGTCGGGGCGGATGCGGGCGTGCTGGCGGAAGGCCTCGTTGCGGACGATCGTCGCCAACCACTGGTTGCGGCGCTCGGCGTCTCGCAGAGTCGAGCGCCGACGCCAGGCGCGGAGCAGGGCGTCCTGGGCGATGTCCTCCGCCTCGTTCGGATTGCTTGCATACCGATAGGCCAGACGGAGGCAAACCCGTTGTGCCTCTCCCCACTCCCAGCCGTCGTCCTTGCGGCGACGATGATCGGTTGGAGTGTTGATCAAACGAACTTACATAACCGAAGGCTGCATTGGCGAACTAAAGCGGTGAAACTATTCTGATCCATGACCGGGTCCATCCCCTGATGGAGGCCAGATCTGCCGGGGAGCGGGATGGTCGCTGGGCGGAGATCGCCTACGAGGCGATCGCTCCCGTATACGACGACTTCACCGCTCACCACGACTACGAGCTCTGGCTGGGACAGCTGCTGGCGCTCGCCGAGAAGCACGGGCTCGGCGAGGGTCGGCGGTTGCTCGACGTCGGCTGCGGCACCGGCAAGAGCTTCATCCCGATGCTGGCCAAAGGATGGGAGGTCACCGCCTGCGACATCTCAGCGGCGATGGTCGAGCTGGCCCGGGACAAGGTCGGCGATGCGGCGGAGCTCTCGGTCGCCGACATGCGGGCGCTGCCCCGGCTCGGGGAGTTCGACCTGATCTGGTGCCTCGACGACGCCGTCAACTACCTGCTCGACACCGACGAGCTGGCCGGCGCGATGGCCGGGCTGCGGGGGAACCTCGGGCCGGGCGGCCTGCTGATCTTCGACGTCAACGCGATCAAGACCTACCGCAGCTTCTTCGCCGAAGAGGTGGTGGTCGAGCGCGACGGCCGGCGGCTGATCTGGCGCGGCCTCTCCGACCCCGACGCCGCCCCCGGGTCGGTGTTCGAGGCGAGCTTCGAGGTCGAGCCCGAGGAGGGTGGCGGCGGCATCGCGATCGAGCCCGAGCTGCACCGCCAGCGCCACTTCACCGACGCCGAGCTCCGTGCCGCCCTGGAGGGCGCCGGGCTGCGCTGCCTCGGCCTCTACGGCCACGACGAGGACGGGATCCCGCGCCAGCCGTTCGACGAGGCCGAGCACACCAAGGCGATCTACGTCGCCGGCGTCTCCCCCTGAGGGACGAGGCGGGCGAAGAACCCGAACCAGTTGCCGGAGCGCTCCTCGAGCAGCAGCCCGGCCGCCGCGCCCTGCCGCTGCAGCGACGCCTGGGTGGTGAAGTGCGGGTCGCCGAACAGCTCGCCGACCACGAGGCGGCCGCCGGGCCGCAGCACCCGGCGGATCTCGCTCAGCGCCGCGCCGGGATCGGGGATCTCACCCAGCACCGCGGTCAGCACCACCGCGTCGACCGAGCCGTCCTCGTAGGGAAGGTCGGTGGCGTCGCCCCGGGTCGGGTGCAGGTTGGCAAGGCCGCGCTCGGCAGCCGCCTCGGTCACGTGGTCGAGGAACTCCTGCTGCAGGTCGAACAGCTCGAGCCGCCCGTCGGCGCCGATCCACTCGGCGAGGGCGAGGCTGTAGTAGCCGGTGCCGGGGCCGATCTCCAGCACCCGCTCGCCCGGCTCGGGGCGGAGCACCGCGCGCAGCCGCTCGCGGGTGATGATCGGGTGCGGCGCTTCGACCCAGAAGCGCTGGCCGTAGGGGCAGGCGGACGGGTTCTTGCGCCACCAGAGGGCGGCGCCGAGCGTCGCGGCGGCAGCGGCGCCGAGCAGCAGCCGCGGTCTCATCAGGACTCCAGGCCGAACCCGACCCGGTGCTCGCCGGTACCGATCCGCAGGAAGGCGACCTTGCCGAGATAGAGGGCGATCACCCCGTCCTCCGTGTGGAGGTCGTGCCAGCCGCCCTTCTCGAGCTGCTTGCGAAGGTCCTTGAGGTCGTCCTCGGCGAGCCGGGCGGAGATCACCTGGCCGCCCTCGAAACCGATCTCCACTCGTTGTGCCTCGGCCATCAGTGCCCTCCCGCAGGTTCGACGATCTCGGTCAGAACCCCGCCGGTCGAGCGGGGGTGCAGGAAGGCGACGCGGCTCTCGCGGATCCCCACCCGGGGCTCGCGGTCGATCAGCTTCAGCCCGGCGGCGGCGAGCCGCTCCAGGGTGGCGTCGATGTCGGCGACCGCGTAGGCGACGTGGTGCAGCCCGGTCCCGTTCTTGGCCATGAACTTGCCGACCGGGGTGTCTGGCCCGAGCGGTCGCAGCAGCTCGACGTGGCCGTCGCCGACGTCGAGCAGAACCGCCTCGACGCCCTGCGACTCGACCGTCTCGCGGTGCGCCAGGGCCATCTCGAAGCTGCCCTCGTAGAGGGCGATCGCGGCCTCGATGTCCTCGACCGCGACGCCGACATGGTCGATCCTTCCGAACACGCGGCGCAGTCTATGCCGACCGCTCGGCGCGGAGAATCTCGGCCAGAGCGGCGAGGCCGACCTCGAGCTGCTCGGGAGTCGGCTCGCGGGTCGCGAGGCGGCGCTGGATCTCCCGCCCCGGGGTGTGGAACGCCTCGGCCAGCGGCTCGCCGTGGTGGCGGTCGCTCCAGGCGAACATCTCGACCGCGACCGAGGCACCGCCGAGCGCGACCGCGCCGCGCGCCAGGGTGCCGGGACGGTCGACCAGGCGCTCCAGCGCCAGGGTGCCGACGGCGGAGAGCAGCATCATCGGCACGATCAGGTTGGAGCCGCAGCGGTCGTGCTCCTTGGGGACGGTGGCGACCTGCTCGACGATGCCCTGCTCGTAGGCGGCGATCGCCTTGTGCTCGACCCCGTGGTAGGCGGCGAGGTCGCGGTCCAACAGCGCCACCGCTGCCGGCAGCATCCCGAGCGCCTGCGCCAACCCCTCGCGCAACGCCGCGGCGCGGCGACCGCGGCGCAGCAGCCCGGTCGCGACCAGGGTGGCGAGAGTGGCGCCGATCACGCGGCCATCCTCGAAGGGCAGCCGGGCGGCGGGGAGACGGCGGCGGGCGATCGGCAGCACCGCCAGCGCCTCGGCCAGTTTGAGCGGGCCGCGCAGCCCGGGCGCCCTGGCGACCAGCTTCGGGGCCAGCTCGGGTTTCGGGCCGGAGGCGACCTGCAGCTCGCCCTCGTCGTCGCGGACCGCGAGGGCCCAGTGGGTCGGCCCGTGGATCAGCAGCCCGTTGCGAAATGCCATCCCGCCCAGCCGCAGCCGCTTGCCTCCGTCGCCCTCGCTCATCGCCAGAGACGATACGCGCTCGGCGGCGCCGGCTCCGACAAGACGGAGGGCGCCGAGTCCAGTCAGCTCGGCGCCCTCTCTCCCCCCTGTTTCTGTATCGGCCGGAGACCCCCAGTCAAGGCCTCCGGCCGATATGTCGGCTCTCCCTGGCTTTAGCTTGGAAAGCCGCCCTCTGAAACACCTTGTTACCAAGGAAGTTGCGCAGGGTTTACCACGCGCCGAGCCGCTGGCGCAAATCTGCCAGCCGCTTCCCAAGCTCCGCCTCGAAGCCGCGCTCGGTCGGCTCGTAGAAGCGGCGGCGCCCGAGCGCCTCGGGCAGCAACGGCTGGCCGCTGACCGCGCCCGGCTCGTCGTGCGCGTAGCGGTAGCCGCTGCCGCGCCCGAGCTTCTCGGCGCCGGGGTAGTGGGCGTCGCGCAGGTAGTCGGGAGGGGTCTGCGCGCCGTTCGCCCTGACCTCGGCGCGGGCCGCCGCCAGCGCCCGGTAGGAGGCGTTGGACTTCGGCGCCAGCGCCAGGTGGACGGTCGCCTGGGCGAGGTTGAGCGCGCACTCGGGCAGGCCGACCCGGTCGACCGCGCGGGCCGCCGCGTCGGCGACCAGCAGCGCCTGCGGGTCGGCGTTGCCGATGTCCTCGGAGGCGAGGATCACCATCCGGCGGGCGATGAAGCGCGGGTCCTCGCCGCCCTCCAGCATCACCGCCAGGTAATAGAGCGAGGCGTCGACGTCGGAGCCCCGCGTCGCCTTGATCCAGGCGGAGACGAAGTCGTAGTGGCGGTCGCCCTCGCGGTCGTAGTCGACCGCCTTGCGCTGCAGCGCGTCCTCAACCGCCTCCACCCCGACCGCATCGGAGATCGGCCCCACCCCAGTGTGGTCGATCTCGGCAACGCGCTCGACCGCCCGCTCCAGGGCCGCTAGCGCGACCCGGGCGTCGCCGCCGCTGCGCCGCGCCAGCATCGCCAGCGCCTCGTCCTCGACCGGCGGCGGCGCGGCGATGCCGCGCTCGGGGTCGGCGAGGGCGCGGCGCAGCAGCTCCTCCACCTGCCCCGGGTCGAGCGGGCGCAGCTCGTAGACCTGGCAGCGCGAGAGCAGCGCCGAGTTGACCTCGAAGTAGGGGTTCTCGGTGGTCGCGCCGATCAGGGTCAGCAGGCCGTCCTCGACCGCCGGCAGCAGCGCGTCCTGCTGGGCCTTGTTGAAGCGGTGGATCTCGTCGAGGAAGAGGATCGTCGGCCGCCCGGCGCCGCGGCGGCGCTCCCGGGCCCGCTCGATCACGCCGCGGATCTCGGCCTTGCCGGCGTTGACCGCCGACTCCTCCTCGAAGGCGCCCTCCGCCCCGGCGGCGGCGATCCGCGCCAGCGTCGTCTTGCCGGCCCCGGGCGGTCCGTGGAGGATCGCGCTGTGCGGGTGGCCGGACTCGATCGCGGTCCGCAGCGCCCAGCCGGGGCCGAGCACGTGCTCCTGACCGACCACCTCGTCAAGCGAGCGCGGCCGCATCCGCACCGCCAGCGGCGCCCCCGCCGCCGGGCGCTCGGGCCGCGAGTCTTCCGCCCCGGTGTCGAAGAGCCGATCGGCCACCTGGACGAGTCTAGAATCGTCCCATGGAGAGCGCCATGAAGGTACAGATGCCCGTTTCGTCTCTGGAGTCGTTCAACCCGGCCACTGGGGAGCTGGTGGGGACGGTTCCGACGATCTCACCCGAGCAGGTGCAGGGGGTGGTGGACGACGTCGCCCGCGTGCAACCGGCCTGGGCCGAGCTGCCGCTGCGGACCCGCGCCACCTACATGCGCCGCGCCGCCGACGCGCTGCTGGACGAGATCGACGAGGTCGCCGAGCTGCTGGTCCGCGAGCAGGGCAAGCCGCGGACCGAGGCCTACACGATGGAGCTGCTGCCGACGATCGACGCGCTGCGCTGGTGCGCGAAGGCGGGGCAGAAGCTGCTGGCGCCGGAGAAGGTGCGGATGACCCAGGCCTTCGCCCTCACCAAACGGGCCCACTTCTCCTACGAGCCGATCGGCGTGGTCGGGGTGATCGCGCCCTGGAACTACCCCTGGTCGATCCCCTTCGGCGAGGTGGCGATCGCGCTGATGGCCGGCAACGGGGTGGTGCTGAAGCCGGCCAGCCTGACGCCGCTGCTGGGCGAGCGGATCCGGACCGCGTTCGAGCGCGGCGGGCTGCCCGAGGGCCTGGTCCGGGTCGTCCACGGCGGCGGCGCGGTCGGCGAGGCGCTGGCCCGCTCCAGCGTCGGCAAGGTCTTCTTCACCGGCTCGGTCGAGGTCGGCCGCCACGTCGGCGAGGTCTGCGCCGCCGAGCTGAAGGGCAGAGTCCTCGAGCTGGGCGGCAAGGACCCGGCGATCGTCTGCGCCGACGCCGACCTCGACAACGCGATCTCCGGCGCGGTCTGGGGCGGCTTCGCCAACGCCGGCCAGACCTGCTCGGGGATCGAGCGGGTCTACGTGGTGCGCGAGGTCGCCGACCGTTTCGTCGCCGGGGTCGCCGCCGAGGCGGAGCGGATGCGGGTCGGCGACCCGCTGGAGTGGGAGACCGAGGTCGGGCCGATGACCTCCGAGGACCAGTACGAGACCGTGGTCGAGCTGATCGAGGACGCGGTCGCCGCCGGGGCGACGAAGCTCTGCGGCGGCCCGGTCGAGGCGCCGGGCCTGCCCGGCAAATTCGTCGCGCCGACCGTGCTGACCGGCGTCACCCATGAGATGCGGATCATGCGCGAGGAGGTCTTCGGCCCGGTGCTGCCGATCGTCGTGGTCGATTCCGAGGCGGAGGCGGTGGCGCTGGCCAACGACTCCGAGTTCGGCCTCGGCGCCTCGGTCTGGACCCGGGACCGCCAACGCGGCGGACGGATCGCGCGGCGGCTGGAGGCGGGCATGGTCTGGGTCAACGACCACTCCTTCAGCCACGGCACCTGCCAGTGCGCCTGGGGCGGGGTCAAGGACTCCGGGGTCGGCCGCTCGCACTCGAAATTCGGCTTCTACGAGTGCGTCAACGTGAAGATGAACGTCTGGGAGCCGGGGCTGGCGCGGGACATCTGGTGGCACCCCTACGACCGCACGCTCGGGGAAGCGGTCCGCGCCTCCGCCCAGATCCTCTATGGCCGCGGCGAAGCGCGGGCGAAGGCGCTACGCGAGGGCGCCGGGCCGATGCTGAAGGTCAGCGGCCGCATCCTCCGCAAGCGCCGCTGAGGGGCGAGTGGCGAGTTTGTCCACAGGGGGTGGACAAACTCGCCACGCCAACGCGTCAGCCGACCGCGACCGTCCTCGACTTGGACTTCAGGCAGCGGAAGATCGGCCCCGCCGTGCCTTCGAAGACCTGCGGGGCGACCGCGTAGAACTTCGAGGGCAGCCCCGCCCCGTCGTAGAGCGCCACCGCGTCGACCTTCCAGAATCCGTTGGCGTCGGTGGTCGTCTCGACGATCACGCCGAGGCCGTCGGCCTTGACGAGGATCCGGCGGTCGGAGACGCAGACGTCGTCTTCGGCCCTGATCCTGCCCTGGTAGCCGACGTCGGCGATCCAGAGATTGGACACCACCCGGACTATCTGGCCCGGTTCGGCCGCCGAGGCCGGGATCGTCACCGTTCGCGAGACCGCGGAGAGGCAGTTGTAGATCGTCCCGGCGGTCCCTTCGAAGACCTGCGGCGCGACGGCGTAGACCTTGGCGGGCAGTTCGAGCTTCGGGTAGAGGTTGCTGCGTTTCACCTTCCAGACGCCGTTGACGTCGGTGGTGGCGCGAGCGATCGTGCCGACGCCGTTCGCTTTGACCAGGACTTCGCGGCCCTCGACGCAGTTGGGATTGCCGGCGCGGACCTTGCCCTGGTAGCCGACGTCGGCCATCCACAGCTTCGATCCCACCTTGACCACCTGACCCGGCTGGGCCGCGGCGGCGAGCGGGACCCCAATCGCCAGCATCGCCAGGGACGCCGCGACCAACGCGGTTGCCCGATTCCTCATCTTCATCCGGAACTCCTCTCGAGTTGAGTGCACCAGGGCCGACCCGCGCGCCGCCACCCTAGAAGAAGCCGACGCTTCACAATCACGGAATGCCACCCGAGCAGGAAGATTCCCAGGCGGCAATCGTCGTCGCCGGCCTACGGCGCGACTACGGCGACCGGCCGGCGCTCGACCGAGTCGGGTTCGACCTCGAGGCCGGCGCCTCGCTGGTCGTGCTCGGCCCCAACGGGGCGGGCAAGACGACCCTGCTGCGGATCCTCGCCACCCTGCTGCGGCCCAGCGCCGGCCAGGTGCGGGTGCTCGGGTGCGAGCTGCCGAAGGAAGCCTGGAAGCTGCGCGGCCGGATCGGGTACCTCGGCCACGAGCCGCTGCTCTACCGCGACCTCAGCGGCCGCGAGAACCTCCGCTTCCACGCCCGCCTGCAGGGGATCGGCGGCGCCGAGGCGACGGCGCGGATCGAGTCCGTCCTCGCCGCCACCGGGATGGAGCGCCGCGCCGACCAGCGGGTCGCCGAGCTCTCCGCGGGGATGCGGCAGCGGCTGGCGATCTGCCGCTGCGTCCTGCACGCGCCGGAGCTGCTGCTGCTCGACGAGCCCGACTCCAACCTCGACGCCGAGGGACGGGAGCTGGCCCGGCAGCTGATCGGCCCCGGCGCCGGGCGCACCCGGGTCGTCGTCACCCACGACCCCGACCGCTTCCTGCCCGAGGCCGACCGGGTGCTGCGACTGGGGATCGACGAGCGGGCGGCGGTCGCGTGACCCCCTCGCGCGCCGCCTTCGCGGCGATCCTCGGCAAGGACCTGCGCACCGAGCTGCGCACCCTGCAGTCGCTGCCGGCGATGGCCCTGTTCGCGATCACCACCTTCGTCATCTTCCGCTTCGGGCTCGACCGCACCAGCCTCTCCGGCAGCCTCGCCTCCGGCGTGCTCTGGGCGACGCTGCTGTTCGCCGCCGTGCTCGGCATCAACCGCCTCTTCGTCGCCGAGCGCGAGGAGGGCGGCTTCGACGCGATCCGGCTCGCCCCGATCGACCGCAGCGCCCTCTTCGTCGCCAAGGCGACGGCGCTGGTCGTCTACCTGGCGGCGCTGGAGCTGGTCACGGTGCCGATCTTCGCGATCTTCTTCCTCAACGACCTCGGCGGCCTGCTGCCGCTGCTCGCGGTGCTGGCCCTGGCCGACCTCGGGCTGGCCGCGACCGGGACCCTGATCTCCTCGATGGCGGTCAACTCGCGGGCCCGCGACCTGCTGGTGCCGCTCGTCCTGCTGCCGCTCGCGGTGCCGCTGATGATCGCCGCGACCGGGGCCACCGAGCCGCTGCTGGAGGCGGGCGGTCCGGTGTACGACCGCTTCGGCTCCTGGCTTTTGGTGCTCGGGCTATACGATCTGATCTTCGGCCTCGTCGGCTATGCGGTGTTCGACTTCCTGCTCGAGGACTGAGCCGCCCGACCGGGCCCTGTCGCATCTCCCCCCGCCAAAAGCATGTACGGCAAAGGACTGAGACCACTTTCGATCGCCTCCGTGGCGATGCTGGCCCTATCGCTTTCGCTGGTCTTCTTCTACGCGCCGCTGGACGCCGACCAGGGCTTCGTCCAGAAGATCTTCTACCTCCACGTGCCGTTGGCGATGGTGGCGCTGGTCGGGTTCATGCTCGGCGGCGCGTTCGCGATCGCCCACCTGCGCAGCGGCGACTCGCGCTGGGACGCCTACTCCTACGTCTCGATCCACATCTCGGTGATCTTCGGCGCCGCGGTGCTGATCACCGGCGCGATCTGGGCCAAGGCCTCCTGGGGGCACTGGTGGGTCTGGGACGAGCCGACCCTGGTCAGCTTCCTGATCGTCTTCCTGATGTACGCGACCTACTACCCGTTCCGGTACGCGATCGAGGATCGCGACCGCCAGGCCCGCTACGCATCGGTCTTCGCGATCACCGCCGGCGCCTTCGTGCCGCTCAACTTCGCCGCGGTGCGGATGGCCGAGAGCCTCGTCCATCCACGCACCTTCGCCACCGCCAACGGCGGCTTGCCGGACTCGATGCTGCTCACCTTCCTCTGCAGCCTGGCGGCCTTCGCGCTGCTCTGGACGACCCTGGTCAAGTTCGAGCTGACCGCGAAGAGCGCCTCCGGCCAGGTGAAGCGGCTGCGGCGGGCAATCGACGCGCCCTCCTCGCGACCGACCTCGCGGATCGCCCCGGAGGTGAGCTGATGCTGCCGCTCGCCGCCCCGGCGCTGCCGCTCGACGAGGCGGGCAAGTACGTCGCCGCCGCCTACATCGTCTTCGTCCTGCTGCTGGTCATCTACGTCGCGATCATGGCGGTGAAAGTGCAGCGGATCGAGCGGGACCTGCGCGAGCTGGCCGGCTTCGCGGAACAGCGCAAGGCCGAGGAGGAGCGCCAGGAAGTGGGCGCCTGATGTCGGAGCTGCTCGCCCTCGGCGTCTCCCACAAGACGGCGCCGCTCGACCTGCGCGAGCGGCTCTCGCTGACCGAGGGCCGCTCGGTCGGAGTGCTGGACGAGCTGACCGCCACCGCCGGGATCCACGAGGCGGCCTCGATCTCGACCTGCAACCGGACCGAGCTCTACCTGATCGTCTCCGACCCGGTCGAGGCCGAGTCGACCGCGCTCAGCGCCCTCGCCCGCGAGGCGGGGATCCGGCCGACCGAGCTGCTCGGTCACCTCTACTCGCTGCGCTCGAGCGAGGCGGCCCGGCACCTGATGCAGGTCACCGCCGGGCTCGACTCGATGATCGTCGGCGAGGCCGAGATCCAGGGCCAGGTCAAACGCGCCTACGAGCTGTCGCTGGTCGAGGGCGCGACCGGCCCGATCCTCAACCGCCTCTTCCGCGCCGCCCTTGCCGCCGGCGGCCGCGCCCGAGCCGAGACCGGGATCAGCGAATCCGGCGTCTCGGTGCCCTCGGTCGCGGTCGAGCTGGCGCGGCGGGCGCTCGGCGACCTCTCCGCCTGCCAGGTGCTGATGGTCGGGGCCGGAGAGACCGCCGAACTGGTCGCCCGGGCGCTGGTCTCCCGCGGCGTGCAGACCGTCTTCGTCGCCAACCGGCATTACGACCGGGCGATCGGGCTGGCGCAGCGCTTCGACGGCACCGCGGTCCGGTTCGAGGAGCTGCCCGAGCAGCTGGCCGAGGCCGACATCGTCGTCTCGGCGACCAACTCGCCCCACCACATCGTCGAGCGCGACGACCTCGACCAGGTGATGGCGCAGCGCGGCGAGCGGCCGCTACTGGCGATCGACATCGCGGTGCCGCGCGACATCGACCCCGGCTGCCGCGAGCTGCCCGGGGTCAGCGTCTTCGACATCGATGACGTCCAGCAGATCGTCGAACGCAACGCCAGCGGCCGCGAGGCGGAGTCGAAGCGGGCCGAGACGATCGTCGAGTCCGAGCTGGACCGGTTCGAGCGCTGGCTGGCGGCGCTGGAGGTCGTGCCGACGATCGCGGCGCTGCGCGAGCACGGCGACGAGGTGGTGCGCCGGGTGATGGCCGAGAACGACGGCCGCTGGGAGAGCCTCAGCGAGGCCGACCGCGAGCGGTTGGCGGCGGTGGCGAAGGCGATCGCCTCGCGGCTGCTGCACGAACCGACCCTGCGCCTGCGCCGCGCCGCCGGCGAGGACAGCGCCTACAGCTACGTCAGCGCCCTGCGCGACCTGTTCGGGCTTGACGTTGGGACCGCACCCGAGGCGGGGGAGAGCAGCAACGTGACCGAGCTGCGGCGGAACGATTCCGGTAAGGGGTCTGCGTAGAGACCTGTCGGGCGGGGGTTCCGCTTAACTTTTTCGAGAATCGCGCCCCGCCCTCCGAGGTTGCGCCCCGACGAAAAAGTACAAGACGCTCCACCCCCGCCCGACAGGTCTCTCCCAAAGGTTTCCGATGATTCGAATTGCGACCCGAGGTAGTGCATTGGCGCTGGCCCAGGCGGGGCAGGTTGGTGAGCTGCTTGGCGGGGCGGAGTTGGTTGAGGTTTCCTCGGATGGCGCGTTGGGGGACAAGGCACGTTTTGTACGCGGGGTTGAGCGGGCGTTGCTGGCGGGCGAGGCGGAGCTTGGGGTGCACTCGGCGAAGGACCTGCCGGGGGAGATGGCCGCGGGGTTGGAAATCGCCGCTGTGCCGCGGCGGGAGGATCCGGCCGACGTCTGGATCGGGCCCGGCGCCTCGCTCGACGACGTCCCGGAGGGGGCGCGGGTGGGGACGGCGAGCCTGCGCCGCCGCGCCCAGCTGCTGGCCGCGCGTCCCGACCTGCGGGTGGAGGAGCTGCACGGCAACGTCGACACCCGGCTGCGCAAGCTCGCCGAGGGCGAGCTCGACGCGATCGTGCTTGCTGCGGCGGGGCTGCGCCGGCTCGGCCGTGAGGCGGAGATCGGGTTCGCGCTCCCGGCCGCGGCGATGGTCCCGGCGGCGGGCCAGGGGGCGCTGGCGCTGCAGGTGCGCGAGGGCGACGCCGAGAGCGCCGCGGCGGTGGCGGCGATCGGCGAGGACGCGGCGCTGCGCGAGCTGACCGCGGAGCGCGCTGCGGTGGCGCTGCTCGAAGCGAGCTGCGCCGGCCCGATCGGCGTCCACGCCCGGCTTGCCGGCGAGCGGCTCACGATCGTCGCCTTCGTCGGCCTCCCGGACGGCGCCGAGTGGCTGCGCGACCGGGTCGAGGCGGACGCCGCCGACCCCGCCGCCGGCGGCCGCGAGCTGGCCGAGCGCCTGCAAGCCGCCGGCGCCCGCGACCTCCTCGACCGCGCCGAGGCCCTCGCATGACCCCCCCAAGCATCGCGTGGTTCCTTATTGCCGGCGTGGGCCAAAAAGGAACCACGCGATGAGTGTGCGGCCGGGAGTCGTGTACCTGGTCGGGGCAGGGCCGGGGGATCCGGGGCTGATGACGGCTCGGTCGCTTGAGCTGATCGCCGCCGCCGACGTCGTCTTCTACGACCGGCTGATCCCGCCGGGGGCGCTGGACGGGGCTCGCGCCGATGCCGAGCTGGTCTACGTCGGCAAGCAGCCCGGAGTGCCCTCGGTGCCGCAGGCGGAGATCGGGGCGCGGCTGGTCGAGGCGGCGCGGGCGGGGCGCAGCGTCGTCCGGCTGAAGGGGGGCGACCCGTTCGTCTTCGGCCGCGGCGGCGAGGAGGGCGAAGCGCTGCGCGAGGCCGGGGTCGAGTTCGAGGTCGTGCCCGGGGTAACCGCCGGGGTCGCCGCCACCGCCTACGCCGGGATCCCGGTCACCCACCGCGACGACGCCTCCGCGGTCGCCTTCGTCACCGGTCATGAGGACCCCGAGAAGGCGGAGACGGCGCTCGACTGGGAGGCGCTTGCCGCCTTCCCCGGCACCCTCGTCTTCTACATGGGCGTGAAAAGACTGGCCGAGAACGCGGCGGCGCTGATCGCCGCGGGGCGCGACGCCGAACAGCCCGCCGCCGCGATCGAACGCGGCACCTGGCCGGAGCAGCGGACCGTGAACGCGACGCTGGGGACGATCGCCGCGGCGGTCGAGCGCGAGGAGGTCGGCGCCCCGGCGCTGATCGTCGTCGGGCCGGTTGCCGCCCGCCGCGAGCGGCTCGCCTGGCTGGAGCGGCGCCCCCTGCACGGCCGGCGCGTCGTCGTCACCCGGGCCCGCGCCCAGGCCAGCGGCCTCGCCGCGACCCTGCGCGAGCTGGGGGCCGAGGTGGTCGAGCTGCCGGCGATCCGGATCGAGGCGCGGCTGGAGACGGCGGAGGTCGCGGCCGCCGTGGAGCGGATCGGCGAGTACGCGCTCGTCTGCCTGACCAGCCCCAACGGGGTGCGGCTGCTGTTCGAGGCGCTGGGCGCGGCCGGGCGCGACGCCCGCGCCCTGGCCGGCGCCACGGTCGCCGCGATCGGGCCGGGAACCGCCCGCGCCCTCGCCGAGCGCGGCATCGTCGCCGACGTCGTCCCCGAGCGCTTCGTCGCCGAGGCCCTGGTCGAGGCGCTGGAGGGGGTCGAGATCGAGGGCCGGCGGGTGCTGGTCGCCCGCGCCGCCGAGGCCCGCGAGGTCCTCCCCGAAGCGCTGCGCGAGCGCGGCGCCGAGGTCGACGTGGTCGCCCTCTACGAGACGGTCCGCGAGCGGCCCGACGAGGCCGCCGTCGCCGCCGCGCAGACGGCCGACTACGTCACCTTCACCTCCTCCTCGACCGTGACCAACCTGACCGAGGCGCTCGGCGACCGCTTCCCCGCCGCCGCCCGCGTCGTCTCGATCGGCCCGGTGACCAGCGAGACGGCCCGCGCCGCCGGCCTCCGGGTCGACGTCGAGGCCGAGCGCCACGACGTCGGGGGCCTCCTCCAAGCCCTCCTCGCCGACGCCGCCGACTGATGCCCCCCTCAAGCATCGCGCGGTTCCTTATTGACGGTATGGGCGAAAAAGGAACCACGCGATGAGGTTTGGGGTGCCGCACCGGCACTTTCGGCGCACCGACTCGACCAACACTCGGGCCCGGGAGCTGGCGGCGGCCGGAGCGCCGGGCGGGACGGTGGTGACGGCGGCGGAGCAGACCGCTGGCCGGGGCCGGCACGGGCGCAACTGGAGCGCGCCGCCCGACCGGGCGCTGCTCTACTCGGCGCTGCTGCGGCCGCTGGAGGAGCGGCACATGACGCTGCCGCTTGCCGTCCCCCTTGCCGTCTGCGAGGTCGCCGAGCAGCTGCGGCCGGGGGTCGAGTGCGGGGTGAAGTGGCCAAACGACGTCCACCTCGAGGGGCGCAAGCTGGCCGGGGTACTGATCGAAGCCCGTCCCCAGGACGGCTGGGCGGCGATCGGGGTCGGTCTCAACCTGACTATCGCCCCCGGGGAATTCCCCCCCGGGCTCCGCCAGACCGCGATCTCGCTCCTCCCCGACCCGGGCCAGGCATGGGGGTCGGCGGCCGCTGCGAAGGCGACCCTTGACGAGGCGCTGGAGCGGTGGGTCGAGGCGGAGCAGGCCGAGGTGCTTGAGGCCTGGCGGCGGCGCGACGTGCTGCGCGGGCGCGAGGTGTCCTGGGACGGGGGCTCAGGCGTCGCCGGCGGAATCGACGACCGGGGATACCTTGTCGTCATCACCTCCGGCGGAGGCCGCGTCGCCCTTGGCGCCGGCGAGGTCCACCTGACCGTCCGCTGAGCCGTTCCCGGCCTCGGGCCTCTTCGCCCGTGACCGTTTCCGCTTGCGCGGCCGCTTCTTCTCGGTCGCGCCGTCCCCCCCGGCGGCCCGCTCGCCGGCCCCGTTCTCGCCGCCGCCGCCCTTGCGGCGCTTCTTCGACTTGCGACGGCGCTTGCCGCCTTTCGGGAAGTTGCGCAGCAGCTCGCGGGCGACCCCGGACGGTTTCCGCGCCATCCGCATCCGCGCCCCGCGCAGCACCTCCTCGCCCTCCGGAGTGTGGGAGACCGCGGCGGCCAGCAGCGCCACCGCCAGTCGCCGGTCGTGTTTGCGGGCGGCGTGGACCAGCCGTCGCGCGTTGCGACCGTGGGCGCGGCCGGAGGAGTTGACCAGCAGCCCGAGCAGCCGCTTCGTCTCCGGCCAGCGCTGCACCGCGTACTCCTCGTGCAGCTCGCGGGTGTAGGAGGCGAGCCGCCAGACCCACGCCTGCGCCTGGTCGCGGCGCCCGATCCGCTTGTCGACCAGCGCCTGCAGCAGCGTCTTCGTTCCGGCCCGCTTGTCCTCGCGGCTCCAGGTGCCGACGATGTCGATCGCGTCGTCGAAGGCGTCGGGGTCGGCGAGGTCGGCGATCTCCCCCAGCGCTTTCAGCCGCAGCTGCGCATTGCGGTTGCGCTGCACGCAGGTGAGCAGGAAGCGACGGCGCAGCTCCTTGGTGCGGTCGTTCTGCAGCATCGCCCGCGCCCGCCGCCAGCCCTGCGTGTTGACCCGCGCCCCGGCCAGCGCCGCCCAGGCGTGCTGCTCGGGGTAATCGAGGTTCTCGACCGCGATCCGCCAGATCTCCCGTTCCAGCACCCCCATCCGCTTCTCCTCGACGTTGGAGACCGGGACGATTCGCCGCTCGACCCGGACCTTGCGGCCGCGGCCGCGCCGCACCGGCCCGACCACGATCGCGCCGCCGCGGTAGACGTCGCGGTCGAGCAGGCTGTGCAGGGTGACGATCGTCTCGTCATGGGTCGTCGCGGGGTGGACGAGGTCGACCACCAGGCCGGCCTCCTTGCCCGGCGCCCGGCGCGTCACCCGGCCGACCCGCTGCTGGTAGATCCGCCGCGAGGCGGTCGGCGCCAGGTGCATGCAGATCGTCGCCCGCGGCGAGTTCCAGCCCTCGGCCAGGAGCATCGCGTTGCAGAGCACGTCGACGTCGCCGCGTTCGAAACCCGCGAGGATCTCGGCCAGCTCCCGCTTCGGCGTCTCGCCGGAGACCGCCTGGGCGTTGATGCCGGCGTTGCGGAACGCTTTGGCGACGTTCTTGGCGTGCTGTACCCCGGCGGTGTAGAGGACCCCCGGCACCTTGCTGAAGCGGGTCTTGTAGAGGTCGGCGATCGCCACGTTGAAGGGCTCCTGGTCGAGCAGCGCGGCCAGCTCGTCCTGGTCGAAATCCTGGTCGACCTCGCCTTTGCGCAGCGGCACCTTGGCGATCGTCCGCACCCCCGGGCCGGGCGGGATCCGCATGCAGCGCAGCGGCGCGATCACGCCGCGGCGGGCCGCCTGGGCGAGGTCGAAGCGCGAGGTCTGGGTCGGGAAGAGGTCGGCGACGTGGCGGGCGATCAGCGCCCCGGTCGCGGTCATCCCGATGAACACCGGGCCGCTCCAGGCACGGATGCAGGCGCTGGTTTTCTCGCCCAGCGCGGTGTGCGCCTCGTCGCAGATCACGATCGAGTAGGCGTCGGAGACCCGCTTGTGGTTGCGCACGAACCACTGGTAGGTCTCGACCGTGACCGGGCCGTCCGGGTCGTCGCGGCCGTCGAGCAGCGGCGGCCGCAGCCGCTCCTTGTAGCCACGGTCGGAGATCTCGCCGATGAACTGGTCGACCAGGTTGCGGCGGTGGGTGAGGATCAGGACGCCGCCGGTCCGGGTCGCCTCGATGAAGCCGACCGCGGCGACCGTCTTGCCGGCCCCGGTCGCGTGCTCGAACCAGAACCGGCGCGCCGCCCCGGGATCCTCGGGAGCCTCCTCGACAACCTCTTCGTCCTCCTCGGCCGGGGCTTCCTCCCAGTCCTGGGGCTCCTCATCGGCGTCGAACTCCTCGTCGTCGGCCCCATCGAGGTCGGCCTCGCCGTCGAGATCGCCGCCCGCCTCCTCGTCGGCGATCGACTCCGCTTCGACGTCCTCGCGGCCGGCCGCGGTGACCGCCACCGAGCCGCCGTTGCGGCGCTCGTCGTCGTCGGCGGCGACCTGGTGCTGCGCCATCAGCTCGGCCAGCGTCCCGGAGAGCGCGTCCACCTGGTGCGGGTTCAGCTCGGCGCCGTCGAGCAGCTGTGGCGGCTCCTTGGCGAGGAAGCGCTCCAGCCCGAGCAGCAGCGAGTACTCGCGGCGCCACTCGATCGAGGGATGCTCGGCGCCGCCGTCCAGCTCGGCCAGGGCATCGTCGAGGGCGCGGCGGCGCGCCGTACCCGGCGCCAGCGCCTCGGGGCCCTCGCCGTCGAGCAGGAAGGGCTCGCAGGCGAAGGCCGACGCACGCTCGATATCGGCGCCTGAGGGAACGGCCGCTTCCGCGGCAAGGTCGCTGGTCTTGGCCATCAAAGGCTTCTGGGTCCGCCCCGCCGCGCTAGAGAGATACGGCCGGGCAAGTAAACGAGGCTGCGGAGGCACGGCTCCCGCCCCCCGACATCTCAGCGGTCCGCGAAGTCGCGAACCCAACGGCCCTATTGTAAACACGGAGCGGATGAGCAGGCGAACCCGAACTCTGGCGGTCCTCGCGGCGCTGGCGCTGGCCGCCCTGGCGGCGGCCGGGTGCGGCTCCTCCGAGGGCGGCGGCAAGGCCCCCGACTACGCGACCGCGCTGGCCGGCTCGCCGCCACCGCTGGCGGCGCTCCACGCCCAGGGCGGCGAGCTGCTCGACGGCGGCGTCGAGGCCTACGAGCGGCGGATCGCGGCGCTTGCTGGCTACCCGGTCGTCGCCAACGTCTGGGCCTCGTGGTGCGGCCCCTGCCGGGCCGAGTTCGCCGACCTGCAACAGATCTCGGCCCGGTACGGCAAGCGGGTCGCCTTCATCGGCGTCGACTCCCAGGACGACGACGAGGCGGCCACGACCTTCCTCCGCGACAACCCGGTCCCCTACCCGAGCTACACCGATCCCGACGAGCAGATCGCCGACTCGATCGGCCTCACCCGCGGCGGCCTCCCCAACACCGCCTTCTACGACCGCGAGGGTCGGCTCTGCTTCGTCAAGCAGGGCCAGTACGCCGACGAGGCCGCATTGGAGGCCGACATCCGTCGCTTCGCGCTGCGCGGCGAGTGCGAGTCGGGATAATCGACTCATGGAAGTCTTCGTCGCGATCGCGATCGCCGCCGTGGTGCTGTTGCTCGCCGAGCTGCTGCTACCGACCGGGGGCGCGCTGGCAGCGCTCGGCGCGATCGGGCTGGTCGCCAGCGGCGTGATCGCGCTCGGCTCCGACGGCGAGGCTGCCGACTACGCCGGGGCCGGCCTGATCACCGCCGGCGTGCTGGCCGCGATCACCTTCTACTTCGTCGCCGGCAAAGTCATCGCCGCCCACCGCAACAGCACCGTGCGGACCGGCAGCGAGGAGCTGGTCGGAGCCACCGCGGAGGCGCGCAGCACGCTCGACCCCGACGGCCAGGTCTGGCTGGAGGGCACGCTCTGGGCGGCGCGGCTGGTCGGCGACTCCGGCCCGGTGCGGCTGGGGGATAGAGTCCGGGTCGAGGCGGTCGAAGGGTTGACTCTGGTCGTCATGCCCGAGCCCTCGTCCGCGGAGACGCACAGCCCCAGTCAAGGAGGCAGCTGATGGAAGTCGTGCTCGGAATCCTCGCGGTCCTCGTCTTCTTCGGCCTGATCGCGATCGGCCTCGCGGTCAAGGTCCTGCGCGAGTACGAGCGCGGCGTGATCTTCCGGCTCGGCCGGCTGATCGCGACCAAGGGGCCCGGCCTGATCCTGCTGATCCCGCTGATCGACCGCATGGTCAAGGTCGACCTGCGAACGGTGACCCTGAACGTGCCGCCGCAGGAGGTGATCACCCGCGACAACGTCCCCTCCCGGGTCAACGCGGTCGCCTACTTCCGGGTGGTCGACTCCAACCGGGCGATCGTCGAGGTCGAGAACTACCTGATCGCCACCTCGCAGATCGCCCAGACGGCGCTGCGCTCGGTGCTCGGCAAGGCCGAACTGGACCAGTTGCTCTCCGAGCGCGAGCGGCTCAACGAAGAGCTGCAGCGGATCATCGACGAGTCGACCGAGCCCTGGGGCGTGAAGGTGACCGCGGTCGAGATCAAGGACGTCGAGATCCCCGAGCAGATGCAGCGGGCGATGGCGCGCCAGGCCGAGGCCGAGCGCGAGCGGCGGGCCAAGATCATCAACTCCGAGGGCGAGTTCCAAGCCGCCCAGAAGCTCACCGACGCGGCCGACATCATCAGCACCAACCCCGCCTCGCTGCAGCTGCGCTACCTGCAGACGCTGCTGGAAATCGGGACCAACCAGAACACCACGGTGGTCTTCCCGCTGCCGATGGACGTGCTCGAGCCGTTCGTCGGCAAGGGGGCGGCGGGACGGGCCGAGGGCACCCCGCGGCCGCCACGTCCAGCCACGCCTCCGCCCCCTCCCCCGGATGAGCCGGGGGCGCCCGCGCCGGACGACCTCCCCCCCTCGCGGTCCTGAGCGCGCCCGAGCTCCGCATCGACCAGCTGAGCGGGCTGAGGACGATCCTCGCCCCGGGCCGGGCCGACCGCCCCGACCAGTTCGGCGCGGCCGGAGCGTCCCGCGAGGGCGAGGGGAGCGAGGCGAAGCGGGAGAGCTGCCCGTTCTGCGAGGGCCGCGAGGACCGCACCCCGCCCGAGACCCACGCCCTGCGCCCGGACGGCGGCGCGGCGGACGGGCCGGGATGGCTGACCCGGGTCGTGCCCAACCTCTACCCAGCGCTCGCCGAGCCCGGAGACGCATCGCGTGGTTCCTTATTGCCCGAGAGCGCGAAAAAGGAACCACGCGATGGGGGTGGGGGGACGGCAGGCGAGGCCGGGGCGTTTGCGTCGAGCGGCGACCCGCTGCTGGCCTCGCGCAAAGCGGGGGAACCGGACCTCTTCTCGTCCCGACCGGCGCTTGGGGGGCACGAGGTGATCGTCAACTCGCCCCAGCACATGACCGCGATGGCGGAGCTGAGCGAGGAGCAGTTCGGCGCCGCGGTCGCCACCTGGCGCGAGCGGATGCGAGCGCACGCCGAGGCCTCCTACCTGCAGCTGATCGTCAACGAGGGCGGCGGCGCGGGAGCGTCGCTGGAGCACAGCCACGCCCAGCTCTACGCGCTGCCCTTCGTCCCGGCGGCGGTGGCGCGGGAGCGGGAGCGAGCCGGCGCCTACGCCGAACGGACCACCGGCGGCGGCCTGCTCAGCGACGTCCTGGTCGAGGAGGTGCGGCGGCGCGAGCGGCTGGTCGCGATCGACGAGGAGGCGGCGCTGATCTGCCCCTGGGCCTCGCGCTCGCCGTTCGAGCTGCGGGTCGTGCCGCGCCGCGAAACCGGCCGGTTCGAGGAGGACGAGGGCGGTGCGGCGATGATCCGCACCGCGATGCGGCTGCTCGCGGCTCGCTTCGGCGGGCCGCCGGAGCTCAACCTCTGGGTCCGGACCGCGCCGCGCGGCGCCGACGCCTTCCACTGGCATGTCGATATCGCCCCCAGGCTGGCGGTCAAGGCCGGGTTCGAGCTGGGGACCGGGGTCGACATCAACACCTACCCACCGGAGCGGGCCGCCGCCGACCTCCGCGAAACCCTGGAAGACTGAGCTGCGCATGCCGCCCAACCCGCGACCGATCCCGCGCTTCATTGCCGACAGCACCCAGGAGGGGATCCCGCACGGTCGCTTCGCCGAGCAGCTGCGCGAGACCTTCGTCGGCGCCTGCGACGCGATCGAGGACCTGCCCGAGGGGGCGGCAATCCCGGAGGCGATCGACTGGTTCCCGGAGCGCGCCTGGGGCGGGCGGATCTGGGTCCCCTGCTCGGCCCACACCGGCAGCGAGGAGGGCAAGCTGGAGCTGTTCGGCCACGTCTCCTACGCCCAGCCGCCGGGCGCAGCGCCCCGCGACTTCCAGGCCAAGGCGGACTTCACCGACATCCTCGCCGAGGACAACTCGGACTGGCGGATCGACCTCAACGACGACGTGATCGGCCGCTGGCGGGGCGAGAACGGCCGGGCCGGCGCCGTCACCCTGGTCTGGGGACGGCCGCTGGTTCGCGGCGCCGTCGCCGCCAGCGCCGAGCTGGAGATGGAGACTGTCGATCAGGAGGTCGTCTCCCAGGACCGCTTCACCCTGATCGCCCTCGACGCGCTCGAGGGCTATGGCGACGAGGTCTTCATGGAGGTCAAGCTCTGGAGCCGGCGCGGGCTCGAGCTGGCCGCCGAGAGCCTCTACGCGAGCTGACCCCTACGCCGCGCGCGGCAGGACCTCAATCTCGGCTTGCAGGCCGGCCCGCGCCAGGCGCGCGTCGAAGGTGATCAGCGGTTCCTCCAGCATCTCGGCCAGGGCGACGTAAAGGGCGTCGTAGAAGCTGACCTGATCCCTCAGCTCCCAGGCCTGGAGAACGAGCAGCTCGTGCGAGATCCGCCGCACCCGCAACTCGCCGAGCTCCCACAAGGCGTCCTCGCCTGCCGACGCGCTCAGCTCCCCGGCCCGGACGGAGCGCCGCAGGGCTTGCCCGACCTCGGCGTCGACCAGGTGGGGGGCCCAGAAGGGTTCGCCGGCGCGGCTCAGCCGTAAACGCGCGGCGGCGGCGTCCGGCCCAGCCGCGAGCAACTCAACGAGGACGGAGGCGTCGACAACGGCCATCACTCGCCACGGGCTTCGCGGATGTACCGCACCACGGTATCGGCGTCCAATTTCGACGGTCCGTGACCGCGCGCCTGCTGCCGCGCCACGATCTGCTCGATGCTCGACTTGCCAGCGACGAAACCGAGCTCCTGCTTGATGTAGTCGGAGAGGTTCATCCCCGCTTCGGCCGCCATCACCTTCAGCGCCCGGTGCATCTCGTCGGGCACATCCCTGATCTGGATCATCTTGGACATGTGCCCCACATTAGCCAGTGGGATGGACATGTCGATCGCCTGGGCGCCGGTCATGCAACGGATCCTGCCGGGTGACCGCGCACGCGTGGCGCGCAGAATGTGCCAACTTCGACGCCGAACTCCGATCTAAGTGAGAATTCGGGCCAAGCCCCGATAGCTCAGCTGGATAGAGCGATCCCCTCCTAAGGCAGCGCTCTATGACGGGCTGAGAGAAGCACTATTTCGCATTAGCAAGCGAAATTTTGTCGCCTCTGTCGCGTTCTTTCCACGCGATTTGGTTGGGTGGGAAGATGGGTAGGAAGATTTGGTATCCTGCGGGTCAATGGCGGTGAAGATGAGAGAAGTCCGCATCGATCATCGAGGCAAGCCGCTTCCGAAGGCGATCTATGGTCAAGAACGGCAGGACACCGGGGCTATGGTCGGCTACAAGGCGCGTTGGGAAGAAGTGGACCAGGACGGAGTCCGCCACCCTCGGAGCAAGTCGTTCTCGGCGAGCAAGTCGGGCTCGCTCGACAAAGCACTCGCCGCAGCCAAGGCCTTCCACAGCGAGGTTCGCGCGACGGTTGAGAACAATGGGTCGGTTCCGAAGGTGGACCCGGCTGGCTCCATGACCGTGGGTGCCCTGTTCAAGGAATGGTTGGCCAAGCACGCTTCGACGCTTTCAGAGGGCTATGGGGAAAGATCGGTAACCATTTGGGACCGCAACATCGGGACGCGATCGCTCGCGCGAATGCGACTCGACCGACTCTCCCGCGATCCGTCAGCGATCGTCCGCTTTCAGGACTCTCTGATTACGGATGGCCTCTCGGCTTCCCGGCGCTGGGAAATCCTGAAACTGCTCCGGGCGGTGCTGCGCTGGGGAAGGCGGCGTCACCCGAACGCCCTGACCGTGGAGCTTGCGGGTCTGTTCAAGCTGCCGCCCCAGAAAAGGAAGCGTCTCCCCTATGCGGCTGATGCCTACGGGCTCGAGCGGATCATCGAGGCTGCCGAAAGGAGGCCCGCCCGAGAGGACCTACAGCCTTTGCGCGATGCCGCCTTGATCGCGGCCATGGGATTTTCCGTCGCATCACGCCCATCCGAGTGGCTCTATTCGGCTCGTTGGCACGACCTTCATCGCAACAGCGTGGAGCTACAGCGCAGCGATGACGATTCGGCCGACGAGTCAGCTGGGTTGAAGACCGGCGCACGGGGGGCCTTGCTTCTGGCCAACGCCCATGATCGCTTGCTTCGCTATCGCGGCGCGCTAGAGGAGCAATGGGGACAGCAGCGTGACGACGCCCTCATCTTTCAAGTGCTGGACGACGACGGTCCCGTCTGGGTCGAGGCCAAGGACGGCGATCAGGCAACGCCACTTGCATGGGATGCCAACGCCTACAAACGCTGGACGGCCCGCGTATGGCGTCCGGCCCGAGACATCGCGGCGGAAGCGCCCGATGCACCTGGCGGGCTATCCAGCATGACCTTTTACGACTGCCGCCACACGGCCATCTCGATGGCTCTGCATTCGACCCTTGTTGTCGGACCCCACGGAATGAATCTGCACAACCTCGCCGGGTGGGCCGGGCACGACATACAGACCTTGCAGCGTTACTACGCGCATTTGATCACCAGGTACCAAGACGACGAGCCAATCGACCTCGCCGCCGAGTGCGCAGCGGCACGAAAGAGAGTCGAAGCCGAGCCCTTCAAGCCGGCGAAAAGACCGGCGGGTCCGCAGCGGGCGCAGCAGCGTCGGCATCGGGCCCGACGCCGCGCTAACGCCGCCGCTCCCGCGCAGCCCTGAGCAGCGCCCTGTTCTCGCTCACCCGCTTCTTGGGAGCCCCTCGACCCGTGTGCGCCATCTTCTGCTCAAAGCCAAGCGGTGCCCTTTCCATCCCGTCGCTCGGTCGGCTGAGCGAGACGGCCGAGGTCGCCATCATCCAGTCGCGCAGATCGTCGCGGCGAATGCGAACCCCTCGTCCGTTGCCGTCCCGATAGGCAATGAGGGAGCCCGCCCGGTAAGCGCGTCGGATCGTTCGAACACTTCGCCCGGCAACCCTCGCTGCATCTGCTGGACTGAGCATGTCCTCGCCATGAGGACGGTCCTCATAGGACAGTTCGCGCTCAGCCGTTGCGACCACCGCCGCCACGCTCCCAAGACGATGGCTGAGGGAGTTTCGACCCGCGTACTTCTCCCTTCCTGTCAAGCTGCTGCGCACCTTGACAGGAAGGGAGAAGTACCCGTAATCTCTCTCGCTCCGTCCAAGGGTGGCGCGGAATCGCAGGGAAATCAGGGACCAGAACGCCGAGCAGCGCTGACGCACGCGCGCCGCGATGCAGCTGCGCCCAGGTGAGGCTTCTGTCGAGCATGACGGTCATCGCCCTTGGGTGTGACCGGCACGCGCAGGCAGGAGCCGGTTAGTGCGTGAATTATGGCGAGGCTCCGTAGCTCGCCCCGCGGACTCGTTGCTGATCCGCCGTTTGGAGTCCTAGCCTCATCGGTATGCGGCCCCGTCTCCAGATGCTGGTTGGCCTGATCGTGATCGTCGCTGGCGGCGGCTTGGTGGCTTGGGCATTCATCGAAGCGGTACAGGCAGAGCCAGCCGTCGTGGGATCTCTTGGCGTGGCTCTTGTCGGTGTTCTCGGAGTTGTCTGGCAACAGCGCCAAGCAGAGCGAGATTGCCTCCGAGAAGCGAACCGGGATCGGATGACTCCGATCTACTACGAGCTGCTTGGGACGATCTTTCAGAAAATTGGCTCCAGCGAGGAGCAGGGCGATCCCGACCCTGAGACCGAGGCATTCTTTCGAGACTTGAAGGCGAGGCAGTTGATGCTCGGTGCATCGAGCGAGATGGTGATCGCCTTCAACTCGTGGCAGCGGACCACCGCTGAGCTACACGAAGAAGGGAACGACGTCGGGGCGGTAGTGGCGTGGGAACTGCTACTGAGAGCGATCCGAAAAGACCTTGGGCATCAAGATTCCGACTTGCCCGAGGGGGAACTCCTGCGCCTCTTCATCACCGACTACGACGAGCACTTCGGGCAGCCGGACTAACCGGCAAATGACATGGCCTCCACGTTGATCGCCACCGCCCTCGGCGGTCTCCTTGCGATCCTCGGCGGATACCTGGTCGGCCTGAAACAGCGTGCGTGGCAGAAAGAACAGGCCGTGTTCGAACGCGACTTGGCAAAGGAGCAGGCGCAGTTCGAGCGAGAGCTATCCATCACCAAAGCCCTTGACCAGTCGCTGGTTGAGGCTGAGAGGCGAATCTTGGGACGGGGGGTTTCAGAGGGAGAGAGCAACTGGCAACTGGCACACCAGGAGTGGGAGGAGGCATGGGTGCGTGTGTCACCTCTCTTGCTTAATCGCAGCGTCAAAGAACGATACGAATCGGTGGGCAGGATGCTCACCGAGTTAGTCCTGTACGACGGAAATGCCAGGCCTGCGCAGCAAAAGCGGATCGCCCTTCGCGCCACCCTGAACGCGCGGCAGGTCATCGCCTACTTCAGCCGGGAGGAAGAACCGCCACCGCCATGCTTTCCTGCTCCCGATGAGTTGACTCGGCTGCTGGGCGAGGGCGACCCCGACGCGCTTCTACCGGACCAGCCATTACAACAGTGGCTCAAAGAGCGCCCCGTGCCAGACTGGCACCCCGAGGCCGAAGAGTGATCGGACAGAGCACCTAGGCCTCTTGGCCCAAAGACTCCTCCACTCCCAGACTGATTGCTCGGGCTTTGAGCATCTCCAGGGCCGAGGTCCACGCGCCATCCGTATGGCCGGAGGACGAGTCGCGCCAAGCAGCAAGCAAACGCGTTGCCACCGGGTCATCGTCAGAGACGAGGCGGGTGAAGTCTTCGACCAGCGCGACGAACAGGTCGACTTGATTGCTGCTTGGCCCGTAGGTCTCGGCAGTTGGAGTCGCGGCAAGGGCCTCCGCTTGGCGAGCAATCGATTGCATACGGGTGGAGACAGCTTGCTGTCCCCCGGTGGCGGCCGCGAGCTGCTCCCGCAGCTCGCGCTTTTCGACATCAGTCTGATTCTGAATCTCCACCGCTCGCGTCCGATCCGCTGCGGCCTGACGTCGGGCTTCGTCCCGCTCGCCTTGCATCCGCTCTGAACGTCTCATCAGCGCCGTCGAGATGCTGGCGGATGCCCCAAGCACCACGAGGAAGACGATGATCGCTGGGCCGGCTGGGACGGAGCCCTTTAGGAATCCGGCGACTACGACAGCAACGGCCCCCACGAGCCACCATGCGGCCCCACCAACGATCCCTTGAAGGGCGAGATCGCGGCCCTTCCGAAAATAGTCTTTCACCGCCGCAGCTTTGCCCGCATCCGCCACATTTGCAACATAGGCCTGGATCCGGACGCGCCCCTCCTGACAAGAAGTCACTTCAGGCCCATGCACGGGGATAGGCTCTCTCGATGCCCGCCGACCCCAAGCGCAGATCCGCCAGCAAGGCCGTGAAGTCGGCGCAGAAGCAGTACGAGCGCGACAGCAAGGCCGCCCGAGAGGCACGGCGCAAGGCATTCGCGCAGGCGCAGAAGGAAGGGCTCTCGCTGCGGGACATCGGCGAGCTTGTCGGCCTGGACCGCTCGCGGGTCGGCCAGATCATCCGAGGCGACTAGCCTTAGCTGTGGAGCTTTTCTCCTCAGTCTGATACGTTCGGCTGGCCAACAGAAGCGGCCCCCGGCGGCGCGGTAACGCCGACCGAGGGCCTGAGACACAAGGAGGCATTAGCTCCCCATGTCCTACGCCAACCCTACGGGCGAGGAGCGGCCGGTGCCGCTCGACCTCGCCGCCAAGCACGTCCTGATCCTGCGCTCTCACCTGACCGACTGGCTGCACGGCGCGCGGGAAGACCTGAAGGCCCCCCGAGCGCTTGCAGCACCCCGACCGGGCACGCCACGGAAGCCCAGGCGTTCGAGCGCCTGTTGGTGGCGCTGACGACGCGCCAGATCGTGCTTCCCGACGAGGCCGCCCGTGCCGCCGTTGAGGCCGCGACCGCCGATCACGACGAGGAGAGCAACTACCGGGAGGTCGCCGCCAACCACGACGCCCTGCACGCTCTGCTCGACGCGCTGGGAGGGTCGCGCAATTGAGCGGCGAGTTGCTGATGCAGCGCATCGTCTTGGCGCTCGTCCTGCGCGAGCATCCGGCCCTGCTGACGCTTCCGGCGTTGGCGAGCCGGGTGCTGGCGAACCCCCGCAGCCTGACCGGAGGGATGGCGCTCGCCCACGCTCTGCGCGACCTGGACGACGAGGGCCTGGTGTTCAGCGATGGATTCCTGATCCAGCCGAGCCGAGCGGCGATCCACGTCAAGCGACTGCTGGGGGATGCTGATGCTGGTCCCTGGGCGGTTCAGCAGCGCCGCAATCGGCATCGGCGACAGCGAGGTCGAGCTGCGCCTGACCGACGGCGGCAACTGGCAGGTCAAGGTGAAGCTGGCCGAGGGCGAGGACTGGCGGCTGCTCTGCCGGGGCCACATCGACGGCACGATCTTCGAGACTGCCACCCCGGAAGACGAGGAGCCGGTCACGCTCGGCCCGCTGACGGTCGATCCGGCCGCTCGTCGGGTCACGGTTCACGGGGAGGAAGTACGGCTCGCCTTACATGAGTTCGAACTGATCGCGCTGCTCGCCACCGAGCCCGACCGCGTTTTCACCAAGCCGGAGTTGCTGCGGGAGATCTGGGGGCGCAGGGGCGGCGCTGTCCGCACCCTCGACTCTCACGCCAGCCGCGCCCGCTGCAAGCTGCGCGAAGCTGGGGCCGAAGGCTTCATCGTCAACTGCCACACGGTCGGCTACAGGCTGTGGGAGGGGGACGCGGCCAGCGACGAAGGACCGTGATGAGTTCACACCACCCCTCGTCCCGCCCTCAACGCCTCGCGCCTCTCTCAGAAAGGCTCCAACCCACCAGCGCCATCCTGCCCACCTCACCCAGCCGGGGTGGGCAGGGGGCGCCTAGCCCGAAGGAAATGCCCTAGGACGAACTAGCCTTCGCGCTTCGCTGGCCGCCGTACAGGGGCGGGATTGTCGCCTTGACCATCTCCGTTGCGCTTTCGACCTGCGGGCGCTGGTTCAGGGAGATCGATCGGTGCATCTGGCTGCCCGTCCCCGTTTTTACTGCTGCCTCGGATTTGCTCCGGAGACTCCTCTATCGGCTCCCCGTCCCCGTTTCGTGTACTCACATGATCTGACGCTCGATTGTTCATGAGAACAACCTAACAGCGGCAGCGGCAGCCGCCAAGACCACCGCCACGACGAGGACCAGGGCAGAGCGATTAAGCCAGGTCGCGCGTTCGTGGTTCTGCTTCCGCATACCGTCCAATCTGGATATGAGGATGTCGATCATCTGTACCTGAACGCGCGCCGAGCTGACAGCTTGGTAGCCAGGCTCGCGGTACAGAGCAACCTGCCGCGTTGACTGAATCGTTGCCGGTCTGGTTGCCAGCATTCCAATGACCACACCGCTGGCTACGAACACTAAGCTGACCGCGGCCGCGACCAAGAGGATCTTCACGCTCAGCGGAAGGTTGGCAGCGCTGCCAGCCGCAATAACTGCAGTTCCTACTCCCGAAAACCCAGCAAGAGCCGAGCCTCGCGTGGTCAGGGAGTTCAATCGCTGCTCCTCATAGGCAACCAAACGACGAAGGTTGTCGAGCAAGGCTTCAACCGTGCTTGCGTTCGTCGTGCGCGGCAGATCGTCTTTTGGAACCTCCGGAACGGGGCCTGTTGGCTCCATCGAAGGCGAGCGAATGAGGATGAGGATTTTCTTTGCCAGCGCGCTGAGGAGCATCGAAGGGATTGATACTCGACTTCGCGGCGGGTCCATCGGCCGCGCACAGGTTCAACGGAGGACTCCTGGCCTTCCCGCCCGCATTGTGGCGCTGGCGTCGAGCCCTACAAGCCCCGGCTTGTAGACGGTCCGGGCTACCGCCCGGATTCCGGTCCCGCCGTCCGGCGCGGTTTGGCGGTTAGGTCGGCCAGGCAGGGGAGCGGTCACCGGTACGAGGTCGGCTGCCCAGCTTCAAGGCGTAGCCGCAAATTGGAGCGTCAGAACGCGGCGGACCACCGATTTAGGGGGGCGAAAAACCCCTGCTGAGGGCTTATTAATGCATGAGCAGGACAGAACAGATAATTGACTATCGAGGGTCCCGGCAGAGGGACTTGACCACCGCTCCACACAACGATAGAGTTGTGCCGTGATCCCGCCCTTCGACAAGCGCGGGAACTTGCCACCGGGAATTCACAAGGCCGATTGGGATGAACTGGAAACTCGATTCACAGACCCTCGCCGAGTCGAATTGCTCATGGGACTTCGAGAGGCGCTGGTCGCTTTGCGCGACGCTGGTTGCCGCACCGCCTATATCGATGGCAGCTTCGTCACGGCGAAAGAGGGCCCCGGTGACTTCGATGCGTGTTGGGAGGCGGTGGGGGTCGATGCGAGCTTGCTCGATCCGGTCTTACTCGACCTTGTCCCCCCGCGTACGGCCCAGAAGGAGCGGTTCGGGGGCGAGTTGTTCCCGGCGTCCTTCGTGGCCGAGCCGGAGAGTGGAGCGCGGTTTTTCGATTTCTTCCAGCACGACCGCGATGGGGAGCCAAAAGGAATCATTCAGATCGATTTGGAGGGCCTAGAGTGATCGCCAACGAGCGCCAGTACGCCATCACCCGAACCGAGCTTCAGCGCTTCGAGCAGGCGGCCGAGGAACAGCAGCGACATGGGCCTTCCGAGGGCATCGATCCCCGCGTTGGCAAAGCAATGGTCGAGGGCCTGCTGGGTCAGGCGGAGACGCTCCGAGAGGAACTCAAGCGCTACGAGGATTTGCGTGACGGTCGGATCAGCGAGCGCGAGCTTGAGGGTTTGCGCGATCTCCCGACCGCCCTGATTGAGGCTCGGATTGCAGCCGGTCTCACCCAGAAGGCGCTGGGCGAACGGCTGGGTGTCAAGGAGCAGCAGGTTCAGCGCTGGGAGGCCAACCTCTACTCCGGTGTCGGAGTCGAGCGCCTTCAAGAAGTTGCCGACGCTTTGGGCATGGGGGTCACGGAGACCGTGAGCTACGCGGTCTCGGCGCTTCCTGCTTGACCCGGCTGCGAACGAAGCTGCGAGCGAGGCGGACGCAGCACTTCCGCCTTGGAGAGCGGCAGAGCCCGTCCCTCCGATCTGACCACATACCTTCACGATGTTCACGCATGTGGTCAGATCGGAGGGACGGGCAGGGACCGGGACGGCGGAAGTACTGCGCTGAGGGACCGGAGCGGTGGCGGTTGTCGGGAGGGCATGGCAGCGGACGCGGAGGTTGCAGGGAGAGGTCCGAGGAGTGCTGAGCAAGATTGAGAAAGCTCCGAGGGGTTTGAGGGGTTTGAGGGGTTGAGTCGGAGGACTGGGGGAGGTGGGGGCAGGATGGCTCTGGTGGGGCTGAGAGGAAAGTTGAGCGAGGGCGCGAGGATGCAGGCGGAGCCTCGGCGAAGGCGATAACTACGCGAGACAGGCTCAGACGCTAGAGGCCCGAGGGCTTTAGGGCGAGGGCAGCCACAATGCCTGCGATGGCTTTGATGAATATCTCCCGTTCCAGCCGCGGAATAGCGCCCTCGGAGTTGGAAGCTCCAACGAGATCCGGAACGCCCCACTCCGGACTCTCTTCGGCATTCTCCAGATCGCTACTGATGTTCTCGATCACCGCGCCCAGGGTCGGGCTTCTGGTTCCGGTCTTGGGGTCCGTGACACTGCCAGAAAGCGTCAAATCCCAATCGACTATCGGCGACCCCTTTTCAACCAGATAACCGCCGACGAGTACGAGGTCCGTCTCCCCGGAATACTTCCACCCCGAATTCTCCCCGACATAGCGACGCATCTCATTGAACGCCAGCGGATCGAAGTACCACTCCTCACCGCCCTCGGACCCGACCAACCGATCCCGCCCCCCAGCAATTGGTTGTTCAGGCATGTGCCGGAAGTAACCGGGGAAAAATAGGTCCCAGGACGCGTCCTCGCTACGTTGATCGAAGTAGGTGCGACGGCTCTGCAGTTCCTGCATCGGAGGCGACTCGGGAAATCCGAACAGGAGTGCGATGACCGTTGGGCTCCCCTCCCATGCCGCATCAGCTTCGTCCCGCTCGGCACCTTGATCGGCTGCAGACGGCTGGCGCTTGGGGGACTCGCGCTCCTTCATGCGCCTTCGGGCTTGGAGAGCGCGGTTGGAGAGATTCTGCTGTCGCTCTTCGAGCCGTCCCATCACCGTCCAGGCGCGGATTACATCGTCTGGGTCCGGACCCCATGCCGTAGCGGGAAACACGAGTGCAACGTATAACTCAGTGATCTTCTAGGCAAGGGTAGGTCCAGCAAGCCGTGGCGGTGCCGCTGAGAGGTGTAGAGTCGGCTTGCTTGTGAGCGCGGAACGCAGCGGACTGGACGGCATTTGAACCAAGAGCAGGCCGAGTTCATCAACCGCCTATGGGCTCTGACGGCGATCCCTAGCTCGTCGCCCAGGAGTTGTGGGGGGTGCCGAGCATCAGGGCCGCGTAGGGCTCGAAGACATAGCTCTCGAAGTTGCCGGTGATTGTCACCACGCGAAACTCCATCTCGGTGACCCGTTC